>Garnier_p1__coassemble_256_pt1 | contig 53871 bp, 37 predicted proteins | sample Garnier_p1__metabat2_high_PE_017 | metagenome-assembled genome bin Garnier_p1
TAACTTGCCACTTTAGGTTTCATAACTTGGCACTATATTCTTTTACTTTTCATCGTCCGATTTATTCATTTGCTGAAAGTGGATGTTCGAAGCTGCCGAATTCCATCTTTCACCTGTGTGAATCGTTCATGGAAGGTATAAAATCGTACATTTCCAGGTGTATCTTTTGTTAATTTACCGATTTTGGACAAAAATAGCCTATTTAATGGAATATACTATACTCGCGTTATAACGTTTTGTAACTATCTTAGCAAAAGATTAAGTTTCATTAAAGTAATAAGTTCTGCTTTTGTGAATCAAATCTTGTTGGGATTCAGCGTGTTTTTATTGTGATTGATACAAATAGAACCGCTTGGTTTTAACATAATTATTCGATTGAAAGAAGCTGTGAAAAGCACTGCCTGAGAAGAATGAGGCAAAACTTGGAGGGGAATCTTCTTTCATAATGAAAAGAAATTGTAAATTTGAGAAGTAAAAAGGGTCATAATTATCCAAACGAACAGGCTTCTGATGGTTTCCGAAAGGCAACCGGGCAAATTTGCAATCAGACAGAAGAAAAAAATTCTATAACTATATTAGTTTAACCTTAATTGTTAATTAATGATGAGAAAAAAGCAAAATCCGATTTCTCTTCCGAGAAAAGTTGCCTTTGGGGCATCTTTGATTTTAGCTTCTACTTGTTCGGTATGGGCTAATGACGTGCAAAGTCAGACTCCCCATAAAGATGCAATAGAAAGCATTCTACAAAACAAAGTGGTGACTGGTGTTATTTCCGACCAGTACGGTCCTGTGATTGGTGCAAACGTCATTGTGAAAGGTACTACCATCGGTACCATTACAGACATGGACGGAAAATTCTCTCTCGAAGTTCCTGCGGATGCAGTTTTGCAAATCTCTTACATTGGTTACCTGACTCAGGAAATCCAGGTAACAAAGAGCACGACAACGGTAAATGTGACATTGAAAGAAGATTCTGAAACCTTGGAAGAAGTAGTCGTAGTGGGTTACGGTACGCAGAAAAAGGTGAATATGTCTGGTTCGGTAAGTGCTGTTAACGTGAGCGAAATTACCGAAAGCCGTCCGATTACCAATGTTTCTCAAGCGTTGGCGGGTGTGGCTGCCGGTGTGAGCGTAATGAGTTCAAGCAATCAGCCGGGTAACGATAATGCCGCTATCAAGGTCAGAGGTCAAGGTACATTGAATAACTCTGCTCCGCTTGTAATCATCGACGGTGCTGAAGCGGGTATCAATACGGTCAATCCCCAGGATATCGAATCGATCTCTATCTTGAAGGATGCTGCTTCCTCTTCTATCTACGGTTCTCGTGCTGCCAACGGTGTTATCTTGATTACAACGAAATCGGGTAAGGCTGGTAATCTCCGCATTGATTACAATGGTTATATTTCTTGCACTTCAAAGACCATTCCAGATCACATGCAGCCGGTTTCCAATTATGCCGATTACATGGAGTTGATTAACGAAGGTCATAGAAGAGCTGGATTGGCTGAACCATTTTCTGCCGGATCTATTAAGGAATGGCGTGATGATGCTGGTCAGAATCCGTTGAAATATCCGAATACCAACTGGTTGGAGGAAACATTTAAGAATTCGGTAGCTCACAACCACGTGGTTTCAATGAGCGGTGGTAGCGAAAAGATCAAATTCTATTCTTCTTTCGGTTATCAGAAGAACCCGGGAGTCATGGACAACACCGGTTTTGAAAAATACAATGCCCGTTTCAATGTTTCGGCTGACGTAAAAGAATGGTTGAACATTTCGGCTCAGTTGAGCGGTTATTTGTCAAATATGGATCCGGCTGCTAAATTTAAGGATGATTCTACAGTGGATAATGTCTTTAAGTTTGCTACAGCTACCACTCCGGGTATGGTGTTCCGTGCTCCCGACGGTCGCTTCGGTGATGTGAACAACCCGGAAGATAGTAGTCAGTCGGCCAATAACAACCCGTTGCTTCGTTTGAATTCGGTTGAAGGTAATGTACATAAGACGAATATGCGTAGCCGTTTTGTGGGTACTTTAAAGCCGTTTAAAGGATTTACTTTGACTGCTTCTTATTCATACGAATTTGTAGACGAGGAAAGAAAAACGAAACCTATTTTTCATGATATCTGGAACTTTAGAACAGAAACTTCTACTTCTACGTTGAAACAGACCAGCATTTCTCAATATGATGGTAAGATTGAACGCTTCTTCAATGACGTAGTGGCTCGTTATGAAACTCGTTTGCTTCAAGATAAATTGGGTATCAATGCCATGTTGGGTGCCAGCCAGGAAATGTATCGTTCTCATAATTTCTCTGCTTCCAAAAAGGATTTGATTGATATTGACTTGAATGAATTGAGCGGTGCTATCGGTGATGCCAATGCTTCGGGCTCAAGTTCAGAGTGGGCTATGCGCTCTTTCTTCGGCCGTGTCAATTTGGATTGGGAACAGAAATACTTGCTTGAGTTGAACTTGCGTGCTGACCAGTCTTCTCGTTTCTTGAAAGACAACCGTACCGGTTATTTCCCTTCTGCTTCTTTCGCTTGGCGTATTGATCAGGAACCTTTCATGCAGAAACTGTTGGATAAAGGATTGAGCAGCTTGAAACTTCGTCTTTCTTACGGTTCGTTGGGTAACAACTCAGTGGGTAACTACGATGCACTCAGCTTGTTGTCGGCTAAGTATCACTATACATTGAATAATCAGTTGATGTCGGGTGTGGCTCAGGCTGCGATTGCTAATGCAGGTTTGTCTTGGGAAGCTACTTACATGACTAACGTCGGTGTAGACTTCGGTTTCTTAAATAATCGCCTGACAGGTACGGTAGATTATTTCCGCAAAAACACAAAGGATATTTTGATTAATCTTCCGGCACCGAATGTTCACGGTACAGCTTCTATTCCTAAGCAAAACAGTGCGGAAGTATTGAACCAAGGTGTTGAATTGACTTTGGGCTGGCAAGATAAGATCGGTGACTTTGAATATGGTGTAAACGGTAACTTTACTTATGTGACTAATGAAGTGACTAAGTTTAAAGGAAAAGATAAAGGGGGAATTTCCAAAAGTGGTGCCAATATCATTTGGGAAGGTCATTCCATCAATTCTCAGTATGTGTTCCATTGTGACCGCATTATCCAGACAGAAGCAGATATGGCTATCGTAAATGATATGCTGGAGAAAAATCCGGATGCATTCAAATACTTCGGACGTAAACCGGAAATGGGTGACTTGCTTTACAGCGACTTGGATGGTAACGGTGTGATTGATGATGATGACCGCTACATTGCCAGCGATGGTGCCAATGCGAAATTCCAGTTTGGTTTGAACCTCACAGCTTCTTGGAAAGGCATTGATTTTGCTATGTTGATGCAAGGTCAGGCCGGTGCTAAAATTTACTGGAGAGACGATTTGGCTAATGTGTCTTTTGTACGTTTGGGATATCAGCTGAATAAGGAAGTGGCTGAAGGACGTTGGTATGAAGGCAGAACAGACGCTTCTTACCCTCGCTTGCTGGAAACAGAAAAGGCTAAATTCAACATGGCTGAAAGTGACTTCTATATGGAAAACTTGGCTTTCTTGAAGATTCGCAATATCCAGTTGGGTTACACATTGCCCTCTAAGTGGACAAAGAAAATTTCATTGGAACGTTTGCGTTTCTATGGTAGCTTGGAAAACTTCTTCACCTTTACTTCTTTCCGTGGATTCGATCCGGAAATGGGAGGCTCTGTAGCTTATCCGGCTATGAAGAATGTAGTATTTGGTATTAATCTTAGCTTCTAATACAGATAAAGAATATGATGAAAAAATATAAACTCTATATTACAATGGCAGCTTCACTCTTCTTGACAACAAGCTGCTATGATCTGGATGTGTTTCCAGAAGATAAATTGGCTGTTGAAACTTTCTTCAAGACACAGTCTCATGCCGATCAGGCGATGATGGGTGTGTACAGCCAGTTGCGTAGTAACTATGCCTTTGGTCTTCAGCCGGGATTGGATTGCCTTGGTTTCGTGGGTGTAGGTTTTGATACTGGTGGCTATGGCCCTGTAGTGCAAGGTGCTTATTCTGCTTCCGACGGAGTTGTGTCAAACAAATTCAAACAACTTTATGAAGGTGTGACACGTGCCAACATTGTACTGCAAAATGTAGATAAATGTGCCATGAGCGACGAGTTGAAGGAACAGTACAAAGGTGAAGCTCGTTTCTTGCGTGCATTGTACTACTTCACTTTGACCGACTTCTTCGGCGGTGTGCCTTATTACGATGAATCGACTATTGTTGCGCAGGAATTTATGAATATGAAAAAGCCTCGCAGCAGTGTGGATGAAGTGCGTGGCTATGTGCTTGCGGACTTGACATATGCTGAAGAAAAACTTCCTACTGAATGGAATAAGGAAAACAAGGGACGTGCAACAAAGGCTGCTGCTCAGGCTTTGAAAGGCAAAGTGTTATTGTACAACAAGAAGTATGCAGAGGCAAAAGACTGTTTTACAGCGTTGATTACCAATACTGCTCGTTATGGTAAGATGGAATTGTATCCCGATTACGGAGGCTTGTTCCAACCGGGCGGTGATGAAAGCAGCGAGAATATCTTTGCTATTCAGAACATCGGTGGTGTAGGTCAGGACTTTGGTATGCCTTTGGCATTCTATTTGGGTAACCGTGCTACTTTCGGTTCTTGCTGGAACAACTGTATGGCTTCCAATCGTTTGGTCGACAGCTATGAATGTAAGGACGGTAAGAAGTTTGATTGGGAAACGCTTTGTCCGGGTTATACAACTGACTTGAAAAAGAGACAAGCATTCCTGTATGCAACTCTGAAGGGCGGTAAACTTGATAAGCGTCCGGCAAACGTACAGAAGTTGTGGGATATGTATGAAAATCGTGACCCCCGTATGAAAGCTTCTATTATTCTTCCTTATACTAAGTATAATGGTTGGTTTAAGAATCAGCCGCATGAAGTGGAATTTGCCTTGCTGGCAAGTCAGGCTCAAGCTCAAGTTAAAAACGGTCTGATTCAAACAGCTAAAAATGCACAATGCTATCTGTGGAGAAAATTTGTGCCGGAAGCCAATATGGATGATGCTATTACCAACCGTGAACATACACCGATCAACTTCCCGTTGATCCGTTTGGCAGACGTTTACCTGATGTTGGCTGAATGTTGGAATGAACTTCCTAATGGACAAGATGAAGCTGTGGAATACATCAATAAAGTGCGTGATCGTGAGAGCGTGAAGATGCCACATATCAATAATGGTGATGAATGGATGAAGGCTACTACAAAAGAAGAAGTATTTGCTCGTATCCGTCACGAACGTCAGGTGGAACTGGCAGCCGAAGGCTGGAGTTTCAGTGATATGAGACGTTGGGGCTTGCTGGAAGAAGTGGCTGGTGATTGCCATTTCATTGACGGAAAGAAATTTGTAACACGTGTGATTGCAAAGAAAGATTATCTGTGGCCGATTCCGCAAGATGAAATGTATATGAACCCGAACTTGAAGGGTGACCAAAATCCGGGTTGGTAAATAGGTGCTGACCTAAGGTAAAATCATAAATTTAGGGTAATTGTCGCGCTCCCTTGCTTGAATGTAAATTCTGCAAGGTGAGCGCGATTTCGTTAGACACAAGTCTTACTTATTCGATTTTTTTTTCTAACATGATATGAAAAACAGATTAAATAGAATCGCTGGAGGCATTTCTGTCTCTTTACTGACGGGTGTATGTATGCCTCTTCTGGCTCAGTCTTCTCAGCCGAACTTGCTTTATATCTTTCCGGATCAGTATCGGTTGCAGGCTTTGAGTTTATGGAGTGATCCGGCTTACCGGAAGGTGTTGAATACGGTGGGAGATCCTGTTCACACTCCGAATCTTGATCGGCTGGCTCGCCAAAGTGTTGTTTTTTATCGGGCTTGTAGCACCTGTCCCTTGAGCAGTCCTCATCGGGCCATGCTGATGACTGGGGCTTTTCCGGAGAAGAATGGTGTGCCTGGCAACTGCCATGTGAAGAATCAAAATGGGCTTCCCGACAGCTTGACTTGCTTTACGGATGTGTTGGCTGAGGCGGGATATGAAACGGCTTATGTGGGCAAGACGCATTGGCATCACACGGAGCCTTTGTTTGACGAGCATGGCACGTATGTGGGCACTGTCGATGCACCGGGTGGACATTGTGTGTTTCCGTATGATACGTATATCCCGGAAGGGCGTGGGCGGAAGAGTAATAAATTCTGGTTTCAGCATGTGAAGGACAATCATTTTGATGCGGTGGCTTATTCGAACCGGCCGGAATGGGTAGGAGGGCAAAAAGAGGGTGTACCTTTCCGTCATCGGAGATTTACGGCTGAGGTGGAAGCAGATGTGGTCATCAGCTTCTTGCGGAATGAACATGGAGAACGGGATGCCGGTAAGCCGTTTAGCTTGTTTTGGAGCATCAATCCGCCCCATACTCCTTATTCGGATTTGAGTGATTGTAAGGAGGAGGTGTTTAATCGTTATTATCGAGATTTAAAGCCGGATGAGGTGCTGCTGCGTCCGAATGTGAAGGTGGGCAAGGGCACGCAGGTGGCTACTTGGGAGGAACTTGTGTTTCAGGCTAAGGTCTATTTCTCTTTGATAAAGAGTGTAGATGAAGAAATAGGGCGTGTGCTCGATGTGCTCGACTCGGAAGGTTTGTCGGAACATACGGTGGTGGTGTTTGCTGCTGATCATGGGGAAATGATGGGCAGTCATGGGCGTATGGCAAAGAGTGTGATTTATGATGAATCGTTTGCCATTCCGTTTTTTATCCGTTATCCGCAACGGCTGAAGCCGGGGGTGAACGACCTGATGCTGGGAGCAACGGATGTGATGCCCACGCTCTTGGGGATGCTGAATCTATCCGACCGACTGCCTGCTACGGTGATGGGTACCGATTATTCGGAAGGAATACTGACGGGCACATACAAGAAGGTGAAGAAGCCTTGTTCCCAGTTTTTTTATCATCAGCGGGAAAGAGGTGTGCGCACGGAGCGCTACACGTATGCAGTGGATAAGAACGGCCATTATCAGCTGTATGACAATCTGCTGGATCCTTATCAGATGCAGGCTATCCGCCTGGAACAGCTTCCTGTCCATGATGCTGGGATGCTGAAGAGGGAGCTGGGCAAATGGCTGGAAAAATCGGATGATTCTTGGGCCAAGGAGCGGAAATTTGCTGATAGAATCAGCTACCGGAAATAGTTCACCTTTTCCTGTATTCGGTGGGCGAAATGAGATACATGGATTTGAAGCATTTGGTGAAATAGCGCGGCGAGCTGAACCCTACCTGATAGGAGATTTCGGCAATCTGCATGTCGGGACGGTTCTTGAGCAGATGGGCTGCCTGGCGAAGCCGGCATCACAAGAATACCAACTAAAATACCACAAAAATACGTAATGAATTGCCGCAAAAATACCAAGTGAAATGCCACAAAGATACCAAGTAACTAATCGCATTTCAAATAAAATCACTACATTTGCATTGAAAATAAAGCAATCATCATGAAATATTTATTAAGAGTTGCCGATAAAATGCTTCAAGAACGTTTGGAAACATTTGGAGCAGTGCTGATAGAAGGTCCAAAGTGGACAGGTAAAACAACTACAGCAGAACAGCAGGCCAAAAGCGTAATTAAGCTACAAGACCCAGATAAAGCAGAAGAGTATCTTGCCACAGCAGCCACTAAGCCATCTTTATTACTAAAGGGGGAGCAGCCGAAGTTGATTGATGAATGGCAAGATGCTCCGATGATTTGGGATGCTGTACGTACAGCTGTTGATAATGCTGGAGGTAAGCCTGGACAATTTATCTTGACAGGAAGCAATACCGTAGACAGAGCAAAGATTCGGCATACGGGTACAGGACGCATTACACGTATGAAAATTTATCCAATGAGTTTATGGGAATCTTTGGAGTCTTCAGGAGAGGTTTCTATTCGCGAACTTTTCAATAATCCCGATTATGATATTGATGGTGCTTCAGGTAAATTAGATATTCCGGGGTTGATTATAGCAGCCTGCCGGGGAGGTTGGCCTGCCACATTGCAGATGCCTGTAAAAGCAAGTATGCTTATTGCTAAGGATTATGTAAACAGTGTTTGCGAGAATGATATTTCAGCTGTGGACAGCAAACAGCGCAATCCGAAAATCGCTCGGCAAATCATGAAGTCGTATGCTCGAAATATCAGTACACTGGCTAAGAAAAGTAATATTCTTGCAGATGTTACAGCATCGGAAGACATCAACTTGTCCATGAATACTTTTGATGATTATATTGCAGCCTTGGAAAAATTGTTCGTTATCCAAGATATTGATGCATGGTGTCCTGCTATCCGTAGCAAGACAGCCATCCGTAGTTCTCCCAAGCGTTGCTTTGTAGATCCTTCTATTGCAGTAGCTGCTATGAATATTAATGCAGAAGCATTAGAAACTCAACTTAAGACTTTTGGTTTCATTTTTGAGCAAATGTGTATCAGAGATTTAAAGGCATATACTGCTGATTTTAATAGTCGTATTTCCTATTATAGGGATAGATATGGTTTGGAAGCTGATTTGGTTCTGCATTTAGAAGACGGAAGATATGCTTTGATAGAGTGTAAACTTGGTAGTCGTGAGATAGATGATGGTGCAGAGCATCTTCTTGAACTCAAAAGACTTATAAGAGAGCACAACAACACGGAGAAGCAGGTGCCTATTCGTGAACCGGATTTACTTATCGTTATGACAGGTGGGGCGATGGCTTACACTCGCCCCGATGGAGTGAAGGTTATTCCGTTGGCGTGTTTAAAAGATTAGGTGGGCTATTTATCTTCAATTCACCTTTTCCTGTATTCGGTGGGCGAAATGAGATACATGGATTTGAAGCATTTGGTGAAATAGCGCGGCGAGCTGAACCCTACCTGATAGGAGATTTCGGCAATCTGCATGTCGGGACGGTTCTTGAGCAGATGGGCTGCCTGGCGAAGCCGGCAGTTCACCAGATGCTCGTTGGGGGAGATGCCGCTCAAAGACTTAAACTTGGCATAGAAGGAACTCCGACCGATGCCCATCTCTTGCGCCAGCTGGTTGATGCCGAACTCTTCTTTGGAGAGGTTGAGGGCTATGATGGCATCTACCTGATCCAGGAATTTCTGGTCCTGGGAGTTGGTAGCTAATATTTGCGGTGTTTCTTCTTTTTCAGTTTTATCGGTCTCTGCCTTGTTCTGCTTGCGGTTGTACACTAAGTTGTTGCAACGCACCACTAACTCTTTGGCATTGAATGGCTTTCCGATGTAGTCGTCGGCACGCTGAGCCAGTCCGTCCAGTTTGTCTTCGTTGGATTCCAGGGCGCTGAGCAGCACAACCGGGATATGGGACAGCTCGTAGCTGTTCTTGATGGCGGCACACAGTTCTTTTCCCGACATTTCCGGCATCATGACATCGCTGAGGACGATATCGGGATGCTGTTTGAGGGCAATGGCCAGCCCTTCTTTTCCGTTACGGGCTGTGAGCACATAGTAAATCGGGGTAAAGAGGTTGCGGAGCACTTGCAGCATCTCGATGTTGTCTTCTACAATGAGTATGGTGTGTTTGGTGTTTTTTTCTTCGATAGGCTGCATGTCGGTTTCTTCGGGAGCCACCGGCAGTTCGGGAGCAGCCGGCAGGGAAGGAGTGTTTTCCTCTACAAACTTCACGTGGGTGTCGTTTGCATAGTGTGCCTTGCCCTTGTGTAGGGTCACTGTGAAGATGCTGCCGTAGTTGGCTTGGCTCCGTACGCTGATTTGTCCGTGATGTGCCTCTACAATCTTCTTGGTCAGTGCCAGCCCGATGCCGCTTCCTCTCAATGAATATCCGTTTTCTTTTTCGTGAGATGCCTGATAGAACAGCTCGAATATGTGTGCCTGGTCGGTGAGGGAAATGCCAATGCCGTTGTCAATGACTTGGATCTGAAGTTCGTTGTCATTTTCGTTGATGACCAGTTCGATTTCACCTTGTTTGTCGGTGTATTTGAAGGCATTGCTCAGCAGGTTATTGAACACTTTTTTCAGCTGTTTCTCGTCGCCCCAGCAGGTAGCATCCGGGGCGTGGCAGGTCAGCTTGTAATCTATCTGATTGGTTTCGGCAAAGTCGGAGAATGACTGATGGATTTCTTTCAGAAAGGGAGTCATCTTGATTTCTTTCACCTGAAGGTTCAATACGTTCTCTTCCTGTTTCTGGAAGGTGAGCAGTTCGGATATCAGTTCTTTGAGCGACTGGGCGTTTTTGTGCACTTTAATCAGACGGTTGTATACATTGGGGGGTAGCGGACTGCCTTGCATCAGCAGCTCAATCTGTGAGATGATGAGGGTCAGAGGGGTTCTGAACTCATGTGATACGGTGGTGAAGAAATTGATTTTGCTCTGGTTCAAGGCTTGGATACGTTCTTTGTCGGCACGCTCCAGCTGAACGGCGGCTCTGAGTTTCATCCGGCTGTAATAGAAGCGGATGAACCAGAAGAGGATGTAGCCTGTGAGGAGGGTATATACCAGGTAGGCCCACACCGTTTGATACCAGGCGGGGTGAATTTCAATCTCGAGGGATGCTTGCTGCGGGGTGTAGTCCGGGCTTTTGGGACTCTTTTCTCGTACCACCAGTTGGTAGTGACCCACCGGCAGACTGGCATAGGGGATGTGGTAACTGTTGGTGGTGTGCCATTGTTCATCGAACCCTATCAGCCGGTATTCGTAGACACCGCTTTGGGTAGAGGCGGTGTAGTTGGTCGAAGCAAACTGAAGCAGGATGTTGTTCTCGTTGTGTGTCAGCTCAATTTTGCGGGCTGCCGGCAGGGTGGTCTGCAAGATGCGGTTGTCTTCTCCGGGGTAAATTTCCTGGTTGTTGACCCACAGCGTGGAAAAATAGAGGTGGCTTTCGGGCTGTTTGATGTCGATGTCTTCTTCTTTGAACGACATCAGTCCGTCTACACCGCCTACGAAGATTTCTCCGTCTTGGCAGACGTATACTTTACAGCCGATGTTGATGGCGGAAATGGGCACGTTGTTTTCCAGTCCGATAAATTGGGATTTGTCCGTTTGCGGGTTGAACAGGGTGATTCCTTTGTCGCCTGTGACAATCAGCGAACCTTTGGGGCTGACGGCGATGTCGTAGCAATAGTCGCTCAAAAGCTGGTCTTTGGCTTGCGTATAGCTAAGGAATTGCTCGGAGGAAGCATCGTACTTGAACAGGCCGGACCCGCGGGTGCCGATATAGATTTCCTTTTCGGGGGTTTCGATGATGCGTGTAATGGCAAAATGGCCTAATCCGTTCTTGCCCAGCGGGTAGTGGCGGGCATTGTCGGGGTGGCTCATTGGTATGCGCGACAGCTTGGCATGGCTGGCAATCCAGATGTATCCTTGTGAATCGACGGTGAAGGTGTGTACCCAGTAGCTTTTATACAAGGGATTGTTGAAGAGGGGGGTCAGTGCTTCGGTTTGCAGGTTCATGGTGTACAGCCCACCCCGTACTTGAATAATCAGCTGGTTCTGGTAGATAGCTAAGTTGTCCACCACCGGTCCCAGCTGGGAGGCATAGGCGGGGGATTGGAGGTAGTAGTGTTTGAATGTGCGGTTTTGGAGGTTGTAGCTCACCAGTCCGCCCGTATGAGTGCCGATAAACAGCCGTTGTGAGGCGGGGTGATAGCAGATGGCTTTCAGGTTGTTGTGTGCCATCCGTTCTCCCTGCTGCTGCCAGTTGATGGGGAAGTTGCGAAAGGTTTCGTCCGCGCGGTTGAAGCAGGTCAGTCCTCCTCCTTCCGTACAGATCCACAGCCGGTTGTCGGGGGTTTCGAGCATGCTGCCTACGAACGGATAATGCAGGTCGTTGGCAGAGTAGTAGTTGAAGATGCTGGTTTCCGGACTGAAGTAATTCACTCCGCCATAGTAGGTGCCCACCCAGATGTTGCCTTGCTGGTCTCTGCACAGGGAGAAGACAGAGGAGTGGGAGAGTTTGTGTTTGTCGTCGGCGGTGTAGAAGGTGCACTTTCCGGTGGCCGTATCCAGGCAATTGAGTCCTTTGAAGGTGCCTATCCAGATTTTGCCGGTGGTGTCTTCCGTGAAGCAGCGCACCAGGTTGCTGCTGATGGAGTTTGGGTTGTTCCGTTCGTAGACATACCGGGTCAGTGTGCGGTCGGGAGCTATCTGGTAGGCTCCGTTGTTCTGCGTAGCCACCCACAGGTTTTTTCGGGAGTCTTCATACATGGACTGAATGGCTGCCTGGGGGAGAAACAGCTGAAATCCTTGTTGACTGTTGTAGGTATAGAGTCCGTCGTCGCTTCCTATCCAAAGGTCGTTTGCCTGTACGTGCAGGCTGGTTATTTGTAGGTCGGCCGGCGTGTTGAAGAACAGGCGGGCGGTGTCTTCCACTATTTCATAGATGGCATTTTTGCAGGCAAACCAGATGGTGCCGTTGTGGGAGGTAACGGTGGATACGTTCTGGGGAAAGACGGTCTGAAACACCTGTGAATGTAAATTGAATTTGATAAGTTTTCCGTCTGAACAGAAGTATAAATTCCCCGAACGGTCTTCGGTAATGGGGTAGTTGTTGTTGCCCAAAAGACCGTCTTTTCCTTCTTCTGAGTGTGCATCGATTTTGTAGCGGGGCTTGAATACTTTGATCCGTTGCCCGTCGTACATGTTCAGTCCTTCTTCCGTGCCAAACCACATCCGTCCCAACCGGTCTTGATGGATGGACATGACAGACAGCTGGGAGAGTCCTTCTGCCATGCCGATATGTTCAAACTTGATGGCATGGGCAGTGAGTGTCGTTAATATAAAGAGAAAAAAGACACACAAAGAAAAAGCTTTTTTCATGAGAATCTAATCATATTAGGTGTGTTATACATTGCATCGCTGGGCAAATATTGTATATTTTTTTGTCTTATGCAAGAAAAAAACTTATTATCCTGTTAAGTAATGCTAAATGTGAAAAACGGACTGTTTTTGTCTTTATTCTATCGAAAGGCCCATGGAAAGGGGAAATTTGTACTAAAATACACATAACCTGAACGAAATTTCGGCTTTCGCCTTTACATTTTTTATAATTTTGTGCGTTAAAAATAATATTATTAAAAATAAATTTATTTAATTGTTAAATCGTTTATTATGAATAAACAGACGAGACTAAAAAGATGCAAGCGTTGCATCAGCACATTAATGCTCTTATGCATTTCTATGTTTTCGTGGGCGCAAACAGTGGTTACGGGAACAGTTTTTGATGAAACCAATTTGGAAGTTATTGGTGCGAATGTGAAGGAAAAAGGTACGACCAACGGGGTGATTACCGATTTTAACGGAGCTTTCCGCCTTCAGGTAAACAATGCTAAGAAAGCAGTTCTTGAGATATCTTATATCGGCTATGAACCGCAGGAAATTGCCTTGAATGGACGTACCAGCATCAAAGTTGTTTTGAAGGAAATGGCCAATGAACTGCAGGAGGTGACGGTGGTTGCTTATGGTGTTCAGAAAAAAGAAACATTGACGGGTGCTATTTCTGCTGTAAATAATGATGCATTGGTGCGCTCTCCGAATGCCAGTGTAGCCAATTCGCTTGCCGGACAAATCACGGGTTTGTCTTCTGTTTCTACCAGCGGTCAGCCGGGTATGGAAGATCCGAAGGTGTTTATCCGTGGAGTGGGATCTCTTACGGATGATGCTTCTACTCCTCTTATCTTGGTGGATGGTGTGGAACGTTCGTTTTATCAGATGGACCCCAATGAAATTGAAAGTGTGACGGTGTTGAAGGATGCTTCGGCTACTGCTGTGTTTGGTGTGCGTGGTGCAAATGGTGTAATTATCGTTACGACTCGCCGCGGTAAGGAAGGCCAGGCTAAAATTTCGGTCAATTCATCGGTAGGTATCCAGATGCCTACGCGTGTGTTGGAAATGGCCGACAGCTATACGTATGCTACCTTGCGCAATGAAATCATCACGAATGACAAACCGAATGCGACGGAAGCAGACATGGTGTTTAATCAATATGCTATTGAACGTTTCCGCTTGAATGATGAGCCTATCATGTATCCTAACATTGACTGGCGGGATTATTTGTTGAGAAACAGCTCTGTGCAGACTCAGCACAATGTGAATATCTCCGGCGGTAGCAAGGATGTCAGATATTTCGTGTCGTTGGGTTTCCTTTATCAGGATGGTCTTTTGAAGCAGTTCGACGGGGTGGATTATGATAACAACTATAAATATAAGCGTTATAACTATCGTGCGAACTTGGATTTCAGTGCTACCAAAACTACAACTGTCAAAATCGGTATCGGTGGTATTGTGGGCAACCGGAATGAGCCTTTCATTAATGATAGCAACAACTCTATTTGGACGTTGATCAACCAGTCTACTCCTTTCAGCAGTCCGGGTATTGTGGACGGAAAACTGGTCATGACGCCGGAAGAACGCTTTGATAATAAAATCAATTTGGGAAACAGTGCTTTGCACAAAGTTTATGGCACGGGATATAAATCGGCTATCAACAATACCATGAACCTGGATTTGCTGATCAATCAGAAACTGGATTTTATTACAAAAGGATTGTCGGCTGAAATCAAAGGGGCTTATAATACGGGCTACGGATTTACTAAGAGCAGACGCGGGTATGTGGAAATGTATAAACCGTTTTATCAGTCTTCTTTAGAGGATCCTATGCTTGATGTGAACTCGCCTGAATTCAATAAGAATATTGTTTATAAGGTGGAGGGCGAGAACAGAGCACTGCAGTATGCTGAACAGACGAGCCGTTCGCGCAACTGGTATCTGGAAATGAGTTTGCGCTATAACCGTAAATTCGGTAATCACAATGTGGGAGGACTTTTCCTTTATAACCAGAGTAAGAAGTATTATCCTTCGCAATGGGTGGGTATTCCCTCTGCTTATATCGGTTTTGTGGGCCGTCTGACATATGACTATAAATCACGTTATATGGCTGAGTTTAACTTCGGTTACAATGGCTCGGAAAACTTTGCTCCCGGTAATCGATTCGGTGCTTTCCCTGCAGGGTCTGTGGGTTATATTCTTTCTGAAGAACCTTTCATGAAGAAGCAAAAGGTGGTGGATTATCTGAAATTGCGCGCATCAGTGGGTCTGGTGGGTAACGATAACTTGGGCTCTCGCCGCTTTATGTTCTTGCCCGACTCTTATAATGTGGGTCTCTCGGGTACCGACGGCTGGTATAATAATAAGTATGGCTTTAACTTTGGCTTTAATAATAAGTATGTTGTTCCTGGGGCTTTGGAGAAGGCGCTGGGTAATAAGAATGTGACTTGGGAAACAGCCTTGAAGCAGAATTATGGTGTGGATGTGCATTTCTTGGATAGCAAGCTGAAGCTGTCGGTTGATTATTTCCGCGAAAACCGTAAAGATATCATCATTAACCGGAAAACGATTCCTTTGCTTACCGGTCTGACTTCTTCTATTTTGCCTGCAGTAAACATGGGTGAGGTGAGGAATCATGGATATGAAGTGGAAGTGAAGTGGAATGATCAAGTAGGGGCAGTGAAGTATAATGTCAGTGCCAATATGTCGTATTCTAAAAACAAGATTATTTTCCAGGATGAGGTGGAACCGAACGAACCTTATATGTGGAGAACAGGACGTCCGGTGGGAAGTTTGTTCGGGTATGTGGCCGATGGCTTCTATCAGAAAGAAGACTTTACCGAGAAGGGACAACTGGTTGAGCACTTGCCTAATCCGGGTGTTATCGTGAAGCCGGGTGACGTGAAGTATCAGGATTTGAACGGTGACAAGGTGATTGATTCGGACGATATTACGATGATCGGGCATTCTACCCGCCCGGCTTATACGTTTGGTTTAAATTATGGTGCAAGCTATAAGGGCTTCTTTATCAATATGAACTGGACGGGAGCTGCACAGCGTTCTTTGCTTTTGGACGGTGCGTTCAGAGAACCGTTTGGAAACGGAAAGATCCGCGGGCTGATGCAGTTCCATGCGGATACACGCTGGACTCCGGAAACCGCTCATTCGGCTACGACTCCGCGCTTCACGGAAACCAACTCGGCTTACAATATGCGCACTTCTTCGCTGTGGGTTCGTGATGGAGCTTACCTGAAGCTGAAGAATGTAACGATTGGTTATAATTTCACGGATAAGAAAAAACTGAAAAAGCTGGGTATTCAGCAGTTGGGTATCAAATTGACTGGATACAACCTGCTGACATTCGATAAGTTTGATATTATGGATCCGGAATGTAATCCTAATAATGCGGACTCTTATCCGATTATTAAGATCTATAATCTGGGTATTAATTTAACATTCTGATAAATATGAAAAAGTTTTTCAATATAATAATGGGTTCGTCCATTTTTGTAGGGGTGGCATTGTCTGGATGTGAAGACCTCAAATTTGGAGAGAAATTCCTGGATAAGCCTATTAGTAATGAATTAAATATAGATTCTGTTTTTGGTAAAAAGATCTATGCAGATCAGGCTTTGGCTGAGGTGTATCACTCTTTGCCCGATTTCTTGCCGGTGCAGGGACGCTTGGCTTATGGTACGCTGGAAATGCTGACTGACTTGGCAGACTGGACTAAAAAAGGAGCTCCTAAGTATTACACGGGTACGGTGGATGGCACCAGAACGTATGTGGATCATCTTCCCTATCGTTTGGATGTGGACAATCGTATGATTGGTGTGGGACCTATTTATGGTATTCGCAGAGCTTACATTTATTTGGAGAATGTGGACCGGGTGCCTGATATGAGTGCTGAGGAAAAGGAAATCAGAAAGGCGGAAGCTAAAGTGATTATCGCTTATCATTACAGCCAAATGTTGCGGTTCTATGGTGGTATGCCTTGGATTGACCATGCTTATAATGCGGGTGATGAAATGAAATTCCCCCGCATGACGGTGGAAGATACGGTGAATAAGATTGTCGGTCTGCTGGATGCGGCTGCTCGTGTGTTGCCCTGGCAAGTAAGTGAAGCGGAGGATGGACGTATGACTGCTGCTGCGGCATTGGCGTTGAAAAACAGAGTGCTGCAATTTGCTGCCAGCCCTTTGTTCAACTGTGATCAGCCTTATATGGAAGGGGATGCTTCTGCTCAGCTGGTGACTTGGTATGGTAACTATTCGAAGGATAGATGGCAGAGGGCTTTGGATGCTGGCCGTGAGTTTATGAAGGAAAATAAGGCCAACCATCCGTATCAGCTGGTGAATACGGGGAATCCCAGAGAAGACTATGCAGCCGGTTATTTTAACCGTCACAACGGTGAGGTGCTGATTTCATCGCGCCGGTTTACGACTTATGCAACCGGTAAGACGCCTTTTGCTCAGATCCGTTACGGTGTTTCTTCTCCTACCTTGACTTATGTGGATATGTTTCAGATGAAGGATGGTACTGAGTTTGACTGGAAGAACCCGGATCACAAGAATTATCCGTTCTTTGACAAAGAGGGACAACCCCGACGGGATATCCGTCTTTATGAAACGGTAGCGATTAACGGGGATAAGTTCCGCGGTAAGCAGAAGGTGGAGATTTATCAAGGCACCAAGCAGGATCCTTATAAGAACAAGACGATGACTTACAACGGATTTGCCATGAGAAAATTTGTCCGCAACTGGGGAAATGAGGTGAATGGTAAATTCTATTCTTGCCCGCTGATTCGTTTGCCGGAGGTTTATCTGAACATGGCTGAGGCGATGAATGAACTGGGCATTGCCAATCAAAAGGATGAGTTCGGCTTCACTGCTTACGACTATCTGAACATGACGCGCAAACGGGCGGGTATGCCTGAGATTTCCGCTGTACAGGCTCCGGAAGGGGAGTCGCTGCGTGAGGCTATTTTGCGTGAGAGAGCTGTGGAGTTCGGTTATGAAGAGGTGCGCTATTTCGATTTGATTCGCTGGAAGCGTTATGACCGTTTTTCTGCTCGCCTGTCTAGGTTGGTGATCAAGAAAGACAGCAAAGCGCCTAGCGGATTCTCGCATACTATTTCGTATGAAATGGCTGAAGAAAGACAATATGTCAAGCCGAAACTTTGGAGTGATAAATACTATCTGTTGCCGTTGCCTGTGGATGAAATCAACAAAAAGTACGGGCTGATTCAAAATCCGGGCTGGTAATAGAATAAAATCATAATTGAAAGAATGATGATCATGAAAAGATTATATATACTGGCTTTTTCCATGGCTTTTATAGCGGTTGGAAAAGCACAAAATAAGAATACAGACAGTAAGATTGTGGACTTGGGTGTGAAGACTACGACGGAGGAGCGTATGACGCAAGCTGTTTCAACAATCTATTCTGATAAATTGGAACAAAATGCTACAACGAGTCCGTATAATGCTCTTTATGGATTGCTGCCTGGACTGACGACTCTGCAGAATACGAGCTGGGGCACTGAAAAGGCACGCCTCAATATCCGGGGTCGTGGCTCTTTGAACGGGGAAGCACCGTTGTTTGTTGTCGACGGTTTTGTGCGTCCCATTGAATTTATCAACTTGTCGGAGATTGAGTCTATTTCGGTGTTGAAGGACGGAGCGGCTACTGCTCTTTGGGGCGGCCGAGGTGCCAACGGCGTGGTGCTTATTACGACCAAGAGAGGTGTGTATGAAAAGAAAGATATCAAGGTGGATTATAAATTTGGCTTGGGACTGCCTATTAATCAGCCTGAATTTGCGGATGCGTATACGTATGCTCAAATGAGAAACGAGGCTTTGCGCAATGACGGGTTGTTGCCTGATATGGATGAAGAAGGCTTTGCTTCTCATGCCAACAGTGATCTGTATCCTGATGTGGATTGGCAAAAGGAGGCTCTGCGCAATCATACTACCAATCATCAGCTGGATATTCTTTTCAGAGGGGGCGGTAAAAAACTGCGTTATTTCACGGTTTTGAACTACAAGAATGATATGGGTCTGCTGAACACGAAGTATACAGACTTTACCGACCGTTACAATTCGCAGATGAAGAAATATGCTTTGAACTTGCGTATGAACCTGGATGTGGATGTTTCTGCTACAACGAAATTGAAGCTGAGTATGCTGGGTATGTTGCGGGAAACGAAAAGACCGACTACGGAGGAAGCGAAATTGTTTGGACAGATTTTCAATACTCCGTCGGCTGCTTTTCCTGTGATGACTCAACAGCATTATTGGGGTAGCAATAATGTGCTTCAGATTAACCCGATTGCCAGCTTGGCAGACGTGGGTTATTATAAACTGAATCAGCGCATGCTGCAGGCTGATTTGCGGCTGACACAGGACCTATCGGGATTTGTTCCCGGATTGAGCGCCGAAGTGGCTGTAGCTTATGACAACAGTGCTACGTATCAGGAATCGGGCAAGAAGAGCTTCATGTATCAAACTATCTCGAAGGGTGAAAACAATGAAGCGGTGTATCACACATTCGGTAATGCCAAGGATGAACTGAAAATCAGCAACGGTGGATTGGCCAACCAGTTTATTCATGCTAATTTTGAGGCTAAGGTGAATTATCTCCACTCATGGGATAAGCATCACTTTACAGCCAGCGGTATGTTCCGTCATGAATCGGTGGTGCTGACCGGAGCAAACAACACTCGTTATCGCCAGTATATCAATGGTATGTGGGGCTATAATTACGACAACCGTTATATGGTTGATGTGGTTACCGGCTGCTTTGGTACCAGTGTGTTGAAAAAGAACGATAAATATCGTTTTTATCCTGCTGTCAGTGCTGCATGGGTGCTGACCAGTGAAAAGTTTATGAAGGATGTTGACTTTGTGGATTTCATGAAGGTGCGTGCTTCTTATGGTCGTTCGGGATTTGATACGTACGATTATAACATGGATAAACAGTATTGGATTGGCAGTGGCTCGTACTTTTTCGGTGATGGTAACAACTCTGCCGGAAGCAGCTTGAAGGAAGGGGTGTTGGCTATGAACCGACTCGACTTGGAGGTGGCTGACAAATACAATGTGGGTATGGATGTGCAGCTCTTTAAGGGATTGAGTTTTTCTATTGATGGTTTTTATGACAAACGCACTAATATCTTAATCAGCGGAAGCAACCTGATTTCATCTGCTATTGGTGTTGAGGTGCCTCAGATTAATGCCGGTGAGGTGGAAACGAAGGGTACTGAACTTGCTGTCAACTGGAAGAATGAACACAAGGATTTCAAGTATTATATCGGAGCGAACTTCTCGTATGCTAAAAGCAAGGTCATCGAAAACGGAGAAGGATATAAACCGTATGGCTATCTGTCTAAAAAAGGGTATCCGATAGGACAGTGTTTCGGATGGGAAGCTATCGGCTATTTCAAGGACGAACAGGATATTAAGGACAGTCCGGTTCAGAAGTTCTCGGCGGTACGTCCGGGTGATGTGAAATACCGCGACCTGAACGGAGACAACGTGATTGATGAAAACGACCAGAAGGCAATCGGCTATTCTACTGCTATGCCTGAGATTTATTATGGTATTCATTTAGGCTTTGAATATAAGGGATTCGGGGTTGATGCGCTGTTCCAGGGAGTAGGACATTACAGTGTGATGCTGAATACGCCGAGTGTATATTGGCCTTTACGCAACAATACGAATATCTCGACCTGGTATCTGAAAGATAAGATCCGTTGGACGGAAGAGACGAAGAATTTTGCTAATGCTCCGCGTCTGACGACTCAGGATAATGCCAATAACTTCAGAAACAGTACGCAATGGTTGGAAAATGGCAGTTATTTCAAACTGCGTAACTTGAATGTTTACTATAACTTGCCTGCTGCTTGGGCACGCAAAGTGAAGATGGAAAAGATTCAGGTGTATGCACGGGCCAATAACTTGTTTTCTATCGATCACGTGAAGTATTTGAACTGTGAAGATTTGAAGGTTAACTATCCGGATATGACATCTGTTTATTTGGGTATCAACATTAATTTTTAAAAGAACATCAAGATGAAAAAACATATCATTGTATTGCTTAGCTGTGTGTTGTCTGCTTCAAGCTGTAGTTTGCTTGAACTGGATGAGTCGACTGGTATGAGCAAAGATGAAGTATATTCTTACTTCAAGAATGTAAAAGGGCTGACTACGTATATCTACAGTCAGTTGCCCGGCGACCTGGGTGTGCTGGACGGTGCGCTGAGAGAATCGGCCAGTGATAATTCGGTGTATGTATGGAGTGACAATAAAGTGCATGATTTCTATAATAATGCCTGGAATCCGAACAATGCCATCGACAATATGTGGAGCAAATGTTATGGAGCAATTCGTTCGGCCAACTCTTTCCTGGAGAATTATTCGGATGAAAAGCTGAATAAGTTTCAGTGGAATGATACGTACAAGGAAGACATCGAAAAGGCGCGGATGTATAGAGAAGAAGTACGTGTGCTGAGAGCTTTCTACTTCTTTGAACTGGCGAAGCGTTATGGGGCTATTCCTTTGTTGACTCGTACGTATGGTATCGATGAAATCAACAAGGTGGAGAAAGCCAGTTTTGATGACGTGGTTGCTTTCATTTGCAAGGAATGTGATGAAACTGCCGCTGTGTTGCCTGTCAAACAGTCTGAATTCTGGGAAGAGACAGGACGTGTAACTCGCGGCACTGCGTTGGCTTTGAAATCCCGTGCGCTGCTTTATGCTGCCAGCCCGCTGCATAATGTGGCTCAGGATGCAGGCAGATGGGAACAGGCTGCTTCGGCTGCCTACAGCCTGATTAAGGAGGGATGGTATTCGCTTCCGAATATTGACAAGGATGCATTGTACAATCACAATGGCGGTAATGAGGTGCTGAAATCTGAGCAGCTTATTTTTGAACGTAGAAATCCGGACAGCTTTGATTTTGAAATCAACAACTTGCCAATCTCTTATGAGAGAGGTAAAACGGGTAATGTGCCGACTCAAAACTTGGTGGATGCTTTTCAGATGAAGGATGGAACCGACTTTGACTGGAATTCGGGTAAGAATCCGTATGAAAACAGAGATCCCCGTTTTTACAAAACTGTGCTTTGCAATGGTGACGAGTGGATGGGAGATGTGATCGAATCGTTTGAAGGAGGTAAGGACGGTGAAGGTACTGATGGGGCTACGACAACTGGTTATTATCTGCGGAAATATATGAACGAAACGGTGTCGCTGAATCCTGCCAACGAAATCAAGAAGCCGCATCATTTCGTGATTTTCCGTTATGCTGAGATTCTGTTGAACTATGCAGAGGCTATGGCGGAATGGAAAGATGCTGATTATACAGACCGGGAACATCCGATCTCCGCACGGACTGCCTTGAATCAGGTGCGTAAAGCGGCCAATATGCCTGAAATTACGGCTACAGGCGAAGAGTTCAAGTCTTGTGTACACCGTGAGAGACGGGTGGAACTGGCTTTCGAAGATCATCGTTTCTGGGATATCCGCCGTTGGAAGATCGGTAAAGAAACGAACCGTATCTACAGAATGAAAATTACCCGTAACTCAGCGGGCGGTTTTGACTATCAAAAAGAGTTGTTGGAAACACGCCAGTGGAGTGAGAAGATGAATTTGTATCCTATTCCGCAATCTGAATATTATATCAATCCGAATTTGGGGCAAAATCCCGGATGGTGATAGCATACAGGTTGCCTGTATGATGAAGGAAGGGCGTACTGTCGATGGCAGTATGCCCTTTTTTTACTCCGTTTGCTATAAAGGCTTCCCGTTTTTGACAATTTTGCATGAAAGTGTGGTGTTTATTTGCTGAGAACATTTATTTTTGCAATATGTTACAAATGAAAGTTCGAAAGATGAAACAAATAGTCCGCAAAGCACTTCCCATCGTATGGGTGTTGGCTGTGCTTTATTCTTGTGCCAGTATCGGACGTCCGGACGGAGGACCTTACGATGAAACTCCTCCCCGTTTTATAGGCAGTACGCCTGTGGCTAAGGCTGTAAATAACAAGCGTACGAAGATAACCCTGCAATTTGATGAATTTATCAAGCTGGAAAAGGCTTCTGAGAAAGTGGTGGTTTCGCCTCCTCAGATTCAGCAGCCGGAAATCAGTGCTTCGGGAAAGAGAATTCATGTCAACCTGCTGGATACGTTGAAACCCAATGCTACGTATACCATTGATTTTTCGGATGCCATTGTGGATAACAACGAGGGAAATCCTTTGGGTAACTTCGCTTTTACCTTTTCTACAGGTACGCAGATTGATACCATGGAAGTGGCCGGTACGGTGCTCGAGGCTTCCAATCTGGAACCGATAAAGGGCATTCTTGTGGGTTTGCATTCCAACTTGAATGATTCGGCTTTCTGCAAGTTGCCTTTCGACCGGGTGGCGCGCACGGACAGCCGTGGCCGTTTCTCCATTCGCGGAGTGGCTCCCGGCACGTATCGCCTGTATGCCTTGATGGATCAGGACCAGAATTTTATGTTCAGTCAGAAGAGCGAGGTGCTGGCTTTCTATGATTCTTTGGTTGTGCCCCGCATGGAAGAGCGCCTGCGGATGGATACAATGTGGGTAGATTCGCTCACTTATGATACCATTGTGGAAAAGAAATACATGCACTACCTGCCCGATGATATGATTCTCCGGGCTTTTAAGGAGAAAAATTATTCGCAGTATCTCATCAAATCGGAGCGGTTGGTGCCTCATAAGTTTTCTTTCTATTTTGCAGAAGAAGCCGATACGCTGCCCGTACTGAAGGGGTTGAACTTCGATGAAAGGGAGGCTTTTATCATTGAAAAGACACAGCGCAATGATACGATTCACTATTGGATGAAGGATTCGCTCCTTTATAAGCAGGATACGCTTTCCATGAGTCTGACTTATCTTTATACGGATACTTTGCATCAGCTGGTGCCGCGTACGGATACCCTGAACTTGGTGTCGAAGCAGAAGTATAAAAGTCCGGAAGAACTGAAACTGGAAAAGGAGAAAGAAAAGAAGAAAAAGAAAAGAAAGAAGGATAAGGAAGAGGAGGAAGCAGAACCGACTCAGTTCTTGAGTGTCAGTGTGGATGCTCCGTCGTCGATGGATGTGTATGGCATTGTGTCGCTTCGTTTTGATGAACCGATTGCTTCCTTTGACTCGGCGGCTATTCATCTCCGCCAAAAAGTGGATACGGTATGGACGGATGTTTCTTTTGAATTTGAACAGGATTCGATAGATCATAAGAAGTTTAATCTGTATCACGACTGGGAGCCGACGGCTGAATATGAATTTGCGGTTGATTCGACGGCTTTCCATGGCATTTATGGCCTGTTTACCGATAAAATTCAGCAGTCGTTTAAGGTGCGTAGCGAGGATGAGTATTTTACGCTTCATTTTGATGTGAAAGGGGCTGAACCGATGGCGTTTGTCGAACTGCTGGATGCGCAGGACAATGTGGTGCGTCGGCGGAGAGTGGAGAATGGGGTGGTTGATTTCTATTTCCTGAATCCGGGGAAATATGGTGCCCGACTGGTGAATGATACGAATGGAAACGGGGTGTGGGATACCGGAGATTTCGAGAAAGGCATCCAGCCTGAAAAGGTTTTCTATTATCCTACGATATTGGAATATAAAGCTTTGTGGGATGTGACTCAACCATGGGATATTAACGAGACTTCTATGGATAAACAGAAGCCCGATGAACTTAAAAAACAGAAGCCCGATGAGGAAAAGAAAAAACGAGACCGAAATAGGGAAAGAGAACAGGATCGCCGTCGCTAAGCGGGGAAGAGTGATTGTTACGGCCATCATTGTATGGTTGGCCGCTTTCTTTGCTCCTGCAGCTCAGGCTCAGTGTGAAGCAGAGAATAAGGCTTTTCAGAGTGGAGAGTGCGTGACGTATGATTTGTATTTCAATTGGAAGTTTATCTGGGTAAAAGCTGGAACAGCCAGTCTGACAACGAAATCGGTTACGTATCAGTCAAAACCGGCTTATCAGATTGATTTGCTTTCTATAGGAAGCAAACGGGCCGATTTTTTCTTTAAGATGCGTGACACGTTGACGTGTGTAGTGGGGGAAAAATTGGAACCTCGGTATTTCCGTAAAGGGGCTGAGGAAGGTAAGCGCTATACGGTGGATGAGGCGCGCTTTTCTTATGAGGATGGGCTTTGTCATGTGAGCCAGAAGCGTACGTTTAGAGACGGGCGGGTGGATGCGCGTGAGGACAGCGATAGCCGTTGCATTTATGATATGCTGAGTATTTTGGCTCAGGCACGTTCTTTCAATCCGGCCGATTACAAAGTAGGGGATAAAATCAAGTTTCCCATGACTACGGGACGTCGTGTTGAAGAGCAGACGTTGATTTACAGAGGTATGGAAAATGTAGAGGCAGAGAATGGGGTTACTTATCGCTGTCTGGTCTTTTCCCTGGTGGAATATGACAGTAAAAACAAGGAAAAGGAGGTAATTACTTTCTTTGTGACCGATGATCTCAATCATCTTCCGATTCGTCTGGATTTGTATCTCAATTTCGGTTCGGCCAAGGCTTTCTTGAACAATGTCAAAGGAAACCGTCATCCGCTGACATCTGTTATAAAGCAGTAGCGCCTTGTGTACGTCCTCCGGCATTCAGGTGATGAGGCATAATTCGCATTTTTGTTTTACTGTATCCTTTGCTTACTTTCAATAATTCAATGCCTGCGTGGAGGGCAAACAAATCGTTTTTGAAGAATTCTTCTGGAGTCGTGCTGTAAAAATCTTTAGTTTTAAGAATATAATGAGCAAATGTACCAAAATTGTCCTTCATTTGGATTATTTAGGCCTGTATAATTTATGTGAATGCACTATTTTTGCAATCAAGAAATTAATTACTTATTAAAATAATCCCTGTATTATGAAAACAATTCTTAGTGCTTTAGGGCTTTCTCTTCTGATCTTTTCAAGTTGTGGCGGACAGAAAAAAGCCGAAGTAGACTTTATTCAAGACAACATCAACAACGCAGTGGCACAACACACTATTCAAACGGATATCATTGAAAAATCCGGAAAGATCTTGAATCCGAGAACCATCAAGAAAGATGGTAGTATTTCGTATATTCCTATCGATGACTGGTGCTCTGGTTTCTTCCCTGGAAATATCTGGTTGACTTATCACCTGACTGGTGATCAGAAATGGTTGCCGTTGGCAGAAAAATATACAGAAGATCTGGACTCTGTGAAGTATCTGAAATGGCATCACGATGTTGGCTTTATGATTGGCTGCAGCTACTTGAACGGTTATCGTTTTGCTGACAAGAAAGAATACAAAGATGTGATTATCGAAGCTGCCAAGTCGCTTTCTACTCGTTTCCGTCCGGGAGCTGGTGTGATTCAGTCTTGGGATGCTGACAAAGGATGGCAGGCTACTCGCGGCTGGAAATGTCCGGTAATCATCGATAACATGATGAACCTTGAATTGCTGTTCGAAGCAACTGCTCTTTCGGGTGATTCTACTTTCTATAACATTGCAGTGAAGCATGCAGATACTACAATGGCTCATCACTTCCGTCCGGACAACAGCTGCTACCATGTGGTAGATTATGATCCTGAAACAGGCGAAGTACGCAAGAGACAAACAGCACAAGGCTATGCCGATGAATCTTCTTGGGCTCGCGGTCAGGCTTGGGCTATCTACGGTTACACTGTATGCTACCGTTATACTAAGGATGCAAAATACCTGGAACAAGCTCAGAAAGTGTACAACTTTATTTTCAACAACAAGAACTTGCCGGAAGACCTCGTTCCTTATTGGGACTACGATGCTCCTAACATTCCGAACGAACCGCGTGATGCTTCTGCTGCCGCTTGTACCGCTTCTGCTCTTTATGAACTGGATGGTTACTTGCCGGGCAACCACTATAAAGAAACTGCTGATAAGATTATGGAAAGCTTGGGCTCTCCGGCTTACCGTGCTGAAGTGGGAACCAATGGTAACTTCATCTTGATGCACTCTGTAGGTAGCATTCCTCACGGTCAGGAAATTGACGTTCCTTTGAACTATGCTGACTACTACTTCTTGGAAGCATTGAAACGTAAAAGAGATTTAGAAAAATGATAATGAAGTAATGATTAGTGATTGCCTGCCGGATGGTTGGTGCAATCACTAATCTTTTCTTGTTTTCATCCATTCAATTATATAACTATTATCCATGAATAAGCCTTTAAATTTTTTAGTTGGTGGTTTGACTCTGTTTGCAGCTCAAGGATGCAATGCTCCTAAACAAGCTGCAGATCAGACAGAGCATCCCAATATTATTTATGTATTTCCTGACCAGTTCCGCAATCAGGCGTTAGAGTTCTGGAACCAGGAAGGTTTTCGCGACAGAGTGAACTTCCAGGCCGATCCGGTGCAAACTCCTAACTTGAATGCGTTTGCAAGGGAATCAATGGTCTTGACTTCTGCTCAAAGTAACTGTCCGCTGAGTAGTCCTCACCGCGGTATGTTGCTTACAGGTATGTATCCTAACAAGAGTGGGGTGCCTTTGAACTGTAACTCTACCCGTCCTATCAGTTCGTTGCGCGAAGATGCTGAATGTATCAGTGATGTGTTCAGCAAGGCAGGATATGATTGTGCTTATTTTGGAAAACTGCATACGGATTTCCCTACTGCAAATGACCCTGAAAATCCGGGACAGTATGTGGAGTCGCAACGTCCGGTATGGGATGCTTACACTCCGAAAGAACGTCGCCACGGATTTAATTATTGGTATTCTTACGGAACTTTCGATGAACACAAGAACCCGCACTATTGGGATACGGAAGGTAAGAAACACGAACCGAAGGAATGGTCACCGCTGCATGAAGCCGGACAGGTGGTATCTTACCTGAAGAACGAAGGTAATGTGCGTGATGCAAAGAAGCCTTTCTTCATTATGGTAGGTATGAATCCTCCTCACAGCCCGTACCGTTCGCTGGACGACTGTGAAGAACAGGATTTCAATCTTTATAAAGACCAGCCGCTGGATAGTCTGTTGATTCGTCCGAACGTGGATCTGAAGATGGAGAAGGCTGAATCGGCTCGCTATTATTTTGCTTCTGTGACGGGTGTGGACCGCGCATTCGGCCAGATTCTGACAGCTTTGAAAGAACTGGGTCTGGATAAGAATACAATTGTGATTTTTGCTTCCGACCACGGTGAAACCATGTGTAGCCAGCGCACGAACGACCCGAAAAACTCTCCGTTTACGGAATCTATGAATATTCCGTTCCTGGTTCGTTATCCGGGTAAGGTTCAGCCGGGTGTGGATGACTTGCTGATGTCTACACCGGATATCATGCCGACAGTGCTTGGTCTGTGCGGATTGGGTGATTCGATTCCGGCTGAAGTGCAGGGACGTGACTTCTCTTCTATCTTCTTGAAAGACGATGCAACAGTGGGCAATGTTCGTCCGACCGGTGCATTGTATATTCAAAACATGGACGGTGAAAAGGATGAAAATGGCTTGGTTCAGACTTATTTCCCTGCTTCCAGAGGTATCAAGACAGCTAAGTATACACTGGCTTTGTATATCGACCGCAAGACGAAGCAGCTGAAGAAGAGTCTGTTGTTTGACGATGAAAACGATCCGTATCAGTTGAAGAACTTGCCTTTGGATGAACATAAGGAAGTAGTGGAACAGCTTTACCGTGAAATGGGTGCCATGTTGAAGGAAATCAACGACCCATGGTACACTGAAAAAATTCTGTCCGACAGAATTCCTTATTAATCATAAATTCCTATACGCATACTGCGGTATGCGTAAGGTCTCTCATCACAGAGTAGCGCCGTTGGTTTCACCTCACGGTGATGCTCTGTGATTTTTTAATTTCTAAACAAATATCTGATAGAATGAGAAATCGTTGCTTTATTTTATTCCTTCTCTTGGGGTCGCTGTCTACAGCCTTGGCTCAAGTGATTGGATTTGAAGAGGAGGTGCCCGAGATGTTTAAACTGACCGGCAAGGGGGAGTTGAACACTTCTTCTCTTTATTACAAAGAAGGGGAGAGTTCCCTGAAATGGGATTTTCAGCCGGGCAGTGTGCTGGAGGTTCAGTCTCCTTTATCGCTCAATGAAAAGAAAGAAAAACAGTTTGGCATTGCTTTGTGGATTTACAATGAGAAACCTCAGCAGGATTCGCTTCGTTTTGAATTTGTGGACAAAACAGGGAAGGTGTCTTATTGCTTCTCTTATTATCTGAAGTCGGCTGGCTGGCGTGCCTGCTGGATTTCGTTCGACTACATGAAAGGGGATAAGAAGAACAAGAATCTAGCCGGATGGCGTGTGGTGGCTCCGCAGCGGAAGGGCCGTGTGTTCATTGACCGTCTGACTTTCCCTGTGAAGAAGGTAAACGACCGTACGACACCTGATATGCAGATGCCTGCCAACAACGGGTTGTCTAACAGGGATTTGTGGCACTGGTGCTTGGTGTGGAAATGGGAACAGCAGACGTATGCCAATCCGCTGCTGCCGAAGTTGGATGCTCAGCAGAAGAAAGACTTGAAGACCATTGAGGAGCGCTTGTCGGCGTTTCTTGAGCTGGATGCGGTGCCGCAGGGACAGATAAAGAAAGCGTATGCTACTTTTGAAAAGGCTGCTATTGCTCCCTCGAAAGCGGGTAGCGGTTTCGTGGGGGCACCGGTTGTGGCACCCGACGAGCTGAACAAGAAAAAAGGTGAACTGACTTGGGCTGATCTGGAAACCATGTTGTCTGGTTTTGCCTATGATGCTTACTATAACCACAATGCTGAGGCCAAAAAGAATTATTTTACGGTTTTTGATTATGCCATCGATCAGGGTTTTGCTTTTGGTAGTGGTATGGGTACGAATCACCATTACGGTTATCGTGTTCGCAAAATCTTTACTACGGCTTGGCTAATGCGTCAGGCTATTTATAAGCATGCTCATGCTGAGGATTATCTGTCTACTTTGCGTTTCTGGGCAGCCTTGCAGGAAACTCGTCAGCCGTGTCCGCCGTCGCGTGACGAATTGTTGGACTCTTGGCATACGTTGCTGATGGCGAAGTTTATTTCTGCTATGATGTTCCCCGACGAGCGGAAGCAGGAACAGGCTCTTACAGGTTTGTCCAACTGGCTTTCTTCTTCTCTGCGCTATACATCGGGTACCATCGGTGGTATCAAGGTGGACGGTACGACTTTCCATCATGGAGGTTTCTATCCCGGTTATACGACGGGTGTGTTGGCTACGGTAGGTGATTTTATTGGCTTTACCAACGGCACGGGCTTTGCGCTGACAGAGGAAGCTCGCCAGCATGTCAAATCGGCTTTCATCGCTATGCGTAACTATTGTAATCTGTACGAATGGGGTACGGGTATCAGCGGCCGTCATCCTTTTGGCGGTAAGATGGGGGAGGATGATGTGGAGGCTTTCGGACACATTGCCTTGTCGGGCGACTTGTCGGGACAAGGACATGAATTCGACCGGGGCTTGGCTGCGGATTATCTGCGTCTGCTGGGTAAGCGGAATACGCCCAACGCCCGTTTCTTCAAGAAGAACGGCATTCAGCCGGCAGCGGCTCCGCAGGGATTCTTCGTTTATAACTATGGTTCTGCCGGTATTTTCCGCGGAGGCGACTGGATGGTGACGCTGAAAGGGTATACCACGGATGTGTGGGGCTCTGAAATTTATGTAAAGGACAACCGATATGGACGTTACCAGAGTTATGGTTCGGTGCAGATTATGGGGAAAGGCAAACCGGTGTCTCGCGCAGGAAGTGGTTTCGTGCAGGAAGGATGGGACTGGAACCGTCTGCCGGGTACTACCACCATTCATCTGCCGTTTGAACTGCTCGACAGTCCGCTGAAGGGTACGATGATGGCACATTCTACCGAAAACTTCTCGGGAAGCAGTTCGCTGAACGGCAAGAACGGTATGTTTGCTATGAAACTCATGGAGCGTAAGTTCCAGAACTTTACGCCCGATTTTGTGGCCCGTAAATCGGTGTTCTGTTTCGGAAACCGACTGGTTTGCCTCGGTACCGGCATTTCCAACAGCAATGCCGATTATCCTACAGAAACTACCCTTTTCCAGGTGAAGTTTAATGGCAAAGACTCCAAGGTAGGAGCGGATACTTACTGGCTGCAGGATGGTTATGACAACTACTATCACGTAGTGGATGGTGCAGTGCGTACACAAGTGGCTGAGCAGGAATCGCGTCATGAGAAGACCCGTGCGGTGACCAAGGGAACTTTCTCTTCTGCCTGGATAGAACATGGTAAGGCTCCTCAGAATGCTACATACGAATATATGGTGCTGATTCAGCCTTCTGCTGCTGAATTGGAAGCTGCACGCCAAGTGCCGGTTTATGAGGTATTGCAGCGTGATCAGACGGCACATGTGGTATTTGACAAGCAGACGGGAATTACTGCGTATGCGGCTTTTGAAAACTATCAGTCAACTGCCGATAAATGGGTGTATGCTGTTCCGGCAGAAACCATGGTGATGGTAGCAGCCGAGGCGAACGGTGTGCTTCGTATGAGTGTGTGTGATCCGAACTTGAACATTGCTGAGAAGACTTATACGACTAAAGAACCTAGTCGTCCGATTGTGAAAGAAGTTGTTCTCAATGGTCGCTGGACTTTGCAACAACCTGTGGAGCAGGTGCAAGTGAAGCAGGAGGGTGACCGTACGGTGCTGACCGTAACTTGCCAGCATGGACAGCCTGTGGAAATGCTGTTGAGCGGCAATTAAGCTATATAGTATAAAAAGAACCGCCCCTGTTGCCGTTTGATTAGCAGCAGGGGCGGTTTATTTGTTTCTAAGAGCCTTGAATCGTTTAGCAATGGCAGATAAGTGGCACTCGTGTGAGTGGCTTATCTTTGATTACTTGTTCAGTCGCCATTCAAATCCGTCCTTCGTATCCTTCACTTCAAATCCGAGTGCCGTCAGTGTGTTGCGGATTTCATCGGCTGTAGCCCAATCTTTGTTTGCTTTGGCTTTCATGCGCTGTGCCAGCAGCATGTCTACTACCTTTCCGTAAGCAGCTTCCCGTCCGTCGGAAGAACCTTTTTCCTCTTTCAGACCCATGATATCGAAACTGAACAGATGGAAGAGCTCCTTCAGTTCGTTCAAGTCATCGGCCGAAATGCTGGCGTTGCCGGCAATGATGTTGTTGATCATGCGAGCACCTTCAAAGAGCTGGGCAATGACAATCGGTGTATTCAAGTCATCGTTCATGGCTTCATAGCACTTCTCACGCAACTCTTTTACATTGACTCCTTCCGATGAAGCTGCAGCCGGAGTGATCTTGTTCAAAGCATCCACTGCTTCCATCAGGCGTTGCAATCCCTTTTCAGAAGCTTGCAGCGCTTCGTTGCTGAAGTCTACCGTGCTGCGATAGTGTGCTTGCAGGATGAAGAAACGGATGGTCATCGGTGTGTAAGCCTGTGTCAGCAAGGGGTGAGAGCCCTTGAAGAACTCATCCAGTGTGATGAAGTTACCCAATGACTTACCCATCTTGGTGCCGTTGATTGTAATCATGTTATTGTGCATCCAGTAGTGCACCATGTCATCTCCCTGTGAAGCTACCGATTGAGCAATCTCACATTCGTGGTGCGGGAAGATAAGGTCCATACCTCCTCCGTGAATATCAAAGTGTTCACCGAGATATTTACGTCCCATGGCAGTACATTCGGCATGCCATCCGGGGAATCCGTCGCTCCACGGAGACGGCCATCGCATGATGTGTTCCGGCTGTGCCTTTTTCCACAGTGCGAAGTCGGCCGGGTTGCGTTTTTCGCTTTGTCCGTCCAGATCGCGGGTCGTATTCAGCACGTCGTCCAGGTTGCGTCCCGACAGCTTGCCATAGTGGTGGTCTTTATTGTACTTAGCCACATCGAAATACACAGAACCCTCACTCTCGTAGGCATACCCGCTATCGAGAATCTTCTTCACCAGGTCAATCTGCTCGATGATATGTCCCGATGCATGTGGTTCGATGCTGGGAGGCAGCACGTTGAGGGCTTCCATTGCCTTGTGGTAGCGGTTCAGGAAATACTGCACCACTTCCATCGGTTCCAATTGTTCCAGACGGGCTTTCTTGGCAATTTTATCTTCTCCTTCATCGGCATCATGTTCCAAGTGGCCAACGTCGGTTATATTGCGTACATAGCGTACTTTATATCCTAAGTGAGTGAGATAGCGGAAAAGCACGTCGAATGTGATGGCCGGACGGGCATGTCCCAGATGCGCATCACCGTAAACAGTCGGTCCGCACACATACATGCCCACGTGAGGTTCATGCAGCGGTACGAACAGTTCTTTTCTTCTGTCTAACGTGTTGTAAATGGTAAGTTGATGTTCCATAACGTTGTATATTTGTTCTATTTGCAGACAAAGTTACGATAAATCTTTGATAAGTAAGACTTATCCGTTTGAAAACTGTCAGCCGTTGTTTTCGTTTGTGAAGAATTTGTCAATTGCTTCGGCCACTCCGTCCTCTTCATTGCTGAGAGTGATGTAGTTGGCTGCTTTTTTCACCGGTTCCTGTGCATTTCCCATGGCAATACCCAGTCCGGCAAACTGAATCATCGACAGGTCGTTGTATCCGTCGCCCATGGCTATGACTTCTTCCCGTTTCACTCCGATTTCCTTGAGGAGGACTTCCAGCGAGAGCGCTTTGTCGATGCCTTGAGGCACCAGTTCCAAAAAGTACGGTTCTGAGCGGAATACGTTTATCTGTCCTTGCAGGCGGAGGCTGAGTTCAGCTTCCAGCGGCATCAGTTTGTCTGCATCGCCCACAATGAGGCATTTGGCCACAGGCAGCGTGATGTCTGTCAGAAAATCATTCGTTTCGCGGATGTTCATCTTATTCAGGAAAGCTTCCTTCTGCACATACGGGTCTGTGGAATGTTCGGTAACGATATCCGCACCGTCATACGTCAGTATGGCTAGTTGGCTAGTGCGTGCACTTTCGTAGAGCACGGGCACCACTTCGTTGGGGAGTACGTTTTCGTAAATCATTTCCCCGCTTTCCCAGTTGATAATCTCCCCTCCGTTGTATGAAAGGATAAATCCGCCAAACTCATTCATGCGCAGTTCGTTGGCCAACGGCACGATGCCATAGGTGGGTCGTCCCGAAGCCAGTACCAGTCGCACTCCTTTTTCTTGGATGCGTATGAGTGTCTCCTTGTTGCGTGGAGTAATTTCTTTCTTTGAGTTGGTCAGTGTGCCGTCCAAGTCGAGCACGATAAGTTTGTATTTCATGTAGTATTGTTTTTGCACAAAGATAAAAGAAAATCTGTAAATTTGCGGCATGATGAAAGAAAACAAACAGGTACTTTTGGGTATGAGTGGCGGTACGGACAGCTCCGTGGCTGCCATGAAACTGCTGGAAGCCGGCTATGAGGTGACCGGTGTCACCTTTCGTTTCTATGAATTGAATGGAGGCACCGAATATCTGGACGATGCCCGTCAGCTGGCCCGTCAATTGGGTATTCCGCATATCACATACGATGCACGCGATTTGTTTCGTACGCAGATCATTGATTATTTCGTGGATGAATACTTGCAAGGACACACTCCTGTGCCCTGTACTCTGTGCAATAATCAGTTGAAATGGCCTTTATTGGCGCAGCTGGCTGATGAAAGAGGGATCTATCATATAGCTACCGGCCACTATGTGCAGAAAGTGCAGATAGGTGACACCTGTTTTATCACCCATGCTACCGATGCTGACAAAGACCAGTCTTTTTTTCTATGGGGACTGAAGCAGGACATCCTGCAGCGTATGCTCTTGCCTATGGGTACACTGACCAAGCAGGAGGCGCGTCAGTGGGCTGCTCAGCATGGTTTTCAGAAAGTGGCTACAAAGAAAGACAGTATCGGAGTCTGTTTCTGTCCGATGGATTATCGCAGTTTTCTGAAAAAGCGGCTGGAGGAAGAGGGAACGCCGATGGAACGGGGCCGTTTTTTGGATGAGGAGGGGCACTTTATAGCCTGGCATGAAGGATATCCGTTTTACACCATTGGGCAGCGGAGAGGGCTGGGCATTGATCTGAACCGGGCTGTATTTGTGAAAGACATTCATGTAGGGACAAATGAAGTTGTCTTGGCATCGCTGGCCGCTTTGGAGAAACGGGAGATGTGGTTGAAAGACTGGAATCTGGTAGATGAGGCACGGGTGTTGAACCAGTCGGTTGTCATCGTCAAGATACGCTACCGAAAGCAGGAAAACCACGCTGTGGTTACCCTTACACCTGATCATTTGCTTCATGTGCAATTGCAGGAACCGCTGACGGCTGTTGCACCCGGTCAGGCGGCTGCTTTCTATCAAGACGGACTGTTGCTGGGCGGTGGAATCATTGTAGAGGCCCGGTAATATCAATCGCTGTTTCCATGTTTCCCTGTAACTGGAATGAGGGAGTTCTTTCAATGACAAAATAGAAGACATTACCCCTGCTACAGATGCCTGTGGCAGGGGTAATGTCTTGATAAGAGCGTATTGACGCTTTGGTTTTATAGAACTGCTGTGTTTGGGTTTGCTTGCTGTCGGGTTGTGCGACAGCTGCTCCACACAACTTATTGATTCAGTTTCAGCATTTCTTCGATGTATTCGCGTGTGTTGCTCAACCGAGGTATCTTGTGTTGGCCACCCAACTTTCCTTTCATAGCCAGCCAGTCGTGAAACAGATTCGGACGGGCCACAATCACTTCCAGCGGTTGCAGTGCGATGTCTTTCCAGCGTTTGGCTTCGTAGTCGGAGTTTACTTCCTTCAATGTGGCGTCCAGAATGGCAGCAAATCTCTCTACCGAATCGGGCATCTTGGCAAATTCAATCAGCCACTGGTGCCGGCATTTGGCATTGGCATCCATGAATACCGGTGCGGCTGAATAGTCGCATACCTGTGCTCCGGTTTCGGAGCATGCTTTGGCCAGCCCTTTTTCGGCATTGTCCACAATCAGCTCTTCACCAAAGGCATTGATGAAATGCTTGGTGCGTCCGGTGATTACGAATTTATACGGGTTCTTGCTGGTAAACTTCACTGTGTCACCAATCATATACCGCCACAATCCACACGATGTTGAAATCACCAGTGCATAGTTCTTGTTCAGTTCCACTTCCTCCAGACAGTATGCTTTGGGTTTTTCCTTGCCCACTTCCTCCATCGGGATGAATTCGAAGAACACACCGTAGTCAATCATCAGCAGCATGGACGGGTCGGACAGGTCGTTCTGAGTGCCGAAATAGCCTTCGGACGCGTTGTACGTTTCTACATAATGCATCTTGGGCGAGTGAATCACCTGCTTATACTGTTCGCGGTAAGGCGTAAACGCCACTCCTCCATGGAAGAAAACTTCCAGGTTGGGCCATACTTCTTCCAGCGATTGCTTACCAGTTTTCTCCAGGATGCGTTTGATAAGTACCAGCATCCATGAGGGCACGCCCGACAAGCTGGTCACATTCGAGGGAATGGTGCTGTTGGCAATGGCTTCAATTTTGCTTTCCCATTCGTCCATCAAGGCAATTTTCTTGCTGGGGACGCGGACGTAATTCACCAATGGATTGACATTCTGAATCAGGATGGCCGACAAGTCTCCTACCAGGCTGTGGTTGGAGTTGAGGTTCGGGCTGTGGCTACCGCCTAAGATCAGTCCTTTTCCCGAGAAGAAACGGCTTTCGGGGTTCATGCGGAAATACAGTGCTACCGCATCTTTTCCACCTCTATAATGAATGTCCTGTAGCGCTTCTTTGCTGACAGGGAGGAATTTACTCTTATCGTTGGTCGTTCCCGAGGATTTGGCAAACCAGCGAATCTCCGAAGGCCACAGCAGGTTCTGCTCTCCAGCTCGCAGACGTTCCACATACGGCTTGATATCATCGTAGGTCTGGATGGGAAGTCTGTTTCTAAAGTCTTCATAGCTCCGGATGGTGGAGTAGTCATATTTTTTCCCCCATTCGGTGTGAGCGGCTTGTTGGATTAGGTGACGTAATACACGATGTTGTATTTCACTTGCTTGTGTAGCGTATAGGTCGATTTGTTTTAAACGGGGCTCAAATGTTTTACTGATAATTTTTGTAATATTCATTTTTGCTTTAGCATGATAAATGTTTATTCGTGCAAAAGTAACTTATTTATCTTTTTTTTCTATCTTTACGACGGAAATAATCGTTAAAATAGACGTTGTTATAAGATTTCCCGAGTTTTTGACTAAAAAAAGCGACAATGAGAATTGGAATCTTAACTTCTGGCGGGGATTGCCCCGGTATTAATGCCACCATACGTGGTGTGTGTAAAACGGCCATCAATCATTATGGGATGGAAGTAGTAGGGATCCACAGTGGATTCCAGGGGCTGTTGACGAAAGACGTGGAGGCTTTTGATGAAAAATCGCTTTCTGGTTTGCTCAATTTGGGCGGAACGGTGTTGGGCACTTCACGTGAAAAACCTTTTAAGAAGGGGGGAGTTGTTTCGGATGCCAACAAGCCTGCGCTGATTCTTCGGAATATTGAAGAAATGGGACTGGATTGTGTGGTTTGTATCGGAGGAAACGGTACGCAGAAAACAGCAGCCAAATTGGCCGCATTGGGAGTAAATATCGTCTCGGTGCCCAAAACAATCGATAATGACATTTGGGGTACGGATATTTCTTTTGGCTTTGATTCTGCCGTGAGCATTGCTACCGATGCCATCGACCGTTTGCATTCTACCGCGAGTGCCCACAAACGGGTTATGGTGATTGAAGTGATGGGGCATAAAGCAGGTTGGATTGCTTTGTACTCAGGTATGGCCGGTGGAGGCGATGTGATTCTTGTACCCGAAATCCCCTACGATATCAAAAATGTGGGTGATACTATCTTGAACCGTTTGAAAAAAGGAAAGCCTTATTCCATTGTTGTGGTGGCTGAAGGCATTCAGACGGATGGCCGTAAACGGGCTGCGGAGTATATCGCGCAGGAGATTGAATACGAAACAGGCATTGAAACCCGTGAGACGGTGTTGGGATATATTCAGCGAGGCGGTTCGCCTACACCTTTCGACCGTAATCTGTCTACCCGGATGGGCGGACATGCTACGGAATTGATAGCCAATGGTGAATTTGGACGTATGGTTGCAGTCAAAGGAAGCGATATTCAGTCTATTCCTTTGGAAGAAGTGGCCGGCAAACTGAAATTAGTGACCGAAGACCACGATCTTGTCATTCAAGGTCGCCGTATGGGCATTTGTTTTGGATAAACGAACTATCAAGATTCAATATTGTTGGAGTCTGTTTCCGGTGTGGAGGCAGACTCTTCTGTTTGTGTCTGAAGTGATGATTCCTTCTTTTCGTTGACCATAGCCATGAAATCAGCCTCCTTCACTTTCTTGATGGCCATTTGAGCCGCATTCTGCTGTGATTCTTTTTTAGAATAACCGATACCGGTACCGGCTGGTATTCCTTCAATGCGTACCTCCGTCTGGAAAATCGGATTGCTGTCTTGATCGAAGAACTGTTCAATCAGCTCGAAAGACACTTCCGTCTTGTTTTTCTGGCTCCATTCAATCAGCTTGGACTTGAAGTTAACCTCTTTGCGTGAAATTTTCTCCAGATCGATGTATTGGTTGATGATGCGCTGCTCCATAAACTGTTTGCAGCGATCGTACCCTTGGTCCAGATAAATGGCACCGATAAATGCCTCGAAGGCATTTCCGTACATATAACTGTTGTGAGAAGAGGAGCGGGTGGAGTATTTGATGAGTTTGTCGAGTCCGATTTCCACAGCCAGCTTGTTCAGCGTTTCCCGTTGCACAATCTTCGAACGGGTATTGGTCAGGAAGCCCTCTCTTTTCCCTTCAAACCGTTGGTATACAATATCCCCTACGATGGCATCCAGAATGGCATCGCCTAAAAACTCCAGCCGTTCGTTGTTGATGGGTCGTCCTTTTTCCGAGCGGAGAGAGGTCGATTTATGCAACAATGCCTGTTGATACAGTTGGATGTTTCGTGGGAAAAACCCGAGTATTTTATAAAAACAAAGATAAGACTCTCTGTCTTTATGAAACAGGAGCCTTATCTTGTCTATTTGGTTTCGTAACACGATATTACTCAGCGTATTTTTTGAAGATGATGCACGCATTGTGACCGCCGAATCCAAATGTGTTGGACAAGGCAACATTAACTTCGCGCTTTTGAGCTTCGTTGAACGTGAAGTTAAGGTTATAGTCGATGTTTTCGTCGTTGTCACCTTCTTCATGGTTGATAGTCGGAGGAATAATTCCGTTCTTGATAGCCAAGATACTTGCAATGGCTTCTACCGCACCGGCAGCACCCAGCAAGTGACCTGTCATTGATTTCGTAGAACTGATGTTCAATTCGAACGCATGTTCGCCGAATACCTCCTTAATAGCTTTCGCTTCAGATATATCACCTACCGGAGTAGATGTACCGTGTACATTGATGTAATCCACTTCTTTCGGATCCATCTCTGCATCTTCCAGTGCATTCATCATCACCAGTTTCGCTCCCAAACCTTCAGGGTGAGAAGCTGTCAAGTGGTGAGCATCAGCCGACATACCTACACCGGCTACTTCTGCGTAGATTTTAGCACCGCGTGCTTTTGCATGTTCCAGTTCTTCCAGAATCAGACAGCCGCCTCCTTCACCCATGATGAAGCCGTCACGGCTTGCACTGAACGGACGAGAAGCTCTGGTAGCATCTTCGTTGCGTGTAGACAAAGCGTGCATGGAGTTGAAACCGCCCACACCTGAGGGGAAGATAGCAGCTTCAGAGCCACCTGATACAATTACATTTGCTTTACCCAAACGAATCAAGTTGAAAGCATCTGCAATAGCATTGGTTGAAGTAGCACATGCCGAACAAGTCGCATAGTTAGGACCATGGAAACCATACATGATAGAAATCTGTCCGGCTGCGATATCCGAAATCATCTTAGGGATAAAGAACGGATTGAACTTCGGACCCATTTCCTTGTGAGTGTAGTAGTGACCTACTTCTTCTTCAAATGTATGTATACCACCGATACCGGCGCCAAAAATAACACCGATTCTGTTTAAGTCTTCTTTTTCAAGGTCAAGACCAGAGTCTGTTACCGCTTCTTTGGCCACTGTGACTGCATACTGAGTATACAAGTCCATCTTTCTTGCCTCTTTGCGGTCGATATGCTTTGTTACATCAAAGTTCTTTACTTCGCAAGCAAATTGGGTCTTGAACTGCGACGCATCGAAATGAGTAATAGGCCCTGCTCCACTAACCCCGTTCACAATATTTTCCCAGAATTCGGAAACGTTGTTGCCAACAGGAGTAATGGCGCCAAGACCTGTTACTACTACTCTTTTTAATTCCATATTGATGAAATCAGATTACTTAGCGTGTTCTTCGATGTAAGATACAGCATCACCTACAGTACCAATCTTTTCTGCTTGGTCATCAGGAATAGAGATACCGAATTCTTTTTCGAATTCCATGATAAGTTCTACAGTGTCAAGAGAATCTGCTCCCAGGTCGTTAGTGAAGCTTGCTTCGTTAGTAACTTCTGATTCTTCTACGCCTAATTTATCAACGATAATAGCTTTTACTCTTGATGCAATTTCAGACATAACTTTAAGTTTTTAATTAATAATTAGTTTTATTTCTTTAAATTTGCGCTGCAAAGGAATGAATATTTATCGTTTTTCGCAAATATTTGACTAAATAAATGCAGAATTTTGCACAATTTTTACTGTTTTGTGCATTAAAAGGAAGGGCTATGAAGAAAAATATCGCGATTTTTGCTTCCGGTTATGGCTCTAATGCTGAGAATCTTATCCGTTTTTTTGCCGGACGGGATTCGGCTCAGGTGGCATTGGTGCTCACAAATAAGGAAAATGCCTATGTGGTGAACCGTGCCCGTTCTTTGCAGGTGCCCTGCTGTGTATGTCCCAAAGAAGACTGGGTGACGGGAGAACGGGTATTGGCCGTTTTGCAGGAATATCACGTTGATTTTATTGTGCTGGCTGGCTTTCTGATGCGGATGCCCGACTTGCTCTTGCAGGTTTATCCTCACCGGATAGTCAATATTCATCCGGCCCTGTTGCCCAAGTATGGGGGGAAGGGGATGTATGGTATGCGGGTGCATGAGGCAGTAGTGGCTGCCGGTGAGCGGCAGACGGGCATTACTATACATTATATAAATGGGCAGTATGACGAAGGAGATACCATTGCTCAATTCATGTGCAATGTGCTTCCCGAAGACTCGCCGGAAGAGGTGGCGCAGAAAGTTCACGCGTTGGAGTATGCACATTATCCCGTTGTCATTGCCCGGCTGGTGGAAGAGGTTTCGGTAGGCAGACCGAAGGAGAGTTAATCCTTCAGTCTGATTTCATAAGCCTGTTCTTCTCTTCGGAGGGGATAATCTCCGCGGAGGGTTTCAAATTGTTCCGGATGTTCCCGCAGACGGGCACAGTCTTCCTGCGGATTGTACATTTGCAGTAAGGCATCTTCCCGGTTGGACGCATGAATCACCGATGATTCCGGGGCAGGCGCTTCTATGCGATATTCCGGCTGCAGGTGGAAGTAGCGGCAGATGGCGTCGAGTGACATTCGCGTGGCATTTGCTTTTCCGTCGGCCGAATAGCCGGCAATGTGCGGAGTGCCAATCAGCACCTTTCCAAGCAGTTCCAGATTGATTTCCGGTTCGTGTTCCCATACATCGATAATGGCATCCGAAATGAGTCCTTCATCCAACGCCTTGAGTAAAGCCTCTGTACAGATTACTTCTCCTCTGGAGGTATTGATGATGAGCGGCTTCCGTTTCAGTGAGCGGAAAAAAGCAGCATCGGCGAGGTGAAAAGTCTTAAATCGTCCTTCTCGGTGAAGAGGCACGTGGAAGGTGATGATGTCACACTCCTCCGCCAGTTTCTCTAGAGAGGAAAATGCTTCTGCTCCTTCTTTTTCTGCTCTGGGCAAGTCGTTGAGCAACACCCTCATCCCGAAGCCTTCGGCCACTTTGGCTATTTTGCTTCCCACATTGCCCACACCGACAATGCCAATGGTCAGCGTGCTGAGTTCTTTCTGGCGGGCTCGTTCCCATACAAGCAAGGCCGATTGGATATATTGGGCCACGGAGGCAGCGTTGCAGCCGGGAGCATTGGTCCATTCTATGCCGGCTTGCCGGCAGTATTCTGTGTCGATGTGGTCGTAGCCGATGGTGGCTGTTGCTATGAACTTCACCTTGCTCCCTTCTAGCAAGGCTCGGTCGCAATGGGTGCGGGTACGTATAATCAGTGCATCGGCTTCTTTCACAAGGTTAGGAGTAAAATCTTTTCCGGGTACAAAAACAACCTCTTCGGCTATTTTCTGAACGGCTTCCTTTATAAAAGGAATTTTATTGTCTACAATAATTTTCATGACTGTCTTCTCTCTTAGTATTCACAAAGGTAACAAATAAAAAGTAAGAAACGGTTGCTTGTCTAAGAAAAAATACATAGATTTGTCCTATTATACATCTATAAGCTAGTTAAGATTATGACATTTAGTAAACTTTGCAATGAGATTTTTTGGAAATCAACCCAAGATTACCATGTGACGGACAGCGTAGATGCGCCGATGAACAATCCTTACGAGTTGAAGACAATTGAATATTATCTCTATCTGAAAAACTGGATTGATGCCGTACAGTGGCACTTCGAAGATATCATCCGCGATCCTCAGATTGATCCTGCAGCAGCATTGATTTTGAAAAGAAGAATTGATAAATCCAATCAGGACCGCACGGATTTGGTGGAACTGATTGATAGCTACTTCTTGGACAAATATAAAGATATCAAGCCTTTGGACAATGCTACCATCAATACAGAGAGTCCGGCTTGGGCTGTCGACCGTCTTTCTATCCTTGCACTGAAGATTTATCACATGCAGCAGGAAGTGCAGCGCACCGATACTACGGAGGAACACCGGGCCAAATGTCAGGCTAAATTGGATGTTTTGCTGGAACAGCGTGTCGACTTGTCGGCTGCTATCGACCAGTTGCTGGCCGATATCGAGGCAGGCAAGAAATACATGAAAGTATATAAACAAATGAAGATGTATAACGACCCGGCGTTGAATCCGGTTCTTTATGCAAAAAAATAACGGATGGCTCATATTCTTGTAGTTCGTTTTTCTGCTTTGGGGGATGTGGCCATGACCATACCGGTGGTTCATTCCTTTGCGATGCAATATCCGCAACATGAGATAACGGTATTGAGCCGCGCTGCTTGGCAACCTCTGTTTGAGGGGCTGCCAAGCAATGTTCATTTTGTAGGGGCCGATTTGGCTGGAAGGCATAAAGGTCTGGGTGGATTGAACCGGCTATACTCCGAATTGAAAGCTGTGCATTTTGATTGTGTGGCTGATTTTCACCACATTCTCCGTGCCCGCTATCTAGGGCTGCGCTTTCGGCTGGCAGGTATTCCTGTAGCTTCTATCTGCAAGGGTAGGGAGGGGAAGCGGAAATTGGTGCGTCGGAAAAACAAGGTAATGGAGAATCAGAAAAGCTCCTTCCGCCGGTATGCCGATGTGCTTGAAAAATTGGGTTTCCCTGTCATACTCAATTTCAGTTCTGTCTATGGAGACGGGAAAGGTGATCCGCGCGAAATTGCTGCAGTTGCCGGGCAGAAAGGCGGGCAGAAATGGGTTGGAGTGGCTCCGTTTGCCAAGCATGCCGGTAAAATTTATCCGTTGGAGCTGCAGGAGCAGGTAGTGGCTCATTTGGCTGCCAATCCAAATGTGAAGGTGTTTCTGTTTGGCGGAGGCAAGAAAGAACAGGAAGTGTTTGATGCCTGGTGTGCCAAATATCCCTCGCTGGTTTCACTTCGGGGGCGACTGAACATGCGGGGTGAGCTGAATCTGATGAGTCATCTGGATGTCATGCTTTCTATGGATTCAGCCAACATGCATCTGGCTTCGCTGGTCAATGTGCCCGTTGTTTCCATTTGGGGAGCGACTCATCCTTATGCCGGGTTTATGGGTTGGCACCAGCTGCCCCTCCATGCTGTGCAGTTGGATTTGCCCTGTCGCCCGTGTTCGGTCTACGGGCAGAAGCCCTGTTGGCGGGGAGATTACGCCTGTATGAATGGAATTACTCCCGAAAAAGTGATAGCAAAAATAGAAGAAATTATCAGTTAAAAAAAACTACGGTAAGTCGTAAAGTGAACTTACCGTAGTTTTTTTCTTAGTTTATTCCAGTATATGACGAAATAGAGTTTGGTGAGCAATTTGAATTTTTCAAATCCCTTGTCCAGCTCTTTGATGACTCGAACGTTGTCATAGAGTCCTACCAGCCGATGCGTGTTGGATACTCCATTCCTGTCGTAGATAGTCAGCGGTTCGGGTATGTGCGTGAAATGATAGCCTTTTTGATAGCAGTATTTGAAAAAATAAAAATCGGCTGATAGTTTGAAACGCAGGTCGAAAGGGTGTTCCCTTAAAATCTGAGTGCGGGTGTATCCGCTTTGATGGCAGAAGAACATTCGCTGTTTGTTGCATGGTTCCAGTGCTTTTTTCAGGCACAATGTTCCATTTCGTTCGGTGAGTATGTCGCCATATAAGATGTCTTGAGAACTTGTTTGGGCATATTTATAAACAGTGTTTAGGGTTTTACTGCTGTGCATCACATCTCCTGCGTTCATAAATACAATCCACTCTCCCGAAGCCTCTTTCACTCCCTTGTTCATACCGTCGTAAATACCTTTGTCGGATTCGGAGCACCAATAAGCAAGCCGGCTTTCATATTTTCGAATGATGTCTGTTGTCCCATCTGTTGAACCGCCATCTATAACAATATATTCATAGTCGGTAAAGTCTTGTTGCAGTACACTTAGAATGGTTTTTTCTATAGTTGTTTTGCAATTGAAAGAAACGGTAACAATGGTAAATGTGGGTTGTTTTTTTTTCATGTTTAAGATGGTTTATGTACTCACAACTGTGCAAAGATAGAATATTTTGTAGAAAAATAGCACATCATTTGTAAAATGGGAGTGGAAGTTTGCGGTTTATAGCTTAAAAATGTTACTTTTGTACAATTGATAAGAAGAACTTTATCCTAAAGTGAAGTTTTATTTCATGATAGTAAGATCTAACGAAAAAGAATGAATCAAATCATCCATAAGGAATACTCAAAATTCGCATCTTATATTGAAACATTACCCCATCGCTTTGAGCAAGGCGAAGGTGAGGTGCTTCATAGTGGTCGAAATGAAGTGCGGTGTTTTCGTTATCAAGATATGACTTTCGTAGTGAAACGTTTCAAGAACGTGAATTTTGTTCAGCAGTGGGCATACACCTTTTTTTGCAAGACAAAGGCTGAACGTGCCTACCTTTATGCTGCAGAATTGCGTGAGAGAGGTATCGATACTCCCCATGAAGTGGCTTATTTCGAACAGAAGCGGTGTGGCTTATTCCTGACGGGTTATTTTGTTTGTCTTCATTGCGCTTGTCCAACTGCCTTCTCCATGCTGGAAAAGGAGGACGAATTCAATCAGACATTGGCGGCAGATTTATCAGCCTTTATTGCTGTCATGCACCAGAAGGGGATTCTTTTTGGCGATTTGAATTTGGGCAACTTCCTTTATAAGCAGGGAGCCGATGGACATTATTCTTTTGTCATGGTCGACACCAACCGGAGTCGTTTTTGTAAGGGGGTTCCTTCTTTGCACCAGCGTCTGAAAAACCTGCGTACATTGACCCATCGGAGGGATTTATTTCGTTTCATGATGGAAGCGTATGCCCGTGTGTTCGGTGAAACGAGTTCTACCTTTGTTGTTGATGCTTTCCGCATGTTGGAAAGCTTTGAAAAGAAGCGTAAATTTCAGCATAAATTGAAAGACTTTTTTAAAAATAGAAAGAAATGATACCTAAAGTGATACATTATTGCTGGTTGAGTGGCGACCCGTTTCCCAGTAATATAAAAGCCTGCATGGATTCATGGAAGAAGGTGATGCCCGACTATGAATGGAAAGTGTGGAATACCGAGAATTTTGATGTCAATTCCGTGCCTTATGTGCGCGAAGCTTTCGAAAAGCGGAAATGGGCTTTTGCAGCCGATTATATCCGCATGTATGCGCTTTATACCGAAGGCGGTATATATTTGGATTCGGATGTGAAGATCCTTAAGCCTTTTGATGATTTTTTGTCGTATTCCTTTTTTTCAAGTTTGGAATACCATCCCTCACAAATAGAAAAATGTGGTGTGCGTGATTTAATCAATGAGGAAGGGATCCGCATTAAAGATGAATATGTATCCGGTATACAGATTCAGGCAGCAGTGATGGGAGCCGAGGCGGGCAATCCGTTTGTAAAAGAAGTGCTCGACTGGTATGCCGGTGAGCATTTCCTAAAGGAGGATGGCAGTATACGGACCGATCTGCTTTCTCCGCAAATTTATGCGCGTATTGCGGAAAAATATGGTTTTCGCTATTTGGATAAAGAACAGAATTTGGATGGTAATATGAAGATCTTCCCTTCTGAAATTTTTGCCGGAAACAAACACGAGCGTACTTCTCGTTCGTATGCCGTGCATTTATGTGCTCACAGTTGGCATCCTTCCTTTAAGGAGAAAATGGGCAAGTTTTTTCACCGTCTGTTCGGTTGAGCCCCTTTGCCGGTTGAGAGGCTCTTGCCATTGTTTCAGACTGGAGTTTTCAACGGAATAGCACCAAGCCGTTTGGTTCGTTTGTTCTAGCCGAACGGCTTGGTTTCTTTTTTTATTTAATTGTGCTTTTATACCATTGATACAGCTTTTCTACTCCTTCGTCAATTTCTACTTTATGTGTCCAACCCAGGGAATGAAGTTTGGATACATCAATTAACTTACGCATGGTGCCGTTGGGCTTGCTCGTGTCCCAGCTGATTTCACCTTCAAAGCCGATTGATTTCACCACCTTTTCGGCCAGTTCTTTGATCGGAAGTTCTTTCCCGGTGCCGACGTTGATATGACAGTTGCGTATTTCGCCTAAAGAAGGAATGGCTCCCCCTCGTCCTTCCGAATTATTGCGGTCTACTGCCCCGTCTGTTTTCACGCCATAGAACGTGCTTGAGTATTTTTCTATGCCGATGATATCACTGAAATTCACATTGAGCAGTATATGTACAGAGGCATCTGCCATGTCTTCGCTCCACAGAAACTCACGCAGCGGACTGCCGTCTCCCCAAAGTGTTACTTTGTTGTTTTCAATTCCATAGAAAGACAATGCTTTGCGGATTCGTTCCTCAGGCTCATTGCCATCTACATTCTTTTCGCCGATTTTTTCAGCAAGGGCAGCTGGCGGATTGATAGGACGCTTGTTCATATCTCTGCGAATCGCTTCCCAATTGCCATCGTGAATCAGTTTTGCTAAATAGATCTTGCGCATCATGGCCGGCAACACGTGGCTGTTTTCCAGATGAAAATTATCGTTCGGGCCATACAGATTGGTAGGCATCACTGCAATGTAGTTTGTGCCGTATTGTAAGTTATAGCTCTCACACATTTTCAGACCTGCAATTTTAGCAATGGCATATTCTTCGTTGGTGTATTCCAGGGGGGAAGTGAGCAGGGCGTCTTCTCTCATCGGCTGCGGAGCATTTTTGGGATAAATGCAGGTGGAGCCGAGAAACAGCAGTTTCTTGACCCCATGCAAGTAGGATTGCTCAATCACATTGCATTGCATTTTCATGTTTTGCATGATAAAGTCAGCACGATATAAATTGTTGGCCATGATGCCTCCCACAAAGGCCGCAGCCAATACGACAGCCTCTGGTCTCTCTTCGTCAAAGAAGCGGGTCACAGCTTCCTGGTTTGTTAAATCCAGCTCTTTATGGCTTCTGCCAATAAGATGATGGTATCCTCTGGCTTTCAGATTGTTCCAGATAGCTGAGCCTACTAGGCCGTTGTGTCCGGCTATGTATATTTTGCTTTCTTTCGATAAACTCCTATTCATGACGTTGCAAATTCTTTTATTTCACAATTCCCTTTTCCAAGTACTCGGCCAAGTTCATTCGCACTTTGGCTGCCGCTCCTTCTGATGCCACTTTGGCCATGTCATGGTCCACCATAATTTTCACCAGTTCTTCGAAAGTGGTTTTGTTGGGATCCCAGCCAAGTTTGGCTTTTGCTTTCGTGGGGTCTCCCCAAAGGTTCACTACGTCGGTCGGCCGGTAGAAATCAGGTGAAACTTCAATGAGCACTTTGCCTATCAGGTTCTCAGGTCCGGATACACAAATACCCTTTTCATTCTCTTCTTTTCCTTCCCATTTTAATTCGATACCCGCATAGTGGAAGGCCAGCTGGGCAAATTCGCGTACACTGTGTTGCACACCGGTAGCTATGACGAAGTCTTCGGGCTTTTTAGCCTGCAGAATGAGCCACATGCATTCCACATAGTCTTTGGCATATCCCCAGTCGCGGAGTGAATCCAGGTTTCCAAGATACAGTTTATCTTGCAGTCCTTGTGCGATGCGTGCTGCTGCCAGCGTGATTTTACGGGTTACAAACGTTTCTCCTCTTCGCTCCGATTCGTGGTTGAAGAGAATACCGTTGCAGCAGAACATTCCATAGGCATCCCGGTACTCTTTCATGATCCAAAAACCGTATAGTTTGGCTACAGCATACGGGCTGAAAGGATGGAAGGGCGTATTTTCATTTTGGGGAACTTCTTCTACTTTGCCATATAGTTCAGACGTGGAAGCCTGGTAGATTTTGCATGTCTGAATCATGCCCAGTTTGCGCACCGCTTCAATGATGCGTAGTACGCCCACTGCATCTACATCGGCCGTAAACTCGGGAGAATCAAACGACACCTGCACATGGCTCTGTGCGGCCAGATTATAGATTTCTGTAGGTCGCACCTCTGCTATGACTCCTACGATGCTCATCGAGTCACCCATGTCTGCATAGTGTAAATGAAAGTGTGGCTTGCCTTCCAAATGAGCGATGCGTTCACGATAGTCCACTGAAGAACGGCGAATGATACCATGTACATCATATCCTTTTTCCAGCAGTAATTCTGCCAAATAAGAACCATCTTGTCCTGTAACGCCCGTAATGAGGGCAATGTTCTGTTTTCCCATAATTATATTAATAGTATATCAAATAAATTAATCTTTTTTCCATTCATAATTAAGGCGTTCAATGTCTTCCTCAATGAGGGGATGACCGTTTTGAACTTCAATCAAAGTCAGCCGGGTAATGGCCTTTAAGGCATGCTTGTGTCCAAGAGGAACGATAAACGTATCTCCAGCTTTTACGTGCTGCTCTACTCCGTCCAGCACTACCACACCTTCTCCTTCTACGAAAGTCCATACTTCCGACCGGTGGCGATGAATCTGATACGATATGCTTCTTCCCGGCAGAATGGTAATGCTTTTGGTGAGTGAGTGGTGTCCGTCTTCATAGTGTGAATCATCAATCACCCGGTACGTGCCCCATCGGCGTTCTTCATACATCGGGCGAGGAGTTAGGTACTCCACCGCTTTCTTGATGTCCTCCGAATACTGCTTGGCACACACAAAAATGCCGTCCGGACTGGCGGCAACCACGGCATTTGTCAGTCCGTCCACATAGAGCGGCAGTTGAAGTTCGTTGATCACATGGGTGTTCTCGCAGTGAGTGCCCAGTTTCACATTGCCGATGGTGGGCTGGTGAAGCTCGTCGGTCAATGTATTCCATGTGCCCAAATCTTTCCACTGGCCATTGAACGGGAGGACAGCCACCGATTCTGCTTTTTCAGCTACTTCGTAGTCGAATGAAATTTTGGGTAATTCGGTATAGCGGGCACGTGTGTTTTCAAAACTGTCGCTCTGTATGTACTTGCGTATGATTTGCATCATATATCCCAAGCGGAAAGCAAACACACCGCCGTTCCAAAAGGCTCCTTCTTTCAGCAGCTCTTCTGCATACGATACCTCGGGTTTTTCAACAAACCGTGATACCATTTGGAAGCCGTTGTTTTCTTCTTCCTTCTGTGAAGGAACGACATAACCGTATTTGGCCGATGGGTACGTAGGCCGAATCCCCATCAACACTAAATCGGCTACGTTTTGTTTTACACATGCTGCCATCTGTGCAATGACTTGGAAGTAGCCTATCTCTGTGTAGGGGTCACACGGCATAATCACTACCACTTCGTCATCGTTGCATTCTTTTTTGAATTTCAGAAAGCTGGATGCCAAAGCAATGGCCGGAAAGGTATCCCGGCGTTCCGGTTCAGTCACGACCGAAATGCTGTCACCCAATTGGTTGGTAATAATGTCCAGCTGGCTGGCATTGGTGGCCAGTGTTATGTTTTCAGTCAGACCGACTTCACGAATTTGTCTGACAACTCGTTGCACCATAGATTCCATCTTCCCGTCTTCTGCTTCAAGAAGAGGCAGAAACTGTTTGCTACGGGCATTATTGCTTAACGGCCACAGGCGTTTACCTGAACCTCCTGATAATAAAACTAATTGCATTTTAAATCAAACTGTAGGTATACAATGTTTTACATATTAATATCATTTGCAATATTCGTAAAAAAACTGAATATATGCAAGTAAGTTCCTTTGAAGAGTGCTTTCGTTCGGGCTGTTTTATTTATCCGCACACAGCTCTTTGTACACCTTCATCATTTCGTCTGCAATGACTTTTTCGTCGAACCGCTTGACGTATTCACGGCTTTTGTCGACCATCTCCTGAGCCAGTTCAGGCGATTGGAGCACCCGGTTGATGCAGGAAGCCAGTTCGCTTTCATCATTCGGATGGATATAGAGGGAATCCGGACCGCCGGCTTCCTCCAGGCAGGAGCCTGTAGCTGCAATGACAGGTACTCCCGAATGAATGGCCTCGATGATGGGAATGCCAAATCCTTCGAAAAACGAAGGGTAAACAAACACGCTGGCCAGCTGATAGAAGACGGGCAGCTCCTGGAAAGAAATCTGATGCAGCAGCTGCACCCGGTGCTCAAGTCCCTCCTGCCGGATGTATGCTTCTATTTGCCGGGTATAGTCGGTCCGTTTGCCGATAGCAACGAACCCCACCTCTTCGGGCACTTCCTTCAATGCCTTGACGATGAGCAGAGCGTTTTTTCGGCTTTCAATGCTTCCCACATTGAGAATGAAACGTTGGGGCAGGTGATACTGTGTCCGGATGCGTTCTTTCATTTCCTGACTTGCCGGTTGGGCAAATACCGGGTGACAGCTTTGATACACCACACGGATCTTCCGCTCATCAATGCCCCAGAAATCAATCAGGTCGCGTTTGGTCATTTCGCTGATTGCCACCACCCGGTCGGCATGTTCACACGCCTTCCTGTATTTATAAGTATAGATGTGGCGGTCGATCCACGAGTAAAACTCGGGATAACGCAAGAATATAAGGTCGTGCATTGTGACAACGCTTTTCGTGTGGCATTGCCTGATTGACAACGGAAGTTCGTTGCTGAGACCGTGGAAGAGAACCGGAGGCTCCCGGTTGATTTCTTTCTGAATGCCCCAGACCCTCCATAGGCTGCGCAGTTTTTTCCATGCCCAAGAAGTCGGGAAAACCATTTTAACGTTTTCCTGTTGCAGCAGATGCGTCATTCGTTTGTTCTCTTGGGCTTTGGGTGCATAAATCACATACGTGTTGTCTTTGTAATACTTGCTCAGCACTTCGATAATAAAGCGGCTGTAGTTGCCCAGCCCGGTGTTGTTCTGTATGGCTCTTTTCCCGTCAAAACCTATATTCATGCGCATATTCCATTAAAATGATAGGACAAATGTAGTAAAAATAACCCGAAATTGTCTGTCGCCAAGGGTATTTTGCATATCTTTGTAAGTATCTAATGGGTTAAGTGCTTGCATATGAAACAAAAATATGACTATTTGATAGTAGGTGCCGGTCTGTACGGAGCGGTGTTTGCTTACCAAATGCGTCAGGCAGGATATACTTGTCTGGTGGTTGACAAACGTTCTCATCGCGGAGGAAATGTGTATTGTGAGGAAATAGACGGTATACGGGTACACAAGTATGGTGCTCATATCTTTCATACAGACAATCAGCAGGTGTGGGAGTTTGTCAACCGGTTCGTGTCCTTCAACCGCTACACCAACTCGCCATTGGCTTGCTATGAGGACAAGTTCTACAATCTGCCGTTTAATATGAATACTTTTGCACAGCTCTGGGGGGTAAGGACTCCGGCTGAGGCAAAGGCTAAAATTGCCGAACAGCGTCGGGCCTACGATGCTATCACCGAGCCGGCCAACCTGGAAGAACAAGCATTGAAACTTTGCGGTGCCGATATCTATACCCGTTTAATCAAAGGATACACCGAGAAGCAATGGGGGCGTTCGGCCAAGGAATTGCCTGCTTTTATCATCAAGCGGATTCCTTTCCGTTTCATTTATGACAACAACTATTTCAATGATGCTTATCAGGGCATTCCCCGTGGCGGTTACAATGTGCTGATTGATGCGCTGCTCGAAGGGGTGGAGGTGCGTCTGGATACCGACTACTTTGCTCACAGAGCCGAATTGGATGCGTTGGCCGACAGGGTGCTTTTCACCGGCTGTATTGATGCCTATTTCGACTACTGTCTGGGGCATCTGGAATACCGGAGCCTGCGGTTTGAAACCAAACAGCTGCCGGTTGAAAACTTTCAGGGCAATGCGGTGGTGAATTACTGTGAGCGGCAAGTGCCTTATACCCGGGTGATTGAGCATAAGCATTTTGAGTTTGGCACGCAGCCTACTACGGTCATTACGTATGAGTATCCCGATACGTTTGAGCCGGGTAAGGAACCTTACTATCCGGTGAACGACGAGCGTAATACGGTCCTTTATGAAGGTTATCAGCAACTGGCGAAGCAAAAGGAGCATGTGCTCTTTGGCGGTCGCTTGGGAAAATATGCCTATTTTGATATGGACGACACGGTGGAAGCTGCGTTGGCTCTGGCCGAACAGGAGCTGGAACGAAGAAGAAAATAATCATTTGAAAAAAACAGTGTGGTATGAATTGTTATCTATCCCGAAATTATAGAGATTTCTCCAGTGCCGGAAACAAGGCAAAGACAGACATCGAGCAGATTATGGAAGGCTTGTCTTTCCGGAATGTGGGGCTCCGGCAGTCGCACCATTCCAATAAGATAGCGGCTTTCTTCACTACTTTGATGGGGGTGTTGAAGGCTCCGTTTTGTCTGCATAGGGGTGACATCCTGGTGTTGCAGTATCCGTTGAAGAAATACTACAGCTTTATCTGCCGTATGGCTCATCTCCGTGGGGCTAAAGTGATTACGCTGATTCACGACCTGGGCAGTTTCCGTCGTCATAAGCTGACTATGGAGCAGGAAATCAACCGGTTGAATCATTCCGACTATGTTATTGCCCATAACGATGCGATGAAAAAGTGGCTGGCCGATCAGGGCTGCAAGGCACAGCTGGGCACCCTTGAACTGTTTGACTATCTTTCTGCTACTACGGCTGCGCCTGCTGCCGATGTGAAGAAGCCCTTTGAGATTTTGTATGCCGGAGCACTGAATCCTCGCAAGAATACGTTCTTGTATGAAGTAGGTGCCTATGCCGGACATGCCTACCGGTTTAATCTCTACGGCTCCGGATTCGAATTGGATAAGGCCCAAGGGAAAGAGAATTTCACATATATGGGGTTTGTAAAGTCGGATGAACTGATTGCTACGGCTAAGGGGCATTTCGGCTTGGTGTGGGACGGCTCTTCTGTTTCTTCCTGCGTGGGGGATTGGGGAGAGTATCTGCAGTACAACAATCCGCATAAAACATCCTTGTATATTCGTTGCGGCTTGCCGGTGATTATCTGGAGCAAGGCGGCTTTGGCTCCTTTTGTGCGTAAGCATCAAATAGGACTCTGTATCGATTCACTGGAAGAACTGGAAACCATTCTGTCGCATTTGACTTTGGAGCAATATGCTGAGATGCAGGATCGTGTGGCGGAGGTCAGCAACCAGCTGAAAAGCGGCTATTTCTTTACGCAGGCTGTAGAAAAAGCGGTCTGTGTTTTGACTCGTGAAGCAGCACTTTAGCCCTCATAAAGTGGCACTTTAGCCAT
>Garnier_p1__coassemble_266_pt1 | contig 51753 bp, 43 predicted proteins | sample Garnier_p1__metabat2_high_PE_017 | metagenome-assembled genome bin Garnier_p1
TTTTTGTGCCGCTTTCGTAAACGGCACAGCGCTGTCATTGAAACGTGCAGTGCTGCTCAGCCCGAATGAAAGTACAGATGAAAGTATGATTCACCTTTCACCCTTCATTGCAACTCGCTTATTTACACCTTTTTCACGATGAACCATTCACCGGCAACACGCACAACCCCGTTGCGATGGGGCATGGAAACGAGGAAGCGAGGAAACAGAACTCCCCAGACGATATACGGACAGAAAATCCGACAGAAAAGCAGAAAGCAACCGCTTTGCCTTTACAAAGCCAAAGGCTAAACTTTGCTAAAGCCGGTTTTATATTTAGGCGGAATAATTTGTGAGTAAGAAAGAATTTCCTTTTATTTGCAATAAAATTTAATAATACCAGACATGAATAACACATTCCCAACTGAAGGAAATATCTCGGGGCTCAGCCGTGAGGATTTCCAACGAGAGATAGACAATAAAAAAACCGATTTATTTATCCTCAAAAATGCAAAGGGAATGGAAGTAGCTGTAACCAATTACGGATGCGCCATTCTTTCTATTATGGTACCGGACAAAAACGGTCAGTATGCCAACGTAATCCTTGGCCATGACAGCATTGACCATGTGATTAACAGCCCGGAACCTTTCTTAAGTACTACAATTGGACGCTACGGAAACCGCATAGCGAAAGGAAAATTCACTTTATTCGGTGAAAGTCACGAACTGACCATCAACAACGGACCCAACTCATTGCACGGCGGACCTACAGGTTTCCATGCCCGCGTATGGGATGCCGTACAGACAGACGAAAGCACAATTAAGTTTTATTATACTTCTGCCGACGGAGAAGAAGGCTTCCCGGGCAATCTGAAAGTCAAAATGACCTACCGCCTGGACAGCGAAGAAAATGCCCTTATCATTGAGTACCGGGCCACAACCGACAAAGCAACGGTAGTCAATCTGACCAACCACGGCTTCTTCAATCTGGCCGGCATTGCCAATCCTACTCCTACGGTCAACAACCACATTGTGACAATCAATGCCGACTTCTATACTCCGATTGATGAAGTTTCCATCCCCACAGGAGAAATTGCCAAGGTGGAAGGAACTCCGATGGACTTCCGTACCCCTCACACAGTGGGCGAACGTATTGATGAAAAATTCCAGCAACTGATATTCGGTGCAGGCTATGACCACTGCTATGTGCTCAACAAGGCAGAAAGCGGTTCGCTCGATCTGGCAGCCACTTGCAAGGACCCCGAAAGCGGACGCATGATGGAAGTCTACACCACCGAAAACGGAGTACAGCTGTATACCGGCAACTGGCTGAACGGCTTTGAGGGAGCTCACGGTGCCACTTTCCCGGCACGCAGCGCCATCTGCTTCGAAGCACAATGCTTCCCCGACACTCCGAACAAGGCACACTTCCCGTCGGCTACACTGCTGCCGGGAGATGAATACCAGCAGACTACTATTTATAAATTTTCTGTAGAACAATAACTTAATATTTATTTTATCATAGAAACCACAATTAAATTATCATGACACAAGAAAAAAAACAATGGGGAGCAATCGTCATTATGATTGCCCTCTTCGCAATGATTGCTTTCGTAACCAACCTTTGCTCTCCGATGGCAATCATCGTAAAAAACGACTTTGGAGCTAGCAATGTCCTGGCACAAATCGGTAACTACGGTAACTTTATTGCCTACTTACTGATGGGTATCCCTTCGGGTATGCTGATTGCCAAATATGGTTATAAGAAAACAGCACTGATCGGTCTGATAGTAGGTATCATTGGTATTCTCGTACAATGGCTCAGCGGACACGTAGGCAAAGAAAGTGCATTTTTGGTATACCTGATCGGTGCGTTCATCTCTGGTTTCACCATGTGTATTTTGAATGCCGTAGTAAACCCGATGCTGAACCTTCTTGGCGGTGGCGGAAACAAAGGCAACCAGCTGATTCAAATCGGCGGTGTATTCAACAGTGCTGCTGCTGTAGCTGTATACATCATCATGGGTGCTCTGATCGGTGATGCTGCCAAAGCACATATTGCCGATGCAACTCCAGCATTGATGATTGCGCTGGCTATTTTCATTGTAGGATTCATTGGTATTTTCTTCACTAAGATTGAAGAGCCCGAACAAGCACCGGTTGATATCAGTCTGGTAAAAGGAGCTTTGAAATACCGTCATTTCGTATTGGGTATTTTGGCTATCTTCCTGTATATGGGTGTCGAAGTAGGTACTCCTACTTATATTCTCCAATACCTGACTGCACCTATCGAAGAAGGCGGCAAAGGCATGCAAGCAGACATCGTGGGACTGATTGTAGCTGTTTACTGGCTGATGATGCTGGTGGGCCGTTTTGTAGGTGGCGCTATCGGTGGCAAGATTTCCAGCCGTGTCATGATTACAGCAGTTGCTTCACTGAGCATCGCATTGGTATTGTTCGGTATGTATGCTCCTAACACACTGGTAAGCGTTCCGGGCATCGACTGGGCTAATCTGCAGCTTATCTGGGCTGAAGTGCCGGTAGGTATCTTTGCCTTCCTAATGGTAGGTCTTTGCACCAGCGTAATGTGGGGCGGTATCTTCAACATGGCCGTAGAAGGATTGGGCAAATATACAGCCATTGCCAGCGGTATCTTCATGACCATGGTATTCGGTTGCGCAGTGATGGTAGCTATCCAAGGTCTCGTTGCCGACATGACTGACTACATGACTAGTTATTGGGTTGTAGTAGGCTGTGCTGCTTACATTTTGTTCTACGCCCTCATCGGTTCAAGAGTTTCGAAAAAGTAAAAAGTAATTAAACTTTTACAGAATATTTACCTTAAAACATTATTATCATGGATATAGAATTCGTAAGAAGTCGCTTCATCAAACACTTTGATGGCACTACAGGTTATTTATATGCATCACCCGGACGTATCAACTTGATCGGCGAACACACCGACTACAACGGCGGTTTCGTATTCCCGGGAGCAATCGACAAAGGAATGATTGCAGAAATCAAACCCAACGGCACAGATACTGTCAGAGCTTACTCTATCGACTTGAAAGACTATGTTGAATTCGGTCTGAAAGAAGAAGATGCTCCTCATGCCAGCTGGGCAAGATACATCTTTGGCGTGTGCCGCGAAATGATCAAGCGTGGCGTTGACGTGAAAGGTTTCAATACGGCTTTTGCCGGCGATGTGCCTCTGGGAGCTGGAATGTCATCTTCTGCAGCTTTGGAAAGCACTTACGCTTTTGCCCTCAACGACCTGTTTGGTGAAAACAAGATAGACAAGTTTGAATTGGCCAAAGTGGGTCAAGCTACAGAACACAACTACTGTGGCGTGAACTGCGGAATCATGGACCAGTTTGCTTCTGTATTCGGAAAGAAAGGCAGCTTGATTCGTTTGGATTGCCGCTCATTGGAATACCAATACTTCCCGTTTGATCCTCAAGGCTACCGTCTGGTGCTGGTTGACTCTGTTGTAAAACACGAATTGGCTTCTTCTGCATACAACAAGCGCCGTCAGAGCTGCGAAGCGGCTGTGGCTGCCATCCAGAAAAAACATCCGCATGTAGAATACTTGCGCGACTGTACAATGGAAATGCTGCAAGAGGCTAAGGCTGACATCAGCGAAGAAGACTTCATGCGTGCAGAATATGTGATTGAAGAAATCCAGCGCGTACTGGACGTTTGTGATGCTTTGGAAAAAGGCGACTACGAAACAGTAGGCCAAAAGATGTATGAAACTCACCAAGGCATGAGCAAGCTTTACGAAGTGAGCTGCGAAGAACTCGACTTCCTGAACGACTTGGCATTCGATTGCGGCGTGACAGGTTCACGTGTAATGGGTGGCGGTTTTGGCGGATGCACCATCAACTTGGTTAAAGAAGAGCTGTATGGCACATTCATTGAAAAAGCCAAAGAAGAGTTCACGAAAAAATTCGGCAGAAATCCGAAAATTTACGACGTTGTCATCAGCGACGGCGCTCGCAGATTGGAATAAAACAACACGTATATAAAGGTAAAGGCGGCATCGATAAGAGAGCCGCCTTTATTTTTACAAATTCATGCCAGTGAAAACAGCAGCCCTCTCCGAATTGATACAGACAGCAATAAAAAAGATGGTATTTTTGGATTGTAAAATCCACATAAAGAGTTATCTTTGCCAAAGATATGTAGAATATGACTCATTATGTCAACTTACAAAGCCGCCGACAAGGCATAACTTGGCAAGGTCATTGACATTTTAGCAAAAAGCCAATTATTTAATAATCTTACATATGAACGATAAAAAACTTATGAATCGTGCAGCGGACAATATCAGAATTCTTGCTGCTTCAATGGTTGAAAAAGCTAAATCCGGTCACCCGGGTGGTTCCATGGGTGGTGCTGATTTTGTAAATGTGCTTTTCTCTGAGTTCCTTGTATACGACCCTGAAAATCCCCGTTGGGAAGGCCGCGACCGTTTCTTCCTCGATCCGGGACACATGTCTCCGATGCTCTACTCAACATTGGCATTGACAGGAAAATACACATTGGAAGAACTGAAACAATTCCGCCAATGGGGAAGCCCTACTCCCGGACACCCGGAAGTGGACATCATGCGCGGCATTGAAAACACATCAGGCCCGCTGGGTCAGGGACATACGTTTGCTGTAGGTGCGGCTATTGCTGCCAAGTTCCTGAAAGCACGGTTCAATGAAGTTATGAACCAAACCATCTATGCATTCATCTCGGACGGAGGTGTGCAGGAAGAAATTTCTCAAGGTGCCGGCCGTGTGGCAGGAACACTGGGGTTGGACAACCTCATCATGTTCTATGATGCCAATGACATCCAGCTTTCTACTGAGACGAAAGACGTAACGGTAGAAAATACTGCCATGAAATATGAAGCATGGGGATGGAAAGTAATCAGCATCAACGGTAACGACCCTGACGAAATTCGTGCAGCTCTGAAAGAAGCACAGGCTGAAAAAGAACGTCCTACCCTGATTATCGGAAAAACAATCATGGGTAAAGGGGCTCGCAGAGCAGATGGCACCAGCTACGAAGCATGTTGCGCTACTCACGGAGCACCGCTGGGTGGCGATGCTTATATCAACACCATCAAGAACTTGAATGGTGACCCTGAAAATCCGTTCGTTATCTTCCCGGAAGTGGCCGAATTATACGCCAAACGTAAAGAAGAACTGAAGAAGATTGTAGCTGAAAGATATGCAGTAAAAGAAGCATGGGCCAAAGCAAACCCGGAACTGGCGGCCAAATTGGAATTCTTCTTCTCTGGCCAGGCTCCCAAAATCGACTGGTCATCCATCGAACAGAAAGCCAATGTTGCCACTCGCGTTGCTTCAGCTACCGTATTGAGCCTGCTGGCTACGCAAGTAGAAAATATGATTGTAGCATCAGCTGACTTGTCGAACTCTGACAAGACGGATGGTTTCTTGAAAAAGACACATGCCTTCACCAAGGGTGACTTCAGCGGAGCATTCTTCCAGGCAGGTGTTGCCGAACTGACAATGGCATGTATCTGCATCGGTATGTCTCTCCACGGAGGTGTATTGGCAGCATGCGGTACGTTCTTCGTATTCTCAGATTACATGAAACCGGCTATCCGTATGGCTGCGCTCATGGAACAACCGGTAAAATTTGTATGGTCGCACGACGCCTTCCGTGTGGGAGAAGACGGACCGACACACGAACCGGTGGAACAGGAAGTACAAATCCGATTGATGGAAAAACTGAAAAACCACAAAGGAAACAACTCAATGCTGGTACTTCGCCCTGCAGACGCAGAAGAAACAACCGTTGCCTGGAAACTTGCCATGGAAAACATGTCAACTCCTACCGGATTGATCTTCTCACGCCAGAATGTAAACAACCTGCCCAAAGGTACACCGTATGAAGAAGCTGTGAAAGGTGCTTACACCATTGCCGGTGCTGACGAAAATCCGGATGTGGTACTGGTGGCTTCCGGTTCTGAAGTTTCTACGCTGGTTGCCGGTGCCGAACTGCTCCGCAAAGACGGCGTAAAAGTACGCATCGTATCAGCTCCTTCCGAAGGTCTGTTCCGCAATCAGCCGAAAGAATACCAAGAAGCTGTTCTTCCTTCCAGCGCTAAAATTTTCGGTCTCACAGCCGGACTGCCTGTCACACTGCAAGGCCTGGTAGGCAATCAAGGTAAAGTATGGGGATTGGAATCGTTCGGTTTCTCTGCTCCTTACAAAGTGCTTGATGAAAAATTAGGATTTACAGCAGAAAATGTATATAACCAAGTAAAAGCAATGCTCTAATGAAAACAATCGGATTAGCCTGTGACCATGCAGGGTTTGAATTAAAAGAATTTGTTCGCGGCTGGCTGACAGCAAAAGGATATGAATACAAAGATTTCGGTACATACTCAACAGAAAGCGTTGACTATCCCGACTTTGCTCATCCGCTGGCACTGGCTGTAGAAGCAGGAGAATGCAGCTGCGGTGTAGCAATCTGCGGAAGCGGAAACGGTATCAGCATGACACTGAACAAGCACCAGGGCATCCGTGCAGCTCTTTGCTGGACACCGGAAATTTCCCGTCTGGCACGCCTGCACAATGACGCCAATGTGCTCGTGATGCCGGGTCGTTTCATCAGCACGGAAGAAGCAGATTTGATTCTGACAGAATTCTTCAACACTGCATTTGAAGGCGGACGTCATCAAAAACGCATCGATAAGATTCCTGTGAAATAAAAAACAACCATAAAAAAAGAGTAGGTTTTTCCTACTCTTTTTTTTATTATTTCAGCATACCAGGCTTGCTATAAACTGGTAGAAGAAATAACCGCATATCATAAATTTCAGCAACGTACCGGCAAGAAAACCGACCAGAGAGCCAACGCCTGAGCGAAAAGCCTGCGAGAACTCCTTATTACCAAGCAGTTCGCCCACAACCGCCCCCAAGAAAGGACCGAAAATAATGCCCCACGGCAAAAAGAGGAGTCCGGCCAACGTGCCGACTACACAGCCCCAGTTTCCCCACTTGCTGCCACCAAAGTATTTGCTGCCCAGCATCGGAATAAAATAATCCAAGACTTGCATCACCACGACCACCAACAGCCAGACCAGCAGCTGTGCCGTTGTAAACTGCACCTTGTCGGTGACATGAAGCAGCAGCAAACCGACATACGAGATGGGCGGTCCCGGCAAGACAGGAAGAACACAGCCTGCCATACCGGCAAGGAGACAAAGCGCCCCCACAACAATCAAAAAAATATCCAACATACCATCACTGTTTATTAATCACACACAAAAATACAGCATCTTCTCCGAAAAGCCTCCGAGATTGCAAGAAAATACACCCGCCAGTCTCATCATACACGCTGCAGCACACAAAATTTAACAGCCTGCAGCAGGAAAAACCTGACAAATTTCTGTCTGCATTTGCCCTGTTTACACAAATAAAAACTATCTTTGCGATTAAGAATACTGAAAAACGAAAGATATGAAGCAAATAGATAGTTTAAAAGAGCTTATCAGTCAGGGAGCTGTGGATACTGCCATCCAGCAGATGGACCAACTCCTGCAAGAGCCTTCTTCCGTTACAGAAAAAGACACCCTCTATTACTTACGGGGAAATGCATACCGGAAAAAGGGAGATTGGAAACGCGCTTTGGACAATTACCAATATGCCATCGACCTCAACCCCGACAGTCCGGCCACACAAGCAAGAAAAATGCTCATGGATATCCTTAACTTCTACCACAAGGATATGTTTAATCAATAAAGACAACTTGAATCCAAGATAACGTAATAAAAGTAAGATTATGGCAAAAATGAAAGGAGCAATCGTAGTTGACACCGAACGATGCAAAGGATGCAACCTATGCGTAGTAGCGTGTCCGCTTAATGTTATCGCCCTCAACAAGGAGGTAAACATGAAAGGCTATAACTATGCCTGGCAAGTAAAAGAAGATACCTGCAACGGATGCAGCTCGTGTGCAACGGTCTGCCCGGACGGATGTATCTCAGTGTATAAAGTAAAAGTAGAATAAAAGAAAAGAATATGGCAGAAGAAGTTGTATTAATGAAAGGAAACGAAGCGATCGCCCACGCAGCCATCCGCTGCGGTGCCGACGGATACTTCGGATATCCTATTACTCCCCAATCGGAAGTGCTGGAAACACTGGCAGAATTGAAACCATGGGAAACAACCGGTATGGTGGTGCTTCAAGCAGAAAGTGAAGTGGCAGCCATCAATATGGTATATGGTGGTGCAGGCAGTGGAAAGATGGTAATGACCTCCTCTTCCAGCCCCGGTGTCAGTTTGAAACAAGAAGGAATTTCCTATATTGCAGGTGCCGAATTGCCCTGTCTCATTGTCAATGTCATGCGCGGCGGCCCCGGTTTGGGAACTATCCAACCCAGTCAGGCCGACTATTTCCAGACAGTGAAAGGAGGCGGACATGGCGACTACCGACTTATCGCACTGGCTCCGGCTTCTGTACAGGAAATGGCAGATTTCGTATCATTAGGATTTGAACTGGCCTTCAAATACCGCAACCCCGCCATTATTCTCGCCGATGGAGTCATCGGACAGATGATGGAAAAAGTGGTGCTTCCTACCCAAAAGCCACGCCGTACAGAGGAAGAAATCATCGCTCAATGCCCGTGGGCTGCCACCGGCAGAACGAAAAACCGCCAACCGAATGTCATCACTTCTCTGGAGCTGAAGCCCGAAGCAATGGAAGTAAACAATCTCCGTTTCCAGGCCAAATACCGTGAAATTGAAGAAAACGAAGTACGCTTTGAAGAAATCAATTGCGAAGATGCCGAATACCTGATTGTAGCCTTCGGTTCCATGGCCCGTATCGGTCAGAAAGCCATGGAAATGGCACGTGAAAAAGGAATCAAGGTAGGTATCCTGCGTCCTATTACGCTGTGGCCTTTCCCCACCAAAGCCATTGCAGCTTATGCCGACAAAGTGAAAGGTATTCTGGTCACTGAGCTGAACGCCGGACAGATGATAGAAGACGTACGGCTGGCTGTCAACGGAAAGGTTAAGGTTGAGCACTTTGGACGCCTCGGCGGTATCGTACCCGATCCGGACGAAATTGTTGCAGCCTTAGAAGAAAAAATAATCAAATAACGAAACGATGAATCCCGATAAAATAAGAAACGTATTGAACATTCTTTTCATGGTTCTGGCACTGGCTGCCATCATCACCTATTTCACCATTGGAAAGGAAGACTTTAAAACGTTTATCTACGTATGCAGTGCGGCATTTTTTGTCAAGCTGATGGAGTTTTTTATACGGTTCACCAACAGATAAGGAGATGAAGCTATGACGAAAGAAGAAATAATCAAACCCGAAAATCTGGTTTACAAAAAACCTACTTTGATGAACGACAACGCCATGCACTACTGCCCGGGTTGCAGTCATGGTGTGGTACACAAGCTCATTGCAGAAGTCATTGAGGAAATGGGCATGGAAGACAAGACTGTGGGCATATCCCCAGTGGGCTGTGCGGTGTTTGCCTATAACTATATTGACATCGACTGGCAAGAAGCTGCCCACGGACGTGCTCCGGCAGTAGCCACAGCCATCAAGCGCTTATGGCCCGACCGCTTGGTGTTCACCTACCAAGGCGACGGTGACTTGGCCTGCATCGGTACAGCAGAGACCATCCACGCACTAAACCGTGGTGAAAACATCACTATCATCTTCATCAACAACGCCATCTATGGTATGACAGGGGGGCAAATGGCTCCAACCACACTCGTAGGCATGAAGACAGCGACTTGTCCTTACGGACGCGACACGCACCTCCATGGATTCCCGTTGAAAATGGCCGACATCGCAGCGCAGCTGGAAGGAACAGCCTATGTGACCCGCCAGTCTGTACAGTCAGTACCGGCTATCCGCAAAGCGAAGAAAGCCATCCGGAAGGCATTTGAGAACTCCATGAACGGCAAGGGTTCCAACTTGGTAGAAATCGTATCTACCTGCAGCTCGGGCTGGAAGATGACACCTGAGAAGGCAAACAAATGGATGGAGGAACACATGTTCCCGTTCTATCCGCTGGGTGATTTGAAAGATAAATAATAACGCGAAAAGTCAACAGAACAATGAAAGAAGAAATAATTATAGCAGGATTCGGTGGACAAGGCGTATTGTCTATGGGTAAGATTCTAGCCTATTCCGGTCTGATGGAAGGTAAAGAAGTAAGCTGGATGCCGGCTTACGGCCCTGAACAGCGAGGAGGAACTGCCAACGTGACAGTAATCGTAAGCGATGAAAAAATCTCTTCCCCGATTCTCAGCAAATACGATAGCGCTATCATCCTGAACCAACCGTCACTTGAAAAGTTTGAAAGCAAAGTGAAGCCGGGCGGTATCCTTATCTACGATGGATATGGTATTATCCACCCACCCACACGCAAGGATATTAAAGTGTACCGCATTGATGCCATGGATGCAGCCAACGAAATGAACAATGCCAAAGCATTCAACATGATTGTGTTGGGCGGATTACTGAAACTGCACCCCATCGTGACACTTGAAAACGTCATTAAAGGATTGAAAAAAACACTTCCCGAACGCCACCACCACTTGATTCCGATGAATGAGGAAGCCATCAAGAAGGGTATGGAACTGATACGTGAAGTATAAACATTTCCTCAACCGCGCTGTTGCAAACGCTCTGCAGCAGCGCGGTTATTCGTTTGCCACACTGAGAACAAGGACATACAGTGTCAAGAAAGCGCAAATCTCCAACGATTTCTCCCCCATACATAACAGATAATCCAGCAAAAGTAAGTATATTTGTCCCCACTTATGAGACGAATCTTACTAATATATATTTTATTATCCGTAATAGGCTTCACAAACGTCCATGCACAGTTCGACAATGGTCGCCAGCGAGTGGATGAAAACGGATATGACCAATATGGAAATCAGGTAGATCCTGCCATGATTCCCGACAGACTGGATAGTGCTAATGTGGAAGTAAAAGGACTGCCACCCAAACTCTATATGTGGCGTATCAACAACCAACTCGGCGACCGGACCCTCATTCCGGCGGATACGGCCTACCATCATTTCCAGAATCTCAACCTCACTGAAGGGCTGACAGGCCACTACAACTACTTGGGAAACATGGGTTCTCCCCGCTTGTCTCGTATCTTCTTCGACCGACGCGATGCAGAACCGACCATTTTTCTGGAACCGTTTTCCAGTTTCTTTGTGCGCCCAACAGAGTTTAATTTTACCAACAGCAATGTGCCCTATACCAACCTGGCATACTTTAAAGCCGGTAATAAAGTCAACGGAGAAGAACGCTTCAAATCTTATTTTTCGGTCAATGCCAACAAAAGACTGGCATTTGGCTTCAATATCGACTACCTGTACGGACGCGGTTACTACAACAATCAAAGCACAGCGTATTTCAATGCTGCCTTGTTTGGTAGTTATATCGGCGACCGCTATCAGCTGCAAGCTATCTACAGCAATAATTACTTGAAAACCAACGAAAACGGGGGTATCGAAGACGATCGCTATATCACAGCACCCGAAGAGATGGCACAGGGACAACGGGAATATGAATCAACCAATATCCCGACGAAGCTGAATGCTACGACCAACCGTAACCACGACTTCTACGTGTTTCTGACCCACCGCTATAACTTAGGTTTCCATCGGGATATTGCCCAAGCAGAAAACGATACAACACCCGTCAAACAGGAATTTGTGCCCGTTACCAGCTTTATACATACCCTTCAGGTGGAGCGTGCCCGCCACACTTTCAACTCCGGTGATGACATGCGTGAAAAGAATTATTATCAAAACACGTACATGAATCCTGAAGTGCCCGGAGCCAGAGACACGACTACCTACATAGGGGTTAAAAATACGGTAGGCATTGCCCTGCAGGAAGGATTCAACAAATATGCCAAGGCCGGACTGACGGCATTTGCTTCGTATAAAATCAACAAGTATACGCTGATGAATATGAACGGTGCGCCCAAGGCCGATAAATACAATGAAAACGAATTCTACGTGGGAGGTGAACTGACCAAGAAACAAGGCAATGTGCTGCATTATCACGCCATCGGAGAAGTAGGTGTGGCAGGAAAAGCCATCGGACAGTTTGACGTAAAGGGAGACCTCGACTTGAACTTCCGTTTGTGGAAAGACACAGTCAGCCTGATTGCCCGCGGGGTGATCAGCAACAAGCTGGCACCTTTCTACATGCGCCACTACCATTCCAAGCATTTCATGTGGGACAACGACATGGACAAAGAATTCCGTACCCGGGTGGAAGGCGAACTGAACATTGCCCGCTGGAAGACTCGCTTGAGAGCCGGAGTGGAAAATATAAAGAATTACACGTACTTCAACCAGCAGGCAGTGCCTGAACAAAAGGACGGAAGTGTGCAAGTCATTTCAGCAAGCTTGAACCAAGACTTTAAATTAGGCATTTTCCACCTCGACAATGAAGTGACGTGGCAAAAGACGAGTGATGAAACGGTGCTTCCGCTGCCCGATCTTTCACTCTATCATAATTTCTACATGCAGTTCAAGCTGGCCAAAAAAGTGCTCAATGTACAGTTGGGAGCAGACGTACGTTACTTTACAAAATACAATGCACCCGCTTATATGCCAGCCATCCAGAATTTTCACCTGCAACCTACCAATGATCAGGTGGAAATCGGAGGTTATCCCATTGTCAATGTGTATGCCAACTTGCATTTGAAACGCACCCGTTTCTATGTGATGATGTATCATGTAAACCAAGGTATGAGTAAACCGAATTATTTCCTTTCACCTCATTACCCCATCAACCCCCGTGTACTGAAATTTGGTCTTTCATGGAACTTCTATGATTAACCCCACTGCGGTTTGTGATGAATAAACAACTCAACATGCGTCTACTCAGATACCTGATTCCCGTAGTTGCTATCGTAAGCATTTTCTTTGTCACAAGAAAAGAACAGACAGCAGATACAAGGATAGCTCATGCAAGAGACTATGCCGAGATAGCTGCAGAAGGCATGCTACGGGTAGCTACGGAATACAATGCCATCAGTTTTTTCATACAGGGAGACACCTGTTCAGGCTTCCACTATGAATTGATCCAGGCTTTTGCTCACAGCAAAGGGCTGAAAACAAGCATCACTCCCGTAATGAGCATTGAGGAACGTCTGAATGGATTGGCCGAAGGAGTCTACGACCTCATTGCCACCAACATACAGGTGACAAACGAGTTGAAAGATTCGCTGCTCCTCACCACCCCTATTGTACGGAACAAGCAAGTGCTAGTGCAGCGAAAGAAAGAAGGTGATAAAGACTCCACCTTTATTGACAACCAGCTGCAACTGGCCAAGTACACAGTACACGTAGTAAAAGGGTCACCATCGATGATGCGCATTCAGAACTTGAGTGAAGAAATAGGCGATACCATCTTCATCAAAGAAATTGAGAAATACGGACCGGAACAACTGATTTCGATGGTAGCTCATGGCGACATAGACTATGCTGTCTGTGAAGAAAGCATCGCTAAAATCATGGCCGACTCCCTTCCCCAAATCGATATTCAAACGCCCATCAGTTTCACCCAATTCTACGCATGGGCTGTGAGCAAACAATCACCAGCCTTGCTCGATAGTCTGAACACATGGCTGGATGGATTCCAGAAAAGCAAAGAATACCGCCAGCTCTACCGGAAGTATTACAAATAAGTCGCCACTGCATTTCACCCGAAATACCGGCTGAATCTTGCCGCTTAGCACAAACTCGCCCCATTTACAATCCACCACACCACGAGAAACAGGCAGAAAGTTGGTCCTGACAAAAAAATACTGTATCTTTGGATTCTTGTAATACTATTATATAGATAAAAGATGAGTGAAAAAATAATCAAATGGGGCTTTATCGGTTGTGGAGAAGTGACCAAAAAGAAAAGCGGTCCCGCTTTCCAAAAAGTGGAACACTCCGAAGTCATCGCTGTCATGAGCCGAGAAGGCGAAAAGGCCAAAGCCTATGCCGAAGAACGAGGCATCAAGAAATGGTATGATGATGCCCAGGAACTGATTGATGATCCGGAAGTAAATGCTATCTATATCGCCACTCCTCCTTCTTCACATGCCACCTATGCCATCATGGCAATGAAAGCCGGCAAACCTGCCTATATTGAAAAGCCGATGGCACAGACCTACGAGGAATGTACCCGCATCAACCGTATCTCCAAAGAAACGGGAGTACCTTGTTTTGTAGCCTACTACCGCCGCTATCTTCCCTACTTCCAGAAAGTAAAGGAACTGGTGGAAAACGGAAGCATAGGCAACGTCATCAATGTGCAAATTCGATTTGCACAGCCGCCCCGTGACTTGGATTATAACCGGGACAACCTACCCTGGCGCGTTCAGGCCGACATTGCCGGAGGAGGATATTTCTACGATTTGGCACCACACCAGATTGATTTGCTCCAGGATATGTTTGGCTGCATTCTTGAAGCCAGCGGTTTCAAAAGCAATCGGGGCGGACTCTATGCGGCCGAAGATACGTTGAGTGCCTGCTTCCAATTCGACAACGGACTGGTGGGAAGTGGTTCATGGTGTTTTGTAGCCCATGATTCAGCCCGAGAAGACCGCATTGAAATCATCGGAGACAAAGGTATGATCTGCTTCTCAGTGTTCACCTACGACCCTATTGCCCTGCACACTGAAAAGGGACGGGAAGAAATCTACGTAGACAATCCGGAACACGTGCAGCAGCCGCTCATCCAGGCAGTAGTAGACCACCTGTTAGGCAAATCTATATGTACCTGCGACGGTGAAAGCGCTACACTCACCAACTGGGTGATGGATAAAATTCTTGGAAAATTCTAAATAAACAGAAGCGCTATGACTAAAGAAGAATTGATGAGAAAAGCCATTGAGCTTTCCAAAGAAAATGTGGCCAATGGTGGAGGGCCTTTCGGCGCTGTCATTGCCACCAAAGACGGTGAAATAATAGCGACCGGAGTCAACCGGGTAACCGCCTCGTGTGACCCGACTGCCCACGCGGAAGTCAGTGCTATCCGCGAAGCTGCAGCCAAATTGGGAACATTCAACCTGAGCGGCTACGAGATATTCACCTCCTGCGAACCCTGCCCCATGTGCCTGGGAGCTATCTATTGGGCCCGGCTGGATAAAATGTACTATGGCAACAATAAAACAGATGCCAAAAGAATCGGCTTTGATGATTCGTTTATTTATGACGAGTTGGAACTGAAACCGGAAAACCGTCAACTTCCTTCAGAAATACTGCTCCATGAAGAAGCTTTGGCTGCATTCCAAGCCTGGGCAGAGAAAAAAGACAAGATTGAGTACTGAATGCCATACCCCAATAACAGAAAAATCCCCGGATAAGCCGTAGACACTCGGCATCCAGGGATTTTTTTACACACAAAAGTTATTTATAATTTGAATTGAAAACTGTTCTACTTTTATTTAGAAACGCATGCCTAACGTAAGCATCACCTTATGATTGGTATGAGTAACCTCTGTACCCGGCAAATCTACGCAATCGAATGCATAGAATGTTTCCTTATACGTATTCAAGAGATAAGCCATATCCATGTAAAAGCTCTTTCCGCGGTATCCCAATCCAAAAGCATAATTCTGCGTTTCTCCCGGATTGGCAAATTCGGTATCTGTTCGCATCGAATTGGGCGCTAAATACTTAAAGGCATCACTTTTCATAGGCGAACTGATATAATTGTATCCCAAGCGAAGTGACATTTCGGGCATCAACTTAAACTCACCGCCTATACGGAATGTATGCACGGCTTTCATCATCGCTTCTATATCTGCCGTCTGTCCCATTTCATATCCGTCCGGATCTTTCAGCCGACCTGCAGAACGATCACTGTATTCATATTCTACCCCAAATGCAGCAAACGAACCAACGGTATAACCCATGTTCACATTAAACTTCCACGGAGTAATCAGGCGATAATCATACTCACCCTCTGTATCGCGTCCTGCAGCATCATACGGTTTGCTTACCCCTTTTTTAATTTCATCATTATGAACCACGTCAAAGTCTAAGTAAGCCCTGTTACGCTCCGTCAAACTGAAATAGGTCGGTGTATGTACAGCCGCACCAATACGGAACGATGACATTTCAAACGGACGAAGAATGAAACCCAACTTAAAGTCAACCCCACTACCATTCACACCGAATTCATTTCCCAGCGTATAACCGTCCTGACCATTCCCCTTGGCATCAGTAAAATCTTCATTATAAACACTGCTACGGTCGTAATCAACACAATACAAGCCTAAAGTAGCTCCCAGATAAAACCGGTCATGGAAATTCAAAGCACCATTCAAGTCGAATGCGTGAATCCCCCCACTCTCTTTCGAACTGTATTGCTGCTGCACCTTGTCGCCCTGCATCCAGTAAGGAGTATATCCTTCAAAGAGCTCTTCACCCTCGGGAAGCGGCTGTCCATTCACTCCACCCGTGTTACCTGCCGGAGCAGAGGGTGATTGAGACGGTTTCTGCTTATAATTCGGGTTCACCAGATAGGCATTATAAGCCATGATACCCAACCAAGGCAACTCAGGGTTTACAAACGCATCATCACTCTTCAAAGCCTTTTCCAAAATCGGGTCAAATTGGCCGTCGAAATTAAAATTCAACATATTGGCCATCTGCACCGTCTGCGAAGTATTGAATACACCTCCCAACAGCATGGAGCGGCTAAATGACTTCATCTTGCGGTAGTTGAACCCAAAGTTTGCAAAGCGCAACGGGGTATGGTTGCCTATCTTTGTAGCAAACACAAATCCCACATTATCGAACGAACCATGAAACTTATCATGAGCCACACCGTTGGCTTTCATACCCGTATTATCAAAACCAAACGAAAGCATCACATCGTTACTCCGATAAATACCGATACCAGCCGGGTTTGTCCCCATCGTTGTGATATCTCCACCAAGAGCCCCCATAGCTCCTCCCATGCCCACAAAACGAGCAGTACCGTTCAAGTCACTACCCATCAAGCGATTGGCATCGTATATCGTTGTCTGTGCCTGCAGAAAAGCACTGCAAGAAAACAGCAGACCCATTGAAACTATCTTAACTAACTTCATATCTCAGAACTTAAAAAATTAAACTATCTTCTGTGACTGCCACCACCCGAACTCCGGGAAGAAGATCCTCCCCCTCTCGAGTAACTGCCACCTCCTGCAGAACCTGAACTGCGGGTATAAGAACTGCTACTGCTGCGAGGCGAATAGCTACTGCCACTGCTTCTACGCGAGTAGTTTTCTGTATTGGAATTCCGGCGGGTAGTAGTGCCCGATGAATTTCCGCGTGTATACGAACCCGTGCGGTTGCTGCGGTATGTACTTGAACTGCGCGTACTGCTTGGGCGGGTATACGTTTCTGTATTTCTGCGCGAATACGAACTTCCACCTCTTACCGCACCGTTACTGCGACTGCTGCTACGTGTACCGACTACTCTACCGCCAGAAGTGCCCGAACGACGAACACTCTGTCCGATACTGGAGTGGGTAGGACGGGAAGAACTCACCCCATAATCCCTACGGCTGGAAGAACCACTTCCCCGATATCCTGAATAATAAGAACGATTGTTGCCATTGATCACACTGCGGCTTGCATAATAGGGACGTCCTCCTCCCCAGCCCCAGTAAGGATCATAATAATGATGATGGTGATGATGTCCCCAATAGCCATGATACCAACCGTGCCAATATCCGGAAGCATATCCCCAGCTACAGTAAGGGCTTCCCCATCCCCAGCCATAGTTCCAGTTCCAGCTGAAAGAACTATACCGCCAATCCCACCACAAAGGATTGCTGTAAGTCGGAAAGGCATATGCATACATGCCATCGGTATAGACATTCCAGTCCCAAGCTCCGGGACCATACACAATATCCCAATAAATCGGGCTGTTGACACTGATAGCAAAACGCGGATTGCGGAAGCGGATGATGCGTTCGGCATACTCATAATCTTCCTGCGTACCCTCAAATTCACCAGTCACCCATTCACCTCTCAAATCCGGATTCTTCTTCCGCTTGATATAAAGCGTATCATGCTCCATCTCGAAATCATTCTCATCAGCCTCATACCGACGGTTATATTCATCAATGTCACGCGTACTTATTCCCTGACGATCGTTTACCACCACCGTAGAGCCTGGCGAAGTATAAATCGATGTCACCTTTTTCTCAGAATCTACCTTCCGAGTTGAAACTTCCTCTTTCTCCTTTTTATTTTTCGAAGGCACAAAATAAAGGTCATCATCCACACTCTGTGCCATCACTCCTGCCGGAAGACACAGGACAAACAGCAAAAAGTAAACAATCTTTTTCATATTATCTCGGTTTATGTAATTACTAAACTTTTCTCGATACAAAGATAAAAAAGAGAAATTCTTCCCTAAGAAGATTTTCCCCAAAGGATAATAGGGAAATCCCTATTTTAATTATCTTTGTGATATTATTTACTACAATTAGAAACAACTATGAAGTATTTTGAGTTCACATTCCACACCAGTCCGTGCACAGAGACCGTCAACGACGTACTCGCAGCCGTTTTAGGAGAAGTAGGGTTTGAGAGTTTTGTTGAATGCGAAGAAGGACTGAAAGCGTATATCCAGCAAAACCTGTGCAATGAAGAAGCCATCCAAAACGCCGTTCAAGATTTTCCCTTGCCCGACACCCAGGTATCCTACACGCAGGTAGAAGCTGAAGATAAAGACTGGAACGAAGAATGGGAAAAGAACTTCTTCCAGCCGATCATCATTGGCAACCGCTGCGTGATCCACAGCACTTTTCATCAAGATGTTCCCCAGGCAGAATACGACATTGTCATCAATCCCCAGATGGCATTTGGCACCGGACATCACGAGACAACCAGCCTCATCATTGAAGAACTGCTGGATAGTGAATTGCAAAACAAGTCCTTGCTCGATATGGGTTGCGGAACCTCCATCCTCGCCATCTTGGCACGCATGCGCGGAGCCCGTCCCTGCACAGCCATTGACATTGATGAATGGTGTGTACGCAATTCCATTGAAAACATCGAACTGAATCACGTAGATGACATTGCAGTATCTCAAGGAGACGCTTCTGCCCTTTCCGGCAAAGGCCCCTTCGATGTCATCATTGCCAACATCAACCGTAATATCCTGATCAACGACATGAAGCATTACGTAGCCTGCATGCATCCAGGATCAGAACTCTATCTAAGCGGATTTTATGTAGATGACATCCCCGTGATCCAAGCAGAAGCAGAAAAGAACGGATTAAGCTATGTTCACCACAAAGAAAAGAACCGGTGGGCTGCCGTTAAAATGATTTTCAAACCCTAAACCAGGTTTCCTCTAAAATCAAAAAAACGGAAGACTCTACAATAACAGGCTAACAGCAGGGCGATGAAAAAAACACTAGCAGTTCTAGCATAATCGCTCACTGTTAGTCTTTTTTTCTGGGCAGTTATATCTTCCCGACCATCATTTTTTCTGGATAGTCAACGCCTTCAGATCTGCCAGCGAACCATTGAATACATTCAGGTCCACTTCCTCTTCAATACCCGGCACACTTCCCACATCCGTATGCTGCCAGAAATCCCAGCGTCCCTCATACCTCACAGAATCCACATAATAGTGAGCAATCCAGTAAGGATACGCATTAAACACCGAATCATTCAGATACTTTTTCTTAAACTTATAGGACGTATACAAGATAGGCTTCACTCCATAATGCGCCTCCACCCGATTAAGCCAACGGATAATACCCTGCTGCAACTCTTGCTTGCTTTTACGTCCAGTCACCTCTACATCCAACACCGGAGGCAAGTCGCCAGTATCCAATTTTACTGTCTGAATAAAGAACTCAGCCTGCCGCAAAGCATCCGTTCCCGGAATAAAAAAATGATAAGCCCCCCGTATGAAACCGTGGGCACGTGCATTAGCAAAATGAGAAGCAAACGTCGTATCCCCGTGATCACCGCCTTCCGTAGCCTTCATAAACACAAACTGCAAAGGAGTAATGGCCTCCTGATGCTGCTGCAACAGTTGCCAGTCAATTCTACCCTGGTAATGAGACACGTCAATGCCGTGCACCTGATAACCATACGGAATACATACCCCATAATCCTTCAAACCGTTGCAAGGTTTCCAGCGATATTCATAAGGGCGGATAAAGAAATAATAAAAAAGAAAAGAAAAAACCACCACCAGCAATACTGCAAGAGTATTACGCTGCCAGGCAGACATACCCTCGTCCTGCTTCATCTGGACCGTCTTCACAGAACGTGTTTTGGCAGCAGAAGCAGTACCTCTTTTCCTGGAAGATGCAGTTCCAGACTTCTTCTTTTGAGATACAGAACCCGATTTCTTTTTCTTTTTTACCGGTTCAGTGGGCGAGTTAAATAGCGGCAATGGAGTGACAATTAGTAGTTAAAAGGGAATAAATAATAAAAAAGACAGCAGTCAGCAGGAACAACGAAGAAAAAGAGACAAACGGTGAACGATACCCTGCCTTCAGACAGCCACCGTCCACCGTTCATTTATCATTTACTCAACAGCGTTGTACATTCACAGACAACCGTTGTCGATTACTTCTGTTGTTCCAACTGCAAAGTCTTAGTCGGTTGGTCGCAAACTTCAGTAGGACCGAAGTATTGGATTGGGCCCGGATAAACATAATCCGTTTCCTTAGCCCAGCGTTCACGTTGAGCAGCAAAAGCCTTGAACGGAGCACCATCCAACTTCACAAGAGCCTTCTGGATAACCGGTTTCATTTCACCGTGACGGCGTTCCATGTTCATCATCATAGTGATAGGCACACCACCAGCAACCCATTCAGCAGCCGGAGCTGTCGTGTTGCGTACAGAAGACATATAACCAGTCTTACCGTTAGCAATCAACATAGAAGCTGTGTAACCCAAAGAATAGCAGTAGTCAGCGTCAAAGTTAGACGGAGCAGCGCAACGACCTTCGTAACCGAAGAAGTGGTGCTGAGCAGCAAACTTACCAACGTACTTACCTTCTTCCTTCCACTGAGCCAACTTAGTACCTACCATTTCAGACAACAGCTTTTCAGTTTCGATCAAAGAAACCTGAACGTTTCCGTGCGGGTCACGGTCCAAAGACAACTGACGAGCCACGCCTTCCGGCAGACTTGCATAGATAGCTGAGTTCTCAGCAGACAAGTGACGGATGATATAATCACGCTGAGCAGATTTCTTGATTTGAGAGAATTCAGTTGCGTTAGCAGCCAGGAAGTCATTCAATTCAGCAATCAGACGCTTCATAGCCGGGATAAATTCAACCAAACCTTCCGGAATCAATACAGTACCGAAGTTGTTGCCTTGAGCAGCGCGGTCAGCCACTACCTGAGCGATGTAAGTCACTACATCATCCAAAGACATATCCTTTTCTTCTACTTCTTCAGAAACGATACAAACATTCGGTTGAACCTGCAAAGCACATTCCAAAGCAATGTGAGAAGCCGAACGACCCATCAGCTTGATAAAGTGCCAGTACTTACGAGCTGAGTTACAGTCACGTTGAATGTTACCGATTACTTCAGCATAGGTCTTACAAGCAGTATCGAAACCGAAAGAAGTTTCAATCATATCATTCTTCAAGTCACCGTCGATTGTTTTCGGACAGCCGATTACCTGAACGCCATAATTCTTGGCAGCATAGTATTCAGCCAATACACAAGCATTTGTGTTAGAGTCGTCACCACCGATAATAACCAGCGCTTTGATACCCAATTCCTTGATGATTTCGTAACCCTTTTCAAACTGTTCTTCTTTTTCCAGTTTTGTACGGCCAGAACCGATGATATCGAAACCACCAGTGTTACGGTATTCGTCAATGATATCAGCAGTCAGTTCCATATAGTCATGGTCTACCAAACCGCCAGGACCCAAGATAAAGCCATACAGCTTGCTTTCCGGGTTCAGCTTCTTGATACCATCAAACAAACCAGAGATTACGTTGTGACCGCCAGGAGCCTGACCACCCGACAGAATCACACCCACATTGATAGCCGGAAGTGAAACAGCTTCACCAGCTTCAAATGTAATCAGCGGCATTCCGTATGTATTAGGGAACAAAGCCTTGATAGCTTCCTGGTCTGCTACAGACTGAGTAGCAGCACCGGCAACAACCTTAACAGCTCCCGAAGCCAACGCTTTCGGAAGTTTGGGCTGATAAGCAGCCCTTGCAATTTGCAATGCACTTTTAGTCATTTCTTTTTTATATTTAAAGGTGTTAGTATGTTTTTTCCGTAAATTGAAAAGCGTTGCAAATTTCGCATTTTTTTCTGAAATATGAAAAAAACTTCTCCCTTTTGTTTACACGTTCTATTTCCAGCCGCCTCCGAGCGCCTTATACAGCTGCACTACAGCAATCCGTTCATCGCGGATAGCATTACTCAAACCAATCTGAGCATCAAAGTATCCACGCTGCGCATCCAGCACATCCAGGTAATTAATCACCCCGTTGATATACTGCAACTGAGCCAGGTCCATATAACTCTTGGCCGACCGCTCCAGCTTGGCACGCAATTCATACACCTCTTTAATTTTGCTGAAGTTTACAATTGCATTACGAGTTTCCTTGAAAGCCTGCAGCACCGATTTTTCATATTCATGCACTTCAGCCTCATAAGCCGCCTTTTTAGCCTTCCAGGCAGCCCGGTTCTTTCCCCAGCCGAATACCGGAGTAAGCAAAGCCCCTTTCAGAAGCGCATACGGCGAATCAAGCAGTTCAGACAAAGCCGAACTTTCACCTCCCAGCTCACCCGTCAATGTCAAACGGGGAAACATATTGGTGAAAGCCACGCCCACCTTGGCATTCGCAGCAATCAGTTTCTGCTCAGCCTGACGGATATCAGGGCGACGCTCCAACAAGTCAGAAGGCAAACCAACCGGCAACACCTCGCGTCCATTCAGATCACGCAAAAGACTTGAGCGCACAATTCGGTTGGGATACTCACCCGCCAAGAAAGCAATATCATTTTCCTTCAGTGAAATCTTCCGTTCCAGATCAGGCACCAGCGTAGCCGTACGTGCCAACTCCACCTGCGACTGACGGTAAGCCGTTTCCGAAGTCAGACCACCCGCGAAGCGGATACGAGCCAAGCGCACCCCCTCTTCACGTGCCTTCAACGTCTGCTTTACAATATCCAGCTCTGTATCCAGTGCCACCAGTTCATAATACGCCTGTGCCACTTCGGCCACAATCGTCATCTTCAACGCACGCTGTCCTTCCACCGACTGCAGATACTCCGCCACACTGGCCGAACGTGCCCAGCGCAAATTGCCCCACAAGTCCAGTTCCCACGACAACAAAAGCTGACCTTCAAATGTATCCGACTTTTTATAAGAGTCACCGCCATCATTTTCCCATTCCCGTTCAGCAGCCACCTTACCTTTAAAATCGGGCAACAAAGCCGCAGTAGAGATTCGTTTCTGAGCCGCCATCTCCTTCACACGGGCCGCAGCAATCAACATATCCTTGTTGTGCTCCAGCGCCCGGTCAATCAGGCCCTGCAGCGTTGTATCCGTATAAATCGACTTCCAGTCCTCATCTCCCAAACTCAACGAATCCTGATTCTTCGCCAGTTGTTCGGGCAATTTCAAATCAGGGCGCACATAACTTTTGCCCACCTTGCAGGAGGTCAACACCCCTGCAAGCAGCAAAACGCCCAAATACATATATTTTCTGTTCATTCTATTTCTTCAAATTTAAAATTTTCGACTTCGTCTTATACACCAGCACAAAGAAGAAAGGTACGAGAATAATACCAAAGATAATCGCAAAAATCATTCCGAAGAATACACCGGTACCGATTGCCTGGCGGCTTGCCGAACCCGGTCCGCTGGCCAACACCATCGGAAGCATACCCAACACAAAGGCCAAGGAAGTCATCAAAATCGGACGGAAGCGCAACTTAGACGCATAAATAGCCGACTCAATCAAATCTTCTCCCTTATCTACCTGCACTTTGGCAAACTCAACAATCAAAATCGCATTCTTGGCAGCCAATCCCATCAACATCACCAAGCCAATCTGGAAATACACATCATTCTCCAAACCGCAAAGTCCTACACCTAAATAAGCACCCAAAGCAGCTACCGGCAACGAAAGCAACACCGCGATAGGCACTGTCCAGCTCTCATATTGAGCAGCCAGGAACAAGAACACAAACAGGAACACCAATGCCATCACAAGTCCAGTCTGTCCGCCAGCCATCTTTTCCTGATAAGAAAGGCCACTCCATTCCACTCCGATATTATCGGGCAAATGCTGCTGAGCAATCTGCTCCATCGTTTCCATCACCTGACCAGAACTATATCCCTGCGCCGCAGTACCATTGATAACCGCCGAAGTAAACATGTTGAAACGCTTGATGCTACCCGGTCCGGTAGTATAAGAAGCATTACCCAATGAAGTCAGCGGCACCATCGCGCCATTGGAAGCCTTCACAAAGAAAAGATTAATGTTAGACTTATGTTCACGATACGGAGCTTCAGCCTGAATATATACCTTATAAATACGGTTAAACATATTAAAGTCGTTGACATACACCGAACCAGTATACGCCTTCATCGTAGAGAACACATCAGCCAAAGGCACACCCAGCAACTTCACTTTATCGCGATCCACATCAAAATACAACTGCGGAATTTCCGACTGCAACGAAGAAGACAAGCCGGCAATACCCTTGTGTTGAGAAGCATAATGCATCAGCGTATCCGCCGCATCCACCAGCTGCTCAAACGTAGCTTCACCACGCGCTTCGAGCTGCATTTCAAAACCACCCGAAGTACCCAAACCCGGAATAACAGGAGGCGTAGACAAGTACACCTTACATTCCGGATATTCTTTCAGATGCATTTCAATCTCCTTCATAATCTCCTGAATGGTCGTTGATTTCCGTTCTTCCCACGGCTTGAGGATAACCGTCAGTTCCGTACGTCCCTGATTGCTGCCGATACGCGGACTGCTACCCGTCACATTCTGAATGTATCCGATATACGGATTCTTTTCCAGATACGCAATGGCACGGTCGGTCACATTACGTGTACGCTCCAACGTCGTACCTTCAGGCAATTCCAGTTCAATCTTAAAATAGCCTTGGTCTTCCACCGGCAAGAAACTGGTCGGAATCAACCGGTGAATCAACAGAATAGCAATCAGCAGCACTCCGAAGCCACTCAACACCCGGCGCGGATGCTTGATGACACGAGTCACAGAGCCCACATACTTGTTGCTACCCAAAGCCAGCCATTCATTGATCTTGCGGAACACGACATTCTTCTTCTTACCACTGTCCGGCTTCAAAATAAGCGAACACATGACCGGACTCAACGTCAACGCCACCACGGTAGAAATCAATACAGACACCACAATTGTCACCGTAAACTGACGATACAACTGTCCTGTGATACCACTCAAGAAACTCACCGGCACAAACACCGCTGCCAATACCAGCGACGTAGCAATCAGCGCACTGGCCAACCCGTTCATCGCCTTCTTCGTAGCCTCATACGGACTCAGTTTTTCTGTCTCCATAATGTGCTCCACACCTTCCACCACCACAATGGCATCATCCACCACGATACCGATGGCCAGAATCAATCCAAGCAGCGTCAAAATATTGAGCGAGAAGCCAAAAATCAGCATAAAGCCAAATGTACCGATCAATGAAATAGGAACAGCCACCACCGGAATTACCGTAGCCCGCCAGCTCTGCAAAGACAAGTACACCACCAATACCACCAATACCAACGCTTCAAACAAAGTTTTATACACTTCATGGATAGACTCAGAGATATACGTTGTCATATCAAACGGGATTTCATACGACAATCCTTCAGGAAAGTTACTGCTGATTTCCTTCATCGCCTCCTTCACCCGTTCGGCCACCTCAATTGCATTGGCACCCGGCAACATATAAATACCCAGCACCGCTGCATTCTCACCGTTGATACCACTCTCCGTGCTATACGAAGAAGCTTCCAATGACACACGTGCCACGTCCTTCAAACGGATGATAGAACCATTCGGGTTTGCACGCACCACAATATCTTCAAACTGACTCACCGTAGACAGACGGCCCTGCGTCGTGATAGGAATCGTCACATCCAATCCCTTCACCGGCTGCTGACCCAGCACACCGGCTGCCGATTCACGGTTCTGATCTTTCAGGGCATCCTGCAAATCCTTCACCGTCAAGCCAAAGTTAGCCAGTTTATCCGGCTGAGCCCAGATCTGCATCGCATAATAACGGCTACCGATATTCGACACACGTCCCACACCGGGAATACGACGAATCACGTCAAGCACGTTGATGGTTGCAAAGTTACTGAGGTAGATTTCATCAAACTTCGGATCAGCCGAAGTCAAACAGATGGTCATCAGCTGACTGGCCGCCTGTTTTTCTACCGAAATACCGTTCTGCACCACTTCAGCCGGCAAGCGAGACTCTGCCAACTTCACACGGTTCTGTATTTCCACTGCAGCCAAATCCGGGTCGGCCGACACATCAAACGTAACGGTAGCCGAAAAACCACCAGAGTTAGAACTGCTGGATTCCATATAAAGCATTCCGGGCGTACCGTTGATTTCCTGCTCAATCGGTGTAGCCACCGCCTGCGACACCGTCAAGGCACTGGCACCCGGATACGAAGCACTGATCTTCACCACCGGAGGGGTAATTTGAGGATACTGGTCCACCGGAAGCATCGTCAGTCCGATAATACCGACAATCACAATCACGATGGAGATGACCATCGAAAAGACCGGTCTATCTATAAAGAAACTTACTTTCATCGTTTACTCACCTTTAACATTAAATTCACTTACAATTTAGACGGACGCACCTTCATGCCCGGAGTCAGTTTGTGGAATCCTTCCGACACAATTGTTTCATCGGCCGCCAAACCGCGTTCCACCACTACATTGTTGCCCACTTCAGGACCCAGTTCGATAAAGCGTTTTTCCACCGTACAGTCCTTACGCATTGTAAAGATATACGCACCGCCCTTTTCCACGATCACCGCCTTCATCGGCACCACCAGCGCACCTTCGCGCACATCCAGCAGCAGTTTCACCTTCGTAAACTGTCCCGGCAGCAGCACCTGCTTCGGATTCGGCATTTCTGCACGCACCGAGAACGTACCCGTCTGCGGGTCTACCTGCGGTTCAGCAAAATCCACATATCCTTTATAGGGATACACGGTGTTGTCTGCCAATGTAATAGTAATATTCGGTTGCCAGGAACGGGTAGAGTCCTGTTGTCCAAGGTTGATATTTCTTTCCTTACTCTTCAGATAATCGAGAGCCGTCATATTGAAGTCCACCAATACCGTGTCACTTTTCACGATTGTAGCCAACAGCGACTTACCGCCCGGACCTACCAATGTACCCAAGTCCACGTTTCTTTCACTGATATGTCCCGACAACGGCGAGCGAACAATCGTATAACCCAGTTCCAGTTCTGCCTGAGCCAGATCCGCCTCACTCATAGCCACCGTAGCCTCAGCACTCTCATAAGCAGCCACCGCATTATCCAAGTCAAGCTGACTAGCAGCATTCTGCTCAAACAACGGACGGATACGCTTCAAGTCACGGTCTGCCTTCAGAGCCTGTGCCTGATCTTTCTTCAGCTGTGCTCTGGCCTTATCAGCCTTTGCCCGATACTGATCCTGATTAATCACAAACAACACCTGATTTTTACCCACATACGTACCTTCAGCAAAAAGCATCTTCTCCAGATAACCTTCCACACGGGCACGCACTTCAACAAACTGCTGAGCCCGGATACGTCCCACGTATTCTCCATAAATTTCCACGTCATCCTTCACCACCGGTTCTACAATCACTGTAGGCATCAGCGGTTCCGCCTTTTGCGGGCGAGTCAAAAACCAATACACTCCGAAAACAATCGCCATACATACCAAAGCAGCAATGGTTCTTTTCCTCTTCAATTTCAATTCCCGTTTTGAGAAGAATAATCTCATAATCTAATCCTATTAATAATTTAACTTATGTTTGTTCTATTTTTCATAGACAAAATCGGTGCCAAAATTACGAATTTTTTATAATATATTGGTATTCAAATTAATAATTCTACACATAGAATATCACAATTTGTGGATTTCACAGGCAAAGTGTAGAAAGAATCCACAAAACCGACAAACGGAACATTTTTTCACCCTTTTGGAAACCGGAGAAACAAATAAAGCCCTACATTTGTATTATAGTAATAACACTAAACTGTCAGCAAATGAAAAAACAGATATCTGCCCTAATTGTTCTCGTTGCGCTTTCCTTTGCCCTTCTGCCGCTCCATGCCCAAAAGCAGCGCAAGAAAGTAGGCGTTGTACTCAGTGGCGGAGGAGCCAAGGGAGTGGCTCACATCAAAGCCCTCAAGGTGATAGAAGAAGCCGGTATCCCCATCGACTACATAGCCGGCACCAGCATGGGAGCCATCGTCGGCGGACTTTATGCCATCGGCTACACCCCTGCTCAGATGGACAGCATGGTACGTAAGCAAGACTGGACCTTCCTGCTCAGCGACCGTGTGAAACGCAGTTCCATGTCGCTCACCGACCGTGAGCAGTCCGAAAAATACATCATTTCCATTCCCTTCACCAAGACTCCTAAAGAATCGGCGGCAGGCGGCATCATGAAAGGCCAGAACCTGGCCAACCTCTTTACCGACCTCACCATGGGCTATCACGACTCCATCGACTTCAACCGACTGCCCATCCCGTTTGCCTGTGTGGCTGCCAATCTGGTAAATGGAGAACCCGTCGTTTTCCGAAGCGGAGTACTGTCCACCGCCATGCGAGCCAGCATGTCGATACCCGGAGCCTTCTCTCCCGTACGCATGGACAGCATGGTACTGGTAGACGGAGGCATCGTCAACAACTATCCGGCCGACGTAGCGAAAGCCATGGGAGCCGATATCATCATAGGAGTGGACGTGCAGAACACCCTCAAGACAGCCTCCGAACTGACAGGCGTATCCGACATCCTGGGACAAGTAATCGACCTCACCTGCCAGGCCAACCACGAAAAGAACAAAAGTCTGACAGACACCTACATCCGAGTCAACGTAGACGGCTACTCCTCTGCCAGTTTCAACCGCACCGCCATCGATAGCCTGATGCACCGGGGCGAAGAAGCAGCCCGTGCCAAGTGGTCTTCCTTGATGGAACTGAAAAAGAAAATCGGACTTCCATCCGATTACAAGCCAACCCCCCACGGCCCCTTCTCCTCCTTGTCCAACGTACGCACAATCTATGTAAAAGACATCTCTTTCAGTGGAGTAGATGCCGATGACAAAAAATGGCTGATAAAAAAATGCAACCTCAAAGAAAACAGCACCATCACGACCAAACAGATAGAACAAGCCCTGTTTCAGCTCCGGGGGAGCCAATCGTACTCCAATGCCAACTACACCCTCACCGAAACACCGGAAGGCTATCTGCTCAACTTCGAGCTGGAAGAGAAATACGAAAAACAAATCAGCCTCGGCATCCGTTTCGACTCCGAAGAAATAGCCTCCTTGCTTGTGGGAGCCACCGCCCGCCTCAGCACCCGCGTCCCCTCCCGCGTAGCCTTCACCGGCCGGTTGGGCAAACGATATGCGGCCCGCCTCGACTACATCGTAGAACCCGTGCAGCAACGCAACTTCAACATCTCGTACCTGTTCCAATATAACGACATCAACATCTACGACAATGGCGAACGTGCCTACAACACCACCTACAAATACCACCTGACCGAATTTGGTTTCTCCGATGTGTGGTACAAAAACCTACGCTTCGGACTCGGGCTCCGATTTGAATATTATAAATACAAAGATTTTCTGTTTAAGAAACCCGAACTCGCCAGCCTCTCCGTAGAGTCGCAGCACTTCCTTAGTTACTTTGCCCAACTGCATTACAACACCTACGACAAAGGCTACTTCCCCCACCGGGGCAGCGACTTCCGGGCCGCATACTCCCTCTATACCGACAACATGGCTCAGTACAATGACCATGCCCCATTCTCCGCACTGAGTGCTTCGTGGACCAGCGTGATACCCGTCACCCGCCGATTTACCATCCTCCCCTCCCTCTGCGGACGCATTCTGATAGGCAAGGACTTTCCCTATCCATTAAAAAATGCCGTTGGCGGAGAAACCGAAGGATTCTACATTCCCCAAGAACTCCCCTTTGCCGGCACCACCAACCTCGAACTGCTCGACAACAGCCTGATTATCGGCTCCGTCAAGTTTCGGCAGCGCATGGGAGCTATCCACTACCTCACCCTCACAGGCAACTACGGTCTCACAGAAAGCAATTTCTTTGATATCCTAAAAGGGAAACAACTCTTCGGCATCAGCATGGGATACGGCATGAACAGCGCATTCGGCCCCTTGGAAATCTCCTTTGGATACTCCAACCTCACCGACAAGGCCAGCTGTTTTGTCAACTTAGGCTATTACTTTTAAAAAAAGGAAAAGGCAAAAAAAATCAAAAAAAAATTGGATTTCAAATTCTTTTTATAAATTTGCACCAATCATATTATGGAATAAAAAAATTATTTTCTACAAAGTAGAAAAATGGGAATATGCAGCACACAGGGGAATAAGCCTATTAGTCTAAGCACTACACTAACAAGGTTATACCCACAGCAAAACGATTACAATCCTTTGATAACCAAGCTAATACAACTGTTAGCATGAACTAAAAATATGCACTAACGCCAAAGATAAATAACATTATCACCATGTTGTCATCCCTTTATACAGAAGCTGAAAAGAAACAAGTACATTGGTTTGTCATGCGTGCTTACAAAAACGAGAAGCTGGCAGAAGAAAAACTCAGCAACCCAAACGGGCTGGAGCATTTCATTCCTAAGCACTATGCCGTAAGAACCTACCATGGCAAAAAGACCCGCCAATTGGTACCCGTGATACCCAGTCTTCTGTTCGTACACGCCAGTCACTCCCAGATCACAGAATTCAAACAAACACAATACAATCTGCTCCAATTCGTAGTATGGGAAGGCAGTAAAGGACCATCCTATCTCATTGTATCCGATGAAGAGATGGAAAACTTCATGAAAGTAGCAACCCAGATGCAGGAAAAAATTGAATACGTCAATCCGGAAGAAATCAATATAAAGCAAGGTACTTTCGTACGTATCCACGGAGGAGAAATGGACGGCGTAACAGGCTACTTCATGCGTGTAAAAGGGCGTCGCAACCGCCGGCTCGTCATCCTGCTCAAAGGTGTTGTGGCCATCACTGCCGAAGTGCAGCCCGATTTAGTGGAAGTAATTGAAGAATAAAAGATACACTTCACAAATATGACAAACCAATCTGAAAACACCAAACGCATTGCCAAAAATACCCTCATGCTCTACATACGCATGTTGTTTGGCATGTTGGTATCACTTTATACATCACGAGTGGTACTGCAGGCCCTAGGTGTAGAAGATTACGGAATCTACAATGTAGTGGGTGGATTTGTTGCCATGTTTTCGTTAATTTCCAGTTCACTCTCCGCTTCAACCGGCCGTTTTCTTACATTTGAGCTAGGAAAAGGAAACATGCATAGATTAAAACAAGTATTTTCTACTTCATTGACTATCCACACTGCATTAGCATTCATCGTGCTGATAGCTGCAGAGACCATCGGTATATGGTTCTTAAATGAAAAAATTAATATCCCAGCCGAACGTCTATATGCTGCCAATTGGGTATTTCAGGCCTCAGTTTTCTCTTTTATGATGGGCATTTTCTCTGTACCCTACAATGCATCCATTATCGCACATGAAAAGATGAGCATTTTTGCATATATAGGTATTTTTGACGTAATACTAAAACTAATTATTGTCATATTTATCGCGCATGCTCCATGGAGTTTTGACCGGCTAATAGTATATTCCCTACTTTTAGTATTCGTAGCAATACTCCTTCAATTAATCAATATGCGCTATTGCAGCAAGCATTTTGAAGAGTGCAAAATACACATTAGTTTTCAAACCGAATATTTGAAAGAAATGAGTTCCTTTGCCGGATGGAATTTCATTGGATGTACCGCAGGGCTTTTGAAAGACCAAGGAGTCAACCTACTTTTAAATCTATTCATGGGCCCCATTGTCAACGCAGCTCGCGGCATCGCCTTATCCGTCAACACAGCTGTAGGAAGTTTTGTTGGAAATTTCATGTCTGCTCTCAACCCACAGATTACAAAATCATACGCATCAAACGACTATGCCTATATGATATCATTGGTAGAACGCGGTTCCCGTTTCTCCTTCTATATACTTTTTATTTTGGCCTTACCCATTTTGTTTGAAACAGAATTTATTCTAACACTATGGCTAGGAAAATATCCCGAACATACGGTAAACTTCGTTCGATTAATTCTAATTCTATCCTTAAGTGATGTCCTATCCAATACATTAATCACTTTACAATTGGCAACCGGTAAAATACGCAACTATCAGTTAGCAGTAGGCGGGTTGTTGCTGATGAATTTTCCACTCTCCTATGTATGTTTGAAAATGGGATTACCTCCTGAATCAACATTAATTATAGCTATTGTAATTTCAATTTGTTGCATGATATTGCGCTTGGTGTTTCTACGCAAAATGGCCCAACTATCTATGCGTAGTTTTTTAAAACAAGTTTGTGCCAATGTATTAACAGTGACGGGGGTATCAATTATCTTACCTACATTAGTATTTATTACACAATCCTCCGGTTGGACACGATTTGCCACAGTTCTGCTAATCAGTATAGCATCAAGTTCTTCTTGCGTATACTGGATAGGCTGCTCAAGAGGAGAGCGCAACTTTATATTACAAAAAGCAGTAACTTTCAAAAACAAAGTCTTCAAATGATTCAGATTAACCATAAAGAGAACTGCTGTGGATGTGAGGCTTGCGTACAAGTTTGTCCCGTACATTGTATATCCTACAATGCAGATAAAGAAGGTTTTTATTATCCATCAGCCGACAACAAACTCTGTATTCATTGCAATCTTTGTGAAAAAGTATGCCCCGTCATCAATCAAGCAACAATAAATCTACCAGAGAAAGCTTATGCTGTTCAAAACCCAAATGATGAAATACGAAAAGTAAGTTCCTCAGGCGGTATTTTCACACAACTTGCCTCCCAAATAATTAGAGAAGGCGGAGTTGTCTTCGGAGCTAGGTTTGACAAAGATTGGAATGTAGTTCATGATTTTACAAAAACCATAGAAGGATTACAAGCATTTCAAGGATCAAAATACGTACAAAGCAGAATAGGAAATTCCTATCAAACAGCAGAGCAATATTTAAAAAAAGGACGTAAAGTTATGTTTACTGGCACCTCTTGCCAAATAGCAGGACTAAAAAAGTTTCTTCGAAAAGAATACGAGAACCTGTTGGCTGTAGACCTCATCTGCCATGGAGTTCCTAGCCCATTAGCCTGGCAAAAGTTTTTGACCGACTGCCTTGACGAGCACAAGACCACAAGAAAGAATCTACTGACGTTTTCTTTTAGAGACAAACAATCTGGATGGAAAAAATACCAAAGCACATATACAATACTAAAAGAAATAGGTGTTAACAATCATACCATATCACACTCCCTAAAATATGAAGAAAACAGTTATATGCAAGCTTTTCTAAATGACTATACCCTACGCCCCAGCTGCTATCAATGCCCGGCAAAAAGTGGGAAATCGTGTAGCAATATAACACTAGGAGATTTTTGGGGTATCAATCAGATGGCTCCAGAATTAGATGACGACAAAGGATGCAGCTTATTGATTATTCATCATAAATCGACTGAAGACTGGATACAAAACGAACTTTCGTTATCCAATAGTTTTTTATTAGATGATGTTGTTCCCTATAATCCTAGTCTGAAGAATCCAGTCAAAGCTCATATCAACCGTGCCTATTTTTTCCACCTACTAAAGACTAAAGGATTTAATGAGTCATGGAAGTTAGTAAACTCATCTAATATATTATACAGACTTATCCGAAGATTATATAGATTATTATGAAAATAGCCATAATTACATTACCACTACATACAAACTATGGCGGCATATTACAAGCCTATGCTCTACAAACAGTATTAGAACGGATGGGGCATCAAGTAGAACACTTACAACCTAAAGTGCAATATCCAATTCTTCACCCAATGTGGAAAATGCCACTTGTTTGGACGAAGAGAATGATAAGAAAAATCCTCTTAGGTGAATGGCAGGCACCTGTATTCGAACATCCACACCGTTGGATAAGAAAATATACTAATAGATTCATTAAAAACTATATAAAATACACAGAACTTAGTAATGAACAATGGAACAAAGATTTAGCAACAAAATATGATGCATTTATAGTAGGAAGCGACCAAGTATGGCGAAGTGCTTATGCTTATCCCATGGAAAGATATTTTTTATCATTTTTACCCAAATACTCAAAAAAACTACGTTTATCTTATGCCGCATCCTTCGGTGTAAAACATTGTGATTTTACGCCCAAACAACTCATCACATGCAAACCTTTAATGCAGCAATTTGATTTTGTTTCAGTTCGAGAACAATCAGGGATAGACATCTGTAAACAACTATTTAATAAAGAAGCTATTCAGTTGATAGATCCAACATTATTATTGAAAAAAGAAGATTATTTAAAGTTTACCAAAAACACCACCCACTGTAAAGGGAATCTACTATCATACATTTTGGATCAGTCAACTGCTACTGATAGATTTACAGAATCAGTAGCAAAACATTTAAAATTAACCCCATTCATTGTTAATTCAAAATGCGAAAATCATAAAGCAAAAATAACCGAACGTCGCCAACCACCCGTAGAACAATGGTTACGCAGTTTTATTGATGCTGAATTTGTAGTCACAGATTCTTTTCATGGCTGCATTTTTTCAATCATATTTGAAAAACCATTTTTATGCATCGGAAATGCCAATAGAGGATCAGAACGTTTTGATTCATTATTTAAACAAATTGGTTTAAAAATCAGCATTGTTGACATAAACGATAGTATTGAAGAGTCATTGAAGAGAAGTATAATAAACTGGGACGAAGTTAACTGTCAAATAGAAAAATCTCGAAATAATGCGATCAACTGCCTCATACAAATTTTAAATAAATCACTATAACATAAATCATCTTATAATTATATAACTACTTATGCCATTAATTTCTGTCATTGTTCCGGTTTATAATGTTGAAAAGCATCTCAAGCGATGTATTAATAGCATTTTATCACAGACACAAGCAGATTTTGAATTGATCTTAATTGATGATGGAAGTACAGATAAGAGTGGAGTAATCTGCGATGAGTTTGCTACTCTAGATAAACGTATCCAAGTATTTCATAAAGAGAATGGAGGAGTGTCTTCAACTAGAAATATAGGATTAAAGCACGCTACAGGAAGATGGATTTCATTTGTAGACTCCGATGATTGGATCGAAAAAGACTATCTAGCCACATTACTAGAAGGAAAAGACACAGACATCTCTATCGTGTCATTTCACCTTGAAGGAAATGATGAACAATATGATCAAGATTTTCCCTCCGGGTTATTTTATAATGAAAACATAGGAGAATTTCTAACAAATTATGGATATTACACTCAATTGTTAGTTCCATGGTGCAAATTATTCCAAGCATCCATCATCCAAGAATACAACATTCAGTTCAACCCTCAGTTTCAAACAGCTGAAGATACTATTTTTGTATTAGAATATTTAAGTTATGTCAAATCTATCTATTCAAACCAAAAACCTTCTTATCATTATGTAATTTCAGGAACAGGCTTATCGTGCAATCTGACTAATAACCACAATAGTTATAAAGACATTGTTTGTGAACTCCATACTCGACTCACAGTCTTAAGAGAACATTATTCATTCAATGAAAAGTTTTTATTTCACAAGTTAATACAAGGACGAATTTTTCAAGAGTTAGATTATATATATTATGAAAGTCGTTTCAAAGAACAACAACTTTTATTAAAAAGCTTATTACATAATCCATTTATAAAAGAGTTTTTTCGAGCACAAAGGAAAACTGAATCTTTCGGAATCAGATGGAAAATACTAATTTTCCTCTGCAAACACAACCTACATTTCCTATTACTTTTATATATGAATACTCTAAAACTTGTTCACAAAAAGATTTTATAATCGATCTTTTCAGTTATACAAATCGGTCTTTAACAAGATATTAAAGCAAATGTTACCACTCGTTTCTATCATAGTTCCACTATTTAACGCCGCCCCTTACCTAAAAAAATGCATCAGTTCAGTGTTAAGTCAAACATATAAGCATTTTGAATTAATATTAGTTGATGATGGTAGTTCTGATTCGTCACCTCATATTTGCAAAGAGTTCACACATACTGATTCGCGAATTCGATATATTCGCAAAACAAATGGTGGAGTTTCTTCTGCACGAAATACCGGTATTGACATTACACAAGGAGAATGGATAATTTTTCTTGATGCTGACGATTATTGGATTGAACAAACAGCATTGGAACAGCTCGTAAATATGGCAATCAATAGAAACTTAGATATCGTTAGAGGAGAATACATTTCTGTAAATGAAAAAGAGGAACCTATTTTTTTGAAAGATTATAGTAGTAAAGTACCCTATGCAAATAAGACGCTAACCCCTTCTGTTTTTTTAAAGCATGTAATTATGGGGGAGTTTTTTCTCGTATTATGCCTAATAAGAAAAAAAAGTATAGGAGATATACGATTTGATACTAGCCAAGTGTTTTTAGAAGACATGAAACTATTCGTTACCTTATTAGCAAATCCTTTAAGATGCGCTTATATACCTTGCACCTTTTATGCATATAAAAAAATATCCTCATCTGCATCGCATAGCAATAATATAAAAAAATTGTCCGATGCATTTAGCATGGCATCATTTTTTAGAAAAACAGCATGTAATAGTACTGATATCGATTTTAAAAATTATTGCAATTATTATGCCATCATGATGTACTGTTGGACGTTACAAACCGTATCAGAAGATTCTTACTATCCTAAAAGAACAGAGATTGTATCTTTACTACAACTAAATCAATTGCAAAAAAATTTAAATAGGTTACGAAATAATGAGCATATAATAATCAATATAAAATATAGGATAATAATAAATCTAAAGCCACTGACTGGAATTTATATTTTTAAATTAAAAGAAAAGATAAACAAATGGATAAAAATATAAGTTATACTGCTATTATACGCACGTTAGGTAAAGCCGGACAGAAATTCCAAACTTTATTAGATTCATTATGTAGCCAAAGCATACAACCATCAGCAATTTTAGTTTTCTTAGCAGAAGGGTATGAAATTCCCAACGAAACCTGTGGAAAAGAAGAATATATTTATGTAAAGAAAGGCATGGTAGCCCAACGGGCTCTATCGTATGAAGAAGTTAAAACTGAATGGATTCTTTTTTTGGATGATGATTTATACCTTCCGAATCATTTTGTAGAAAACTTGTTTGATTCGTTATACAAATACAAAGCAGATGTTATATCCCCAGATGTATTCGACAATGCATCACGCAGCTTATCGTCAGAAATACTTATGACTTTATCAGGCCGTATGCGTGCTAGACGAAATGATAACACATGTGGATATAAAGTCATGAAAACTTGCGGATATTCGTATAATAAAAAACCTAATACAGGGCAAGCATATTGGTCTCAGACTAATGCCGGAGCTTGTTTTTTATGTAAAAAAACAGATTTTTTAAAGATACATTTTGAAGATGAATTATGGATGGATAAAACAGGCTATTCTATTGGTGATGATCAAGTCATGTTTTATAAAATGCATCTAATGGGATTAAAGCAATTAACCCTATTTGGATCAGAAATCAAACATTTAGATGCAGGTAGCAATCTCGGTAATACAAAAAAAGAACGAAAACTCATTGAAGGAGATTATTTCTTTAGGTACGTATTTTGGCATCGATTCATTCAAGGCCCTGAAACCAACTTCCTAAAACGCCTTTGGAATAAAATATGTATTCAATATTTTTTCAGCTTTGGACTCATTGTTTCATTTCTAAAAGGAAGAAAAGATATAATGGCTGTTAAGAAAAAAGGAATACAGCGAGGATATGATTTTGTACATAGCGAAGAATTCCGTATATTACCGCCAATAATAAAGAAAATATGATAATACCTATCGTTTTTGCTTTTGATAATAATTTAGCATGGCCAGCATCGGTCTGCATTTTTTCTTTGCTACAGAATGCTAAAGAAGATACTGTCTATGATATATTCATCCTTCACCACAAGGATGAAAAAATAAATCTAAGTTACATCTACCAAGTAATAAACCTATTTCCCAAACACAACTTACAACTTCGTTCGGTCGATAATACATTCAATCAATCATTCGAGATTCGCGGTATTACCACACCCGCCTATTATCGATTACTGATTCCTAAAATTATACATGAATATGACAAAGTGATTTATTCGGATGTAGATGTCATTTTTCGCGATGATTTATCAAGTATCTACTCCACAGACTTAGGAAACAATTACTTTGGTGGAGTTCCATCTTTGGCTCATTTAGATTCGGATATGAATCAGTACTATCTTAAATTAGGACTAAATCCCAAAGAGATAATCTATTCAGGCAATTTACTATTCAATTCTAAAGCCATTAGAGAAAACAAGGTTGTAACAGAGAATTTTATACACTTGGCAGAAAAGGATTTTAAGTTTCAAGACATGGACATTATCAATCTATCCTGTAAAGACAGAATATTTTATCTTCCGCCCTGCTTTTGTCTATCTACTTACATTTCTCAATTTATCTCACACGATAAAAGCAAGTTGAAAGAAATGTGGACTGATACCGAAATAGAAAATGCTACAACAAATGGAATCGTTCACTACAACGGACAAAAACCTTGGAAAGGATGGTGCATTAACTTTGATATCTGGTGGGAGTATTACCGAAAGTCACCGGTCTTTGATGAAAAAACCTATTTCGATTTTTTTCATAATCACCTGAATGAGTTAGACCAACTGTCTTTATGGAAACGGATTAAAATACTGATTCGCTTTTTTGTATATGGAAGAAAATAACAATCCCAAAGTTTCAGTAATAGCTCCAGTCTATGGCGTAGAGAAGTTCATTGGGCTAGCAGTAGAATCAATGATGAATCAAACGCTCAAAGAAGTAGAGTTTATTTTCGTGGATGATTGCACTCCAGATTGTAGCATCAATATAATTAAAGAAGTGTGCAATCGCTATCCTCAACGGGCAGCAAGCATACGCATCATACACCATGAAGTAAACAAAGGACTTCCAGCGGCGCGCAATACAGGCATTGACACTGCTCAAGGAACCTATATATTCCACTGGGACAGTGATGATTATGCAGATTCCACAATGTTGGAAACCATGTACCAAACAGCAATCAATCAGAAAAGTGATTATGTATGGGCAGATTGGTATTTGACATTTGAAACCAATTCACGCATCATGTGCCAACCTTCTGCTTCGACTCCTCGTGATGCCTTAACAGAGATATTAGCCGGAACGATGAAATACAATGTATGGAACAAACTGGTATCCAAAGAATTGTATAAAAACACAGGCATTCGCTTTCCAGAAGGGAAGTCAATGGGAGAAGATATGACAATGATAAAGTTATTGATTTGGGCAAAAAAAGTAGCCCATATCAACCAACCCTTTTATCATTACATACGAAACAACGCAGATGCCATGACACAGACTTATTCAGAAAGGCACCTTTCTGAACTGACTCAGAATACAGCTGATTTATGCAGTTATCTATCACAACACATCAAAGATGAGCATATAACAATAGAACTCCATTGGTTTAAGTTGAATGTAAAATTGCCGTTTTTGTTCAGCAACCGTCATTCGGATTTCAAACTTTGGCAGTCATGGTATTCTGAATCAAACCGCTATATAATGTGTAATCACAAACTATCATTGCGCACACGCTTGTTACAATGGACAGCGGCTCATCACTTAACTCTCATGAACCGAATATACAACACACTGCTGTTTAATTTAGTTTATGGTAAAATTTACAAGTAAATATGACGACGATATTTAAGATAACAACCGGTATTGGCTTAACAAGTTGTTATTTCTTTCCTTTCGTATTGGAAGCATTTCCGGTTGCCAACTCCAAAATGATATTGGCTGCTATAGGCCTATTTCTATTCGGAATGAAGATGGTACAAGACAAGGAAGCCAGGATCAGTAAAAACTTCTTATCACTTTCAATCTGGGCCATAGCTGTCTCTCTCATAGCCAGTTTCAGTATGACATTCAATGAGACCACAGATAATACATTCGCAAGTTATATCATTTCCATGTGGGTTTGGTTGTCAGGAGCTTATACTATAATAAGTTATATCCGATATGTGCATGGAAAAATAAATGTAAATTTAGTTGTCAACTATTTATTATCTGTCTGTGTTCTACAATGCTTTCTCGCATTAGTTTTTGACAATTTTCCACTTGCGGAACTTTGGCATACCCAAACATTCACTGGAGAAGCATTTATGGGAAATACAGATAAAGATCGCCTGCACGGCATCGGTTGTTCATTAGATGTGGCTGGTTTTCGTTTTTCGGCCGTTTTGGTAATGACAGCCTATGTAATTTACCACATGCAAAAAAAAGGGAATACCCAACACACATTTAAATACCTCATTGCTATGCTCTTCACCTCTATTGTAGGGAATATGATAGCTCGTTCCACAACAATTGGTTTGGCAGCATCTGTTCTCTTTTTTGTATGGGTTATTTTTACACAGAAAGGGGTTCAATCTATCCTTATAAAATTATCTTTAGTTACCACCACAACAATAGTTGTGGTAGCCATACTTTATAGCAGTTCGAAAGATTTTAATCAAAATTTCCGCTTTGGCTTTGAAGGATTCTTTTCTTATGCTGAAACAGGGGTATGGCACACACACTCTAATGATATATTAAAAAACATGGTGGTATGGCCAGACAACTTAAAAACGTGGATAATCGGAGACGGATACATCAACAACCCTTTGGACAAATCACTCCCTACCTACGATCCCTATTACGTTGGCAAAGCCTATGTAGGATATTACAAAGGCACCGATATCGGCTATCTGCGCTACATTTTTTATTTTGGTGTCATTGGATTAATCACCTTCTCTCTTTTTTTCGTAAAAGTATGCCAAGTATGTATCCAATACTCAAAAGCGTTCAAATGGATGTTCATTTTAGTACTTGCCATTAATTTCATACAGTGGCTGAAAGTTTCGACCGATTTGTTCGTTGTTTTTGCTCCCTTCCTTTGCTTAGGCTTATGGGAAAATGAAACTGCAGAACAAGAATCTTTGGAACACTTAGAAACAGCAGAACAATGAAAATCATCTATTGCATTTGTTCCATTTATAATCCAGGCGGAATGGAACGGGTTCTGCTCAATAAGGCAACTTATTTGGCAGAAAGAATGAATTGGGAAGTGGTGGTGGTTACCACTGACCAGCAAGGAAAAGCCCCCTTTTATCCTTTTCCCAAACAGATACGGCTAATCGATTTAGATATCAATTATTCGGTAGACAACAATCAGCCTGCATTTACCAAAATTACAGGATACCTTCGCCGCCGGAAACTGCACCGGAAGCGGCTTACGGAACTGCTGATGAAGGAACAGGCCGACATCGTCGTATCACTCTATCCGTCAGAATCGTCCTTTATTCCTTCCATTCAAGATGGGAGCAAAAAAGTATTAGAGCTACACTATTGTAAGTTCTTCCGGCTGCAGTACAATCGTACGGGACTGCTCGGGGCTATTGACCGCTGGCGCACTCGGCAAGATGAGCAGATTGTACGGAGGTTTGATAAGTTTGTGGTACTTACCCAGGAAGATAAAGGATATTGGGGAAACTTGCCCAACATTGAGGTGATTCCCAATGCCGCCATGTTCATCAGTGATGTGCATAGTGACTGCACCGCCAAACGGGTATTAGCCGTGGGGCGGCTGGATTATCAGAAAGGCTTCGACCGGCTGATTCAGGCTTGGGCACTGGTACAGCAAGACAAACGGTTTGCAGACTGGCAGCTGGATATTTTCGGCCAGGGAGAGTGGAAGGATATGCTGGAAAAATTGATTCAGGAAAAAGGGCTGACACAGACTGCCCGCATCAACCGCCCGACCAATGCAATCGGAAAAGAATACAGCCGTAGCTCACTATTGGTCATGAGCAGTCACTACGAAGGATTTCCGATGGTGATGATTGAAGCTATGGCCTGCGGACTGCCGGTAGTGACATTCGACTACAAATGTGGTCCTCGTGACATCATAGACGACGGAATGAACGGATTCTTAGTGAAAGAAGGAGACATCGAAGGACTGGCTACTGCTATGATAAAGATAATGGAGAATGATATCCTTCGCCAACGGATGTCGCATCAAGCGCGTAAGGTGACCGAACAATATTCAGAAGAGGTAGTAATGCAACAATGGCTGTCGCTATTTTCTTCACTAAAGAATCTATCTGAAAAATCATAAAGCCAAGAAATGATAACATTAAGCAAGAAACAAATGAATGAGCGATGAAAAAACTACTGCAAATCAATCCAGTAATCCGGCTAAACACATCGACAGGACGTATCATGCAAGAAATTGGCGAACTGGTGATGCAGCATGGTTGGGATAGTTATATCGCCTATAGCAGAGGACGTGACGGGATAAAACCTTGCCAGTCGAAACTGATTCCGGTGGGCAACCGCTGGAGTGTGGGCTATCACGGAATGATGACCCGACTGTTCGACTGCCACGGATTGGCATCCGATGGCGCAACCCGGCAGTTTATCCGTGAAATAGAACAACTACAACCGGACATCATCCATATTCACAACATCCACGGGTACTTCTTGAATTATCAGATTTTGTTTGAATACTTATCCCAATCGTCAGCCCATGTTATTTGGACCGTTCACGACTGCTGGCTGTACACTGGCCATTGCTACCACTATTCCTTTGCCGGCTGTTCCAAATGGAAGACGGGATGCCGGGAATGTCCGCAGCAAAGAAAGTTTCCGGCCAGCCTCCTCTTCGATCGTTCGCAGCAAAACTTTGCAGACAAAAGGGCCGCCTTTACGTCCATACCAAAAGACAAACTGGTCATCGTACCGGTATCCGAATGGATCAGGAACGAAATGCAGTCTTCATTTTTAAAAGACTATCCGTTCCGTGTCATCCACAATGGCATCAACACCGAAGTCTTCAATTTGTTCGATACACAGGCAGTAAAAGAAAAATATCAGCTGAAAGGAAAGCACATCCTGCTGGGTGTAGCCAGTATCTGGAGCAAGGAGAAAGGCCTGGACGACTTCATCCAAATGGCTTCTCTACTGAAGGAAAATGAACAGATAGTGCTGGTGGGAGTGGATGAAAAAACACAGAAACAATTGCCGGCAAACATACGAAGCATCCGGCGCACGGAAAACGTACGCCAGCTGGCAGAACTCTATGCTGCTGCCGATGCGTTTATCAATCCCACCTGGCAGGACAACTACCCCACCGTGAATCTGGAATCCATAGCTTGCGGCACGCCTGTAGTGACCTACCGCACGGGGGGCAGCATAGAGGCAGTAACCCGTCAGACGGGTTTTGTGGTAGAGCAAGGAAACGTGAAAGGGCTGTTGGAAGCAGCCAGAAACATCATCCAACGGGGAAAAGACTACTACCAGCAACCTTGCCGCAACTTTGCTACGACCCACTTCCGCAAGGAAGACCGCTATGCAGACTATCTGCAACTCTACGATGAACTGACAGGCAGAACAACGGACCGCTAAAACAGGATGCCGCCTGCCTGCAACAACTAAATCTTAGCAATCAAACCTATCTAATTATAGCATGAAAATACTTCAACTCGGCAAATTCTACCCCATCAGGGGAGGGGTAGAAAAAGTGATGTACGACCTCACTATCGGCCTGTCTGAACAAGGGATAGACTGTGACATGCTGTGTGCCATGTCCGAAGGAAAATCACACATCCTGCCACTCACTCCCCACGGACGGCTAATTGGTCAACACACCTGGATAAAGGCATACGCCACTACCATTGCCCCTTCTATGATTACCCAATTGAGACGAACGGCCAAAGCCTATGACATCATTCATGTGCACCACCCCGACCCCATGGCGGCATTATCGCTGTTTCTGTCGGGATACAAAGGAAAAGTGGTACTGCATTGGCACAGCGACATCGAAAAGCAGAAATGGCTGCTGAAACTCTACCGCCCGCTGCAACAATGGCTCGTGCGCCGGGCAGATGCCATCATCGGCACCACACCGGTCTATACAGCAGAGTCGCCCTACCTGGCTCAAGTGCAGCAGAAAATCCACTGCCTGCCCATCGGCATCGAACCGGTGCATCCCACTCCCGAAGCCGTGGAAAAGATACGCAGCCGCTACCCCGGCAAAAAAATCATCTTTTCGTTGGGACGGCTAGTGGCATACAAAGGTTTTCGCTACCTGGTGGAAGCCGGACGTTATCTGAACGACGAGTATGTCATCCTGATTGGCGGCAGCGGAGCCTTGAAAGAAGAGCTGACAAGCCTGATAGCCCAACGGGGATTGCAAGAAAAAGTCCACCTGCTCGGCCGGATTTCGGACGAAGACTTACCGGGTTATTTTGGAGCCTGCCATCTGTTCTGCATGAGCAGTGTGCAAAAAACGGAAGCCTTCGGCATTGTGCAGCTGGAAGCCATGTCGTGCAGCAAGCCGGTGGTGGCCACCACCATTCCTCATTCAGGCGTATCATGGGTAAACGCTCATGAAATATCGGGACTCAACGTCCCCCCCTGCGATGCAAAAGCGCTGGCAAAAGCATTTACAACCATTTTAGGGGATAAAGAATTGTATGCTAAACTGAGCAAAGGGGCTTTTAACAGATATAAAACACTGTTTACAAAAGATAAAAACATGAAGTCCTTATTGGATATTTATCAAAAATTATAATTTTGCACAATATCATGAATCATTACGAATTCCAACAACTATATAGTTGGAACAAAATGATATAAGTTGACAGCAAATTAAATTTAAAACTATAACTAACACCTTAAATTATGGGCAAAGCAAAAGTTTTTTTAAAAGAATCGGAGCATGTGTCAAAAGTTCGAGTTAACACAAGTATAAACACATCTCAGACTGAAATGTTCATCAAACGTTTTTTAGACACCATAGCAAGTTTGGCTGGCTTGATTATCTTGGCACCGCTGTATGCCATTATTTATATAGCCATCAAGTGGGAAGACGGGGGGAAAGTCATTTTCAGGCAGGAAAGAGTGGGATACAAAGGACGCATCTTCACGCTCTACAAATTCCGCTCCATGAAAGAGAAAGCAGAAGAAAACGGCAAGCCGGAACTCTGTCAGGAGAACGACTGCCGACTGACCCGCGTAGGAAAATTCCTCCGCGAACATCACCTCGACGAACTGCCGCAACTATGGAACGTACTGAAAGGGGAAATGAGCTTCGTAGGCCCCCGTCCAGAGCGGAAATACTATGTGGACCAGATTATAGCCATCAACCCGGACTATGAACTGCTCTACCAGCTGCGCCCCGGTTTGTTTTCGGAAGCTACCCTCTACAACGGATATACTGACACCATGGCCAAGATGCTGAAGAGGCTGAACATGGATTTGCACTATCTGCATCACCGCACGCTGTGGCTGGATACAAAAATCATCTTCCTCACGGTTTATTCCATCCTTTCCGGAAAGAAATTCTAAGAAAGGGTAGCCTAAAAAAAAGAAACAAAGCGGAAGGATAAAAAAACTTAAGGATACAAATCATAAACCTTAATGAAAAATACTAGATAAAATGAATCAGACTGTAAAAACAAAGAAGAACCTGAAACTTCGCAAAGTGGGACCACACTATATGATTGTGAATGCCGACGGCGGACAGGTAAATATGACGCAGGTGTTCAAACTGAATCAGACAGCAGCCCTGCTGTGGGAAAAACTCAGTGAAAAGGAGGCCACTCCGCAAGAACTGGCCGATTACCTGTGCAGCTGCTTTGACATCACACCCGAAACTGCACTTACCGATGTTACGGCCCAATTGGCAGAATGGAAAACCTACGGGCTGATTGAATCATAATGTATCGAACCCCATGCATGGATTATCAGACATGAATGCGCACCGTAACATAGTGAAAGAAGCCTTGCTACTCTTGCTGAAGGCAGGACTGTGGGGAAAACCGACAGACTGTAGCACCGTCTTTCCACTCACAGACCTGGAGTGGAAACAGCTGCTGAATGCGGCACGCAAGCAGACAGTGGAAGGCATCGTCTACGAAGGCCTGTCGCTCTTGCCGGAAAAATGGCTCCCTGCCGAAAACATACTTTTCCGGTGGGCAGCAGAGGTCGAACACATCGAACAGCGCAATCAAAAGATGAACGGAGTGCTGACCGAACTGCAGCAGCTGTTTACGGCTCACGGACTACACCCGGTGGTGCTCAAGGGACAAGCCACAGCACTCTGCTACCGGCAGCCATCCCTGCGCCAGTGCGGCGACATCGACTGGTTCTTTCCCTCACCCGAGGAAGAGCAGCAGGCAGCAGCCCTTATCCGTAAGAGCGGATGCCGAATAGAAGACAAGCCCGACGGCAGCCGGCTGTATGCATGGAAAGGCATTGAAGTGGAACACCATCCGCAGCTGTTAGACTGCTGCAACCCGTTTGTACAAAAGAAAATCCATCACTGGATAGCCCAAGAAGGATGGAAAGAGGCAGTCATTGCCAACGGAACCACCATCAGCACACCGGCTCCCCTCCTCCATCTCCTGCTGCTCAACACCCATATATTGAAACATGCGTTAGGACGCGGCATCGGACTGAGGCAGCTGTGTGACCTGGCCCGCGCCTATGCCACCGTGGGATTGCATGCCGACGGGACAGCCTATCAGGAAGCCTGCAGCCAACTAGGTCTGCTCCGCTGGAACCGTTTGCTGCATGCCTTTCTCATCCAGTGCCTGGGACTTCCGGCCGAAACACTGCCCTATCCCGAACCTGAACCGGTTTCACCGGCTCCGCTCCTGCATAAGGTATGGTCAGGGGGAAATTTCGGACAACATGACGCCCGGTTTACGGAAAAGACATCTAAGTGGAAACGGAAACAAGACACAGCGCGCGCTTTTCTTGCCAACGCAAAGTTTGCCTGCAGCTACGCCCCTTCGGAAGCTTTTTGGACGGTGACACACCTCATAAAAGGACAATTTTTATGCAACTAAAAACAACCCAGAAAAGGCCATGGAAGAAACCCAAAAATATTACTATCAAATTGCAGGGATAAATATCCATTTAGATCTGCCTGTAAAATGCAATGTCAGAAAGCTGCTGCCCACATTTGAGCCATTTCGCACCGCATCGTATAAGGAGAATCAGCCTAATTTAATTTTGTCAGTAGGTGAAGCAGATTCATCGATGTATTCTATACAAGAAAAAAAAGGAAAGCCGATAAGCGTATCAAACAACGATTTAGGACATCTGTTCGTTTACGATTCAATCATAGAATATACATTTCATCTGCGTACCTCCTCCGAAGGGCCAAAACATTGTTTAACAACGGGCAAAAAGGGTGAAATAGGAGTAATTGAAATAGACTTCAGCGACCCGCTGGCCGGAAAAGCATTAACCTCTTTCATACGAATTACCTTCTCACTGTTTATTCTGAAAGAAAATGGGATGCTTATACACGCGTCGGCTGTAGAACTGAACGGAGAAGCCTTTCTCTTCATGGGGAAAAGCGGCACGGGGAAAAGCACCCATTCCATGCTATGGCAACAATGCTTTCCATCGTGCAACCTGCTCAACGACGACAATCCGGCCGTGCGAATCACAGGCGGTAAGGTGATGGCCTACGGCACTCCGTGGAGCGGAAAAACGCCGTGCTACAAGAACAAGGCTTATCCGGTGAAAGGGATGGTGCTGCTTGAACAGGCCAAAGCAAACCACTTCACCCAGCTTAAAGGCATCGAAGCATTCATTGCTATCCTGCCCAGCTGCTCGGTGATTCAGCAAGACGAGCTGCTTCACGACCTGTTATGCAACACCCTGACCTGGCTCATCGAGGGAGTCACAGTAGGCAAGCTGCAATGCCTGCCCAATGAAGCGGCCGCCCGCCTGTGTGCTGCTCATTTTATAAAACAAGAATAAACGAAAAATTTTAATATAGCTATATCTAAGAACAATGAAAAAAAATCTATTTTTACTGGGAGGACTGGTCGTAACCTTGCTATTGTCCTCCTGCGCATCTCGAAAGAATTTTGTTTACCTTAATGACATGTACCCGGGACTGAGTTACCCGGCCGAAAACAAACACGAAGCTATCATCCACCGCGACGACCGCCTGTCGATTGTGGTAAGCAGCAAGAATCCCGAACTGGCCCTTCCTTTTAACATGAACGGAGGAACCTTCCGCATGTCATCCAATGGCGACATCTCCACAAGCATGCCCGAATCGGAAGTACGCGAAAAGGGATACCGGGTCGATGTAGATGGCAACATTGATTTCCCGATATTGGGTAAACTGAACATAGAGGGTATGACGGTGGGCCAGGCCACTAAATTCATCCGTGATAAAATCATCGAAGGCAATTATATCAAAGAGCCGTTGGTATCCATCGAGTTTCTAAATTTCAAATACACGATTTTGGGAGCTGTGGGACACACCGGCACGTTCAATGTGGAGGGCGACCGCATCACCCTGATTGAAGCCATAGCCAAAGCCGGCGACCTCAGCACCAAAGCACGCATCGACCGGGTGACTGTGATTCGCGAAGAAGGAGGCGAACGAAAAATGTACACACACGACCTCCGGAAACGGGAGATTTTTGACTCACCAGCCTTTTATTTGCGCCAAAACGACATTGTTTATGTAGAACCTAAGTATAGAAAGAAAGATACTGAAGACAGAAGTTGGCAAATTACAACTTTTCTTGTATCTTTGGGAGGTTTAATTACATCCATTTTATGGGCTATTAAATAACTGGGGAATTTTAATATAGAAAAGGGATTATGAAAACAAATAGAACTACAAACGGAAAGGGGGAACAAGGCCTGAATTTAGTTGACCTGTTTCTGTATCTGGCATCTAAATGGAAATGGTTCCTGTGTTCCGTGCTGTTGTTCGGAGGTCTTGCCTACGTACAATATGCCCGCTCACCTTTCGTGTTTTTCCGCTCGGCAACGGTCATCATCAAAGACCCGTCCAACAAAACATCCACTACCGGACTGGACCGCTATGAAAACCTCATCAACAAGGTAAACGTAGCCAATGAAATCCTGCAGTTCCGCTCCAAGCGGCTGATGCGCGAAGTGATAGAGCGCACCCGTACCGATGTCAACTACCTGTTCAAGAAAGGGTTGAGACACAACGAACTCTACACACAGTCACCGGTAAAAGTAAACTTCGTGGATGCTACCCCCAACAGCTACCTGGCGTTTCACGTCACTCCGAAAGACTCCGCCCACGTGGAGCTTTCCAAGTTTTCGTGCACCGGCATGCAAGAGAAGAAGTTAAAGGTGCGGTTCAACGACACCCTGAGCATTGGCGGCAGCAAGGTCGTCATCACCCCTACCCACTTCTACGGCACCACGTGGATGGAGAAGACGGTGGAAGTGAGCAAATATCCGATGGATGCCGTGGTGGCACGCTACCTGGGCAGTTTGGGTATCCGTCAGGAAGAAGACGAGTCGTCTATCTTGAAGCTGTCGATGAAAGATGCCAACGCTGCCCGTGCGGAAGACATGCTGAACATGCTGATAACGGTCTACAACGAAGAGGCTATCAAAGACAAGAACCAGGTGGCAGTGAACACCGCCAACTTCATCAACGACCGTCTGATTATCATCGGACAGGAACTGGGGGATGTGGAAACAGACCTTGAGTCGTTCAAACGTGAAAACCAGGTGATTGACATCAGTTCATCTGCATCCATGTATCTCAACGACTCGCAAAAATACAGCACCAGTGTGATGGAACTGGAAACCCAGCTCCGTCTGGCTCAATACATCAAAGACTACCTCACCGATCCGGCAAAGGAAGTAGACCTGATACCGTCGAACACGGGCATCAGCGACATCAACATCGAGACGCAAATCAATCAATATAACCAAATGAAGTTGCGCCGCGACAAGCTGATTGCCGACAGCAGCGACCGCAACCCGGTGGTGGAGGAGCTGAACAACTCGCTGCGCGCCATGAAGCAGACCATCATCCGCGCAGTGGACAACCTCATTGTGAGCATCAACGTGAAGCGCAACGACGCCCAGAGCCGTGAAGAGCATGCACAGAAACGGGTGGAAGCCATACCGACCAAACAACGGAAAATGCTTTCTATCGAACGCCAGCAGAAGATTAAGGAATCGCTCTATCTGTTCCTGCTCAACCGCCGCGAAGAGAATGCATTGACACAGGCCATGGCCGACAACAATGCCCGCGTCATCGACAGTGCCGACGGCAGCAAGGCTCCCATCAGCCCCAACCGCAACCGCATTCTGCTGTTGGGCATCCTGATTGGACTGGCTGTGCCGAGTGTCACTTTCCTGAGTATCCTCTTCCTCGACACAAGGGTGCACGGACGAAAGGATATTGAGGACAACACCAACGTGCCACTTCTCGGCGAGATTCCGCTCAATAAAGAATCAAACAAGGGCCGAACAGCCACCGTCAACGAACAGGGCACGGACATAACCTCGGAAGCCTTCCGCATCCTGCGCACCAACATGGCATTTATGGCCAAAAAAGGACAACCGATGCAGGTTATCACCTTTACCTCGTTCAACGAAGGTGCAGGTAAGACCTTCATCTCGGGCAACCTGGCCTTGAGCCTGGCTTATGCCAACAAAAAGGTAATCATCGTCGACTTGGATATCCGCAAGGGAACCATGAGCCGCCACTTCGGCAGCCATAAGAACGGGGTAACCAACTACCTTGCCAACCCGGACGTACAATTGGATGATATCATCCAGAAGAAAGAAAGGGTAGATATCATTCCTTCAGGATCGATTGCTCCCAACCCGGCCGAACTGCTGATGGACAGCCGGTTGGATGAGTTGATGGACGAGCTGCGCAAGCGCTACGACTACATCATTGCCGACAACGTACCGGTGGGGCTTATCGCCGATGCGGCCATTGCCAATCGCATTGCCGACCTCACGCTGTTTGTGATTCGCGCCGGCAAGCTGGACCGCCGCATGCTGCCCGACATCGAGAAGCTATACGACGAAAAGAAGTTGAAGAACATGGCATTGATTCTCAACGGTACCGACCCTCATCGCCACGGCTATGGATATGGTTATGGATACGGCTATGGATACGGATACGGCTATGGATATGGCAATCACAAAAAAAAGAAAAAAATATTTTTCTGGAAATAGGAAATATCAAATATTTTCATTATTTTGCGGAATTATTTTTCAGCAACAGATTCCTGTAAATGAATGAGATACAAAAACAATAAACATGTAACTTTAAAAACTAAAAGATGAAAAGAGAAAAAGAATGGGGAATTTTTTCTCAAGAAGAGAAAAACCTCACAGACAACTGGCAAAACAATGTTTTGCGAAGCACCTACGAACCTCCCAAAACCTGCCTATTTAAGGTGGAAACAGAGGGGAACTTCTGCGGATC
>Garnier_p1__coassemble_290_pt1 | contig 47063 bp, 30 predicted proteins | sample Garnier_p1__metabat2_high_PE_017 | metagenome-assembled genome bin Garnier_p1
AATAGTCTGTGTGAAATACTCGTATAAGCGACAAATTGGTCATCACAACCTATAGGTTTTCATGTGCTAAAGCTATGCTTTTGGAGGGCTAAAGCATAGCTTTAGAGGTCGTAAAGTGGCACTTTAGGGAGCATAACTTGCTGCTTTGTGAAGCCTATTTTGCTGTGTGTTTATCGTTGTATGAACTGTATTAGTAGACGGTTGCTTTCACCCTTCATTTCAAGTTCCAGATTTCCAGTGCTTTCTGATGAAGCCTTCACAGGTGAAAGGCTATTCCTATTATTAATCAGGATGTGAAATATTGTGGGTTTAGCTTTTTTCATTTACATTTGTACACTTATTATTTCTAGTTTCAGGAAGAGAAAGCGCAAGGATTGTGAGTATTCATTAAATCTATAGTATATAAGTATGAAAAACAGATTTTTGACAGTAGTATGCTGTTTGCTTTTGTCTGCAATGGCAATGGCACAGAAGCATTTGGAGTTTGAGGGTGTATTGGTGGCAGGAAAGCTGGATGTGTTCTGCGAGAAAATAGCAGAAAAAGGATTCTCGCAAGCCAGTGTGAGCGGTCCGTTGCGTTGCTTTGTCGGAGATTTCGACCAGCAGGAAGTACGTGCGGTAGCTACGGCTGCCAAGAATGAGCAGTTGATTCATTCTTTTGCTTTGGCTCTTCCACCGAGTACCGACTGGCAAACATTGCTCCGCACTTTCGATACTTATAAGAAAAGGTTTATCAAAGAATTGGGCACTCCCGCTAAGGTGGTGGAACCTGCACTGAAAAAAGGAGATACAAATGAAGTAATCATGAAGCGGGTGGAGCGAGGCAAGTTTACGTATGGTTGCCAATGGAAGGTAATGGAAGGTACGGTGGACTTGACCATTGACCCAACTTCACGTGATTGTGAAGGTATGGTAGTGCTGAGATACACCAACGAGCAGAAATAAAAAGTAGAAAATAGATTGAAGGAGCAGTCTGAAGCGGCATGAATCGGCTTTCAGACTGCTCCTTTTTTAGGATAATGGTTGTGTTTTAGCTTCTCTTTTTCTGTTTTTTACGATAAAAAGTGTGAATTTTAAATGTTTTTCATATATTTGCCGTCGTTAGAATTTAAAACTATGAGAGTGAAAACAATGTATGGATTGTTGTTCTTCCTGGGCTTTTGCTTTGCCGGAAGAACTTTTGCACAGACACCACAACAAAATGCGGATCAGGTGCAGTCGGAGAAACAGAGTTATCGGATTACAGGTGTGGTTCTTGATGAGGAAAATCTTCCCTTGATCGGGGCCACGATTACCGTGAAAAGAGATGGAGAAAGTGACATTTACACGGTGACCGATACGGAGGGTCGTTTTAGTTTTGCAGCCAATGGAAATGAAACTACTTTGGTGGCTTCGTATATCGGTTATAGCGTGAAGAATATAGCCGTGCAAGCCAATAAGCACAAGTATGTGTTTCATTTGGCTCCAGACATGCAGAAGTTGAATGAAGTCGTGGTGACGGGTATCTTCAACCGCAAGAAGGAAGGATTCACCGGTTCGGCAGTGACTATCAAGGGGGATGACCTGAAGAAGTTCAGTACAACGAATGTGGCCAAAGCATTGTCGGCTGTGGCTCCGGGTCTTCGTTTGACCGAGAACATTGACATGGGGTCCAATCCGAACGGCATTCCTAAAATGAGTCTGCGCGGTCAGGCGAATATGGATTTTGCTTCTACTTCCCAAAATGATATTCTTTCCGTGCAGGGAGAATATGAAACGTATCCCAACCAGCCGCTGATTATATTGGATGGTTTTGAAATCAGTGCTCAGAAATTTGCCGACCTCGACCCCGAACGGGTAGCTTCGGTTACTTTGCTGAAGGACGCGGCTGCAACGGCTATTTACGGTTCGCGTGCTTCCAATGGTGTCATCGTGGTGGAATCGCGCACTCCGCAGGCTGGTAAGCTGTGGGTGTCGTATGGAGGTGAACTGCGTGTGGAAACTCCCGACCTGACAGGCTATAACCTGATGAATGCGTCCGAAAAGCTGGATGCGGAATGGCGTTCGGGTATGTACACTTCCGGAGGGTTAAGACCGGAAAAGTTGATGCTGTATCAGCGGAAACTGCGTGCTGTGAAGCAGGGGGTAGATACGTATTGGCTGGACAAACCGTTGCGCACCTCGTATCAGCAGCGTCATACGTTGACCCTGGAAGGGGGGGATGAATCGCTGCGCTACAGCTTGTATGCGGGTTTCAACACAAGCCCGGGTGTGATGAAAGACAGTAAACGTGATGTGTTTACGGGTAACTTTAATCTGCAATACCGTTTCAAGAAATTTTTGCTGAAGAACAGTCTGTCTATCGACAGTTCTACGGGTAAGGAATCTCCTTGGGGCAGCTTCCATGACTATACGATGCTGAATCCTTATCTGAAGGCTTACAATGAGGATGGCTCGATTCCGAAGTATCTGGATGACTTTTCTGCTGTTTCTATCGAGGCGGGGGCAGAGCGTTACTCGAATCCGATGTATAATACTACATTCAATTCGAAAAACAGCAACTCCAATTTGGGTATTACTGAACTGTTCAGTGCAGAATTTACACCGAATGATGACTGGCGTATTGTGGGTAACTTCTCTATCAGCAAGAATACCGGCCACAGCGACCGCTTCCGTCCGGCTCAGCACACGGCATTCGATGAGATTGGTGACCCTGCCTACCGCGGGGATTATGCCCGTACACAGAGCAGTGCAACGAAATGGTCGGGCGACTTGACGGTGAGCTATGACAAGCTGCTGAATGATACGCATTATATTACGGGTAATACCCGCTTCTCTTTGCAGGAGAATACGTCCGAAAGCTACAGTGCTTTGGTGACAGGATTCCCCAATGACAACATGGATGAGATTCTTTTCGGCCGTCGCTACAGCGAGAAGATGGAAGGTATGGAAAATACCAGCCGTCTGGTGGGCTGGGTATTGGCTGCCGGCTATTCATATAAATATAAGTATTCGGCCGATTTCAACATCCGTCTCGACGGTTCTTCTCAGTTTGGTACTGACAACCGCTGGGCGCCGTTCTGGTCGGTGGGCTTGCGCTGGGATGCAAAGAAGGAGAATTTCCTGAAGAATGCCGACTGGCTGTCCGACTTGGTGTTCCGGGCTACGTATGGTACGACCGGTTCGCAGGGTATGGACCCTTATCAGGCGCACTTGTATTATTCGTATGCCAACTTGCTGAAACCGTATTATTCTTCTGATGCCACCGGTTCGGAAATCATGGCGATGCCGAATGAGGATTTGAAGTGGCAGGATACGCACAACCTGAACTTGGGTGTGGAAATGGGATTCCTCAACGGACGTATCACGGCCCGTGCGGAATATTACCAGAAACGGACTAACAACCTGGTGACTACGATTACGCTGGCTCCGTCTTTGGGATTCAGTTCGTTCCCGGCCAACTTGGGTGAGCTGGAAAACAAGGGTATGGAATTCAGTCTGTCGTTTATCCCTTATCAGAACCGGGCGAAACAGGCTTACTGGACGGTTACGGTGAACGGTTCTCACAATGTAGACAAGCTGGTGAAGATTTCGGAAGCGATGAAGATCATGAATGAGAAGAATATGACGGGCTTGAAGGATACGCCGCTGCCGCGTTATGAAGAAGGACGGTCGCTGAACTGCATCTGGGTGGTGCCTTCTTTGGGTATCGATCCGGCTACCGGTCAGGAAATTTTGCTGAAACGGAATGGCAAGATGACAGGGGTATGGGATGCTGTGGATGCAGTGCCTGTGGCCAATACGGAACCCGACTGGCAAGGATTTATCAACTCTTCCTTTACGTATAAGGGATGGGGAGCGGATGTCAGCTTCTCTTATCGCTTTGGCGGACAGGTGTACAATCAGACATTGGTGGACCGCGTGGAAAATGCCAAACTGATGTACAATGCCGATAAGCGTGTGGCCGATTTGCGCTGGCAGAAGCCGGGTGACCAGGCTCGTTTCAAGACGTTGTCTTATAATGCAGCGGATACGCAGGCTACTTCTCGTTTTATCATGGACGAGAATGTGTTCCAATGGAGTTCGCTTTCGCTGCACTACCGCATGGACCCGCAGAATGCGCCGTTCATCCGTCAGTTCGGTTTGAGCTCGGCCAAAGTGGCTTTCAACATGGAGGACATTTTTTATCTTTCTACCGTGAAACGTGAAAGAGGATTGGATTATCCGTTCTCCCGCCGTTTCTCCGTTTCATTGAATTTGACATTCTAAGCTAATTTATCGACGATTATGAAAAAATTATATATCTACTTGATGGCCGGAATGATGTCGCTGACTTCGTGCAGTGATTGGCTGGATGTCGATCCGAAGACTTCTATCCCGGCAGAAAAGCAATTTGAATCGGAATATGGGTTCAAGGATGCCTTGACAGGCGTATATCTGAAACTGACGGCTACGAATATGTATGGCCGTAATCTCACCTTTGGTTACCTGGACGAACTGGCGCAGCTGTACACGGTGGTGGGAGCTACTTCGCAGGATGAACTGTTGCAAATTTACCGGTATAAGGAGAATCTGGACACCCGTGCGCAGATTGACGGGATATATATGGCTTTCTACAATACGATTGCCAATGTGAATCACCTGTTGAAGATGCTGGAAGAAAAGCGGGAGGTGCTGGTGACGGAGCATTATTATGAGACGATGAAGGGGGAAGCGTTAGCGCTTCGTGCGTTCCTGCATTTTGATCTGCTCCGCTTGTTTGGTCCTATTTATGCGGATGAACCCAGCGGACAGGCTATTCCTTACCGGACGGAATTCAACAGTGAGGCAACGCCTATTCTTGCTGCCAATGAAGTGGTGGAGAAAATTTTGGCTGATTTGCAGGCTGCCCAGGATTTGCTGAAGGAACATGATCCGCTGGATTTCTTTACCGACCGCGAATTTGATAACGTGCTTGGAAAGGATATGTTCCTGCTCGACCGTCAGTTCCGTATGAATCTTTTTGCTGTAAAGGCAATGATGGCCCGGGTGTACTGTTATAAAGGGGATGCGGAAAGCCGCAAACTGGCTGCGCAGTATGCGAAGGAGGTGATTGGTGCTACCGATTATTTCTCACTGTATAAGCAGCAGTCCAACGAGAACTACAACTCCATCCGCTACCGTGAGCAGATTTTCGGTATCAGTGTCTTTGAACTGGATGAATTGCTGGAAAACAATAACATGTCAATGGCCGGACCGGAATATGTGGAGAACAGTCTGCAACGCCGGTATGTGCTGGATGATGAGAAGTATACTGATTTTTATGATATGTCCAGCGGTGGATCGAACGACTGGCGCACATTGAATGTGATGTTCGGTATGACGCCGAGCCGTTATCATTATTCGTTGAAATATAATCAGAGCAAATTGCAGAATAACGCTGAGGGAATGGATGCCATGCCACTGATTCGTCTGCCGGAGATGTATTACATTGCCATTGAATGTGCTCCAACGGCTAAGGAGGCTGCCGACTTACTTAATGAATTCCGCCAAAGCCGTGGCTGGTCGTTTGATGACGACGTAACTGCCGAAGGTCTGGATGACTTGGATGTAAACTCGAAGGAAGACAAGACAAAGACGAAGCGCATCAATCACTTGATGAGGGAAGTGCGCAAGGAATATTTTGCGGAGGGACAGTTGTTCTTCTTCCTGAAGGCGCATCATTATAAGACGTTTGCCGGTTCTGTGTTTGAAGAAATGACACCGGTGCTTTATCAATGGCCTTTGCCGGATAATGAAACGATTTTTGGTAATAACTCAAAATAAGGATGTTCATGAAAAAGATATTATTCATAGTGAGTGTGCTGTTGGCAGGAGGGCTTGCCGGCTGCTCGGAAAATGAAATCGAATTATATAATCAGGAGGTATGTCTTAATTTTGCCAATCCGGGCTGGTCTACAGAGTTTACGGATGCGGATTATGTAAACGGGGTGACTACGAAGGAAGCACCTGTGACGGTGGAACTGCAGGGTAACCTGCTGACTGCACCGCGTACGTTCTGCCTGAAAAACCAGGAAGCGGAAGGCTACAAGGAAACGGTGACGGCCGACTTTGCCAATCCGTATACGTATGAGAACCTGGAAGGGGTGACGCAGAAGTTGACTGTGCAGGTTCACCGTCCCAAGCGACCGACCGATGGAATAGGCAATAGAGCGTGTGCTTGTCAGGTGGTATTCGATTATGCCAATGCCCAGCATCAGTTTCCGGAAGGCCGGGTGGATAAGGCTATGGTGAATATTGTGGTTTCTTTCAAAATTAAGCCTACTGAATGGGATGACGCAGGCTCTATGTATGGTGCCTTCAGTATTAATAAGTATCTCTTTATGATGGATACATTGAAAAAAACGTATGCTGATGTAGCGTATGATGATGCCTCATTGGAGCAGGTTAAGAAGGCTTATGAGGAGTATCTGAAAACCAATCCGCCGCTTTTGGATGACAAAGGACAGGAAATCACGTTTCCTTAACACTAACGGATAAAAATAGCAATTATGAAAGGTTTATATCGAAATATAATAGCTTGGGTAAGTGTGGCTTTGCTGGCTACGGCTTGCTATGAAGATAAGGGTAATTATGATTACCGCGAGATTAATGACGTGCAGGTGGAGCTGCCAAAGGTTTCGGTTCGCTTGCCGTTGCAAGGGGAGACAGAGATTGTGGTGGAGCCTTCTTTGACTCAGACTCAGATTGGCAATGAGGAGAATCTTCGTTTTAAGTGGTATGTGGGTACAATGTCTTCGGAATATATCTGTGAAGAGAAGGATTGCCAAGATAATCACTTCCATTTTTACAGTGAGGAGAAGGTGTTCCGTATGAAGGTGAGTGCCGATTATAATCAGAAATTGCAGCTGTTGCTGGAGGTGCATGATGTGGTAGGGGATACCAAATGTTACCAGAAGCAGGAGGTGAAGATCGTGAAGCCTCTGAGCAATACGTGGTTTGTGTTGCAGGAGGTAGGCGGTAAAGGTCAGCTGGGGGTAGCTGACGGCGAACAGGATCAGGCTTTGATTGCTCCGGATGCTTGCCAGACGCTGTATCACACTACTTTCCCGTTGCAGGGAAAGCCGCTCTCTATTGATTGCCGTCACAGTTATGGTTCTAAGTATTATCAGTCTCCAGGAGCACCTACGGCGATGCCAATGATAGTGCTCTGCACTAATAAGGACATGCAACTGATTTATCCTACCACTTTAAAGACGAAGCATGGCATTCAGGATATGGTGTATGGGGCTGTCAAGGCTGGAACCACTACCTGGAAGCCTTCTTATTATCATCATGCCAATTACGGGGAAGTGGTGTGCGACCAAGGTCGTTTGTGGCATTCGCTGATGGATGGTTATGCAGTCTATTATTCCGTGAAGGATGATGAAGGTAAGGCAGTTGAGGCGGATAAGGCTGTGGAACTGGATGATATGTCTTATCTAATTTATGATGAGAAGAAACACCGTTTCTTGTCGTATTCTTATGGTTCGATGGACGGCTTTATGATCAGTTTCTATAAGACACAGTATGTGCGCGGAAGTAAGGGTTCTAGCTGGTCCGACCAGGGTGTGAAGTCGGCTTATCCGTTGGAGTCGGCCGGTGAATTGTTCAATCCGAGCCAGATTGATCCGAGCTGGAAGGTTCAGTCTATGATCAGTTCAAATAACTTTGCTATGGCAATGGCTTCTGTGGGTGGTTCTGCACTGAAGGTGCTGGAGTTCACTTCTTCGACAGAGGAAAGTGTGGCAGGTCTGTATGAACTGAATGTTCCCGATGGAGCGAAGGTGGAAGATTGCAAGTTTACTACGTCTTATGCTTATAGCCGGATTTTCTTCTTTGCTGTGGGCAACAAGGTGTATAAGGTGGATTTGAACCGCGGTACGCCTAAGATGTCGATGATTTATGAACACGGTGACGCGTCTGCCCGTACGGCGGCTCTTAAGTTTAAGGAGGTGAACAAGGATGAGGATAATCCGAACCGCTATGAAATGCAGCTGGGTGTGGCATTCAACTTAGCTGACGGCTCGGGCAGTGTGGTGGAATTGAAACTGAATGCGGCCGGTGACGTGAAGCGTGAAGAAGGTAGTATGTATGAATACAAGGGATTCAAGACGATCGTTGATATTGCTTACAACTATGGTGAATAGGTTGTGGGCGTGTCTATAAGGTTAAAGAAGCAGGTGTGTCTCTATGATGGGTGTCATAGGAGGCACACCTCTTCTGATTTTTAGTAACTCGTTGTCGAAAGTAAAGATATGATACGATTTTTGTTGCATAGGAAAGGATGGCTCTGTTTCTGGTTGGGGATGGGATTTCTGACCGGAAGCCGGGCACAGGAGCCGGTACAAACTGTGCCAGACTTGCCTGCTTTGGATGTTTTTTGGAAGGGGCAGGAACAGCCGAAGGGAGAACAGGGAATGTTTGTCACTTACCGGTTGGGTGATAAAATTTACTGGGAGGTTCCCGATAGTCTGTTGGGACGTGACATGATGCTTACGCACACGGTCCTGCAGGCTCCCGCCCGCAGGAAACGCGACATGGATAAGAAGTTTGGTTTTGCGGGCGATTTGTTTGGTCCTATTATGCTCCGTTTTCAAAAACAGGCGGGTGAATTGTGGGTGGTTGAACCCTATTTCGACCGAGTTTTTGACGGAAAAGGAGGGACGGTGACGGATATTGCCCGCTTGCGCGGAGATGAGGGGCTGTATGAAACGCTGCCGATTTGTGCCGTCGGACCGCATAGTTCGCTGGTGGAGGTAAGTTCTTGGCTGAAGAGCAGTCCGCTGTTTTCGCTGAGTTCGGTTTCTTTTGATTTGGCTATCGGCGGGGAAATTTATTCGAAGCGGAAGGTAGAAAGTGTAGAAGGCAGACCCGACCGTATGCTGATTCGCCGGAAATCGGGGTTTAAGACGTCCACCCTGTTTCGTCCGGGAGCACCGCAAACGCCGAGTCATGAGACAGACTGGGAGACGGGTAGCTGTTTGTCTTTGCTCCCTCCTCCGTTGGAGCCATTACCCGGAAGTGCCTCGTATTTTTCCATTCATCAGAGGCTTTTTGGCGAGCAGGAAGGCAGGCGGTTTCTTTCGAAGCGCTGGCGACTGGAACTGACGCCAGAAGACAGTGTGCGCTATCAGAAGGGGGAGCGGGTGAAGCCTGTTCGTCCGATTGTGTTCTATATTGACAAGCATACGCCGGAGCGTTGGAGAAAGGTGGTCAAGGAAGCCGTGGAAGCTTGGCAGCCGGTGTTTGAAAAAGCGGGTTTCCGAGAAGCTATCTCTGCCCGTATGGAACCCACTGCTGAGGAGGATCCGTTGTTTTCTGTGTTCGACAGTCAGTATCCGTATATTTCTTGGAAGACATCGGGGATGAACAATGCGTATGGTCCCACGCCTTGTGAGGCGCGTTCGGCTGAAATCATGGCTTGTCATGTGGGAATTTTTAGCAGTGTGCTGGATATTCTCCAGCGCTGGTATTTCGTGCAGTGTGGAGCTGTGGACCCGGATGGATGCCTCACGGAGTATCCGGATTCGCTGATGGGTGAATTAATCAAGCTGGTTGTGACGCATGAAGTGGGGCATACATTAGGTCTGGAACATAATCATTTTGGAAGTAGTGCTTATGCTATCGAGCAGCTTCGTGATAATGATTTCCTGACTCGTCACGGTATGGGAACTTCAATCATGGATTATATGCGGTGCAACTATGCGTTGCGTCCGGGCGACCGGACCGACTTGCGCAACCGGATTGCTCGTATCGGGGTGTATGATTATTGGGCCATTGAGTGGGGCTATCGTATTTTCCCCGGAAAGACGGTGGAGGAGCGGAACAGGCAGCGTGCGGAATGGATGCGCAAAGAATGGGAAGATCCTGAAAAGTGGTTTGTCGACCAGGGGGATGTGCGTGCTCAGGCAGAGGATTTGGGGAACGATGCGATGGCATTCAATGCGCAGGGCATGGAGAATCTGCGTTATTTAAGTGAGCAGGAAAGGCTCTGGACTCCGGCAAATGCAATGGAACGAAGGGTGATGCAGCGCAGGTATATGGAAATGATTTCAATGGCGGAGATATGGATGCAGCATGTGATGTATCATTTGGGCGGACGTTTTCGTCCGGATCCCTTCAGCGGATCTGCTGATTTCCGTTTTGAGACGGCGGCCAATAACCGTCGGGCACTGGATTTTATGCTGACTTACTTTTTTGAGCCTCCGGTGTGGCTGTTTGCTGCCGAGCGTGCCAAGGCTTTGCAACTTGATTCGGAGGAGTGGTTTGATTCGTTCTGCAACCGTAATCTACGGATGCTGATGGAGCGTTGGGAGCAAGTGGATTATGTACAGGCAGGTGATGCGGAGGCTTATGGGCTGGAGGAAATGGCTGAGGCGATCCGGGGAACGCTTTTCAAGGAATGGTCGGCAGGAGCCGATGTGGAGCCGTTGAAGTTTGTGCTGCAGAAAGCATATATCAGGCAGCTCCGGAAACAAGTGGATAAGGGTAGCCGCGTTTCTTCTCATCTTCTGGCTGTGGCCTGGAGGGAACTGAAGGAAATCCGTCTGGCTGCTTTGAAGTATGCCTGCAAAGCACAGCCGGGAAGAGCTAAAGGGCAGGTAGAAGAATTGTTACAGGTCTATTTAAATGAAATATGATATGAAAAAGAAATGGATAGCAATGTTGAGTGCGTTGCTGATGGTACTCTATACAGCCGGAGCGCAAACGGCTTCTTATCAGGTTTTGTCGGGTAAGGAAACGGTATGCTGTGGAGGTGTCTTGCCGGTGTATCAGCAGGAGGGGAAGGTCTTTTTGGAGATTTCTCCTGCCATGCAAGGGCGTGAATGGTATATTTCGGCTCAGATAGATAAGGGTTTTGATTTGATTGACCGCCCGGCCAAGAGTGTGGGGGTGGTGCGTGTCCAGCTTTCGGATGATAAGAAAGAGGTACTGTTGGAGCAGCCTTTCTATTCCGAACGGATCTGTGATCCGGACAGTGAGTTGATTCCGGCTTTCGGAGCTTCTAATTATCAGCGTCATGGAATGCGGTTGCCGGTGGCTGAAGTGTTGCCGGACGGCAGAGCATTGGTAGATGTGACGGATTTGCTGGTCACGGGCAATGACTGGTTTGAGTATATGTATGCTTCGATAAGAGGCTTGGATGGTTCAAAATCTAAGATTCGGGGGGTGCGTGCCTTGGCCGATGGCGTGCATTTCACGATTCAACGGCAGCATGGATATGAGTCTGAGCGGGCGATGCTTTCCAGTTCTGCTATGATCTTGCCGGCTTCCAGTATTCCTTTGCAGGTAAGTTGTGTGATTCGTGTGTTGCCCAAGCAGGATATGGCTATACGGCTGGCAGAACCTGAAAGTTCGTATCAGGTGGTTTCTTTTACAGACTACGGACAGGACCCGTATACTACAATCAAGGATTCGCTGGTGATTCGTTGGCGGATGGAACCAGCGGAAGCAGAGCGTGCACGCAGCCGAAAAGGCAAGCTTGTGTATCCTAAACAGCCGTTGGTTTTTGCTATTGACGGTTATTTCCCTGAGGTGTATGTGAAGGCGGTGGAAGAGGCTGTAGCAGGCTGGAATAAAGCGTTGGAGCAAGCTGGATTTAGGGATGCACTGCTGACCCGACGGATGAAACGGGAGGAACCGACTGCCGGAGAACGGGCACTGATTGCCTATGATATGGGGCCGACTGGTGTCAAGGGAACATTGGCTCATCATCCTCGTACCGGAGAGATTTTGCAATGTCGCATTAATATAGGGCATGGATTTTTGCCGGAACGGTGTGCTGCCTGGGAGTGGCTGACGGGTGAGCAAGCGAAAGAGGTGGAACTGTTGCGAGTGGAAGTGGCCAAGATGGTTGGGGAAATGTTGGGGCTTCGTTCTCGTAAATCCCTTCCTTTGCTGGCTTCATCGGATTACAAACCTGACCGATATGCACTTTATGCCTTGTCAGAAGGGTATCGTCCTTTTCTGCAGGCGGCATCTCCGTTGGAGGAACGTGATTTGCTTCATCGTTATTTGCAGACCACTTTCGGTTCTAAAGTGCCGGGAATGGTAGATAAAGAGGAGGCTGTTCTCTCTGCTTATGCTTCTTCTTTGGAGAAAATGAAACAGCGGTTTGCCTGCTTGGATCAATATAAGAAAGGAAATGTGCGTGAGTTCTATCGGAAAGGGCTGAAATGTTACGGTGAGTGTATAGTTGCTTTGTCGGACTGGATAGGGTCGGATCGTCCGGCTGATGAGCAAAGAAAGGCTATGCATCTGCTGAGTGAGTATGTGTTTAGGGGCAGTGAAGCGTTCTCCAACCGTTATGCTGAAGCAGGCGGTATGGAAGACAGGCGTTTTCATATAGGGGAACCTGTCAAGGAGGTGTTCGAGAAATTGCTGTCTCCCGATACACACACTGCCTTGGTGCGTGCCGGTTGGTATGCTTTGGGCGATAAGTCGTTCACGGCGGATGTGTTTTTTGCTGATTTGTATGCTTCCCTTTTTCAGGACTTCCGGCCGGACAGCCGTTTCTCTTATGAGCAGCTGGACCGGATGGTGCAATGTGTAGAGGTATGGAAGAAGGTGGTGGCAACTGTTCCGGAAGAAGAAAGTGTGGGGTATCAGCGCTTGGCATCCGAATGGAAGCATGTGAAATCCCGGTTGCAGCAACTGGCTCAAGAACATGTACAGCCTCAAGTCCGTTCTCTCTGTGAGTGGATGATCCGGTAGTGTGTTTTTGAGGTTGGGAGGATGCAGATGAAAGAAATTCGTTTATCTTTGTCCGGTGAATAAGGAAAGAAAGAATGAACTGGTTACTTGAAATAAAAAAGCCCTTTGTGTGGATGCTCCGTTTCCGCCACCGTTGCGGATATGGGGTGCATTCTCCTTTTGCCTTCAGTCTGATAACGGATGTGATGTATGAAAAAAGAGCTTACTATGCGTATGCTCGCTTGGAACAGGAGCAGAAAAGGCAGGGACTGGCAGGAGTGGAGTGGACAGGTAGTTGTAAGATGAATCGTTTTCTGTTTCGTCTTGTCAACCGGATTCAGCCCCCTGTTATTGTTGAGGTGGGGCGTCCGTCTTTGGCTTCCCATTATATGCAAGCTGCCAAGCCGTCTGCTTCGTATCTTTTTGCATCCGATTTGTCGGAACTCTTTCTGGAAACCGGTGTACCGGTTGATTTGCTTTATTTGAACGATTGGAAACGGCCGGAAGTGATGGAGCAGGCTTTTGAAGTTTGTGTGCAGCGCGTAGCTTCTTCCGGTGTGTTTGTTGTGCATGGCATCGGTTACTCTAAAGAAATGAAAGCGCTTTGGAAACGGTTGCAGGACGATGAGCGGGTGGGCATTACTTTCGACTGGTATGATGTGGGGTTGCTTTATTTTGATAAGACAAAAATCAAACAACATTACATTGTCAACTTTTGACCATGGCGGGTTGTGTTGTTAATAGCTGTTACCTAAAAACGATTCATATGAAGAAGAGTCTTGTTTACACCAAAACCGGAGATAAAGGAACCACCAGTCTGGTGGGTGGAAGCCGGGTTCCTAAAAACCACATTCGTCTGGAAGCTTATGGCACCGTAGATGAACTCAATGCTTGTTTGGGCTGGTTGTTGACGTATCTCACCAATGAGGCCGACCGTCAGTTTGTGCAGGGCATTCAGCATCGGTTGTTTGCTATCGGTTCCCACTTGGCCACCGACCAGGAAAAAATGTCTTTGAAACCGGCCAGTATCTTGATGAAGGAAGATGTGGAAAAAATTGAACAGGAAATCGACCGGCTGGATGAGACGTTACCGCCTATCCGTGCGTTTGTCCTTCCGGGAGGTTGTCGCTCAGCTGCAGTGTGTCATGTGTGCCGCACGGTGTGCCGTAGGGCAGAAAGACGTATCTTGACTTTGTCTGAAACTTGTAAAATCTCTCCCGAAGTGCTGTCTTTTGTAAACAGATTATCAGATTATTTGTTTGTTTTATCCAGGAAATTGAATTTGGATGGACAAAATAATGAAATATTCTGGGATAATAGTTGCAAATGAATTATTTTATTATACTTTTGCCGAGAATTTAAACAAGTTGATTTTTAGTATTCACTTTAATACTTATCATTATGTATTGGACATTGGAATTAGCATCCAAGTTGGAAGATGCTCCCTGGCCGGCAACCAAGGATGAATTGATTGATTATGCCATGCGTTCAGGTGCTCCTCTTGAAGTGATTGAGAACCTCCAAGAGATGGAAGATGAAGGCGAAATCTATGAAAGTATAGAAGATATTTGGCCGGATTATCCAAGCAAGGAAGATTTTTTCTTCAACGAAGAAGAGTATTAATAGCCTTTAGCATAAATCAAAAACAACTGATCAGCGGGACAAACAAAGTGTATTTGTTTGTCCCGCTGGTGTTTTTGTGGGGAAAGCTTGTATCAGAATACAGGCATTTTCCAGATAAATCCCACAGAGATGCGGTGGGTGTCGTAATTTTTCTGTCCCCTGGCTACGGCTTTGGAGGTAAAGTCGTAGGTGCGGCCCACATACGTGAGGAAAAAGTGCAGGTTGCTTTCCATGGGATAGAACTCGATTCCTCCCAGATAGCCCCATGAAGTGCGGTATTTGCCTTTGGAGGCATATTCGCTATTCTTGTCGACAGAGGCTGTCTCATACATACCTTTGGCAAAAACATGCCATTTGGGTAGGAAGCGGTAGTTGCATTGAGCTACTAAAGAAAGGTAGCTGACATCGGTCATGTTGTATCCCTGAGGACGGCCTACAATGCCGGTAATGATGCCGGTACGGTCGACTCCTTCTTTAGAGTACATGAAATCAACAAAAGCATGCCATTTGTTGAGGTTGAGTTCATTGCCTAACGCATAGTAGTACATTCTGTGTCCTTTTGTTTCGCTCAGTATGGCTGCCGAATAGCGTGTCTTAACCACGTTACTGTAGTTGGCATTCCAGTTGATATTATATACGAGGGGGAGTTTGCTGTCTTTCAGGTCAGGCATTTCTCCGTTTTCGCCTACCACCACTCCGTATGTTTCCCGGAAAGAAGCGTTGCGGTTGTTCAGCACTTGAAGATTGATTTCATGTTTGGGCGTGAGCTGATAGCTTAGGTTGACACCGGTCAAGAAACATTCGGTATTGGCTCCCATATCACTGAACTCATACACTTCAATCGGGTTCTGGTCAAATTCCATTCCTCCATAAAAAGCCGAATGTTTGCCGAGGAGCAATGAAGTGCGCTGATTCAGCTTGACCCCGATATAGGCATAATCGATGGAAGCTGGCAGATTGTCTTCGCGGTTGCTGCCGTCGTTTGAGCGGTTGAGCCGCTGGCGGTAATGATAAGAAAGCCAGTGGTTGATGTTCCCTTTCGCTTCGATGCGCAGATCGTTCATTCGGAACTTCCCTTCCTGAAATCCTCTTTGGAAATGTGTGTCGAAGCCTCCGCGCATGTAGAGGGAAAGATTGAATTTGTCGGTCTTCTTTTTCATGTTTGTCAGTTCTTCCCATATCGGTGTGTCGGGTGTAAATTTTTCTTTTTCTTTAGTCTCTTGTGCATGAATCTCACCCGTCAGGCAGGCAAGAAGGAATGTCATAAAGATTATTTTTCTCATAAGTATAGCTGTTTTTATCGCATGGAATACCTTAATAAATGCAAATATAGGTCTTTTATTCTGTTATTTTGTTATTTTCTTCTCCTAAAAAGAAAAAACTCGCAGAATATTTCTTCATCCATAAAAAAAACAGATACCTTCGTAGGTAGTTAATCTGAATATGAAGTTATGTGTTAATATAGAAAATCACTATGGTACAGAATTTATCTAAAAAAACTCGTATAGAGAGTGACTTGATTGGAAGTCGTGAAGTGCCTGAAAGTGCTTTGTATGGAGTTCAGACATTGCGTGGTATTGAGAATTTCAATATCAGTAAGTTTCACCTGAATGAGTATCCGCTGTTTGTGCGGGCTCTGGGTATTACCAAAATGGGTGCAGCCATGGCAAACCATGAACTGGGCCTGCTGACTGACGCGCAGGCGGATGCTATTGTGAAAGCCTGCCAGGAGGTGATGGATGGCCAGCATGCCGAGCAGTTTCCTGTGGATATGATTCAGGGAGGTGCCGGTACGACAACTAACATGAATGCCAACGAAGTGATTGCCAACCGGGCTTTGGAGCTGATGGGGCATCAGCGGGGTGAATATCAATATTGCTCTCCCAATGATCATGTGAACCGCTCACAGTCTACCAATGATGCTTATCCTACTGCGATTCATATCGGACTTTATTATACGCACCTCAAACTGGTGGAACATTTCCAGGCTTTGATTGCTTCTTTCCGCAAGAAGGCTGAGGAGATGGCGCATGTTATCAAGATGGGACGTACACAGCTGGAGGATGCTGTTCCGATGACGTTGGGACAGACGTTCAATGGCTTTGCCAGCATCTTGGAACATGAGGTGGAGAATTTGAATTTTGCAGCAAGAGATTTCTTGACGGTGAACATGGGTGCTACGGCTATCGGTACGGGTATCACGGCCGAGCCGGAGTATGCAGAAAAGTGTGTCGCTGCTTTGCGTAAGATTACCGGACTGGATATCCAGTTGGCAGATGACCTGGTGGGAGCTACTTCGGATACTTCTTGTATGGTGGGCTATTCGGGTGCCATGCGGAGAATTGCTGTGAAGATGAACAAAATCTGCAACGATTTGCGACTGTTGGCATCTGGTCCGCGCTGTGGATTCGGTGAAATTAACCTGCCGGCCATGCAGCCCGGTTCTTCCATTATGCCGGGTAAGGTGAATCCGGTGATTCCTGAGGTGATGAATCAGATTGCTTATAAGGTCATCGGAAACGATCTTTGCGTGACCATGAGTGGAGAGGCTGCTCAGATGGAATTGAATGCGATGGAACCGGTCATGGCACAGTGCTGTTTTGAATCGGCCGACTTGTTTATGAACGGATTTGATACGCTGCGTACGTTGTGTATTGATGGCATTACGGCCAATGAAGACCGTTGCCGCCAGGAGGTGCACGACAGTATCGGAGTGGTGACAGCTTTGAATCCGGTAATCGGTTACAAAAACTCTACTAAGATTGCAAAAGAGGCTCAACAGACAGGTAAGGGTGTTTATGAACTGGTGTTGGAACATGATATTCTGTCGAAAGAAGATCTGGATACCATTCTGAAACCGGAGAACATGATTAAGCCTGTGAAGCTGGATATTCATCCCAACCATTGATAGTTTGGCCTATTTTCCTATCTTTGCAGCGAATAATTTAAAATTTCGATTTTTATGAAAAAAATTTTTGCTGCTCTATTGGTAATGGCATGTGTAGGTATGACGCTGCCGGTTCAGGCGCAGATTCACTTCGGTGTGAAGGGAGGTTTGAACTTGTCGAAAGCAAGTTTTTCCCATGTGGAAGATAACTTTAAAAAAGACAACTTTACCGGTTTCTTCATCGGACCGATGGCGGAAGTCACGATTCCTATTGTAGGACTGGGGGTAGATGCTTCGTTGCTTTTCTCACAGCGAGGAGTGAAGGTGTCTGAGGAGAATGTGGAATATACAGTTAAGCAAAACGGTATTGATATTCCCATTAATCTGAAGTATACCATCGGCCTGGGAAGTCTGGCTGCCGTTTATCTGGCTGCAGGTCCCGACTTCTATTTCGATTTTGAAGGCAACAAAATGATCGACGATGTGAGGACTGACAAGAAGAAGGCTGAAGTGGGTATCAACGTGGGTGCCGGTGTGAAATTGCTGAGACATCTGCAAGTAGGTGCCAACTACAATATCCCCCTGAATGATACGGCAAAGTTCCAGGGTGAGGCCGGTTCTTACAAGACCAAGACCTGGCAGGTATCTGTGGCGTATATCTTTTGATTGAACATCGAGATTTACATAGTGGAAAGAGACTTCTGTTCGCGCAGAAGTCTCTTTTTTTGTATCTTTGTACCTGCAATGAAAAGGTATGTAGATGTCATATTACCCCTTCCACTTCCCAAGTGTTTCACTTATTCTTTGCCGGATGAGTATGCGGAAGATGTGAAGATTGGATGCCGGGTGGTTGTTCCATTCGGACGGAAGAAGTATTATACAGCGATTGTGCGCAATGTCCATTATTGTGCGCCAACTGACTATGAGGTGAAGGAGGTGTCGGCTTTGCTGGATGCAGATCCTGTGCTGTTGCCGCAGCAGTTTTCGTTTTGGGAATGGATAGCCGATTATTATCTTTGTACGCAGGGTGATGTATATAAGGCGGCGTTGCCTTCCGGATTGAAACTGGAAAGTGAAACCATTGTGGAGTATAATCCGGATTTTGAGGCGGAGGCTCCTTTGACGGAACGGGAGCAGCGTATACTCGATTTGCTTTCGGCGGATAGGCAGCAGTGTGTCACTAAACTGGAAAAGGACAGCGGTTTGAAAAACATTCTTACTGTCATCAAATCGCTTCTTGATAAGGAAGCTATCTTCGTGAAAGAAGAACTGAAGCGTACTTATAAGCCTAAGATGGAGGCGCGGGTGCGGCTGGCAGGAAAGGTGAGTGAAAAGCAGTTGCATATTTTGTTTGACCTTCTGTCGCGGGCACCGAAACAGCTGACCTTGTTGATGAAATACGTGGAGTGTTCGCGGTTGCTAAGCGGGGAGACTCCGGTGGAGATATCCCGCAAAGAATTACTGCAGCAGGCCAATGTTTCTTCTGCCATTCTGAACGGCCTTGTGGAGAAGAAGATTTTTGAGATTTATTATCATGAAATAGGGAGGCTGCAGGCCGACTGTCAGTCGGTGATGCCCTTGAATCCTTTAAATAGTTTCCAACAGCGGGCTCATGATGAGATCGTTGCTTCGTTTCGTGAGAAAAATGTGTGTCTGCTGTATGGGGTGACTGCCAGCGGGAAGACGGAAATCTATATTCATCTGATTGAAGAAACCATCCGGCAGGGAAAACAGGTGCTGTATCTGTTGCCGGAAATTGCATTGACAACTCAAATTACCGAGCGTCTGCAACGGGTGTTCGGTTCGCGCTTAGGTATTTATCATTCCAAATTTCCGGATGCGGAACGGGTAGAAATCTGGCAGAAGCAGCTGGGGGCAGCCAACTATGATATTATCTTAGGTGTTCGTTCTTCGGTTTTTCTTCCGTTTCAGAATTTGGGATTGGTGATTGTGGACGAAGAGCATGAAACGACCTATAAGCAGCAGGACCCGGCTCCTCGCTACCATGCGCGCAATGCGGCAATTGTGCTGGCTATGATGTATGGTGCCAAGACATTGTTGGGAACCGCAACGCCTTCCATTGAGACATGGCAGAATGCGGTGGCTGGAAAATATGGTTTTGTGCAACTAAAGGAGCGGTATAAAGAGATTCAGTTGCCCGAAATTGTGCCGGTGGATATTAAAGAACTGTATCGGAAAAAACGGATGGTGGGTCCTTTTTCTCCGTTGCTTATCCAGTATATGCGTGAAGCACTTGATCAGAAAGAGCAGGTGATTCTTTTCCAGAACCGGAGAGGATTTGCTCCGATGATTGAATGTCGTGTGTGTGGTTGGGTACCTAAATGTCAGAATTGCGACGTGAGTCTCACTTACCACAAAGGCATCAATCAACTGACGTGTCATTATTGCGGATATACGTATCAGGTGCCTGTACGCTGTCCGGCTTGTGACGGCACGGAACTGACTAACCGTGGCTTTGGTACAGAAAAGATAGAAGATGATATCAAGGTGATTTTCCCTGAAGCGAAAGTAGCCCGTATGGATTTGGATACGACGCGCACCCGTTCGGCCTATGAAAAAATTATTGCTGATTTTGAACAAGGAAAAACGGATATTCTCATTGGTACGCAAATGGTGTCTAAAGGATTGGATTTCGATCATGTAAGTGTGGTGGGTATCTTGAATGCAGATACGATGTTGAATTATCCCGATTTCCGTTCATACGAAAGGGCTTTCCAGCTTATGGCACAGGTGGCAGGGCGTGCTGGTCGGAAAAACAAACGGGGAAGAGTGGTGCTTCAGACCAAGAGTATCGATCATCCTATCATCCATCAAGTGATAGCCAACAATTATGAAGGTATGGTGGACGGACAGCTGGCCGAGCGGCAGATGTTTCATTATCCTCCTTACTACCGCTTGGTTTATGTCTATCTGAAGAATAAAAATGAAGGATTGCTTGAACAAATGGCTGCCGTTATGGGAGACAAGCTCCGGGCTGTATTCGGTAACCGTGTACTGGGACCGGATAAGCCGCCGGTGGCAAGGGTGCAGACGCTCTATATCCGGAAAATTGTGTTGAAAGTAGAACATACAGCACCCATGGCACGGGCTCGTGAACTTCTCTTGCGCATTCAGCGGGAGATGCTGGAAGATGATCGCTACCGTTCACTTATCGTTTATTATGATGTGGATCCGTTGTAGCCGGATTAGATGCTTTCAAACATCCGGCTACGGGCCAGCATACAGGCACCAATGAGTCCTGCTCTGTCTTTCAGTTTGGAGGCCAATATAACCGAATCCTTGTTGACTAGATTCAATGAATACTTTCTAACTGCCGTTTTGATGGGTTGAGTGATATAATCTCCCGTTAGCGAAAGTGTACCTCCGATGATTACTAACTCAGGATTGAAGATATTGATGAGTCCTGCGATTTGTTTCCCTAGTTTTTGACCTATTTCTTCTACTATTTCAATGCAAAGTAGATCTTCTTTATTTACGGCAGCGATAATTTCATCCAAGGTGAGCGGGTTGCTTTTTGTATCTACGCGTTTCGATAAGATGGAACTTTCTCCTGCATGGATTCTTTGCAGCAAGATGCGGTGCAGGGCTGATCCCGAAGTTTCAGTTTCCAAACATCCTTTCTTTCCGCAATGGCAGATAATCTCGTTATCGAAAGCGTTAATGTGTCCAAACTCTCCCGAAAATCCCGATTTGCCGGTATAAATTTTTCCGTCGATGATAATTCCGATGCCCAACCCCCAGCTGATATTGACGAAGAGGATATTCTTTTCTCCGTTAACACATCCTTTCATATATTCACCATACGTCATGGCGCGTGTATCATTGTCAAGGCAGACAGAATATCCTATCTTTTCAGTGAGCACTTCGGCTAATGGGCGTTCAGAAAAATTGAAACTGCTGAAGCTATAGCCAGATTCAGGGTTTACTCTTCCCGAAATATTTATATTGATATTCAAAATCTTTTCTGTATTAATTGTGGTTTTCTTTATAAAATCACGAATTGTTTTACAGAGTTCTTCCAATGCATCCGGTGTATTTTCAAATTTGTAGGGAATATTATTTTTCTGCTCTACCATATCTCCCTTGAAGTTAATCAATCCGATATTGATAGAGAATTTTTTTACATCCACTCCAATGAAGTAACCTGATTCCGGATTCAATCCATATAAACTAGGGTGTCTGCCTCCACTAGTTTCTAATTTGCCATAATCATTGATGTATCCGTCCTCACACATTTCATTAATAAATTTGGTTATAGTCGGTACACTTAAATCTAGTTCTTTGGAAAGGTCGGTAATGGTAGCGCATCCATTATATATATAATAGGTAATAATGCGCTTTTTCATCAAAGCACTTTTGCTTCCCATTTCTATCTCTCTGAGTAATCTATGTTCCATAACTTAACTTCTTTATTAGGGCAAAAATAATAAAAAACTTTAGTATTTGTGAGTGTAATTACTTTTATTTTTATCTGCTGTTGCTCTTTTATATAATGTAAATCATATAGGTGTACAATTTATCGGAGTGTTTGGAAGAGTCAATCCGTTTGGATTTTGGAATTATTTTCCTTTTATTCATTTATTTAGGTTCATTTTCTTACTTTATTCGTCTTTTTTATGGTTGTATAATAAAATAATTTAGTATTTATTGTTTATATAATAAAAATAAGCGTATATTTGCATTGCCTATAATCGATAAGTGTTAATTAATACTATGAGAACAATTTATCTGACATGTCTGATCTGTTTGTTTTTGTCTGCTGTTTCCTGTGTAAATAAGCATGAGGTAACCGTGGATGTTCTTGTGATTGGTGGAAGTGTTAGTGGTGTCAGTTCAGGTATTCAAGCCGCTCGTATGGGTGTAAACACCTTAGTCGTGGAAGAATCGGAATGGTTGGGCGGTATGTTGACTGCAGCTGGTGTGAGTGCAGTTGATGGAAACTACCAACTGCCTGCTGGTATTTGGGGAGAGTTTCGTTCTCAATTAGCTCTTCATTATGGCGGCTTAGATTCGTTAAAGACAGGTTGGGTCAGTAACGTGCTTTTTGAACCTTCTGTTGGGAATCAGATATTTCATAGAATGGTAGAAACCGAACCACATTTGAAGGTGTGGAAGGGTTTTACTCTGTGTGATATAAAGAAAACCCCAGCTGGTTGGTGCGCAGAAGTCGTTTCTGAGCAAGAAGGAATAAAGACAATCTATACAAAAGTGCTAATAGATGCTACAGAGTTGGGAGATGTAGCTAAACGCTGTGGGGTTAAGTATGACATTGGTATGGAAAGTCGGCATCAGACACAAGAAGATATAGCTCCTGAAAAAGAGAATCATATTTTACAAGATTTGACGTATGTAGCTGTACTAAAAGATTATGGTAAAGATGTTACTATTCCTCAGCCTGCTAATTATAATCCAGCTGAATTTGCTTGTTCGTGTGCAAATTCTCGATGTGTTTCTCCGAAAGAGCCCGATCGGGTTTGGTCAAAAGAAAAGCTAATTACTTATGGAAAATTACCGAATAATAAATATATGATTAATTGGCCGATTGAGGGAAATGACTTTTATGCAAATATCATTGAATTGTCAGAAACTGAAAGAAAAGCGGTCTTGGAACAAGCTAAACAACGAACACTTCGATTCTTGTACTTTATTCAAAAAGAATTAGGATTTAATACCTTGTCTTTGGCTGATGATGAATTCCCTACAGCAGATAAGTTGCCTTTAATTCCTTATCATCGCGAATCTCGTCGTATTCATGGTTTAGTTCGCTTTACGTTGAATCATATGACCCATCCTTTTGATCAAGAACAAAAATTGTATCGTACTAGTGTGGCTGTTGGCGACTATCCGGTAGATCATCATCATACTCGTTATCAAGGTTACGAAGATTTACCAAATCTTTATTTTTATCCAGTTCCTTCTTTCGGTCTGCCTTTAGGTACATTAATCCCGAAAGATGTTGATGATTTAATCGTAGCCGAGAAATCAATTTCAGTATCTAATATTGCAAACGGAGCAACTCGTTTACAGCCGGTAGTGTTACAGATTGGTCAAGCTGCCGGTGCTTTGGCTGCTTTGGCTGTAGTTGAGAATAAGCCAATCTCTCAGGTTGGAGTTCGTCAGGTACAGCAGGTTATTTTAGATGCCAAAGGTTATTTGTTGCCTTATTTAGATGTACCAGTCGATGATGTTTGTTTTCAGTCTTACCAACGTATTGGTTCTACGGGTATATTGAAAGGGGAAGGTCGAAATGTAGATTGGAGCAATCAGACATGGCTTCGAGTGAATGATGTTTTATTAACTTCAGAATTGCAGGGCTTGGAAGAAATATACCCTTATGTTCAGTTTCCTGCAGAATCTAAAACAATTAGTTTGAAAGAAGCTATTCATGTGTTGAAATTGATTGTAGCAATGGAAGGTATGAGCGATGTTAATGTAGACAAGAAGATAACCGACGTTTGGGAAACTTTTAATTTGGGTGATATGACATTGGATCAACCTGTTTTAAGAGGACAGATGGCAGTCTTGCTGGATCAGATAGTGGATCCCTTTCATCGGAAACCTGTAGATATAGAAGGATATTTTATAGAGTAATAATTTATATATGATATAGCTATGAAAAGCAGAAGAGATTTTTTAAAAAAAGCGACATTGGCTGGAGCTTCCATGTTGGCGGCACCTTCGTTATTTGGACATTCGGAAGAAAAGCTTGAGACTCCTTCTGAAAGTTTGCTGTCTGAAAGTGAAGTTGGAAAACTGATTGTTCCCAAAGCACAAGGATTGCAATTGACAGGTACATTTTTGGATGAAATATCCCATGATATCCCTCATCAGAATTGGGGTGAGAAAGAATGGGACTTGGATTTTCAGCATATGAAGCGTATTGGCATTGATACGGTAATTATGATTCGTTCGGGATATCGTAAGTTTATAACGTATCCTTCCAAGTATTTATTGAAGAAAGGATGCTATATGCCTTCTGTTGATTTGGTCGAAATGTATCTTCGCTTGGCTCAGAAATATGGTATGAAGTTCTATTTTGGTCTTTATGATTCTGGTCGTTATTGGGATACTGGTGATTTAAGCTGGGAAATTGAAGACAATAAATATGTTATTGATGAAGTGTGGCAGCAGTATGGGCATTTTAAAAGTTTTGGAGGATGGTATATCAGCGGTGAAATTAGCCGAGCTACCAAAGGAGCGATTGATGCTTTTTATTCAATGGGAAAACAGTGTAAAGATGTATCAGGTGGTCTTCCTACTTTTATATCTCCTTGGATTGATGGTAAAAAAGCTGTCATGGCAAGTGGCTCTTCATTGACGAAAGATCAGGCTGTATCTGTTCAACAACATGAAAAGGAGTGGAATGAAATTTTTGATGGTATTCATGATGTGGTAGATGCATGTGCTTTTCAAGATGGTCATATTGATTATGACGAATTGGATGCTTTTTTTACAGTTAATAAAAAATTGGCTGATAAGTATGGTATGAAATGCTGGACGAATGCAGAAACCTTTGACCGAGATATGCCGATAAAATTTTTGCCGATAAAATTTGATAAGCTTAGAATGAAATTGGAAGCTGCCAAACGTGCAGGATATGATAAAGCGATAACGTTTGAATTTTCTCATTTTATGAGTCCGCAATCAGCTTATTTGCAAGCAGGTCATTTGTACGACAGATACAGAGAATACTTTAATCTTAAATAATCTTGTTTTTAATAGGTATGCAATCAAATATAAATTTTTCTTATTTAGTATTCCTGTCTGTCGTTGCCGCGTTGGGAGGCTTTTTGTTTGGTTATGATACAGCTGTTATATCCGGAACAACTTCACAAGTAGCGCAAATTTTTCATTTAGATACCTTGGAGCAAGGTTGGTATGTAGGCTGTGCTTTGATTGGGTCTATTGCCGGTGTGTTGTTTTCCGGTATTTTGAGTGATAAGTTGGGTCGAAAGCTAACTATGATTCTGTCAGCAGTCATGTTTTCTGTATCTGCTATCGGTTGTGCATTTAGTGCAGATTTTAATCAGCTGGTCGTATATCGTATCATTGGCGGTGTGGGTATCGGTGTGGTTTCTGTGGTTTCTCCGTTGTATATTTCCGAGGTATCGGTAGCTCAATACAGAGGACGTTTGGTCAGCTTGTATCAGTTGGCTGTTACTGTCGGTTTTTTAGGTGCTTACTTGATGAATTATCAATTGTTGGCATGGTCGAACAGTGGCGTAGCAGCTGCAGACAGTTGGATGGATTGGATTTTTATTTCCGAAGTGTGGCGTGGTATGTTGGGTATGGAAACCCTTCCGGCTTTGCTTTTCTTTCTGATTATTTTCTTTATTCCAGAAAGTCCTCGTTGGTTGATTGTTAAAGGAAACGATATGCGTGCTGCTAGTATATTAGAACGCATTTATGGTTCCGTCAAAGAAGCATCCATACAATTGAACGAAACTAAAAGCATGCTGCAGTCTTCTTCTTCCGCTCAGTCTGAATGGCATATATTGTTTCAGCCGGGTATCCGTAAGGCGGTAATTATCGGTGCAGGTATTGCTATTTTAGGACAATTCATGGGGGTTAATGCTGTATTATACTATGGTCCTTCCATTTTTGAAAATGCAGGTTTGTCAGGGGGTGATTCGTTGTTTTATCAAGTAATGATTGGTTTGGTAAATACATTGACCACTGTTTTGGCATTGGTTATTATTGATAAAGTGGGTCGTAAGAAATTGGTATACTATGGTGTATCCGGTATGATCGTAGCATTGTGTTGTATTGCATTTTATTTTACATTCGGTGAAACTTGGAGTATTCCTTCTTGGGTTTTATTATTCTTTTTTCTTGCATACGTATTCAGTTGTGCAGTTTCTATTTGTGCTGTAATCTTCGTGTTGCTTAGTGAAATGTATCCCACTAAAGTGCGCGGTCTGGCAATGTCAATAGCAGGTTTGGCATTGTGGATTGGGATTTATCTTATTGGTCAGTTAACTCCATGGATGCTGCAAAATTTAACCCCCGCTGGTACATTCCTTTTATTTGCAGGTATGTGTGTGCCCTATATGTTGATTGTTTGGAAGTTAATACCAGAAACAGCAGGCAAATCCCTGGAAGAAATTGAAAGATATTGGAGTGACTCGGAGAAGTAAAAAAAGCTTTTATTAATTTATAACAAGATATTATGATAGATTTTAAAAAATTAGCAGAACAGTACAAAAGTGAATTGCTGGATAGCGTTTTGCCTTTTTGGTTGGAATACTCTCAAGACAAAGAGTTTGGTGGCTACTATACTTGTTTGCGTCAAGATGGTAGTGTGTTTGATACTGATAAATTTATTTGGCTGCAAGGTCGTGAGGTATGGTTGTTTTCTATGCTTTATAATAAAGTAGAGAAACGCCAAGAATGGTTGGATTGTGCCATTCAAGGAGGTGAATTTTTGAAGAAGTATGGCCATGATGGAAATTTTAATTGGTATTTTTCTCTCGATCGCCAAGGAAATCCTTTGGTAGAACCTTATAACATTTTCTCTTACACATTTGCTACTATGGCATTTGGCCAGTTGAGTTTAGCCACAGGTAGCCAAGAATATGCTGAGATTGCAAAAAAAACCTTTGACATCATTCTATCAAAGGTGGATAACCCTAAAGGAAAATGGAACAAATTACATCCAGGTACTCGCAACCTAAAAGGGTTGGCTCTTCCGATGATTCTTTGCAACTTGGCATTGGAAATAGAACATCTGTTAGATGAGGATTATTTGGTGAAGACCATGGATACTTGTATTCATGAAGTTATGGATGTATTCCTTCGTCCTGAATTGGGAGGTATAATTGTTGAAAATTTAAATGCAGATAACAGTTTGGTTGATTGCTTCGAAGGTAGGCAGGTGACTCCAGGGCATGCTACTGAAGCAATGTGGTTTATTATGGATTTAGGTAAGCGATTGAATCGTCCTGAATTAATTACCAAAGCAAAAGATACTGCATTGAAAATGCTGGAATATGGATGGGATAAAGAATTTGGCGGTTTGTACTATTTTATGGACCGTGAAGGTTATCCTCCTCAACAGTTGGAATGGGATCAAAAGCTTTGGTGGGTACACATTGAAACACTTATTTCCATGCTGAAAGGCTATCAGCTAACTGGCGATCAACGTTGTTTGGATTGGTTCGAAAAGGTACATAATTATACTTGGGAACATTTTAAAGATAAAGAACATCCCGAATGGTTCGGTTACCTGAATCGTCGTGGTGAAGTACTTCTTTCTTTGAAGGGTGGTAAGTGGAAAGGGTGCTTCCATGTGCCAAGAGGATTGTATCAGTGTTGGAAAGTGCTTGAAAAATTATAATCTATGACATGATGTTAACTAATCTAATTGTGCTGTAATCTTCGTGTTGCTTAGTGAAATGTATCCCACTAAAGTGCGCGGTCTGGCAATGTCAATAGCAGGTTTGGCATTGTGGATTGGGATTTATCTTATTGGTCAGTTAACTCCATGGATGCTGCAAAATTTAACCCCCGCTGGTACATTCCTTTTATTTGCAGGTATGTGTGTGCCCTATATGTTGATTGTTTGGAAGTTAATACCAGAAACAGCAGGCAAATCCCTGGAAGAAATTGAAAGATATTGGAGTGACTCGGAGAAGTAAAAAAAGCTTTTATTAATTTATAACAAGATATTATGATAGATTTTAAAAAATTAGCAGAACAGTACAAAAGTGAATTGCTGGATAGCGTTTTGCCTTTTTGGTTGGAATACTCTCAAGACAAAGAGTTTGGTGGCTACTATACTTGTTTGCGTCAAGATGGTAGTGTGTTTGATACTGATAAATTTATTTGGCTGCAAGGTCGTGAGGTATGGTTGTTTTCTATGCTTTATAATAAAGTAGAGAAACGCCAAGAATGGTTGGATTGTGCCATTCAAGGAGGTGAATTTTTGAAGAAGTATGGCCATGATGGAAATTTTAATTGGTATTTTTCTCTCGATCGCCAAGGAAATCCTTTGGTAGAACCTTATAACATTTTCTCTTACACATTTGCTACTATGGCATTTGGCCAGTTGAGTTTAGCCACAGGTAGCCAAGAATATGCTGAGATTGCAAAAAAAACCTTTGACATCATTCTATCAAAGGTGGATAACCCTAAAGGAAAATGGAACAAATTACATCCAGGTACTCGCAACCTAAAAGGGTTGGCTCTTCCGATGATTCTTTGCAACTTGGCATTGGAAATAGAACATCTGTTAGATGAGGATTATTTGGTGAAGACCATGGATACTTGTATTCATGAAGTTATGGATGTATTCCTTCGTCCTGAATTGGGAGGTATAATTGTTGAAAATTTAAATGCAGATAACAGTTTGGTTGATTGCTTCGAAGGTAGGCAGGTGACTCCAGGGCATGCTACTGAAGCAATGTGGTTTATTATGGATTTAGGTAAGCGATTGAATCGTCCTGAATTAATTACCAAAGCAAAAGATACTGCATTGAAAATGCTGGAATATGGATGGGATAAAGAATTTGGCGGTTTGTACTATTTTATGGACCGTGAAGGTTATCCTCCTCAACAGTTGGAATGGGATCAAAAGCTTTGGTGGGTACACATTGAAACACTTATTTCCATGCTGAAAGGCTATCAGCTAACTGGCGATCAACGTTGTTTGGATTGGTTCGAAAAGGTACATAATTATACTTGGGAACATTTTAAAGATAAAGAACATCCCGAATGGTTCGGTTACCTGAATCGTCGTGGTGAAGTACTTCTTTCTTTGAAGGGTGGTAAGTGGAAAGGGTGCTTCCATGTGCCAAGAGGATTGTATCAGTGTTGGAAAGTGCTTGAAAAATTATAATCTATGACATGATGTTAACTAATCTAATAAATAAAGTTGAGCAAATATGAAAAGAAAAAATGATTCAACCAAAAAACTATTGGAAGTGAAGTTTCTATTGCTTCTAGTCTTAATGTCGTTTTTCTGCTTTAAGAATAGTTATGCTCAAAGCATAACTGTCTCTGGAACAGTATCGGATGCGTTGGGAGCATTGACTGGTGTAAGTGTATCTGTCAAATCTACTACTAATGGTACCATTACAGATGTTGATGGTAGATACTCAATAAATGTTTCTAAGGATGCTACTTTGATATTTTCTTTTATCGGTATGCAAACTCAAGAGGTTAAAGTAGCAGGTCGTAAGACTATTAATGTGACTATGAAGGCTGATACTGAAGTATTGGATGAAGTGGTTGTTGTTGGTTATGGGACGCAGAAGAAGTCATCTCTGACCAGTGCCGTATCTGCAATGAAAGGAGAAGAACTTTTAAAAGCTCCTTCTACTAATGTATCACAACTTTTAGGTGGTCGGTTGCCTGGTATTTCTTCAGTTCAAGAATCTGGACAGCCTGGCGTAGACCAAGCTTCGTTGAAAATTCGTGGTTCTGTGTATAGTGTTGCTTATATAGTAGATGGATTCCCTGTTGCTAATATCAATGATTTGGATCCTAATGATATTGAGAGTGTTTCTGTGTTGAAAGACGGTGCATCAGCTGCAGTTTATGGTTTACAGGGTGCAGGAGGCGTTATCATTGTTACCACTAAAAAAGGTGTAACAGGTAAGACTAAAGTTACGTATGATGCATCATTTGGTGCTTCTATGAATGCCAATTTCCCTGATTTTATGAATGGACCACAATATGCATATTATTATAATATGGCACAAATGATGGACCAATTAGCTAGTGGTGCTATTTCGGATCGCAGTGAGTATAAGCCGTATTTTAAAAAAGAACAGGTAGATGCTATGTTGAATGGTGATCCTACTGACGGATGGGATAATGTTGATTATATTGATAAAGTTTTTGGTACTGGCTTTAATCAAAAGCATAGTGTAACGATGCAAGGTGGTAGTGAGAAGCTACGTTATTTCACCTCTGTCGGATATTTAAGTCAAAAAGGAAATATTGATAGGTTTGATTATCGTCGATATAATGCTCGTGTCAATATTGAAAGTGATTTTGCAAATAATTTTCACTTTAAATTAGGTGTATCAGGCGTAGTAGGTCGTCGTTCTACACCTGCATTTGCTGCAGGTGGTGGTGATAATAATTATAGCTTAGGTGAAGTCGGTTTTTTATCTATTGCTCGTCAGGCTATTCAGATGCATCCTTATTTACCAGAAAAATATAATGGTATGTGGACGGCTGCTATTCAAAAAAATACCGGACTCCCTAATAGTCCATTTGCTGCTATTTATGATTCCGGTTATAAAAGAAACAGAAGTTTCGGAGCCACAACTAATTTTGAGTTAAGTTATGATGTACCTTGGGTTAAAGGATTATCCTTGAAGGTGAACGGTTCATATGACTATTCTACCTCTCATGACAAGAATTTGAATACACCATATTCCATTATGGGGTATAGTGGCGGTGCATGGAATGAATATGCTGATCCTCGTGGTACTGCTTCTGGGGTAAATATAGGTGAAGGTCAAAGTACTTATGAACAGCTTGTAGGTCAAGCAAGCATCAATTATTCAAATAGTTTTGATTTACATAATGTTGAGGTTTTGGCATTGGTTGAAGCTCGTGATAATAAAAGCAATGGACTTTCGGCTTATGGTAAAAATCTGCCTTTTGCTTCTTTGCCAGAGTTGGATTTTGCACAACCTGAACAAAAGCCTTTCGGAGGATGGAGTAAAGCATCAAGAACGGCAGGTTATGTATTCCGTTTAAAATATGACTATGATAGTAAGTATCTCGCTGAGTTTACCGGACGTTATGATGGATCATATAAGTTCTTTGGAATGAATGGAAAACGTTGGGGCTTCTTTCCTTCTGCTTCTTTAGGTTGGAGAATTTCTAAAGAAAATTTCATGGAAAACTTGACGTTTATCAATGACATGAAGTTACGTGCTTCTGTTGGTCTTTTAGGTAATGATGGTGTTTCGGAGTATATGTTTTTAAGTACCTATTCACAATGGGATGGTAAGGTTATTTATCCTTCAATTTCTGGCAATACGGTGAATAATGGTATTTATACCACAGCGGTAGCTAATCCGAATTTACATTGGGAAAAGACTCTTTCATGGAATATTGGTATGGATGCTACCTTGTGGAATGCACTTTTAGGTTTAGAAATAGATGTATTCTATAATTATACTTACGATGTTTTAGGAACTCAGTCAGGCGGTAAACCATCTTCAATGGGTGGATATTATTCAACTTGGGCTAATCATGATGCATTAGATAGTAAAGGTGTTGATATTTTGCTGACACATCGAAATCGTTTCCAGTTAGCAGGTAAGCCGTTTGATTATTCAGTTAGTGCAAATCTTACTTATTCAAAAACTCGTTGGTTGGTGTATAATGATCAACCTAATACAATGGAGTGGAAAAAAGTGGTCGGTAAGACTTATGGAGCTATTGATGGGTGGCTTGCTGATGGCTTGTTTAAGTCAGAAGAAGAAATAGACAATTCTGCGTGGTATGGCACTCGTCCTTGTGTAGGTGATATTAAGTATGTTGATTTAAATGGTGATGGTAAAATAGACAATCAAGATAGAGGACTTTTTGGACGTTCTAATAGACCTCAATTGACCTATGGATTGAATTTGGGTGCTTCTTGGAATGGTTTTGATTTTAATGCACAGTTTACTGGTGGTGCTTTATTTGATGTGTCGTTGACCGGTACTTATTATAATGGTTATGACGACAATACGATTTGGACTCGAACTTTTAAAGAGAATGCTAACTCACCTCTTTTCTTAGTGCAGAATGCATATAGTATTGATAATCCAAATGGCACTTTCCCGCGTTTAACGTTGGGTGCAACAGGACATGGTGGAGATAATGGGTTATCTTCTTCTTTTTGGTGGAAGGATGGTAAATATATCCGTTTGAAATCAATGCAGTTAGGATATACTTTTCCAAAAAAATGGATGAGCAAGATTAATATCGATAATTTGAGAATATTTGTAGAAGGATCTAACTTGTTTACTATAGATGGTTTGCCAGAAGGAATTGACCCAGAATCCCCAGGAGTGAATAATGGGTATTATCCACAGCAACGTACGGTAATGGGTGGTCTATCATTAACTTTTTAAAGAATTATAGTATGAAAAAATATATAATTGGCCTGTGTTTTGCAGTAGCAAGCGCTGGATTCACATCATGTAACGATTTTCTTGATATGACGCCAACGGATAAAATATCTGATAAGGGAGTGTGGCAGTCTCTTTCTTCAGCCGAAAATGCCGTTAACTATCTTTATAGCTATATTATCGATATTGCTGGTACTGAATGTGTTGCTGGTATGACAGAGGCGCTGACAGATCAAATGAAATATGGTTCTTATAATTATAATTCTTACTGTTTTATTCCTAGTGAAATCGCTTATGGCGGAAGTACTTTAACGGCTAGTTATGTCAATGCATATTTAGGCTTTTGGTCTAGAGATTATGAAGCCATTCGGCGTACTAATGAGGCCTTGTATTCTTTACATAAATATGGTTCTTTATCTCCAGACGCATCAGTTCGTATTGAAGCTGAACTTCGATTTATTAGAGGATTTTTGTATTTTGATTTGATGAAGCGTTACAAAGAAGTAATCATTTATGGTGAGAATATGCAGGAAATCGTACCTGATAAAGCAATTAGTTCCGAAGAAGAAGGTTGGAATTTTATTGAGTCAGATTTGCGATTTGCGGCTGAAAATTTGCCGGTAAAGGAACAGGCAAGTGGGCGTTTAAATCAAGGATCTGCTTATGCCTTCTTGTCTCGTACTATGCTGTATGCTCAACGATGGGATGTAGTGAAGTTTGCAGCCGATGAGGTTCAAAAATTAGGTTATGATTTGGAATCAAATTATGCGGATTCTTATTCTAAAGAATTAAAAGATGGCAATGTAGAAGCAATTTTGCAATACGTTTTTAGTTTAGAGAACAATGTATTTCATTCTTTTGATTATTATTATACGCCCGGAGGTGATTATACAATGAATGGGCTTTCCGGTGGTGGATATGGAACTCCTACACAAGAAATGGTGGAATCTTACGAATACGCTCATAAAGGTGGTTTTCCCGATTGGTCGGAATGGCATGCAGAAGGAGTGACAAAAACACCTCCTTATGCCGAACTGGAGCCTCGTTTTCAAGCAACTATTCTTTATAATGGTTCTACTTGGAAGAATAGAGTTATTGAACCTTTTGTAGGTGGTTCTGATGGCTTTTGTGTATGGAATAAGGAACAAGAACCCAAAGGACGCACTACTACCGGTTATTATCTTCGTAAGTTAGTTGATGAAACACATGATGTTGTTGCTGTTAAAGACAGCAAACAGCCTAACACAATAATTCGTTATGCAGAAGTTCTTTTGAATAAAGCAGAGGCTTGTTATCATTTAAATGATAATAAAGGTGCTAATGATGCAATTAGAAGAATCCGTAATCGTGTAGGTTTACCATATTCAGATAAATCTGGAGATGCTTTGTGGACGGCCATTCGTCAGGAGCGTCGTATAGAATTGGCATATGAAGGTTTATGGTATTGGGATTTGCGTAGATGGAATGTAGCTGATAAAAATTATCCTGAAGGATTAAATAATTACCAAGTTCATGGTTTACGAGTGGAAAAACAGCCTAATGGTGATTTTACATATTCTTATGTTGTTGTTGATGATAAGAATCGTACATTCCCAAGCAAAATGTATCGTTTTCCGCTCCCTTCAAATGAACTAGAAAGTAATTCACTTATTTCTCAATATCCTGAATGGAAATAAATTAATATTAAAATGATTATGAGAAAAATTTTTAATATCTTATTAACTGTTGTAGTGCTTCTTTTTTCAGCATGTCATGAGCCTGAATATGTGAGTCCTACAGTAGAAAGACAGGGATTAACTAGTTTGACAGCAATTTTTACATCAGGTCCATTTGTTAATCAGGAAATGGCCAAATTGGTTGTTAAAAATGAGGCAGAGAATCGTTTCGTGATTCAAGTTCCTTGGTTTTATCCCATAACTTCAGATGATGAAACAGCTCCTTATATGACGAAGGTACGTGTTCAAGCAGAGTTGCGAGAAAATTGTTTTATTGAGCCTGCATTAACAATTCTTGACTTGACACAGGAAAATTGGTTTACTTATACCAATGCTCAAGGGCAGAAAACTGAAATTTGTATCACAGGCGAACGGGTAAAATCTTCTGCTTGCGATTTGTTAGCATTTTCTATTCTAGAGCCAACTATTTCGGGCGTGGTAGATAAAAATGCGAATAAGGTTTCTTTGATTTCTGCAGATGATCTTTCGTCTTGTTTAGCTGAGGCTCAATTGTCTGCTCATGCTACAATCTCACCTGATCCGAGTGAAACTCCGTTGGATTATAATAATCCTGTAGAGTTTACGGTTACAGCGCATAATGGGATAGACAAAAAAGTGTATCAAGTAGTCAAAGAAGTTCCAGCTAAGATTCCTGCAGGATTTAATAAGGAAAGTGTGGAACAATTATTTAACTTCGATCCAGTTGCAACTCTAGGATTCCCTGCATATAACGTAAGTGTTGCACCTTCAATGGCAGCTATTAATGGTCATTTGGTTGTTTGCTTTGGAAATGGAGATACTCCTGTATATTTAAATCGAATTACTGGAGTTAAATTGGGAACAATTAATATTGGTTCGGCTGTGGCAGGTAGTATCACTAGTGATGAGGCAAATCATATGCTCATTGTTAATCATGCAGAACCTGGTGCTACAGTGAATATTTATAAAACATCCTCTGTTACAGATGCTCCTGTATTGTTCCATTCTTTTAAGAATGAGACAGACTTACCTATGGGCACCAAGATGAAGGTAATTGGTAATGTTGATGCTGATGCAGCTATTATAATTACCAATGAAGGGATTACAGGGGTAACTTCAAGTAGTAAATTTACACGCATTCAAGTGAAGAATGGTGCTGTTGAATCAGTTAAAGTAATTGATATGTCTTCTACGGGTGTTTCATGGGGGGCTGCTCCTGTAAATGTTGGAACAGTTGTAGCTGGCTCTGTTGATCCTAACGAAGGTCATTTTGAATCTAATTATGAGCCAAGTTTGTTTACATGGGTTAAAGCGGATGGTAGTGTAGGAGCTTCTTTACCTTCAGATTTGAGTGGTTGGGCTTTGAATCCTCATTGCTTGGATTCTAAATGCTTTAATAACACACATTATGTAGCTTTGTTAGTAACGAGTCATTTCCCACATTGGGGCAATGGTCCTCAGCTGTATCTATATGACGTAAATGACAAATCTAAGTTATCAGGTGAAAATGTATCTGTATCTCCAGCATTGGCACTGGCTAATGCAAATTTGGATTGGTATCAGAAATCTGATACGGGTACAGCATCAGGTGATGTACTGCTTGCACCTACGGGTGATGGATTTAAATTGTATGTTTACTATTATGATCACAATAGCGGTGTAGTTGGTGCTTATGCGGCAGATTGTATAGCAAAATAAGTTTATATTAGACATGTGTCCAAATCAAAATTGGACACATGTTGTAATTACTAAAAAAAAAGACCATGAAAAAGTATAATCTTATTTTAATATTGTTTTATGCCTTTATATTAGGAGGCTGTAATAATCGTGATAATAGCATTCCTGGATGGCCTTGGGAGGAAGAAAAAGAAGAAACTCCCATTCCTCCGCAACCAAGTATTGTAGAAAAACCTCGTTATGTATGGATAGATGCTGCTGGAAATTTTGAACAATATGCCAATAGCAAGGAAAATATTCAAGCAGATTTAGCAAAGGTTAAGGATGCAGGTTTTACAGATATAATAGTTGATGTTCGTCCCACTACAGGTGATGTTTTGTTCCAGTCTACTGTGGCTGAACCTTTAACCCAGATAGATGTATGGAGTAGTGCGGGATATATTTGGGCAGAACGTACGGCTGATTGGGATTATTTGCAAGCTTTTATTGATGAAGGTCATAAACTTGGACTAAAGGTAAATGCATCTATTAATACGTTTGTAGGTGGTTATTTGTGTCCTTATGGTTTAGGAAGCGTTGGAATGCTGTTCCGAGATAATTCAAAAAAAGCATGGGCCACTGTGCTTAACTCTGAAAATGGTTTAGTAAATTCCATGGATTTGTTAGATGATTCAGAAGATTATGGAGCTAAGTTTTTGAACCCTGCCAACGATGAAGTACAAGAATATCTGTTGGGAATTTTGGGAGACTTGGCTAAGTATGATTTGGATGGTATTATTTTGGACCGTTGTCGATATGATGATAATGATTTGATGAGTGATTTTTCGGATGTAAGCAGAAGTAAGTTTGAACAATTTGTGGGAGCAACAGTTGAGAATTTCCCAGTTGATATTATGCCTGCAGGTACGACAACTGGTTCAGGAGTGAATACACAATGGTATAAGCAGTGGTTGGCTTTTCGTGCTAAGACGATTCATGATTTCATTGTAAAGGCGAGAACGAAAGTAAAGTCAGAAAATGAAGAAATTCGTTTTGGTGCTTATGTTGGTGCTTGGTATTCTACTTATTATCGTTCAGGCGTGAATTGGGCAAGTCCTAAATACGATCCGTCTTTAAACCCTAGTTATTCTTCTTGGGCTTCTTCCGACTATAAGAATTACGGATATGCCGATCATTTGGATTTTATGTTCTTAGGTGCTTATGCAGCGGCTGACAAAATTTATGGTAATGGGGAATGGACTATGGAAGGCTTTTGTAAACAAGGACGTGAATTGCTTCAGGGTGATGTGACTTTTGCTGGAGGGCCGGATATTGGTAATTCTACAGGTTGGACTGACGGTGGACAAGCGACTAAGGTACCTGATGCCATAGATGCCTGTATATCCAATAGTAATGGCTTTTTTGTTTTTGATATTTGTCATATTCGCATGTACAATTATTGGGATGCTTTCAAACAGGGTATTGATGCTTATCTTCAATCCTTGAATAAATAGTTGTATTTTTTGTTTTTCAAAGAGAGTACGATTTAGTTGGTCGTATCCTCTTTGTTCGTTCTATTAATAATTAGCGTTGAAGAGTGAAGAAATATATATGGGTAGAATAGTTTTTTTGTTTTGTTTTGTTGCATCTGTCATTTTTCCATCAGACATTTTTGCTCAGTTGTATGGTGTTGTCTCTTGTAAAGGGAAAGGAATGTCAAATGTCGTAGTGACTGATGGAGTAGATTGTGTATTGACTGATAGTTTAGGTAAATATACAATGCCTAGAAATAGAGGTGCTCGTTTTTTGTATTTGTCTGTACCAGCAGGTTATCATGTGTCAGATGAAAATTCCGTTCCAATATTTTATAAAAGAATCATAGATATAACTAATCAATATGATTTTGAACTGTTAGAGAATAAGTATACGGATGATAAGCATGTTTTTGTTGTACAGGCAGATGTGCAGGTTACATCAGAAAAAGACATTAAGATGTATGCTGATTATTTGAAAGATATGAAAGAGTATCTGATGCATTATCGTCAAGAATGTGATGTTTTTGGCTTAGATTGTGGTGATATGGTAGGTGACTCACCTCAATTATTTCCATCCTATATCAAGGCAACAGCTTCGGTCGGTATCCCATTTTATCGTGTCATCGGTAATCACGATATGACTTATGGAGGGAGAACATTTGAATATTCGTATCGTACCTTTGAAGATTATTTTGGCCCTTCTTATTATTCTTTTAACAAAGGCAAGGCCCATTATGTGGTATTAAATAATAACTTTTATGTGAATAGAGATTATCAATACATTGGTTATATTCCAGAACAAGCTTATTCTTGGTTAGAACAGGATCTGAAATATGTTCCTAAGGAATACCCGGTTTTTGTTATTGTTCATATACCTACTAGTCTTACAAAAAAATTAGCCTGGAATACATTGATTCAAGATGAGACGAGTAATGCAGCTGGGTTGTATGAGATATTGAAGGATAGAGTATCACATATTATTTCAGGACATACACATTTTAATTTGAATGTTTGCTTTAATGATACTATGATGGAGCATAATACCGCTGCTATGTGTGGTATTTGGTGGAAGGCTGATATCTGTATGGATGGTACTCCTGTTGGGTACGGTGTTTATGAAGTGAATGATACTGATGTAAAATGGATCTACAAAAGTATTGGGTATCCAGCAGCTTATCAGATGAGAGTTTATAGCTTGGGTAAGTGTGAAGAATATCCTGATGATATAGTGGCCAATGTGTGGAATTGGGATGAGACGTGGAAGGTCGAGTGGTTAGAAAATGGAAAACTGATGGGACCGATGACGAAGTTTACAGGTTATGATCCTGAAGCTAAAACAATATGTTCGGATAAAAAAAAGGTAGAGTACTCATGGATTTCTCCCATCAAGACTGAGCATTTGTTCCGTGCGACCCCTAAGAATCCCGCTGCTCAGTTTGAGGTAAGAGTAACGGATCGTTTTGGACGAGTTTATACTCAGAAAGTTAAGTAAAAAATCTATTAATAATCGATATAAATAAAGAGTATTTATAAAATGAAAATAGTAAATAGTATTTGGAAAGTAGTTGCTTCCTATAGATATATGTTTGTATTGTGCTTTTGTATGTTAATTTGTTCATGTACAAGTGTAATGAAGCAACCTCATGGCAAGCCTGCTCTTATGTGGTTTGATGCAGAGGCAAATTTTGGGCGCTTTAATCAGAAGGATTCAATTGTTTTTTATTTGAATAAAATTAAGGATTTAGGGTTTACACATGCCGTTGTAGATGTTCGTCCCATTACTGGGGAAGTGCTTTTTGACAGTCAATATGCTCCTCGAATGGAAGAATGGAATGGTTTTAAAAGAGGAGATTTTGATTATTTGGGTTATTTTATTGAACAGGGGCATAAATTAGGACTTGAAATCCATGCATCATTGAATGTGTTTTGTGCTGGACATAATTATTTTGACCGTGGTATGGTATATAATGGGCACTCCGATTGGGCTTCTATTGTATATAATCCTGATCGTGGTTTGATTCCTATTACTGAAGAAAAGGAAAAATATGGAGCTATGATTAATCCTTTGAATGAAGAATATCGCATCCATATAATAAATGTTTTAAAGGAATTGGTTGCTAAATATCCATCCTTAGACGGTTTAATGCTCGATCGTGTACGTTATGATGGTATTAGTGCAGACTTTTCTGATTTATCTCGTCAGGCTTTTGAATCTTACATAGGAAAGAAAGTTGATAATTTCCCAGAAGATATTTTGTCTTGGAAGAAAGAATCTGGGAAACGTCCGGTTCCACAATTGGGGGAATTGTCTAAGGTGTGGTTTGAATGGCGTTCAAAAGTGATAACGGATTTTATGGCATTGATGCGCAAGGAAGTAAAGGAGGTGAATCCTAATATTTCGTTTGGTACATATACAGGAGCTTGGTATCCTTCTTATTATGAGGTAGGTGTTAATTTTGCAAGTAATAAATATGATCCAAGTAGAGATTTCAGTTGGGCTACTCCCAATTATATGAATTATGGATATGCAGAATTACTTGATCTTTATGCTACAGGAAATTACTATACAGATATCACTATTGAAGAATATAAGAAAAGTAACAATCTAGTATGGAATGAGACTGATAGTCAAGCTCAACAAGGAACTTGGTATTGCGTTGAAGGGTCTTGCCAGCACTTGCGAGAAATATTGAAAGACAATAAGTTTATGGGGGGGATTTTAGTCGACCAGTTTTATACTTCTCCCGAAAGACTGACAGCATCTATAGCGCAAAATTTGAAAGATTCAGATGGCTTGATGGTATTTGATATCGTGCATATTATTACTAAAAATCTTTGGAAAGAGGTAGAAGAAGGAATGAGAATAGGAGGAAATATTAAATAGCATTTTAGTTCATTGATTATGAATTCTTGTGGACAAAATATAAAGACAAGAGCTTTAGCTTTGGATGCTTTGCGCGGTTATGCTATACTAACAATGGTGTTATCAGCTACTGTTGTATATGGTATTTTACCAGGATGGATGTATCATATGCAGGAGCCACCTCCATCCCATAGTTATGATTCTTCATTGTCAGGATTAACTTGGGTTGACTTAGTTTTTCCATTTTTTCTTTTTGCAATGGGAGCTGCCTTCCCTTTTTCAATGAGAAAGAGATATGAAAAAGGAGATACTTATCTACGGTTGACCTTCGAGGCACTTAAACGTGGTATAAAATTGGCTTTTTTTGCTATATTTATTCAGCATTTTTACCCCTACATGCTGAGCAATCCCCAAGATGAACGTGCTTGGTTATTGGCAATAGCATGCTTTTTGGTACTTTTCCCGATGTTTATGCGTATTCCTGTTCAGCTACCTTCTTGGGGACGGTTGCTTATCCAATTGTCTGCGTATGGAATTGCAATTTGTATGATGGCATTTACGCATTTTGCAGGAGAAGAATCATTTAGTTTGCATACAAGTAACATTATAATTTTGTTATTAGCAAATATGGCTTTTTTTGGTTCTGGGATCTATCTGCTTACGATGTATAAGAGTAAATTACGTATTGTTGTACTCTTGATGTTGGCAGGTTTGTTATTGAGTGCTCAAGAACAAGGTAGTTGGGTTCAGGAGTTAAGTGCCTATTCTCCTTTTCCTTGGTTGTACCGTTTTAATTATTTGCAGTATCTGTTTATTGTTTTATCTGGTAGTATGGCCGGAGATTTGCTCATGCAATATGGTGTAGATGCTGTAACATGTTCTTCCTCTCAGAATCCATCTAAAAAAATGGCCTGTGGAGTTTTGTTCCTATCTGTTTTAGTTGTCATAGTCAATTTAGTGGGATTATATAACAGGTGGTCTTTTTTAACTTTTTTATTAACGGTTTTTTTGCTCTTACTTGCATTGAGATTATTACATAACCAAAGAGGAGTAGGTGTTCTCTGGCAGCAGTTGTTAGTATTAGGATCTTTTTTATTAATTATAGGTCTTTGTTTTGAGCCTTTTCAAGGAGGCATAAAAAAAGATGGTCCTACATTTAGTTACTTGTTAGTGACGTCAGGATTAGCTTGTATGGCACTAATTTTTTTTCATGTGATATGTGACTTTTTTAAGTGTCATCGTAGTACATCCTTTCTTGTTATGTCTGGGCAAAATCCGATGATTGCTTATGTTGCATGTGATTTATTGATTTATCCTGTATTGCATTTGTTAGGAATAGCCAAATGGTTACAGATTTTTACTATATCTCCTTGGATGGGCTTTTTGCAAGGCGTTATTTTAACTTCTTTGGCTTTATTAATAACAATGTTTTTTACTCGTATTAAATGTTTTTGGAGAACTTGATTATTTATTAATAGCATATTATTAAAATGGTAAAATATATATTGTTTTTTGCTTGTTGTATACTGCAGCTATGTAACGTAGATGCAAAAGTGAGATATACTACTAAAATGATAAAAGGTAATGACTCTGCGGTACGCTATATTGGTCGTACGTGTGTGGGTGAAAATGGTTCAGTATCTTTCGATTGGGTCGGGACATATTTAGAAACCCGTTTTACAGGAGGAATGCTTTCAATCAGATTGACTGAATCTGGAACAAGTTTCTTTAATGTTTTTGTAGATGGAAAACTTCATAAAGTGGTTAAAGCATGTGGCAAAGATACATTGATTAATTTTGTTTCTTGTGTAAGTCGTAAGCAGCATAGCTTACGGATACAAAAACGTACGGAAGGTGAATTTGGTAGAACAACAATTCATGGCTTTCAGTTGGCTTCTTCCGGTTCCCTACAGAAGGAACCGCTAGTCCGCTCACGGCATATTGAGTTTATAGGGAATTCTTTGACCTGTGGATATGGAACTGAAGGAAAAGATAAGAATGAACCATTTAAGCTAGAAACAGAGAATTGTAATTATTCTTATTCTACTATTATTTCTCGTTATTTTGATGCTGATTATACATTGATTGCACATTCCGGTAGAGGGGCAGTCCGTAATTATGGAGATTCTGTAAGAGTCTCTTCTATTACTATGAAAGATAAGATGCTTCAAACATTCGATGAAAATCCTGACTTACGCTGGAATTTTACAAATTATACTCCGGATCTAGTTGTGATTAATTTGGGTACAAATGATTTTTCATTGGAACCACAACCATATAAAAGTGAATTTGTAAAGGCCTATACTCAGATTCTTAAGCAATTACGTCAAGGCTATGGTAATGTCCCAATTCTTTGTATTTATAGTTGTACAATTCCTGCTCCGGTTTTTTCCTTTTATGAAGATGCAATAGCAGAGATGGGTGATGATAAAATATATTTGTTGAAGTTAGATAAGGGATTATTGAATGGTGACAGTGATCTTGGGGCTGTAATGCATCCAAATTATAGCGGACAACGTAAAATGGCTATGCATTTAATACCCTATATTTCTACTATTACAGGCTGGAATTTATCGAATAAGGTAGTTGAATAACTTGAATAATAGAATACCATGGATAAACTATTGATTTTCATTTGTGTGTGTTTGTTTTCTGCTTGTATGAAGCATGATTCGGTAACTACATATTCAGTAATACCTTTACCTCGCGAGATCAGCCTGCAGCAAGAACCTCCTTTTTGTTTAACCAAAGGTGTAGTGATTACATATCCTTCATCTAATATGTTAATGAAAAGAAATGCAGAATTCCTATCAGAATATGTCAGTCAGTCTTTAGGCTATTCATTAGAAGTACAATCTTCTGATGTAGATACATTTCTTACAAATACGATATCGTTGCAGTTATGTGATTCAATTTCAAGTGAGGAGGGATATCGTTTTGTTGTAAGTGAGAGGGGTATACTTTTACAAGGAAAAACAGAGAAAGGTATTTTTTATGGAATACAGACATTGCGAAAATCATTGCCAGTATCTGTTTTAGATAGTGAAATAGAACTTCCTGCAGGAGTTGTTAGCGATTCTCCTCGTTTTTCATATCGAGGAATGCATCTTGATGTGGCACGTCATTTCTTTTCTGTCGATTTTGTAAAACGTTATATTGATTTACTGGCTTTACATAATATGAACACGCTCCATTGGCATCTTACTGATGATCAAGGTTGGCGTATTGAAATAAAGAAATATCCTAAGTTGACAGAAGTAGGATCTGTCAGGAAACGAACTGTTAAAGGATATTTAGGTAGTGGTGAGTATGATAATACTATTTATGGAGGATATTATACTCAGGAGCAGTTGAGAGAAATTGTGGCTTATGCTCAAGAACGTTATGTACAGATTATTCCTGAGGTCGATTTGCCTGGTCATATGTTAGCAGTCTTAGCCTCATATCCTCAATTTGGTTGTACAGGAGGACCTTATGACGTATCACCAGATTGGGGAGTGTTTGAGGATGTATTATGTGTCGGAAATGAAGATGCTATGCATTTTTTGGAAGATGTGATGCTTGAAGTAATAGAGATATTCCCTTCTAAATATATTCATATTGGTGGTGATGAGGCTCCTAGAACTCGTTGGCAATCTTGTAAGAAATGTCAAGCACGAATTCAAACTGAAGGTTTGAAGGGTGATAAAGTACATACCCCTGAAGACCTTTTACAGAGTTATTGTATGAAGCGGATTGAGGAGTTTCTGAATATTCATGAGCGCCAAATTATTGGTTGGGATGAGTTGTTAGAAGGTGTGGTAGCTCCCAATGCGACCGTTATGTCTTGGCGAGGTTCAGCTGGCGGAATTAAGGCAGCTCAAATGGGGCATGATGTAATAATGACACCTAATACACATTGCTATTTTGATTTTTATCAGACTGATGATACAAAGAATGAGCCTTTAGCTATTGGTGGTTTTCTTCCTTTAGAAAAGGTTTATAGCTTAGAACCAACTGAAGGATTAACCTCTGAACAGGCAAAGCATGTTTTAGGAGTGCAAGCGAATGTTTGGACAGAATATATTACAACTGAAGAACATTTGGAGTATATGGTTTTGCCGCGTATGGCTGCATTAGCCGAAGTACAATGGACTGCTCCTGATAAAAAAAATTACGATTTTTTTATGGATCGAATAACTAATCTATTAAATTTATATGTTCAGGAAGGGTATAATTTTGCAAAGCATATTTATGATTTAAAAGCAGATTATCAGGTAGATACTACGAAACAAACTTTAAATGTAAGTTTACATTCTATAGATGATGCACCAATTTATTATACATTAGATGGAAGTTTGCCTTCAAGTGCAGATAATGTATATGAAGGAACAATTTCTTTGTCACAGTCCGCTAATTTAAAAGCAGTAGCTATACGTGAAGTTGGAATGAGCAAGCCTTTTGAAAAACAGGTTAACTTTAATAAGGCAACGATGTCAACCGTAGAATTTCTAGATTGTCATCCATTTCCTAATTATACTTTTAAAGGTGCTGTTACTTTAGTTGATGGTTTAGTTGGAAATGATAATTTTTCAACTGGAGCTTGGTTGGGCTTTTTACAGGAAGATCTGACGTTATTGTTGGATCTGAAGGATAAAAAGAAGTTTCATAAAGTAGGTATTAATTTTATGACGTACATGGACGCTTGGATTATGGGACCTATACGTATGAGAACACTGGTTTCAGATGATAAGAAGGAATTTGTTGAGGTCGCAGATGTAGAATTTCCTGTTGAGAGTGATCTTAAGAAAAGAGATATAGCTCTTTATGAAACAAACTTTAATCAGGTAGAAGCCCGTTATGTAAAAATAGTGATAAAAGGAAATACAAATCTTCCGGAAGGTCATATGAATTGGGGGGAACATCCCTTTTTGTTTATGGATGAGATTCAAATAGATTAAATATACACTATGAGTAGAATACATATTTTTGTTTTTTTCTTGATAATAATAGAGGTAATTCCTTTAAGTGCCAAAGATTTTACTGTTAAACCAATAACAGGGACGTGGATTAATTTAGCCTATCAAGATGTACGTAATAAATATACTAATCCTTCATCTTTCGATAATACAGATCCTATGCTTTGGGAGCAAAAAGTCCGTGAATTAGCGGATATGGGGATAGAATACTTGGTTTTTATGGCTGTGGCAAATGATGGAAAGGCTTATTACCCCTCCCAGTTGATGCCTTGGGCTTATTCTGTAAATAAAATGAGCCCAGTTGATATTATAATGAATACTGCTGCAAAATTAGGAATGAAAGTGTTCATGAGTACAGGTTGGGCAAAAGATCAAGATGACAATTTGCGTGATCCGCAAATTAAGCGGCGTCAATTGGATATGATGAAAGAATTAGCTAGTCTTTATGGTAATCATAAGGCTATGTATGGTTGGTATTTACCGGTCGAAGATTGTTTATGTCCACTTTTGTCAGATCATGCGGTTGAGGCTGTAAATGCGTTAACGGAACAAGCTCGAATATTGACTCCTGAGAAAAAATATTAATTTCTCCATATGGTATAGTTGATTCTGATTTCAATAATCCTAAATATGAACAGCAATTGGCAAAATTGAAAGTTGATATTATTGCTTATCAAGATGAAATAGGTTGTGTTCGCGAAAAATATCCGTTGGTGAAGTTGAAAAAAAGCTGGGAGAAATTGCGTGACATACATAATCGGTTAAATATAGAATTATGGGCAAATTGTGAAACTTTTACTTGGGAAAATGCTACCAATGATCGTGAGTCTGCTCTTGTTCCTGCTTCATATTCAAGAGTGCTTTCACAGCAATCGGTTGCATCTGTTGCAGGAGTAGATAAAATCATTTCTTTTATGATTTGTGGAATTATAGAAAAACCAGGATCGATATATCAACTAGGGCAGCCTTTGTGGTCTAACATGGTATATGATAATTATATGTCATGGAAGAATGGAGAACGTAATTGGAAATTGTTGGAAGCATCATTTGTTGGATGTTTGAATAACGGGTGTAATTATTCAGAGGTAAAATGTGATGAGTCTTTAATGAACTTGTTTGATAATCAAGTCGCAAATGAATCAAGGTTTGATACTCGTTGGGTAAAATTTAAGGAAGGTTACCACGAATTATTGGTTGAACTAAAGCAATTTATAGATTTGAGAGAAATATTTGTACGGATGTTGAGTGATAATGCAGAGCATATTCTACCTCCTATTAAGATATATTTATATGCATCTAAAGATGGATTAGAATATGATTTAATTTCTATAAAGGATATAATACGTTTTGCAAATTCAAAACATGATTCTTGGATTGAGGGTCTGTGTATTGATAATATTTGTGGTAAATATAAATATTTGAAATTAGTATTCCATGGAGATAGATGTGTTTATATTGATGAATTGTATTTAAATCCGGTCCTTAATTAAAGAACCGACCTTAGAGTCAGCCGTTATTTATCTGTGTGGAAGTGGACAAGTATATCGACAGCTCTACATTGATAGAATATGAACAGCTGTATGCTCAGTTGAAACAGGAACTGGAGTATAGAGCGTCCGTTGCTAGTTAAGCAAGGAGGAAGAGGAGAAAAATCAGCAGGAAAACCGCGTGTTTTACCGCACGGCACCTGTCTAAGAATTCTTGGAGGACGCTTTTTCTTTTTGCCGAATCAGGGGAGGAGGGGGCTTACCTGTTGCCTGCTGCACAAATCTGCACCGAGTTGAAGAGTAAGCATTCTGCCGTCCTGCAGAATTGCACGCCGTTGGCTTTCTGCAAGCAGTTGGCATAGGTGGGCAGGCGGGTGTATATATGGTATGGCAGCGGCTATCGGGTGAAGCGTACTGCTGTTGGGCAAAAATAATAAAGTAAGTACAAAGATTTGAGTATTAATGATTACTTTTGATTTTTAATTGAAAGAACGATTATGAAACTCTATTGGATTCTATTCATTTCATTCCTATTTTCTTTGTGCGGTTGTGTTCAAAAGCCCTCT
>Garnier_p1__coassemble_421_pt1 | contig 34164 bp, 27 predicted proteins | sample Garnier_p1__metabat2_high_PE_017 | metagenome-assembled genome bin Garnier_p1
TGCCGTTTTCTTGAGAAGCCTCCGATTCAGCAATGAGTCGGAGGCTTTCTTTTTTATATTCATTCAATATCCCCTCAAACTTTTCATTTATTTTTCTTTATATTTACCATGTAGAAAGGAAAAAAATCATTTAGTCAGTTTTTCTGTCTATTTTGGCTTTTTATCAAATTGATTTTTGTAAATTTGGCGAGAATCTAAGAAAGGTATATAATTTATATAGTAATAATACTAAATACTCCTATTAATATGGAAAACAAAATTCAAGAGTTGACCGATAAGATTTATCGTGAAGGCGTGGAAAAAGGAAACGAGGAAGCGCAAAGACTTATCGCGAATGCTCAGGAAGAAGCAAAAAAAATTATCGACGAAGCTCATAAAGAAGCTGAATCTATAGTAAATTCCTCTCGTAAATCTGCTGAAGAGTTGGTTGAAAATACCAAGTCTGAGCTCAAATTGTTTGCCGGACAAGCAGTCAATGCCTTAAAATCCGAGGTAGCAACTATCGTTACAGATAAATTAGTGACAAGTTCAGTGAAAGATTTTGTTCAGAATAAAGATTTTCTGAATGCTTTTATTGTAGCTTTAGCATCTAAATGGAGTGTGGATGAACCTATCGTTATTTCGACTTCTGATGCTGATTCTTTGAGAAAATACTTCGCTGCACATGCAAAGGCTTTATTGGATCAAGGGGTAACAATTCAGCAGGTGAATGGTATTAAGACTCTGTTCACGGTTTCCCCAGCAGATGGTTCCTATAAAGTGAATTTCGGTGAGGACGAATTCATGAATTACTTCAAAGCATTCTTGCGTCCGCAATTAGTAGAAATGCTGTTTTAATTGATGCGTCTATGAGTAGCAAATACTATTACTTGGTAGCTGGTTTGCCTGAACTTTCTTTAGAAGACAGTAAACTGAGCTATTCAGTAGCAGATTTTAAAACTGAAATCTACCCGGGTCTTTTAGCTTCGGACAAGAAATTGCTTGATTTGTTTTACTTGAAGTTCGATAATGCTAATGTGCTTCGACTTCTGAAAGACAAAGAAGCTGATATCGACAAAAGGGGAAATTACACAGCCGAAGAGCTTGTGGAATACATTTCTGTACTGAAAGAAGGTGGTGAGATTGCTCCTAAAATTTTCCCAACTTATTTGTCTGCTTTTATTGTTGATTATTTCAATACAGCTTCCGATGCTTCTTTTTTACAAGAAGATCATTTGGCAGCGCTGTATTATGAGTATGCAATGAAGTGTGGAAATAAGTTTATAGCTGATTGGTTTCAATTCAATCTTCATATCAACAATATCATGGTGGCTTTTGCATGCCGAAAGTTCAAGTGGGATATCGCTTCTAATATTGTGGGTAATACAGAAGTTTGTGAATCTCTCCGTACGTCAAGTGCGCGTGATTTTGGCTTATCTTCAGAAATTGATATTTTTGAGACCTTGTTTAAAATCAGTGAAATAACCGAATTGGTTGATCGGGAAAAGAAACTTGATTCTTTGAGATGGAATTGGATGGAGGATGCAATTTTCTTTGATTATTTTACCATCGAGCGAATTTTTGCTTTCCTCTTAAAGTTGGAAATGATTGAGCGTTGGATTTCATTGGATAAAGAAAAAGGTAGTCTGTTGTTCCGAAACATCATTGATTCGTTGAAGAACGATGTTCAGATACCTGCAGAATTCAGATAATAAAAATATACATATATGGCAACAAAAGGAACTGTTAGTGGCGTTATTGCCAACATGGTGACCCTCGTAGTTGACGGACCGGTATCTCAGAATGAGATTTGCTATATCTCTACTGGTGGCGATAAGTTGATGGCGGAGGTGATTAAGGTAGTAGGTTCACAGGTGTATGTCCAGGTGTTTGAAAGTACACGTGGATTGAAGGTGGGCGCTGAAGCTGAATTTACAGGACACATGCTTGAAGTGACTTTAGGTCCGGGCATGTTGTCAAAAAACTATGATGGTCTGCAGAATGACCTTGATAAAATGGATGGTGTATTCCTTAAACGTGGTCAATATACCTATCCTTTGGACAAAGAACGGAAATGGCATTTTGTTCCCTTGGTAAAAAAAGGAGATAAGGTGCAGGCTTCCGCTTGGTTGGGACAAGTAGATGAAAATTTCCAGCCGTTGAAAATGATGGCTCCGTTTACTTTGCAGGGAACAGCCACAGTGAAGTCAATTGTATCCGAAGGGGATTATCAGATAGAAGATACGATTGCAGTACTTACGGATGAAGAAGGTAATGACATACCTGTCACAATGATCCAGAAATGGCCTGTGAAACGTGCTATGACAAATTACGTAGAAAAACCCCGTCCGTTTAAATTGCTTGAAACGGGTGTGCGTGTTATTGATACGCTTAATCCTATTGTGGAAGGTGGTACAGGCTTTATTCCTGGTCCTTTCGGAACCGGTAAGACAGTGCTTCAGCATGCTATTTCCAAACAGGCAGAAGCTGATATTGTAATCATTGCTGCCTGTGGTGAACGTGCCAATGAGGTTGTGGAAATCTTTACAGAGTTCCCCGAATTGGTTGACCCGCATACTGGTCGCAAATTGATGGAACGTACCATTATCATTGCTAATACTTCAAATATGCCGGTGGCAGCTCGTGAGGCATCTGTATACACGGCTATGACCTTGGCTGAGTATTATCGTTCTATGGGATTGAAAGTACTGTTGATGGCCGACTCTACTTCCCGTTGGGCACAGGCATTGCGTGAGATGTCCAACCGTATGGAAGAATTGCCTGGACCGGATGCGTTCCCGATGGATATTTCGGCTATTATATCTAACTTTTATGGCCGTGCCGGATATGTTAAATTAGGTAATGGTGAAACAGGCTCAATTACATTCATCGGTACTGTATCCCCAGCAGGTGGTAACTTGAAAGAACCGGTGACTGAAAATACAAAGAAGGTAGCCCGTTGTTTCTATGCATTGGAGCAAGACCGTGCCGACAAGAAGCGTTATCCAGCTGTAAACCCGATTGATTCTTATTCTAAATATATTGAGTATCCTGAATTTGAAGAATACATCAAAGGGCACATTAACGGTGAATGGATTGGTAAGGTCAATGAACTGAAAACCCGTTTGCAGCGAGGTAAGGAAATCGCCGAACAGATCAATATTTTGGGTGACGACGGTGTACCTGTAGAATATCATGTGATTTTCTGGAAATCAGAACTGATTGACTTTGTGATTTTGCAGCAGGATGCTTTCGATGAAATCGATGCTGTAACTCCGCTGGAACGTCAGGAAGATATTCTGAACATGGTGATTGATATCTGTCATACTGAGTTTAAATTTGACAACTTCAATGAAGTGATGGATTACTTCAAGAAGATGATCAATATCTGTAAGCAGATGAACTACTCTCAGTATAAGTCTGAACTATACGCAGACTTCCAGAATCAATTGAAAGAACTGGTTGATGAAAGAAGAATCTAATTGAACTTTGTAACTTATAGTAAAAATGGCAACAAAAGCTTTTCAAAAGATATATACCAAGATTACTCAGATTACCAAGGCCACCTGTTCGTTGAAAGCGACAGGAGTGGGGTATGATGAGCTTGCCACTGTGAACGGTAAGTTGGCACAGGTGGTTAAGATTGCCGGTGATGATGTTACTTTGCAGGTGTTTGAAGGTACCGAAGGTATCCCCACGAATGCAGAGGTCGTATTCTTAGGCAAATCGCCCACACTGAAGGTGAGCGAACAGTTGGCCGGACGTTTTTTCAACGCTTTCGGTGATCCGATTGACGGAGGACCGGAGATTGAAGGCCAGGAAGTGGAAATTGGTGGTCCGTCTGTGAACCCGGTTCGCCGTAAGCAGCCTTCCGAACTGATTGCTACGGGTATTGCGGGTATTGACTTGAACAATACGTTGGTATCCGGTCAGAAAATTCCGTTCTTTGCCGACCCTGACCAGCCTTTTAACCAGGTGATGGCCAACGTGGCATTGCGTGCAGAAACTGACAAGATTATCTTGGGAGGTATGGGTATGACGAATGACGACTACCTGTATTTTAAAAACGTATTCTCCAATGCCGGTGCGCTCGACCGTATCGTCAGCTTCATGAATACGACTGAGAATCCGCCTGTAGAACGCTTGCTGATTCCGGATATGGCACTGACGGCTGCCGAGTATTTTGCTGTGAACAACAACGAAAAAGTACTGGTGCTGCTGACCGATATGACCAGTTATGCTGATGCTTTGGCTATTGTGTCCAACCGTATGGACCAGATTCCTTCGAAGGACTCTATGCCGGGTTCACTTTATTCTGATTTGGCGAAGATTTATGAGAAGGCTGTGCAATTCCCTTCAGGAGGTTCGATTACCATTATTGCAGTAACTACGCTGTCGGGAGGTGATATTACGCATGCTGTGCCAGATAATACCGGTTATATTACGGAAGGTCAGTTGTTCCTTCGCCGTGATAGTGATATCGGTAAAGTTATTGTCGACCCGTTCCGCTCTTTGTCTCGTTTGAAACAGTTGGTAACCGGCAAGAAGACACGTAAAGACCATCCGCAGGTGATGAATGCTGCTGTCCGTCTGTATGCCGATGCAGCCAATGCCAAGACGAAGATGGAAAATGGTTTCGACCTGACCAATTACGACGAACGTGCTCTTTCGTTTGCAAAGGACTACTCTAACCAGTTGCTGGCTATTGACGTCAATCTGGATACAACAGAAATGCTGGATGTAGCCTGGAGCTTGTTTGGAAAGTACTTCAAACCGGAAGAAGTGAATATCAAGAAAGAATTGCTTGATCAGTATTGGCCCAAAAGCGAAGCAAATTAATCACGAATCATTAAACACGAAAAGAAGTGGCTATAAAGTTTCAATATAACAAAACCTCTCTTCAGCAGCTTGAGAAGCAACTGAAAGTGCGGGTGCGTACCCTTCCTATTATTAAAAACAAGGAGAGCGCTCTTCGCATGGAAGTGAAACGGTGCAAGACCGATGCTGCTACATTGGAGGAAAGGCTTGAACAGCAGATTCAGGCCTATGAAGCCATGTTTGCCCTTTGGAATGAGTTTGATGCTTCATTGATAAAGGTGAACGATGTTCATCTTGGCGTGAAGAAGATTGCAGGTGTGCGGGTGCCGTTGCTCGAAAACGTGGACTTTGACATACGTCCCTACAGCATGTTTAATGCTCCTAAATGGTATGCCGACGGCATTCATTTGCTGCAGGAACTTGCGCATACAGCCATCGAACGTGAATTTATGCTCGCTAAGTTGAACTTGTTGGAACATGCAAGAAAGAAAACGACTCAAAAGGTGAATCTTTTTGAGAAGGTGCAGATACCTGGTTATCAGGATGCTTTGCGAAAAATCAAGCGGTTTATGGAAGATGAAGAAAATCTTTCTAAGTCCTCGCAAAAGATTATGAAATCCCATCAAGAAAAAAGGAAGGAGGCAGAGGCATGATTACGAAAATGAAGAAACTCACATTCCTGGTTTATCATAAAGAGTACGAACAGTTTCTCCAGCAAATCAGAGAATTGGGAGCGGTGCATATCGTCGAAAAACAGTTGGGCGAGATGGATGACAAGTTGCAATATTTCATGCAAAAGCGCTCGCTGTATAAGAGTGTGTTGCAGAACATGTTTCTTTTGGCGGATAAAGCACCCGAAGAGAAAGTGCATGCTTCTCTTGCAACCGATGATTTGATGAAGCAGTACGAGAATCTGCAGGCTAAGATACAGGATCTGCTTCAGCAGCTTCCTCAGATTTCTAAAGAAATGGCCCAACTGGATATGTGGGGTGATTTTGATTGGAATTCCATCACTCGTTTGGAAGAAGCTGGTCTGTTTGTACGTTTCTATTCTTGTTCGGAAAAAGAGTTCGACGAAGCATGGGTGAATGAACATAACGCTATGGTCATCAACGAACGTGGCGGACAGCTTTATTTTATCACAGTGACTTCGCAAGAAGTGGAACTGGATAGAGAACCGCTGCATTTGCCAGATGAGAGTCTTTCTCAACTGAAAGGCAAACTGGTGAAGACAGAGGACAAACTGGCTCAGGCCAGGGAGGAACTGAAATCGTTCTGTAAGACCTATTATCGCACGATGGAAGCCGGAAGCATTCAGTTGGAAGGTGATATCGAACTGTTGAAGGTAAAACGCAACAGTGAAGAAATGGCCGACGGGGTAGTGGTCTTGTTGGAGGGTTGGATACCGGAGGATAAGGAATCCGAAGTGGTGTCCTTGCTGGAAAGTAGCGGCGTGTATTACGAAATGCGCAATGCTACCCGGGAAGACAACGCCCCCATCAAATTGAAAAACAATGCCTATACCCGTATGTATGAGGTGTTGACTCAGATGTATGGTATGCCTGATTATGCAGAGTTCGATCCGACTCCCATTCTGGCTCCTTTTTTCTCGCTTTTCTTTGCTTTCTGTATGGGAGATGCCGGTTACGGCTTGGCCTTGATTGCATTGGGCTTTATTTTGAAGAAAAAGTTGTCGAAATCGCTGCGGGGTATGATGAATCTGGTGATTACACTGGGTATTTTTACCACTGTGTTCGGCATGATATTGGGAACCTTCTTCGGGGTAAGTCTCGTGGAACTCAATCTTCCTTCAGAATTGAAAGAATTTATGATTGTGGGTAAGATTGGAGATACAAGCTATGACAAGCAGATGCTGTTGGCTCTGATTATCGGTGTGGTGCATATTTCCATTGCGATGTTGGTGAAAGCCATTGGACAGACTGTCCGTTTCGGTTTCAAAGAATCGCTGAGTGCCTGGGGATGGCTGTTGCTTGTAGTCGGTTTTATCACCACGGGTAGCCTTTCATTCTTTAAGGTAATCTCTGAAGACGTATCTACATGGGCATTTATCCTTATTGGCGGAATTGCTTCCATCGGTATTTATCTGTTGAATAATATCCATCGGAATGTTTTTGTCAATATCGGTGCAGGTGTGTGGGATACTTACAACATGGCTACCGGATTGATGGGTGATGTACTTTCATACATTCGTTTGTATGCACTGGGTTTGGCTGGCGGTATGCTGGGAGGTGTATTCAATCAACTGGCATTTATGGTGAATGATGCTGCAGGTCCTGCAATAGGCTGGTTATTCTGCGGACTTATTTTGATCTTTGGCCACACCCTGAACATTGCCATGTCTTGTTTGAGTGCGTTTGTACATCCGCTCCGTCTGACATTCGTAGAATATTTTAAGAACTCAGGTTATGAAGGCAAAGGGGAAGCTTACAAACCTTTTGCTACTGTAAAGAAATAATTAATTAGAAAATAAATAAAAAATAAAAAGTTATGAATGAAGTTTTAGGTTATTTAGGTTTGGGCCTCATGTTGGCTCTTGCGGGAATTGGCAGCTGTTTCGGTACAACAATTGCAGGAAATGCAGCAGAAGGCGCTTTGAAGAAAGACCCTTCTAAATCTGCAGGTTATATGATTCTTTCTGCACTTCCGGCTACACAGGGACTTTATGGCTTCGTGGCATTCCTGATGTCAATGGGAAGAGACTTTACAACAGAAGGCCCGATGATGCTGGGTATCGGTTTGGGTGTCGGACTCGTTTGTCTGTTCTCGGCTATCCGTCAGGGTCAAGTGTGTGCAAATGGTATCATGGGATTGTCTCAGGGACATGACGTGCAGACTAATACCATGATTTATGCTGCTCTTCCTGAATTCTATGCTATTTTGGCATTGGTAGCAGCTTTGATGGTATAAGAACTATTATAGATTTTTACATGGCGGGCTATGCAACCCTTTTGCAGGGATTTGCATTGCCCGCATTTTTTTGAATATTGGGAACTGAAAAAGTACATAAATTGCAACTTTATTTTGTTTAAAGTATTATTTTTCAAAGAATAATATGTACTTTTGCACTCGCATACAAAAACGAGTTTTTATATACTTAATATGGCAAAAGATTTATTAACCCCCGATTATATCTTCGAGTCCAGCTGGGAAGTATGTAATAAAGTGGGTGGTATATACACGGTCTTGTCTACACGGGCAAATACCTTACAGAATCATTTTCGTGATAAAATCTTCTTTATAGGTCCTGATGTGTGGCAAGGTAAAGAAAATTCACTGTTTATCGAGTCTGAAAATTTATGTTCTGCTTGGAAACAACATGCTTTGGAGCATGATAAGCTGGCGGTTCGTGTGGGCCGTTGGAATATTCCTGGTAAACCGATTGTTTTTCTGGTGGATTTTCAACCTTTTTTTGAGCAAAAGAATGATATATACACAGAAATGTGGAATCGTTTTCAAGTCGATTCATTGCATGCCTACGGTGACTATGATGAGGCATCTATGTTCTCGTATGCTGCCGGTAAGGTGGTAGAAAGCTACTATCGCTTTAATCTGACCGAAACGGATAAGGTCATTTATCAGGCTCATGAGTGGATGACGGGGATGGGTGCCCTTTATATACAGGAAACTGTGCCGGAAATTGCTACCATCTTTACGACTCATGCTACTTCAATTGGACGTTCGATTGCTGGCAATCATAAGCCTTTGTACGATTATTTGTTTGCTTACAACGGAGATCAGATGGCACGTGAGCTGAATATGGAATCCAAGCATTCCATAGAGAAGCAGACGGCCCACTATGTGGATTGCTTTACCACAGTGAGTGAAATAACGAACAATGAGTGCAAGGAGTTGTTGGATAAGTCGGCCGATGTGGTTTTGATGAATGGCTTTGAAGACGATTTCGTACCGAAAGGCAGCACATTTTCGGGTAAGCGTAAGCGCGCTCGTTCTTTGATGCTGAATGTGGCCAATCAATTGTTGGGCACTAATTTAGAAGACGATACGTTGATTATCGGTACCAGTGGCCGTTATGAGTTCAAGAATAAAGGAATTGACGTGTTCTTGGAATCATTGAACCGTTTGAACCGAGATAAGAATCTGCATAAGAATGTCGTTGCATTTATCAATGTTCCCGGTTGGGTAGGCGAACCGCGTGAAGATTTACAAGAGCGCCTCAAAAGCAAGAAGAAATTCGATACTCCGCTCGAGGTTCCTTTTATCACGCATTGGCTACACAACATGACGCATGACCAGGTGTTGGATATGTTGAAATATCTGGGAATGGGCAATCGTCCGGAAGATAAGGTGAAAGTTATTTTCGTACCTTGCTATCTGGATGGCCGGGATGGCATCATGAACAAGGATTATTATGATATTCTAATCGGTCAGGATTTGAGTGTATATGCTTCCTATTATGAACCCTGGGGATATACACCGCTGGAAAGTGTTGCCTTCCGTGTGCCGACAATTACGACAGACTTGGCCGGCTTTGGTCTTTGGGTGAACAGCTTGAAGAATCAGCATGGTTTAAGTGACGGTGTGGAAGTGCTTCACCGTTCTGATTATAATTATTCAGAGGTGGCTGATGGCATTAGAGATACCATTACCTTGTTTGCTGAAAAATCGGAAAAAGAAGTGAAAGACATTCGCAAGCGTGCCGGTGATGTGGCTGAACGTGCTTTGTGGAAACACTTCATACAATATTATTATGAAGCTTACGACATTGCCTTGCGCAATGCGAGTAAGCGTCTGTTGAGTTAAGAAAGAATTTATTAATCAATAAATTAATAACAACATTATGAAAATTCAAGTTAGTAATGTGAATACTCCTAATTGGAAGGATGTGACTGTAAAGTCTCGCATTCCCGAGGAGTTGAAGCAGTTGTCTGAAATCGCCCGTAATATCTGGTGGTCATGGAACTATGAGGCAACTGAATTATTTAGAGATCTAGATCCGGAACTTTGGAAAGAATGTGGACAGAATCCTGTTTTGCTGTTGGAGCGCATGAGCTATGAAAAGCTGGAAGCTTTGGCAAAAGACTCAGTGATTCTGCGTAGAATGAATGAAGTTTATGCTAAATTCAGAAACTACATGGATGTTGAGCCGGACAAGAACCGCCCGTCTGTAGCTTATTTCAGTATGGAATATGGCTTGAACCATGTATTGAAAATATATTCTGGTGGTCTGGGTGTGTTGGCCGGTGACTATTTGAAGGAAGCTTCTGATAGTAATGTGGACTTGTGTGCGGTAGGTTTCCTGTATCGTTATGGTTACTTTACACAGACGCTGTCTATGGACGGTCAGCAGATTGCCAACTATGAAGCTCAGAACTTCGGCCAGCTTCCTCTCGAACGTGTGCTGGATGCAGACGGTACTCCTGTTGTAGTTGACGTTCCATATTTGGATTATTACGTTCACGCTTATTTGTGGAGAGTGAATGTGGGTCGTATTGCTTTGTATCTTTTGGATACAGACAATGAAATGAACAGTGAATTCGACCGTTCTATCACTCACCAATTGTATGGTGGTGACTGGGAAAACCGCTTGAAGCAAGAAATCTTGCTGGGTATCGGTGGTATGCTGACATTAAAGAAATTGGGCATCAAGAAAGATGTTTACCATTGCAACGAAGGTCATGCTGCATTGATCAATGTTCAACGTATCTGTGATTATGTTGAAAGCGGTCTGACTTACAACCAAGCTATCGAGCTGGTTCGTGCTTCTTCTCTTTACACTGTACATACTCCGGTGCCTGCTGGTCACGACTATTTCGATGAAGGTCTGTTCGGTAAGTACATGGGCGGATATCCGCAACGCATGGGCATCACTTGGCAAGATTTGATGGATCTGGGTCGCACCAATCCGGGTGATGCAGGTGAGCGTTTCTGTATGTCTACATTTGCTTGCAACACTTGTCAGGAAGTCAATGGTGTGAGCTGGCTGCACGGTAAGGTTTCTCAGGAAATGTTCTCTGGCATCTGGAAGGGTTATTTCCCTGAAGAAAGCCATGTTGGTTATGTGACGAATGGTGTTCACTTCCCGACTTGGAGTGCTACAGAATGGAAACAGCTGTATGCTGCCAACTTTGACGACAATTTCATGTTCGATCAGTCAAATCCGAAGATTTGGGAAGCAATCTATAATGTGCCCGATGAAGAAATCTGGAAGACTCGTATGACTTTGAAGAACAAGTTGATTGACTATGTTCGCAAGCAATATCGTGAAACTTGGTTGAAGAATCAGGGAGATCCTTCTCGTATCGTGGCTTTGCTCGACAAGATCAACCCGAATGCATTGTTGATCGGTTTCGGTCGTCGTTTTGCTACTTACAAACGTGCACACTTGCTGTTTACTGACTTGGATCGTCTTGCTAAAATTGTAAACAACCCCGACTACCCGGTACAGTTCCTGTTTACAGGTAAGGCTCACCCGCACGATGGCGCTGGTCAGGGCTTGATTAAACGTATCATTGAAATCTCTCGCCGTCCGGAATTCTTGGGTAAGATTATCTTCCTTGAAAACTATGATATGCGTCTGGCTCGCCGTTTGATTTCTGGTGTAGATATTTGGTTGAATACTCCGACTCGTCCTTTGGAAGCATCAGGTACTTCTGGTGAAAAAGCTTTGATGAACGGTGTTGTTAACTTCTCTGTATTGGACGGCTGGTGGCTGGAAGGTTACCGCGAAGGTGCAGGTTGGGCTTTGACTGACAAGCGTACATACCAAAATCAAGAACACCAAGACCAGTTGGATGCTGCTACGATTTACAGCATTCTGGAAACAGAAATCCTGCCGTTGTATTATGCTCGCAACAAGAAGGGATATTCTGAAGGTTGGGTGAAGACAATCAAGAACTCTATTGCTCAGGTAGCTCCTCACTATACAATGAAGCGTCAGCTGGATGATTACTTCAGCAAGTTCTACTGTAAGCAGGCTAAGCGTTTTGCTGCGTTGTCGGCTGACAATAATGCAAAAGCGAAGCAAATTGCTGCTTGGAAGGAAGAAGTAGCTTCTAAGTGGGATTCTATCGAAGTAGTTTCTTGCGAGAAAGTAGATGATCTGAAGACAGGTGACATTGAAAGCGGCAAGGAATATACCATCACTTGCGTAATCGATGAAAAGGGCTTGAATGATGCTATCGGTCTGGAACTGGTTACTATCTATACTGCAGCTGACGGTAAGCAGCACATTTACTCGGTTGCTCCGTTTGATGTAGTGAAGAAAGAAGGCGATCTTTACACATTCCAAGTTAAACACAGCTTCTCGAATGCAGGTAGCTTCAAAGTGTCTTACCGTATGTTCCCGAAGAACGCTGATCTTCCACATCGTCAAGACTTCTGCTACGTACGTTGGTTCGTTTAATTGAAATACGTTGAGAGGGAGTTCATTTCCCTCTTGATTTCAATTCCAAGCATAAAAAAATCCCCGGCTATTCATGAAGAGTAGTCGGGGATTTTAATTATTTGTATCGTTTGGAAGATAGTGCAGAAAGTTCTTTAATGCGTAACTTGCCGCTTTTCCCTTTCGATTTTAGATGCGGTCCAACACTGTTTTTATGAGTGTGTCTATGGTGTTTTTATAGCCCGTATTGGCCTCTTTGATGAGTCGGTTGGCAATGACCATACATACTGTCATCGCTTTATGTCCCATCAGTCGTCCCAGTCCGGCGAGCGCTGAACTCTCCATTTCAAAGTTGGTTACTTTGAAGCCTTGGTATTCGAAGTTTTCTATTTTTTCATTCTGTTTCGGATCTGCTAGCGGAATGCGGAGCTCACGTCCTTGCGGGCCGAAGAAGCCGCCTGCGGCAATGGTAACACCGCGAACCATATCATCTTGAGCTATCCGGTCAATCAGTTCCTTATCCGCATCAATGACATAAGGTGCCGGTGCACACATGTTGCCCGACCATCCCATGTGGTTGAGGAAAGCCCGCTCAAAGGGAAGATCACACACTGCATTGCGTCCCGCATAGAAGTTGAGCAGTCCATCAAAGCCGATCGATTTCTGTGAGCAGACAAACGTACCTACGGGCGTGTTCGGCTGCAATCCTCCGCAAGTACCGATGCGCACCAGTTCCAGCTGGCGGAAGTGCTCTTTCTCTTCGCGTGTCTCAAAATCGATGTTGGCCAAAGCATCCAGTTCGTTGACTACAATATCAATGTTGTCACAGCCGATTCCTGTAGAAACAACGGTAATCCGCTTTCCTTTGTATCTGCCTGTCACTGTTTTAAACTCTCGGCTTTCCACTTCATGCTCCTTCTCTTCAAAGTGAGAAGCAACCAGTGCAACCCGTCCGGGGTCACCCACCAAAATGACTTTGTCGGCCAGCCATTCAGGTTTCACATGCAGGTGGAATACAGAGCCGTCCTCATTGATGATCAGCTCTGATGATGGAAAATACTTTTTCATGTTAAGTCTTTTTTAAATTATTTATTAATGTGTTGACTTGGGGTGCTGCTGGGGCGAGCAATGGTTTCTCGCATGGAAGTATCAGCTTCAATATTTTTCATCCGATAGTAATCCATGATGCCCAGATTGCCGTTGCGGAATGCTTCTGCCATTGCTTTAGGCACTTCAGCTTCAGCTTCAATCACCTTGGCACGAGCTTCCTGTGCTTTGGCTTTCATTTCCTGTTCGGAGGCTACAGCCATGGCACGGCGTTCTTCAGCTTTGGCCTGAGCGATGTTTTTGTCGGCATTGGCCTGGTCTATCTGCAGCGTAGCACCAATATTTTTACCTATATCAATGTCGGCGATATCAATGGACAGGATTTCGAAGGCGGTGCCGGCATCCAGTCCTTTGCGCAACACCAGCTTAGAGATAGAATCCGGATTTTCGAGTACGGACTTATGGTTTTCCGATGAACCGATAGAGGACACAATGCCTTCGCCTACGCGGGCCAGAATTGTGTCTTCACCTGCACCGCCTACAAGTTGGCGGATGTTGGCACGCACGGTAACGCGGGCTTTGGCTATCAGCTGGATACCATCTTTGGCTACTGCAGTGACCGGGGGAGTGTCAATGACTTTCGGATTGACCGACATTTGCACCGCTTCAAAAACGTCACGTCCGGCCAGGTCGATGGCTGTAGCCATTTGGAACGGGAGCTCGATGTTGGCCTTTGAAGCAGACACCAGTGCATGCACCACCTTTTCTACATGTCCTCCTGCCAGATAGTGGGCTTCGAGTTCGTCACGTGTGATACTTTTTAATCCAGCCTTGTGTGCTTCAATCATGGCGGGCACAATGATGTAGGGCGGAACATTACGGATTCTCATTAAGAACAGTTGAATCAGGGAAATGTGAACTCCTGAAACCTTGGCCGACAGCCATAGAAAAAACGGCACGTAGTGGAAGAAGATAACCAGAAAGATGATTCCTCCCAAAATGAGTCCAATTAGCGTTTGAAGAGGTGTTAACATAGTTGTAAGTATTTAAAATGAATAATTAATTCTGTGCTTTTTCTACCAGAATGACACCATCGCGGATGCGGTTTACAACGACAGGTGTTTTCTCATCCAGGAAGCCGTCCATGGATTTTACTTCCACTATCTGGCCGTTGATTTCAGCATATCCGATTTGAGCCAGACGGGTGGTACTGATACCCTTGTCACCCACCTTGACCTTTTCTTCGGCGCTGCGGTCCACTTTCGATTCGATGTCTTTTTTCAGGGCGAGATTGTCGAGCGCCTTCGATTTCATAAACCAGATCAGCGCAGCGATGCATGCAAAGACCGATATGCCCAAGGTGATGAATCCTTCCATGACCCCCAATTCGGTAAATGCAAAATAGCTGGCATAAATAAGGCATCCGGCGGCCGACAGACCGGCAATGGTAATGCCCGGAATCAGCAGTTCCACCAAAAAAAAGATGATGGCTGCTATAATCAGTGTGGCGATGAGAAGTATGTTCATGACTGCTACAATTTATGTGATTACTTGTTGATTTCCGCATTGCGCACTTTTACGGCCAATGTCTGCAGCTCTTCGTACATCTGCACGACTCTTTTTTCCAAGTCGAGGATAGCCGGAGCCATGCGCTGCTTTTCCGAAGCATTGGAAGCAGTATATTGTCCGCGGAGTTTTTCCAGCTTTCCTTCCTGTTCTCGGCAGTCTTTTTCCTTTTGTCTATACTGTTGGAAAAGCTGTTTGGCTTGAGCTGAGCAGAACTCGTTGAGCTGATAATATGTCCTGTTGTCATCAATCACAAATTCGAAATCGATGATTCGGCGTGTTTTCGGCTTGTAGTGGATAGCCGCTTGCAGCCTTTTCCGTGCAGTTTCTACTCGGTCAGCATCGCTCCATGTTTCCTTGAGCGAGTGAATTTGGGCCAGTCTGACCAGTTGAGCCTTGTCCATATTCTCATAATTGTATGTCTCTTTTGTGGCATTGGGGATGAAGACATAGACGCAAACCGTGTCTTGCGGTTGGTAGCGGTCGGATGCAAACCATCCCAGGTTGTTGAACTCATCTATCACATACATATAGTCATTATAGGGTGAATTGAACGGCATGCCCACGTTTTCCGGCACGAGGTATGTATCCAGGCTGCTGTTGTAGCGTGTCACAAAAATATCATATCCTCCCATGCCTTCTCCGTCAGTGGCATAATAGATGGTCACACCATCCGACATCACATACGGATAGTTGGCATTTCCCGCCGCATTGATATTGCCTGGTAGCGCGTGCTTGCTGCCCCATTCATTCTGCATCTTATTTTTAGAGAAAATATCCAATGTGCCTGTTTCACCCGATTCGCTGTAGTAAATTTTGTTTCCTATTTCAGTTTCATATACAGTGCCCGGATGATCGCCTTCCGCCTGGAAAAAATAGTTGAACGTATAGAGCTTACCCGATTCCTCACTTATTTTATAGGCATCCAGAAACTGTTTCTTGTTTACCACAAAACTGTCGATGATGCATACATTCTCCACTCCTTTAAGCATGCGCAAGTCTGCCTTGCTCTTTTCTAGCCATTGAACAGCTTCCTCTGTGGGCCGTTTTCGCTTTTCCAAGTCGGTTATGTATTTTTCAAAGCAGTCTACTGCTTCTTCAAAGCGATAGGTAGCATTGAGTGCTTGTCCCAGGTAGAACTGTCCGCTCGGAACCCTTCTTTTTACTGCCATTTCCAAGGGCTTGACAGCTGCTTCGGGATTCCCTGTCTTGAGGCAGCACACTCCATACCAGAAATTGTAATTGCCGTTTGAAGGGCTTGATTTGGTGTATCTTTGAAAAACAGGTTTGGCTTTTCCATAGTTGCCTTTAGAGAATAGGGTACGTGCCTGTTCAAGCGTTTGGGCATAGATGTTGCCCAAGACAAAACTGCAGAGTAAAAATAAAATATATTTTCTTTTCATTGTTTGTATATATTAAGCTACCCATAGAGGTATTGGATATCAAAATTACAAATTTATTGGAAATAAACGTTTTTTAGTTGATTCTATTATGTTAATTCTTCTTTAAATCATTCTTTTCTTTTACTTTTGCACCCGATTTTTTTGAAGATATGGCACAATTTACTGAAAAAGAGAAAACGCTCCGTCGCATAGAGAAAAGGTTCAGCAAGGGAGTTGTACAATATGGTTTGATAGAAGAAGGGGATAAGATTCTGATTGGGCTTTCGGGCGGAAAGGATTCATTGGCACTCGTTGAGCTGTTGGGTCGCCGGGCTCGCATCTACAAACCTCGTTTTTCGGTGGTGGCAGTGCATGTGGTGATGACCAACATTCCGTATCAGAGCGACATCGATTATCTGAAGTCCCACTGTGAGGCATATGGTATCCCGTTCGTACTGTATGAAACATCGTTCGACCCCTCTACGGATACTCGTAAATCTCCCTGTTTCCTTTGCTCGTGGAACCGCCGCAAGGCTTTGTTTACGGTGGCTAAGGAGCATGGATGCAATAAAATTGCGTTGGGACATCACATGGATGACATACTGGAAACTTTGCTGATGAACCTCACCTATCAGGGGGCTTTCAGCACCATGCCGCCCCGTTTGGTGATGAAGAAATTTGATATGACCATCATCCGTCCGATGTGTTTGGTGCATGAGGCGGATCTGACTGAGCTTGCTGCTTTCCGCAACTATCGGAAACAGGTGAAGAACTGCCCCTACGAGTCGCAGTCGGGCCGCAGTGATATGAAAGGTATTCTTCGCCAGCTGGAAGCCATGAATCCTGAAGCACGCTACAGCCTTTGGGGGAGCATGACCAATGTGCAAGCAGATTTATTACCCGATAAAATTGATTAATAACAAAAGGAGAGATAAGTATGAAAGGTGTTTATACCATTTTATTGTTGATTGTATCCAATGTCTTCATGACATTCGCCTGGTACGGGCATTTAAAAATGAAACAGGAGTTTAGCTGGTTTGCTTCCCTGCCTCTGATTGGGGTCATAGCATTCAGTTGGGCGATTGCTTTTTTTGAATATTCCTGCCAGATTCCTGCCAACCGTATCGGCTTTGTAGGAAACGGAGGTCCGTTTACTTTGATGCAGCTGAAAGTGATACAGGAAGTGATTACGCTGGTAATCTTTACCGTATTTACCACTTTGTTTTTCAAGGGAGAAACGCTTCAGTGGAATCATTTTGCAGCCTTCCTTTGCCTGATAGCTGCCGTGTATTTTGTCTTTATGAAATAAATCCGGGCCGTAGAGGCATTGCAGCAGGGAGGAAAGGTTGAATCCCTATGATGAAAAAAGAGAGCCGTATCTGCTCGTTTACCGAGTGAAGATACGGCTCTCTTTTTTGTACATTCACGACACAGTTAGGAAATTCAGCCTTCCGTGCCGAGATTATTTCTTTTGATCCGGCTGCATGAATTTGTTCATACCTTCCGTCTGGAAGGTTTTAAACTTGCCGTCTTCTCCGGTATAGATAAAATAGGCTTCAATATCAGGATGTGCAGCGCATAATTCTTTTGATTCCTCCAGTCCCATAACCATGAACGAAGTGGCCAGGGCATCAGCTGTCATGCAGTCTTTGGCAATGACAGTGGCCGAAAGGATGCTGTGTTGCACCGGATAGCCTGTGCGTGGATCGATGGTATGGGCATACTTTTTACCGTCCTTATAATAATAGTTGCGGTAATTGCCCGAAGTGGCCAGGGCTACGTCTGATACTTCCAGCACCGTTTGCAGGTCTTGATTTACAGACAACGAATCATCAACCGGTTTGTTGATGCCGATACGCCACGGTCTGTGAGTCGGGTTCTTCCCTTTTACTACCACCTCACCGCCTATATCGACCATGAAATTCTGGATTCCTTTCCGTTGCAGCAGTCCGGCTACTACGTCTACGGCATATCCTTTAGCCACAGCACTGCAGTTGAGCAGGATGCGCGGGTCTTCTTTCACAATCTTTCCGTTTTCGAGGCGTATTTTCTGGTATCCGATGGTTTGCAGCAGGCTGTCGACCATGGCATCGTTGGGGAAAGTCCCTTTTTTGAATCCGAATCCCCAGGCATTCACCAGTGGTGCTACGGTGATGTCAAACGCCCCTTTTGTAGCCTCTGATATTTCCATAGAGCGTAGGAAACAAGTTTGGAAAAAACTGTCTACAGCCACTTCTTCGTTGCGGTTGATGCGGCTGATGACCGATTGTTCGTTAAACGGAGACAAAGATAAGTCAAACCGTTTCAGTTCGGCTTCAATTTCTGTCTTCAGGTTTTCGTCATACTGATACGTAATATTGTAGATGGTGCCGAAAATCAGCCCTTTGTCATTTTGGAAACCTGCAGGTTTCTCCTGCTTCGATATGATCCAGATAGAAGCAAAGATGAAGAAGGCCAACCAAAGAAAGCTTGCTTTTGTTTTCATGTGAGAGTCTTTTCAAATTAAATGAATGTATGAATTAAAGTGGCAGTTTATAAATCAATGAATACGTGATTCCCATGTTGTTTGATTTATATTTGCCATAGCCGGGCACATACCACGGATCGCCGTATTCGCCAGTAGAAGCATTAAGCTTGTATTTCATGCGGACTGACCATCCCATGTTGAAATTCTTGTAGATGCGCACCTTGACGCCCAGCACCAGCTCCATCCAGTGCATGGAAGCCTTCATGCCTTTGTGATTGAACGGAATGCTTCCACCCCAATAGTCGTCTTCGAGGCTGGGATTTCCGATGGCATCTCCCCAGATAGGGTCTTGGGCCGGCAGCGTGGCTACGTCGTATTTAAACGAACTGAAAGCATAGCGGATACCTGCGTAAAGATAGCTGTTCTTCTCTTTCTTTTTGGCCATTGTGTTGTAGTCCATTCCGATGCGGAAGAAAGGAGCTGCCTTGCTTTTGTAGTGGATACCCGTCTCACTCCATGTGTCTGTGCCGCCCATACCGAACTCAAAAGTCGGAATGAACTTATTTTTCAGGTTCACTGCCACCTGGATTTCCGAACTCATGAAATCGCCCCCCAGCAGTTTACTGCCAAGGCCATACAGGTCCATGCCCACATACGTCCCGTTGTAGAGTGGAATCGTATCTGTGCTGGCCACCTCTTCCTTTTGGGGTTCTTTCTTGGGTGCTTTGACTGCCTGCTGTTGGGCCAGCACAGGGCTTCCCAAGGTAGCAAGCAGCAGCATGCTAATGAGTCGTTTCCGGCTTACGGTCGCGATATTTAAAGAATATCTGTAGATTTTCAATTTCATTGCTGTTGGCTTCTTTATTTCTGAAATAGATAGAGTCTATTTTTTCCGAGCTGCCTGCCTTGTTGCCAAACCGGGCACTCACAATGTTTTGCTTCATCATGTATCCGCATTCCATGGATTGGAAATAGGGTCTGTTCTCCTGCACGATGTAGAGGGTATCCACGTCGTTGGGCTTGCGCACCGGGTCATATTGTAGGATGAACACTGTAGAGTCATTGGTGTATCGTAAAGGAAGCATCAGTTTGCTTACCTTCTTCTCGTTGTTGAGGATGATGGAGTCGGTGCCCAGTGCCTTGATGGTCAGCGAGTCGAGCGTATCATTCAGCACCTCCAGTTTATTGTCGGGGTTGAGCACTTTGAACGAACAATACATCATCGGCCGCCCGGCTAAGGAGCAGTCGTTTTCGTCTGAGCATGAGGTGTAGATGCTGCCGGCGATGCCCACCATCATGAACAGCAAAAAGGTACGAACTAAATTCTTCATAATCGTTTTATTGAATGGAATCATATTTTCTTTTCTATCTGGTAATTGTTCCGTTCCGGCGCGTTGCGTGAAATCAGCTCACCCAAGAATCCGGCCAGAAACAGTTGCGTTCCTATAATCATCGCTGTGAGCGACAGGTAGAAATAGGGCGAGTCGGTAACAAGACGGTAGGGGAGGCCGTTGTACATGGCATACAGCTTGCTGCCTCCTACGATGATGACCGATATCATGCCCACAAAAAACATCAGCGAACCCAGCAGCCCGAAGAAATGCATGGGTTTCACACCGAATTTCGAGAGAAACCACAATGAAATCAAGTCGAGGTATCCGTTTACGAAGCGGTTGAGGCCGAACTTGGTCGTGCCGTACTTCCGGGCCTGGTGGTGAACCACTTTTTCGCCGATTTTCTTGAAACCGGCATTTTTGGCCAGGTAAGGAATGTAGCGGTGCATTTCACCATACACTTCGATGTGCTTGATGACTTCTTTGCGGTAAGCCTTCAGTCCGCAGTTGAAGTCGTGCAGGTTCTTGATGCCCGACACCTTGCGTGCGGTGGCATTGAACAGCTTTGTGGGCAGTGTCTTGGAAAGCGGGTCATACCGCTTTTGTTTCCAGCCCGATACAAGGTCGTAACCCTCCTGGGTAATCATCCGGTATAATTCCGGAATCTCGTCCGGACTGTCCTGCAAGTCGGCATCCATTGTAATGACTACCTCTCCCTGTGCTTCTTCAAATCCGCAGAACAGGGCGGGTGACTTGCCGTAATTGCGGCGGAACTTAATTCCTTTTACGTGTTCCGATTTCTTTTTCAGTTCCTCAATCACTTCCCACGAACGGTCTGTGCTGCCGTCGTTGACAAAAATAACTTCCCAAGAGAACCCGTTGGCTTTCATCACACGCTCAATCCAGGCATAAAGCTCGGGTAGCGATTCTTCTTCGTTGAATAAAGGAACTACAACTGATATATCCATTGTTTGTTTTTAGTTTACAGGTGAAAAGTGGTTCAGACAAGCGTATCTTGTTCGGGCTTTGCTTTCTTCATTACCAGCAAAGCTGTGGGGATGGCCATGATGCTTCCCCATAGCATATCCCATGATATCAGCTGCATGGTGATGTCTATGGAACGGAGTGAACGTACACTGTCTATGGTTTCTTTGATAATTGCTTTGTTGGCGGCCAGCTCGGGAGCATTGGCTATGAGCTCATCCCACAGCTGCGTGTAGGAATTGAGAATGTATCCGTGGTCGATGAACTCGAAATATACATAGTGAGCCACTCCTGCCAGCATGGAAGCAAACATGTACATGAATACAGTGAATATCACTGCATGTGCAAACGATATGCTGCCTCCACATACTTTGTCGCGATACATCCGGGCATAGAAATAGCCCATGAATGGCACGGCAAGCGTCAGGATTATAAACAAAAAGGAAAAAAACGGAATCTGAAATCCAAGAGGGAATAGAATGAACTTCAAAATCCAATATACGCCCATATAGGTGCCAAAATGCATAGCGTATTTTCGTAAAAAGGTTCTGTTGTCTGTCATCTTCATATATTAATAGGGCACAAAGGTACAAAATAATATCGGTTGGAAGGGAAAATATCGCTGTTAAAGTTATCAAAGCTATGGAAGAGATAAATTCTCACTTTTTTGAAATTTTATTCTACTGATAAACAGGTAATTGTGATTTTTATTGAAAAAAAGTTTGTATCAGCTATTGCAGATTACATAAAAATGCCTACCTTTGCAATCGCAAAACGGGTAAGTCCTATACGGCCAGCTCCCTTCGAATCCTCCAGGGCTTGATCGCAGCAAAGGTAGTTGGTTGTAGCGGCGCGATATAGTAAGCTTACCCACCCGCCTCTTTAGCTCAGTTGGCCAGAGCACGTGATTTGTAATCTCGGGGTCGTTGGTTCGAATCCGACAAGAGGCTCAAAAAAGAAAACTCCATTAATCGAAAGATTGATGGAGTTTTTTTATGTCTTATCTCGAAAGGATACATCCGCAGAACTGTAAGTTCGGGTCATTGTGAATAGGGCTTGTGTATTGTTATGAGTCTCGTCCTCAATAGCCTTGGTAGGTATTAAGGACGAGTCATCTGCTATTTCGAATGGTTAGAATTTAAAAGGAGTTGTTTTTACGTAAACCTTAAAGTCTTTGATGCCACCCAATACTTCACTTCCCATGTGGGGTAGATATTGTATTCCGTTTAGTGTATGAACATCCCCTAAGTCAATGACAATTGCATGAGGGTATTGACTTCCGACTGTTGTGCTCCAATAGGTAGATTCTTGTAAATCGAATATCTTGTCAGCAGAACGGTTTGTATGGGCAACTTCTTCGCTGTCGGCATATGCCACAGTCCAAGGTTCTCGGGAGAGCCGTTCTCCGTTTTCATTCAGTACGTGTATTTCGGCGATACAAGCCAAATTTTTCCCGTTTTGTGCATTTAAAGCTTCAAGACAGAGATAACGTCCTTTGACAGCCTGGCTAAATTTTATTTCTTGCCATCCGTTCCCGGCCTTGAAACTTCCTGATAAGACAGGACTTTCTGCCGATAGATTCAGCTGTTCACCTTTTTTTCGGTGTGTCAATGGTTTTTGTACCAGCAGTTGGTTCAAGATAGGTTTACGTAATCCTTCACTTTTAGCTTCTTTAGGACCTATGATGTCGAATACCAGCACTTCATTTTTGCCCTTTTTAAGCCAACATCCTGGAACATATAACGTCTGCTGAGGTCCGATTTCCCAAATTCGCCCTAACGCATATCCGTTGACATAGACCAACCCTTTGCCCCAAGTCTCAAAATTTAAGAAGGTATCCCCCGGTTTCTTAACCTCAAATGTGGCACGATAACACCCCGGTATGCGTTGTCCCGATTCATCTTTCAGTGCATGTATGGGTTCGAATGTCATGTTGGTATAGAATTCATATGAATCTTCTAGGTTGTATACTTCCCATGATTTTAAGTTGCATACAAACGGATAACCGTCTTTTTCAATTGTCAGTTCGACCTTTTCTGTGATTCCTTTGTAGTCTTTGATGGCACGTCCAAAATTGATACGTCCCATTGCTTCTACTAAGATATCCAGCCGGGCTCCTTTGGCGCAAGCCGGCAGTTTCAGTTTCTTTTCTCCGTTGCGGCGGTCAAGTTTGCCGATATATTTTCCGTCAAGGAAAATCTGCGCATAGTCGTGCGCCTCATTAACCGTGAGCAAAGCCGGGTTTTTCAGTTCGGGGAGAACTGTGCGGTACAGAATGCTTCCAAATCCCTGATCATATTCTTCCATGGTGCGGATATCTTTGTCTTTCTTGGCTTCTGGAAGATTTTCAAACAGACGAGCCATTTCAGTAAACTTGAAAGCAGGGATATGTATGGATGGAATAGGGCGAGGCACGTCTGGCAGTTTCTTCCCTGGGTGATATTTTTTCAGTGTTTCTCTGAGTTTCCAGTACTTTTCAGTAGTCTGTCCGGATTCACTGATAGGAGCATCGTAGTCGTAAGAAGTAACATCAGGAGCAAATCCCGGAGAATTAGCTCCAGCCCAATGCCCCCAGTTGGTTCCTCCATGGGTCATATACAGACTGAATGAAATGTTTTTGGAAAGCATTTCGTCAATGCCTGCAATCATGTCTTCGGCAGGGCGTGTTTCATGGTTGGCTCCCCATTTGTCGAACCATCCGCTCCAGAACTCGCTGCACATCAAGGGACTGTTAGGACGCAGCTCTTTCAGACGTGAGAATTGCTGGTCAATGTTGGCTCCTGTGCCAAAATTCATAGTCCATATCAAATCGTGTAGTCCATTCTTGGTAAAATTGGAAGCCCAGTCGCATTGAAACAATGTGACCTCCTTGAAATTCTGTCGAACGATGTTGCGGATTTGCGAAACATATTCCTTACTTTCTCCATACGAACCATATTCATTTTCCACTTGCACCATGATGATTGGTCCCCCGTTCTGGATGGTCATGTTTTTCACTTGTCCGGCAACGGCTTCTTCAAAGATTGCAACCCGTTCCAGGAAATAAGGGTCTGACTCACGTAGTCGGATATCCTTCTTTTTTAGCAGCCACCAAGGCAGTCCGCCCATTTCCCATTCTGCACAGACATACGGCCCCGGGCGTAGAATCACATACATATCGTTCTTTTGGCACAAGCGGCAAAATTCAGCCAAGTCATTTTGTTCTTTAAAATTAAACACGCCAGGCTGAGGTTCGTGTGCATTCCAAAATACATACAGACAGATAGTGTTCATTCCTAGAGCTTTGCATAATTGAATGCGTTGCTCCCAATAAGGCTTGGGGATACGGGGGTAGTGCAATTCTGCCGCTTTTACCACAAATGGTTTTCCGTTTAGCAGGAAAGTTCCTTTTCCTGCTTCAAAGCGAGGCTGATCTTCCCATTTTTCCAAGTTCCATTGGTTGCGCCAAGGAATGATCATTTGATTTCCTTCCAATTCGAACGGTAGCCAGACATATCGAGACTTTTCCAAATCCTTTTTATTCCATCGGTCGAACATAGCAATGTAGCAGTCTTTCTTGCCCATTACCTGCTGCACGAATGTGCTTTGCGCATAAAACGTCTTGTCGGCATCTTTCCCTCTGCAGGGATTGCCTAAGCTTTTCCAGGGGCCCATGATGGAATCGGCAACGGCCAATTCTGCCTCATTCGGATCCCATCCCGTACAGCCTGAAGTGAGCATATAATATTTGCCGTTACGTTTGAATACGGCAGGTGCTTCTCGGCTTTCTCCGATAAAGTTGCGTGTAAACTTACCGGATGGACGCAAATAGTCATCCGTTAGTTCACTGATGTATAATGTACGGTTTTCTTCGGATGAATAAAAATGATAGGCCTTTTCGTTCTCATCCACAAATATGGTCTGGTCACGACTCATGGCATTGTTGGGACGGAAACTGCCTAAATAGGTGAATGGTCCGATAGGAGAATCGCTTACTGCCACACCAGCACAAGCTTTGCTGTAATCTGCACTTTCCACATGTGCCCACATCACAAATTTGCCAGTCTGTTTGTTGTACACCACTTTGGGACGCTCCAGCACTTTGCTGGGATGCAGGTCGTGGCTTCGGTCATCTTTTACGGCAGGTAGTACAATTCCTTCAAATTTCCAGTTTATCAAGTCGGGAGAAGAATAGCAGCTCACTCCGGTTACATCCGTGCGGTAACATTCCCATGTGGCCCATTGAGGGAGAATGGTTTTTCCTTTTTTATACTCTCCATACCAGTAATAGGTTCCTTCATGATAAAGAATACCTCCTCCGTGTGCGTTTATCGGATTCCCGTCTGTGTCGAGCCAGACTCCTCCTGGAGTAATTGCTGCCTGAGATGTCTTAGTTTGTGCTTTTACGGAACACAGACTGCACAGTCCAATAAGTAGCATCATGCTTAAAAAAAAGTTCTTCATACGTAAATATTATTAGGATATAGTAGAATGTACGTTTTACTTGCAGACAAAAATAAAAGAAAACTGCGAGAGTAGAGTTGAAGAATGTTTCAAAAATGCCCCATTTAAAATTCAAAAGGCCGACAAGCAGCATTTTTGTTCTTGTTATGGGTGAAAAATCAATCTTTTTGAATCAAAAAATCACTTTTTACATTTTATTTCCTTTTACATTTGTATCCTGTCATCACAGAGCCAGGCTTCATGAATGGCAATCATCTTGCAGCGGGAACATCGCTTTAAATAGTCTGCCTGCGGGTTGTCTTTTTAACTTAAAAGAGCAATTCTAACGATAAAAATATAACTGATGAACCGAAGAATGCTTTTCTTTTTTGTGTGTGGAATAGTTGGTTGTTTCTACACTGCTGTAGCCCGTTGCCCGATTGCTGTTACTGCAGATTCGCTGGAAAACGTGTGGGCGTTGACTGCTGTTCCCTTTAAACTGTTGGGAGAGCATGCTGTTTGCAATGTAAAGGTAAATTGGAGCTTACGGGCGGGTGCGGATAGTTATCACGTGTATCGAGGGCATACTTTGTTGGGCACAACCACCGGTGATACGTTCGACGATTATGCTCTTTCTCCTGATTCCGTATATACTTATCGTGTCTGCGCTTATCAGTCGGGCAGAAAGATAGAGGAGTCGGCAATTTCCAGGGTTGCTACTTTCGTTGCTGACAAGCGGCTTGCTCTCTATGATAACCTGACAGGAAAGTATCTTGTTGATGAGACTGATAAGCCTCAAGGAATTAAGATAGGTGACCTTTATTATTTATACCAGATTCAAAAGGTGCTTAAAGAGGAGAAAGGGCAAAAAAAACTGGGATGGCAAATCACCGAAAGTGTGTCGCTCACCGGAAAAGACCACGACTGGAGCATTCCCAGGGAACTGGCATTTTATCCTCATGTAAATTTTGAAGGCAATGCTTTTCAATACAATCCTGCTACAGGTAAGGTGGTATTTTCTTCTCACTATGAAGATGCAGAAGGGTATACGGCAGCTAAGATTTTTTTAGCTCAAATTACTCCGGGTGGTAGTCTGGAGGTGGGCACTCAGGAGCGTCCGTTGGGATATGATTCACGTGATCAATCGCTATTTATCGATGAGGATGGTACGGCTTATCTGCTTTCCGCAACCCGGATGAATGCGGATATCCATATTTATCTGCTGGATGAGTCGTGGACTAAGCCGGTAAAGTTGATAAACACTGTTTTTGTGGGGCAGCACCGGGAAACGCCTGCTATCGTAAAACATGACGGAGTTTACTATTTTCTCAGTTCCAAAGCTTCCGGATGGTATCCTAGTCAGGCCATGTATGCTTATGCTACTCAGCTGGACGGTGTGTGGACTCCTTTATATGAAATAGGCAACAGTTCTACTTTTGATGCACAGGTGAATCATGTAAAGAAGTACGGAAGAAGCCGGGCTACATTTGGCTTGTGGAGTTATCATTGGGGAGCACAGCGGAAGTATCCGTCTGCCGCTGGCAACTTCCCGCGTATATCTGTCGTGTCGTTTCATGCAGGATACGCTTCTGCCGATTATTTCCGATATGTAGAGTTGGATAGCATGTATGGCTTGATTCCTGTGCAAACAGGACGCATCTTAACGCAGACTGCTTCTGTTGCTTCAAGTGTGGCCAATCGCACAGGGGCAAACCCGGTATGTGTTACAGATGGTGCAGATATGATGTCCTCTGCTTTTTTTCAAGGGAGCAGTTATCCATATACCTTGACTCTCGACCTGCAAGCGGAAAAGAAGGTGACTGAAATCAATCTTTCTACTCGATTGATGAATGGTTCGGAAACGGCATATAAATATACCATCGAAGGGAGTAAAGACGGCAAAGATTTTGAACTGCTCGTAGACGGGAAGGATAATTGGCAGATTGGATTTCTCATCTTACCGCTTTCTGATTCACCGTTTTGCCGTTTTCTGCGGTTGACTGTGTGGAGTGTCGTAAACGTGCATAATGGTCATGAGGCCGTTTGGGCAGATGGAATTTATGAGCTGAGAGCATTGGGATTTAGCAAGTAGGAGCGTCGGATTCATTCGTTATAATTATTCTGTTTCGTCGTTCTAACCGCTTGCTTTCCGATAGGATTCTGATTCATCGTCGTGGTTTAATTGAACCACCCGGGTGGGCCATGTGATTCACCTGGGTGGTTCACGTAAACCACTTCGGTGGTGTAGGCTGTATTGCGGTGTGTGGCTTGACTGAAAGGGGGTGGAGGCAGAAGAGAAAGGCAGCATCAGAGGTGCTTACCGGCGTAGCCTCCGGCAAAAGCAGCCGTTAATCCCATAGCCATACTGATAAAGAAATAGAGTGCAAAGGTGCCGTAGTATTCTCCTTTCAATAGAGCGATGCCATCGTTTGAGAAGGTGGAAAAGGTAGTGAAACCGCCGCATAGTCCTGTGGTCAGCATCAGCCGCACTTCAGCTGAAAGGTGAAAGCGTTCAGAAAGGGCATAAAACAGACCGATGAGGAAACTGCCGAGGAAGTTGACTGTGAGTGTAGCCCACGGAAAATGGTAGGGTACAATGCGCTCGTGCATACCCAATTGCACAAAATAGCGGAGGACACTGCCCAGTCCTCCGCCGATAAAAATATAAATGATTTCTTTGCTCATTCGTTTGTGGATTCAGTTTGTTTTGCCGCTGTATTCTGCAGGTAAACGGTCCCCTATGTCTGGGCAGATAATCTCCCGTCCTGCAGATGGCCTTTTGTTTGGGCCGATTATTTCTCCGGCAATGTGTAATGGATGCTGTTGATTATCTGTCCTGATCTTCGTTTTTCACCATTCCTTTGTATTTTTCCGGAAGGGCACTTTCTACCGCAGCATACGCTTCCGTCATAGTCGCCTTGATGTTCTCCATGCCTTTTCCTTTGGGAGGAATCGGATCGTGAATAGTGAGAATCATGCGGTGGCGGTGAATCCATTTGCCGTTGCGCGGCAGGATTTCGAACGATCCGTCGATTGTGACAGGCACTACGGCCAGCTGCAGGTCATCGGCCAGCTGGAAAGCTCCTTTTTTGAAATATCCCATGTGTCCGGTAAAGGTGCGCGCGCCTTCGGGGAATACGACCAGTGAAACTCCGTCTTTCAAGGACGACTTGGCCTGACGGATGGTCTCCATCACCTTCTTCGGACCCGAGCGGTCCACAAAGATGTGTCCGGCACTTTCACAAGCCTTGCCTACAAACGGGATTTTGCGGAGGCTTTTCTTCATCATCCATTTAAAATTACGTCCGAGAAAGCCATATATCAGAAAGATGTCGAACGATCCCTGATGATTGGGCACAAAGATATAGGAGGTCTTGCTGTGCAGTTTTTCCAGTCCGCGGATTTTAACGGGAATCAGCAGGAAAAGACATACCAGCTGCGACCAGATTTTCCCGGGATAATAACCCCAGAAATGTGCTCCGCCCAACAGAGAGCCAATGATAGTAACGAGAGCTGTCACGATGGTCAGCACCAACAGAATAGGCAGGGCAATGCATAGCTGATAGATGTAGTATAAAATCTTCATACGAACGTATTTTTTTGCAAAGATACATGATTTTGGGAAAAATGGGAGCAGGATGTCTCATTATCTTTTTGATTTGTTATTTTTGTAGTGGCTAATAGGATGCCGTGCGGAATGTCTGGCATTTTATGGTGAAAGAAATGGAATTTGAAACTATATAAAGAGGATAGACAATTATGATACGAATTCTACATACAGCCGACTGGCATTTGGGACAGACTTTTTTCGGCTACGACCGTGAGGCTGAGCAGGAGGCTTTTCTGAGCTGGCTGGCTGGTCAGATTCATGAAAACGAGATTGATGCTTTGGTGGTGGCAGGCGATGTGTTTGATGTGTCGAACCCTTCGGCAGCTGCCCAGCGGATGTATTACCGGTTTATTTATGAGGTTACAGCAGCCAATCCTGCCTTGCAGATTGTCATCGTGGCCGGTAACCATGATTCGGCTGCCCGGCTCGAAGCTCCGCTTCCTTTGCTGCAGGCCATGCGTACGGAAGTGCGCGGAGTGGTGCGTAAGTCGGAGGGGGGAGAAGTAGACCTTGACCATCTGTGTGTGGAACTGAAAAACAGGCAGGGGGAAGCAGAAGTGCTTTGCCTGGCAGTGCCTTTTCTTCGCCAGGGGGATTATCCGGCTGTTGCTGAATCAACAACAACTGCAGCTGATTGCTCGTCTGCTGCTCACTCTTCATCTGCTTCTGCATCAACGATATCTGCTTTGGATTCTTCGTCTGCTGAATGTTCGTCTGTTTCACGCAATCCGTATGCCGACGGTGTGCGCGAGCTTTATCGCCGCTTGATTCAGCACGCATTGCTTCGGCGGAAGGCGGGACAGGCTGTGCTGGCGATGGGGCATCTGCAAGCCACGGGGGCTGAAATAGCAGAGCGGGATTACAGTGAGCGTACGGTGATTGGCGGATTGGAGTGTGTCTCGCCCGATGTGTTCGACGGGGCGATAGCGTACACTGCCTTGGGTCATATCCACAAATCTCAGCGTGTGTCTGGCAGGGAGAATGTGCGCTATGCCGGCAGTCCGCTTCCGATGTCGTTTGCCGAGAAAAACTATCATCATGGGGTGGTGATGGTCACCTTTGAGGACGGGCGTGCAACTGATATCTGCCGTTTGGCGTGTCCGCAACTGGTGCCGATGGTGAGTGTGCCGGTTGGTGAGCCCGCTTTGCCCGGTGAGGTGCTCCGTCTGCTGAAAGCTTTGCCCGACCGTAGCGGGGAAGCTCCTTATCTGGAGGTGAAGGTCTTGCTTGAGGAGCCCGAACCTTTGCTCCGGCAGCAGATAGAAGAGGCATTGGCTGGCAAGAACTACCGTTTGGCACGTATTGTTTCTGCCTATCGGAAGGAAGAGAAAAACGAGAAGAGAGAGGAACAGGCATGTGCGGAGGGATTGCAGGAGATGTCTCCTTTGCAAATTGCGCAATCCACGTTTGAAAAGATATATCAGTCGGATATGCCGGACGAATTGGTAGCCTTGTTCCAGGAAGCCTGCCGGTCGGTGAGCCTGTCTGAGGATGATTCCGATGCTCGCTGAAACAAGTGCCAAGGAAAGCAAATCGGAGAAGGATTAAGGAATGTACTAAGGAAACAAATAGTGCAAGAATTAAGGAATATACAAAGGAAAAACAGTTGGACAATAGGTCCAGAATTAAGAAAACAATTGGGTAGGAAACGGACTAACCAAGAAAAGGAATCAGATAAAGATGAAAATACTAGCTATACGATTGAAAAACCTGACTTCTATTGAAGGGACAGTAGAAGTGGACTTTACGAGTGAGCCCTTGCGCTCGGCAGGTATCTTTGCTATTTCGGGGCCCACCGGAGCCGGTAAGTCTACTTTGCTCGATGCGCTCTGTCTGGCGCTGTATGATAAAGCCCCTCGCTTTGCCTCTTCGGTGGAGAATATCAGCCTGGCCGATGTGGGGGATAATCAAATCAATCAGGCCGATGTGCGCAATCTGCTGCGCCGGGGCACGAGCGACGGGTATGCTGAGGTCGACTTCCTGGGCATCGATGGTCATCGCTACCGTTCGCGCTGGTCGGTGAGGCGCACGCGCAACAAGGTGAGCGGTTCGCTGCAGGCGCAGGTGATGCAGGTGAGCGACCTGGATACTGAGAAAGAGTTTCAGGGCACCAAGCGCGAGCTGCTGAATCAGCTGACGGAGCTTGTGGGGTTGAATTATGAGCAGTTCACCCGCACCGTGCTGCTCGCCCAGAATGATTTTGCTACCTTCCTTAAGTCGAAAGGGGCTGCCAAGGCCGAACTGCTCGAAAAGTTGACCGGCACGGCTGTCTACTCGCGTATCTCGCAGGAGATTTACTCCCGCAGCAAGACCCTGCAGGCTGAGGTCGACCTGATTCGCGGCAAGATGAATGCCATCGAACTGATGTCGGAAGAGGATTTTCTTGCCTTGCAGAAAGAAAAGGAAGAGTGGATGCAGCAGCGTGAGGCAGGAGGCCGACGGCTGACTGTTCTCAATGAGCAGTGGCAGGTGGTGCGCTCGTTGCAGGCGCAGGAGGAATTGCTTGCTCGCAAGCAGCAGGAGGAGCAGCAGGAGAAAGAACGCTCCGGCCAACTGGCACAGCAGCTGGCCAGTCAGGAGGAAGGATGGACGCATTTCAAGCAGCAGTGTGAGGCCATACAGCCCGATTTGCAGAAGGCCCGTGCGCTCGATGTGCAAATCCAGTCGCGGCAGACTGATTACGGACAGGCGCAGTTGCGCTGGAAGGAAGCTGCGGCGCAGGTAGCTGAGCAGGAAAAGAAGCTACGGGCGGCTCATGAGGCCAGCCGCGCATCCTACGAGTCACTGGTCCGCCTGCTGAACTGGGCGGCAGCCGACGAGGTGCTGTCGATGGAGCAGGTGGCCGATTTTCTGCGTCGGGATGAGGCTGACCTGAAAGACAAAGAACAGGCCAATGAGGTACGCCGCCAGCAGTTGGAGGCTTTTGCCTATCCCTCATTGGTGGAAGAGCAGGGCCGGTGCCGGGAAGAGAAGAAGCGGTTGCAGACCATCGCTCAGCTGACAAAAGACGAACAGGCTACGGTGGCCGAATGTCAGCGGCTGGGTAAGGAGGCGGCTGTCTGCGAACAGCGTCTGGCTGAGCATCGGGCAACACTGGAGACTGTCAAGCGGGTGTATGATAATGCCCGTATGGCGGTGGGGAAGGATGTGAAGGCGCTCCGCGGTCAGTTGCAGGAGGGGGAAGCCTGTCCGGTGTGTGGCAGTGTGCAGCATCCTTATGCTTCGCTTCATGAGGGGATAGATACGCTGTTCCGCCAGCTGGAGCAGGAGTTTACTTCTGCCAGTGAGACTTACCAGCAGACGAACAACCAGTTTATCACAGTGCAGCGTGATTGGGCTCATCATCAGCAGGAGGAACAGCGTTTGCGCGCGCTGCTTCAACAGCTTTGGGTGGAGAATGTTCAGCAGGGGGGATTGAGTCAGCCTGTTTCGGAGGCAGCTTCTGAGTCAGAACAGGCGGATAGCGGCTTGGCCGAACACATTCATGGCCGGATGGAGGTTATCGATAGCCGCTTGCAGGAACTGAGCCGACTTTTGCAGGCTTACCAGCGGTTGTATGAGGACTGGCAGCGGGCCGATGCGGCTGTTAAGCAGCAGCGCATGCGGTGTGAACAACTGCGGATGTATGCCAGCCGCTACCAGCTGGAGGTGCAGAAACTGTCGGCCGGAGAGGAACAGCGGGTGCTTCTGCAGCAGGCGCTCAGTAAGGAACAAACCCGCTTCAGAGAGGTAGAACAAGCTCTGCAGGCCCTGCAGCAAGAGCGGAGTGCTTTGTTGCGCGGTAAGAGTGTGGAGGATGCCGAGCGGGCTATGAAGAAGAAAGAAGACGAACTGGCTGCTGAATTGGAAAGAGTGCGCAAGGCGGTGGAAGTGTTGCGTCAGCGTCAGGCGGGTCTGCAGGGAGAAATCAAGCAGATAGCATCGGTGGTGGAGGAGTTGAGGGAGAAAACGCGCTCTATCTCATTTCCTCTTTGCAATTCTTCTCTCGTGGAAGGAGCGGCTTCTTCGGAACTTGCATCCGTTTTACGGCAATTCGCTTCCTCAGTTGATGCTTCGCAGCAGTCCGCTTTCTCAGTTGATGTTTTCTCGTCAGTTGATGCTTCCTCATCTGCTGCTTCCTCCACAGAGATACCTTTGGCAGTTCTGGCAGATTCTCTTTCTTCTGCCATTGCTCAGCAAGAGGCCGACAACCGCCACACCGAACAGCGGCTTTCGGCCATTGAGGTGCGGTTGCTTCAGCAGCAGAAGAATCAGGAGTTGATGGCACAGGTGGCCCGTGAACTGGAAGGAAAGCAGCGGGTGGCCGAGCAGTGGGCCAAACTTAACAAACTGCTGGGTAGTGCCGACGGGGCCAAATTTAAGGTGATTGCCCAGAGTTACACGCTCAATCACCTGCTTCGGCATGCCAATCGTCATTTGTCCTACCTCTCCAAACGCTATAAGTTGCAGCAAGTGCCGGGCACGCTTGCCTTGCAGGTCATCGACTGTGATATGTGCGATGAAGTGCGTACGGTCTACTCACTTTCGGGTGGGGAGTCCTTTCTCATCTCGCTGGCTTTGGCTTTAGGGTTGTCATCGCTTTCAAGCAACAACCTCAAGGTGGAATCGCTCTTTATCGATGAAGGTTTTGGCTCGCTCGATGCCGACAGTCTGCGTACGGCCATGGAAGCGTTGGAGCAGCTTCAGATGCAGGGTCGCAAGGTGGGAGTCATTTCACACGTGCAGGAGATGAGCGAACGCATCTCCGTGCAGGTGCAGGTGCATAAAAAAATAAATGGAAAAAGCGTACTTACCGTTGTGGGGTAAGTACGCTTCCCTTTTCTTTTCTGCTACGGTTGTTTGCGCAGGGTTAGCACGGTTATCTCCGGCCAGGAACCGAAGCGGAAGGGGAGACCCACATAGCCGATGCCTACATTGACATAAAGTCCTTTCGAGGTGGCATCATCTAGATAAAGGCCGCTCCACTGCGGATATACAAACTGGGCGGGCGAAAAATTGCCGATGCGGAACTGCATTCCGTGCGTGTGTCCCGCCAGCATCAGCTCGATGTCTGAATCCGGGAGCACTTCTCTCTTCCAGTGCGTGGGGTTGTGGCTCAGCAGAATCTGAAACATCCCTTCGGTGCCCGCCATGGCTTTCGGCAAGTCGCCGTGCTGGGAAAAAGGAGGCTCTCCCTCGTTTTCCACTCCAAT
>Garnier_p1__coassemble_534_pt1 | contig 29293 bp, 28 predicted proteins | sample Garnier_p1__metabat2_high_PE_017 | metagenome-assembled genome bin Garnier_p1
CCGGTGTATCGGTGTTGTTAGTAACCGACTGCAACACCCGGTCGTCATCTTCGCGATCTCCTCCCCAAATGTCCAACGTATAGGTGATGTCTTCCAACTCATACTTGGCCGTTTGCAACTGAATGCGGATGCATTGTTCTATTTCCGGAAGGTCTTTGTGAGCCAATACCAAAGAAAGAGTGCAGTCGGGCAGCAGATTCTCCACGACACGGACGGTCAGTTCACCAGAATGCAAATGCTCTATAGAGAGTTCAATCAGCGGATGACGCAGCAAAAGGCTTCCATGCATATCCAAGCTGGGGGATTCCTGAGTGCCTATATGCTCTCCCTGCTCATTGTACTGCTGAAAAAAGAAAGGGCTGAATTGTCCCGTCAGCGAATGAGAAAGTTCTCCTCCTTTCACCGCCCAGTCGTCCGTCTGAAAACGGAGCGTCACCTCGTCTTCATCACTTTCCAGCTGCACTTGCTCTACCTCACAGCGGAAATCATCTATAAAAACACCTTGGTTGCAGCCGGTCAGCCACGCGACCAGCACCCCCATACACAGATATCGCACCCATTCCTTCATCGGCATCTTCCTTTTATCGTTGATCTGTTATTTCAGTTATTCATGACATGCATCATTTCGACGCAATATTCGTAAAATTTCTCCATATCAGCAAACTGTTTACCGGTAATTTGGCCGACAGACTAAAATTTACAATCCCGCTTCTTTCCTCCGTTTCTTCCACAACTGCCAGCTGTTGAAAAAATTTTGCCACAACACATAGGAACCGGGAGCGATGGACGACAACGGATGAAGATACGTGTGCGCCATCCAAATGGCCAAAATGGTATTCTTTTGCCCCAAGGCCTGACCGCCACTGATGCGGTCGGCATACAGCGACCCGATGGTCTTGCCTAAAAAGAACTGACATCCGCAGGCGACAAGCGCACCGGCAGCAAGCCACAGTTCCGTCCGTCCGTCGGCAGAGGAATGAACGAGCGACTGGAAAGTCTGTGCGGTAACAATGATTAGAGAAACAGCCCACAGGTAAAACGCCATTTCATGATAACCGAGCAAGCACTGGTGCACCTTCGGCACAAAGCGGCGCAACAGACAAGCCACCAGAAACGGACAGATGAGCAGCGGAAAAACCTTGCCCAAAATAATCAGGAAAGCCTCCACAAACCCCATATCGGGCTGAGTTTCTATCAGCGGAAAGAGCACAGGCACCACCAGAGCCGCCGCGATATTGGCCAGCAAGGTATAGGTGGTCAGGCTGGCAGCACTTCCTCCCAACTTGGAGGTGATGACCGCTGCAGCGGTAGCCGTGGGACAAAGCACACAGACCATCACCCCTTCTGCCACAATCTTATCGACCCCGCATAAAAGCAGATAGGCCGCCAGCGCACCGCCCACCTGTATCAACAGCAGCCACGCATGCAGCGGACGGGGTTTCAAATCGCGGGGGGAGACTTTACAGAAAGTCAGCAGCAACATCACAAAAATCAGATAAGGAGTGAGAAAAGAGAGGGTAACAAATAGGGGATATCCCAATGCTCCTGCCAGCATAGCTAGGGGCAATGTCCAATTTTTCAAAAACGTAAGCATCTGTTTCAATTTTAACTTGAATCTGCAAAGTAAAGCAGATTTCAGTGAAATTGCTACGATTAAACCGAAAAAAACACAAAACTTAATGACAAATAAGCAGTTTTCTATAAATTTCTGCTACATTTGCATCGTGTAATTGTTATGAAACTGAATAAACCCTACATACCATATATATGTATTTGCCTTTGGCTGCTTTTTCTTCCCTCCTGCATTTCTGATGTGCGGGAGAAAGACTTTGTTGTCGTAATTGATGCCGGACACGGAGGTCACGACCCCGGAGCCAGCGGCAAAATCACCAAAGAAAAGCATATCAACCTGAAAGTGGCTCTCAAGGTGGGCAACCTCATCAAAAGCAACTGCCAGGACGTGAAAGTGGTTTACACCCGCAACAAGGATGTCTTTATCCCCCTCGACCGTCGGGCTGAGATTGCCAACAATGCCAAGGCCGACCTTTTCATTTCGATTCACACCAACGCATTGGCCAAGAACCGCACCATGAAAGGAGCCTCTACCTACACGCTGGGTCTGGCTAAGTCGGACGCCAATCTGGAGGTGGCCAAACGGGAAAATGCTGTCATCTTATACGAAAGCGACTATCAGACACGGTATGCCGGATTTAATCCGAACTCGGCCGAATCATATATCATATTTGAATTCATGCAAGACAAATACATGGAGCAGAGCGTGCATCTGGCCTCACAGATGCAAAAGCAGTTTCGCCAGACTTGCAGACGAGCCGACCGGGGAGTGCATCAGGCCGGTTTTCTGGTGCTGAAAGCCAGTGCCATGCCCAGCATACTGATTGAACTGGGATTCATCTCCACTCCGGAAGAAGAACGCTTTCTCTATTCGGAAGCCGGATCATCGACGATGGCGCAAGGTATCTACCGGGCTTTTCTGAACTATAAAAGAGAGCAGGAAATCCGTCTGACCGGTGTCAGCCGCACTATTGTGCCTGCCGAACCGCTGGACATAGAAACAGCAGCGACCACGGAAAGCCCTTCGGACAACGAGCAGCAATCTGCAGAAGCTGCAGCCTCCGGCAATCGCATGCCGGCGAGCAATCCGCCGGCTGGGCAGCAAAAAACGGGCAGAGCAGATATCACATTCAAAGTGCAGATACTGACCGCTTCACGGCCGCTTGCCCAAAACGACAGACGGCTGAAAGGGCTGAAGGGAGTAGAATACTATAAAGAAAAAGGAATCTACAAATACACCTGCGGAGCCTCGGCCGACTACAATCAGGTGCTGAGAACCCGACGTTCCCTACTACCCCGGTTCAAAGACGCATTCATCATTGCGTTCAGAAACGGAGAGAAGATGAATGTGCAGGAAGCTATTAAAGAATTTAAGAAAAGAAGAAATAAATAAAGAGAAACAATGAAGTACATTACAAAAGAAGTCAGAATAGGTATTGCAGGTATCGTTGCATTATGCATACTTGTTTATGGTATCAACTGGTTGAAGGGAATACATATGTTTCAACCTTCCAGCTATTTTTTTGCCAAATTTGAGAATGTAAACGGACTGACCAAGTCGAGCCCGGTGTTTGCCGACGGTGTGAGAGTGGGTATTGTCCGGGATATCTACTACGATTACCAGAAACCGGGCAATGTAGTAGTGGAAGTGGAACTGGACACCGAACTGCGTATTCCGAAAGGAAGTACAGCCGAACTGGTGTCTGAACTGATGGGGGGTGTGCGCATGAACATCCTGCTGGCCAACAATCCGCGCGAGAAATGCAACATCGGTGATACCATCAGCGGCACACTGAACAACGGCATGATGGCTGCCGCTGCCGAAATGCTGCCGAAAGTGGAGCAGATGCTGCCGAAACTGGATTCCATCCTCACCTCGCTGAATGCCATCCTGGGCGACCAGAGCATTCCGTCGACCCTGCACTCCATTGAAAAAACAACAGCCAACTTAGCCGTGGCCAGTGCACAGATGAAGGAACTCATGAACAAGGACATTCCTCAACTGACCAACAAACTGAACGTGATTGGCGACAACTTCGTTGCCATCAGCACGAACCTGAAAGATGTAGACTATGCAGCAGCCTTCCAGAAGATTGACCAGACGCTGGCCAACGTGAAAGCGCTGACAGATAAGCTGAACAGCAAAGACAATACCCTGGGACTGCTCTTCAATGATCCGGGACTTTACAACAACCTGAATGCGACGACCGAAAACGCAGCCAGCCTGCTGAAAGACCTGCAAGCACATCCCAAACGCTATGTTCACTTCTCTCTGTTCGGAAAGAAGGACAAATAAAAGATTTTCCTTATATAGAATTTATCTAAATAACGTCCCGTTTTCCCAAACAGGACGTTATTTTCTCAAATGTCTATTTATAAACAGAAATGCAATCATCTGCCCTGTCGGATAGGACACATTGCAAAACGCTGTTTTACAGATAATAAATTAAAATACAAGAGATTATACATTTGCAAATGCCAGATTCAGCAGTCCATTCGTTGATGCCGACATAAACAGCTGAAAATAAATAGTTTAATATAATAATGAGAAAAACAAGTAAAAAGGTATTTGTTTTTTTGAAATAAGATTCCCAAATTTGCAAACGTAGAAGTTTCGCTTAATTAATAAATGTTATAAAAGTTACTATGATTGAATCAAATCATGTTGAACTTTGGAAACGTTGTCTTGATATCATCAAAGACAATGTCCATGAGTCTGCATATAACACTTGGTTTGCCCCGATTGTTCCATTGGAATATGAGGACAAAACACTTATTTTACAAATCCCTAGCCAGTTTTTCTATGAAATACTGGAAGACCGGTTTGTAGAACTCATTCGTATGACCTTATATAAGGTATTCGGAGAAGGAACCAAGTTGAGATACAAGATCACAGTAACATCTACACCCAAAGAGACGGTAGACATCGACTCTACGAACCGCTCTATGGCCGTTACTCCCAAAAGAAGCAACGGAGGCGAGAACAAAACGCCGGAGCTGCTGAAAGCTCCAGCCGTACAGGATTTGGATCCGCATCTGAATCCCAACTACAACTTCGAAAATTTCATTGAAGGATATAGCAACAAGCTGCCTCGCAGCGTGGCAGAAGCTGTGGCTGAAAAGCCGGGCGGCACTGCGTTCAATCCTTTATTCCTATACGGTGCATCCGGAGTGGGGAAAACTCACTTGGCCAATGCAATCGGTACGCGCATCAGAGAACTCTATCCTGAAAAGAGAGTGCTCTACGTATCGGCCCACTTGTTCCAGGTGCAATACACCGACTCGGTCATCAACAACAAAATCATCGACTTTATCAAGTTCTATCAGACCATCGACGTGCTGATTATTGATGATATACAGGAGTTTGCCGGTGTCACCAAGACACAGAACAACTTCTTCCATATCTTCAATCATCTCCACCAGAACGGAAAACAGCTGATTCTGACTTCCGACCGTGCACCTGTGCTGCTGCAAGGTATCGAAGAACGCCTGCTGACCCGTTTCAAATGGGGTATGGTAGCCGAACTGGAAAAGCCGACCGTAGAACTGCGTAAGGACATCCTCCGCAACAAGATTCACCGCGACGGGCTTCAGTTCCCGGAAGAGGTCATCGACTACATCGCAGAAAATGTGGACGAAAGTGTACGCGACCTGGAAGGTATCGTGATTGCCATCATGGCCCGCTCCACGATCTTCAACAAAGAAATCGACATCGACCTGGCTCAGCACGTGGTGCATGGCGTGGTTCACAACGAGACCAAAGCCGTTACCATCGACGACATTGTAAAGGTGGTGTGCAAACATTTCAATCTGGAGCAGTCGGCTATCCACACCAAATCCAGAAAGAGAGAAGTGGTACAGGCCCGACAGATTGCCATGTATCTGGCAAAGAACTACACCGACTTGTCAACTTCCAAAATCGGAAAGTTCATCGGAAACAAAGACCACGCTACTGTATTACATGCCTGCAAGACAGTGAAAGGCCAGATTGAAGTGGACAAAAACTTCTCTGCGGAAGTGCAGGAAATCCAAACCATATTGAAGAAAAGAGACTAAATATAAAAAAACGATTAGTGACGCATCACTAATCGTTTTTTTATTTACTTCAGAAATCCCTGCTGGCGAAGCACCTTCAACAAGTTCTCTGACATAAATTCATTGTCTTTTTTCGTATACCGCACATCCGTAAAGACCTGCGCCAAAGTTTCCTTGCCATTTTCTTCTACAAACTGCTTATTCTCAGGCAAAGATTCCTTGTAGGCATACAGTTCATCAATCTTTTCGGGCGTATAGTCAGCATACACTTCCTCATGAACCACCGCTTTCAACGGCAGACGATCTACTTGAGCAGGCATTCCATCAGGATAACCCACCGTCACTGTAGTCAGCGGAAAGACCAGCTCAGGCAACTGAAGCGCCTCAATAATCTGCTGCGGATTGTAAGTTGTGGTCCCCAGGTAGCAAATACCCAATCCGGCTTCTTCTGCCAGCGTGCAAAAAGTCTGCGCCACTAACAACGTATCCATCGCCGCATTCATAAAACTCATCAGATTGTCATAACCGGGCACTGCCTTCCGCTGCTCGCACCACTTGCTGAAACGACGGAAATCTGCACAAAAAGTTAATACAACCGGAGCGGTTTTTACCATAGGCTGATGGAAGTGAGCCGGCGAAAGACGCTCTTTCATTTCCGCATCACGAGTGACAATTACACTATAAAGCTGCATCCCTCCCATCGTAGAAGCACGTGAAGAGGTTTCAAGCAAATCATTTAACAAATCTGAAGAAATATCTTTAGATAAATATTTTCTAACAGTTCTTCTGTTCTTTACCGTTTCAAACATATCTTTTTTTTGCAAAGATATAAAAAGAAAAAACGAATCCCATATACATCCTAAAAAGAATAATTTTCTTTTTGGAAAACTTTAACCTTTAACAAAAAGCCAACAATTATTGATTATCAACAAATTAACAGATTAATATAGAAAACTAATAACCTGTTGATAAATAATTTCCTTTTTATTTTGATAGAAAAAAAAACATTCTTAGCTTTGCACCATCATTTGTTAACGATAAGTGAACTTCTACAAATTACTTATTAAATAGCTGATTTAAGACACATCAAATCGTGGAAAAACAAACTTATTCTTACGACGACGCCTTTAAAGAATCTTTACAATACTTTCAAGGCGATGAGCTTGCTGCGCGGGTTTGGGTCAACAAATACGCAGTAAAAGATTCTTTCGGAAACATCTACGAAAAGTCTCCGGAAGACATGCATTGGAGAATTGCAAACGAAGTGGCACGCATTGAAGCAAAGTATCCCAATGCTCTCTCTGCTGAAGAGTTGTTCCAACTATTAGACCACTTCAAGTATATCGTTCCGCAAGGAAGCCCGATGACAGGCATCGGAAATGACTATCAGGTAGCTTCCCTCTCTAACTGTTTTGTTATCGGAGAAGAAGGTGCAGCCGACTCGTATGGCGCCATCATCAAGATGGATGAAGAACAGGTACAGCTGATGAAAAGACGCGGCGGTGTAGGCCACGACTTGTCAGATATCCGTCCGAAAGGCTCTCCGGTAAAAAACTCGGCTTTGACTTCTACGGGTATTGTGCCTTTTATGGAACGCTATTCTAACTCTACGCGTGAAGTGGCTCAAGACGGACGCCGCGGAGCCTTGATGCTGAGTGTATCCATCAAGCATCCGGACTCGGAAGCATTTATTGATGCCAAGATGACAGAAGGAAAAGTAACGGGTGCCAATGTCTCCGTGAAATTGGATGATGAATTTATGCAGGCTGCCACCGAAGGCAAACCGTACATACAGCAGTATCCCATTGATGCGGAAACACCCCAATTTTCCAAAGAGATCAATGCGTCTGCTTTATGGAAAAAGATTGTACACAATGCATGGAAATCGGCTGAACCGGGTGTTTTGTTCTGGGATACAATCATCCGCGAATCAGTGCCCGACTGCTATGCCGACCTGGGATACAAAACCGTTTCAACCAACCCCTGCGGTGAAATTCCCTTGTGTCCATACGATTCTTGCCGACTGCTGGCTATCAATTTATACTCATACGTGGTGAATCCGTTCAAGCCGGATGCTTATTTCGACTTTGAACTGTTCAAGAAGCACGTAGGACTGGCTCAACGCATCATGGATGACATCATCGATCTTGAACTGGAAAAGATTGAGCGTATCATGCAGAAAATCAACCAAGATCCGGAAAGCGAAGAGGTAAAACGGACGGAACGTGTGCTTTGGGAAAAGATATACAAAAAAAGCGGACAAGGACGCCGCACGGGAGTAGGTATCACCGCTGAAGGAGATATGCTGGCTGCTTTGGGGTTGCGCTATGGCACTGAAGAGGCTACGGAATTCTCGGAAAAAGTACATAAGACCATTGCACTGGGGGCATACCGTGCTTCAGTGGAAATGGCCAAGGAAAGAGGTGCATTCGAAATGTACGACAGCCAAAGAGAAGAGAACAATCCGTTCATCCAGCGTCTGGCTGCTGCTGATCCTGCCTTGTATGAAGACATGAAGCAGTATGGACGCCGAAACATCGCCTGTCTGACGATTGCCCCTACCGGAACCACCAGCTTGATGACGCAAACAACTTCCGGCATCGAACCGGTGTTCCTGCCTGTATACAAACGCAGAAGAAAAGTCAACCCGAACGATGAAAATGTACGCATCGACTTTGTGGATGAAACAGGAGATGCATTTGAAGAATACATCGTCTTCCACCATAAATTTGTCACTTGGATGGAAGCCAACGGATACAATCCGGCCAAACACTATACACAGGAAGAAACTGACGAACTGGTGGCCAAGTCACCTTATTACAAAGCCACATCAAATGATGTAGACTGGCTGATGAAAGTCAAGATGCAGGGCCGCATCCAGAAATGGGTGGACCATTCTATCAGCGTGACCATCAACCTGCCCAACGATGTGGACGAGGAACTGGTAAACCGCCTGTATGTAGAAGCTTGGAAGTCGGGCTGTAAAGGATGTACGGTATACCGTGACGGTTCCCGTTCAGGCGTACTGATCTCTACACAGACCAAGAAGAAAAAAGAAGACCTGCCTCCCTGCAAACCGCCTACAGTGGTAGAGGTACGTCCGAAAGTGCTGGAAGCCGACGTGGTACGCTTCCAAAACAACAAAGAAAAATGGGTCGCATTTGTCGGCTTACTGGAAGGACGTCCGTATGAAATCTTCACCGGTGTGCTGGATGACGAAGAAGGTATCCTGTTGCCCAAGAGTGTTACAAGCGGACGCATCATCAAGAATGTGGACGAAGAAGGCAACAAGCGCTACGACTTCCAGTTTGAAAACAAGCGCGGCTACAAGACAACCATTGAAGGACTGTCGGAAAAGTTTAACAAAGAATACTGGAACTATGCCAAGCTGATTTCAGGAGTGTTGCGCTACCGCATGCCGATTGAACAGGTAATTAAGCTGGTGGGCTCTTTGCAGCTGAACAGTGAAAGCATCAACACATGGAAGAACGGTGTGGAACGCGCATTGAAGAAATATGTACAGGACGGCACAGTGGCCAAAGGACAGAAATGTCCGAACTGCGGTCATGAAACACTGATTTATCAGGAAGGCTGCCTCATCTGCACAAGCTGCGGTACGTCCCGCTGCGGATAATGCGCCTGCCACATATATGAAAAAATGACAGAAGCAAAATCATAAAAGGAGTCCTTTAAGGGCTCCTTTTATTTTATCATCTTAAAAAAAAATCTTATACTTGCATTCACTTTACATTCTAATCAAAAATCTAATAATATGATTTTATCTTTCAATATTGAATATCGCACCAACTGGGGAGAAGAAGTCACCCTTTCCGGCTTGTCTGCAACTTCCATCCCCATGCATACCACTGACGGGATATATTGGACTGCAGAAGTGGAACTTGACATCCCTCACGAAGGAAAGACGATCCAGTATAATTATCAAATAGAACAAAACGGCCGGGTGACACGCAAAGAATGGAATCACTTTCCGCGTACCCTCTTTCTGACCGGCTCTTCCCGAAAGAAATACAAGATCAACGATAGCTGGAAGAACATTCCCGAACAGGAATTCTTCTACAGTTCAGCTTTTACCGAAGCCCTGCTGAAACGGACTGATCACAAAGCTACAGCCCAAGGATATAAAAAAGGACTCCTGATCAAGGCATATGCCCCCCGCATCCACCCCGACTATAGCCTGGCCATCTGCGGCAACCAAAAGATACTGGGCAACTGGGACCCGCAAAAGGCCATACTCATGGACGACCATCACTTCCCCGAATGGCAGGTGGAATTGGATGCAAGTAAAATCAACTATCCGCTTGAATACAAATTCGTGCTTTGGAATAAAGTAAAGAAAGAAGTGGACTGCTGGGAAGCCAATCCCAACCGTTATCTGGCAGCTCAAGATGTACAGACGAATGAAACCAGAGTGATTTCCGACCGCTATGTTCATTTTGACATTCCTGCCTGGAAAGGAGCCGGAGTAGCTATTCCGGTATTCTCCCTCAGATCGGAAAAAAGCTATGGCGTGGGAGATTTCGGCGACTTGAAACGGATGGTGGACTGGGCGGCAAGTACGCATCAGAAGATGATTCAGATTCTGCCCATCAACGACACGACCATGACACATACCTGGACCGACTCGTATCCGTACAACAGCATCTCAATCTATGCGTTCCATCCGATGTATGCCGACCTGGAACAGATGGGAACCTTAAAAGACCATGCGACGGCAGAGAAGTTCAGACAAAAACAAAAAGAACTGAATCAGTTGACCGCAGTAGACTACGAAGCCGTCAATGAGACAAAATGGGAGTATTTCCGACTGATTTTCAAGCAAGAAGGAGAAAAAGTGCTGGCATCAGACGGATTTCAGGATTTCTTCAAAGCCAACAGTGAATGGCTGAAACCGTATGCAGTCTTCAGCTACCTGAGAGATGCCTACCGCACAGCCGACTTCAGAAAATGGCCCAAATACACCTCCTATCATGCAGCAGAAATCGATGCGCTGTGCAAACCGGGTACAAGCGACTACCCCCACATTGCATTGTACTATTTCATTCAATATCACCTCCACCTGCAGCTGCAGGATGCTTCCCGCTATGCCCGCCAGAAAGGCATTGCCCTGAAAGGAGATATCCCTATCGGTATCAGCCGCAACAGTGTGGAAGCCTGGACAGAGCCCCATTATTTCAACCTCAACGGACAGGCCGGTGCACCTCCCGATGACTTTTCGGACAACGGACAAAACTGGGGTTTCCCCACCTACAATTGGGAAGTCATGGAAAAAGACGGCTACCGCTGGTGGATGAAGCGATTCCAAAAGATGGCCGAATATTTCGATGCTTACCGCATTGACCATATCCTCGGGTTCTTCCGCATTTGGGAAATACCGATGCACTCCGTGCACGGGCTATTAGGTCAATTTTCTCCTTCGCTGCCTATGAGCCGAGAAGAAATAGAAAGCTACGGATTGAAATTCAAAGAGGAGTATCTCCAACCCTATATTCATGAATCGTTCTTGGGACAACTGTTTGGACCCTATACACATCTCATCAAGCAGAATTATATCGAACCGACAGACGAAGAGGGACATTACCGCATGAAACCGGGATTTGAAACCCAACAGAAGGTAAAAGCTTTCTTTACAGAAAAGAAGGATGACAGTTCCAGCTGGATTCAGGAAGGACTCTACACGCTCATCAGCAATGTGCTGTTTATAGCCGATAAAAACGATCCAACTCACTACCATCCCCGCATCGGAGTGCAAAAAGACTTTGTGTTCCGCTCGTTGACTCACGAAGAACAAGAGGCTTTCAACCGGCTATATGACCAGTATTATTATCATCGCCACAACGATTTCTGGCAGCAGCAAGCCATGAAGAAGCTGCCTCAGCTGACCCAATCGACCCGTATGCTGGTATGTGGAGAAGACTTGGGGATGATACCCGGTTGTGTGCCTGCAGTGATGAATGAGTTGCAAATTCTCAGTCTGGAAATTCAACGGATGCCGAAGCAGCCCGGATATGAATTCGGACACTTGCACGAATACCCCTACTCGTCAGTCTGCACCATATCTACGCATGACATGTCGACCCTGCGCGGCTGGTGGGAAGAAAACTACCCGCAAACGCAACGCTATTTCAACAGCATGCTAGGACATTATGGCACCGCTCCTGTCAGCGCCACACCGGAAGTATGTGAAGAAGTGGTACGCAAACACCTTCAGAGCAACTCCCTCCTGTGCGTTCTTTCCTTTCAGGACTGGCTGTCGATAGACGGCAAATGGAGAAATCCCGACATACAGGAGGAACGAATCAATGTTCCCTCCAATCCTCGCAATTACTGGAAATACCGGATGCACCTCACACTGGAGCAACTGATGAATGCTTCCAGTCTCAACAACAGAATCCGCAGTATGATAGAGGATAGCGGCCGGAATCCAGCCCAATAAACAAGAAATCAACCAATAAACATATTCAACCCGAGCAAGCAACGGAGCAGGATTAGCCTCCCCGTTGCTTGCATCTTTATCAGAATCAATTTACCTTTGCAAGAAAGAACCCAAATTCCAATGAAAATTAACCAGAGTTATATCCTATTGAAAGAAATTCGATGCTACGCATTCCATGGAGTAGCACCGCAAGAAAACCGCATCGGAAATGAATACAGTATCCAATTGAGGCTGAAAACGGACATCCGCAAGGCCATGGAATCGGATGAAGTAAACGATACCATCAACTATGCGGAAGTATATCAGACGGTTGCAGCAGAAATGGCTATTCCTTCCAAGCTACTGGAACATGTGGGAGGAAGGATTGTAAAATCCTTGTTCCGACAATTTCCGGCTATTGAAGAAATCGAACTGCAGCTCCATAAGCGCAATCCGCCCATGGGGGCCGACATCGAATCGGCAGGTATCGAGCTGCATTGCTGCAGAGAGTAAACAACACCCTCTCTGCCTTCCTGCCACGAAAGCAGAGGGGATTATTGGGAGATAAAGAAAGGCAACTGAGAAAAAAACTTCCGTCTTTTCACATATAAATTCCACAATATACTGCCTTTCATCTGTTCGGGAATTACCGGCTGTACGCTCTGCCGCAAGTTCTCCTCCCGAGACGGCAAAAAGGAAGAACGGAGTTTTTTATACTCCCTGCGGGCATTCATCACCGCCCGGGCATTGGCCCAACTCCCCTGCAGCAAGAAAGAAACAGCTGCTACGCAGTCAAGAAATGCACGCATCCGCATCACCCTGTCCAACTCCGGCTGAGGAAGATTTTTATAAAGCATAAGAAGATTATTGCGAAAATTGAGGTAAGTCTTCCTGGGATTTTCTTTCTTCAGCGTAGCGCCACCAACATGATACACCACACTTTGAGGAATACAAACGATGTTTCTGCCCCGCGAACGAAGACGCCAGCACAGATCAATTTCCTCCATGTGAGCAAAAAATCGCCCGTCCAGTCCACCCGCTTGCTCATAATCCCTTCTACGGATAAACAAAGCAGCACCGGTAGCCCAAAAAACAGGAGTCACCTCATCATACTGCCCCCGGTCTTCCTCCACCACCTGCATGATACGTCCCCGGCAAAACGGGTACCCCCACGCATCCATAAAACCGCCTGAAGCACCGGCATATTCAAAATACTCCTTCTGCCGCTGACTCCTAATCTTCGGCTGACAGGCAGCTACCTCAGGATGAGCATCCAAATAAGTCACCAAAGGCTGCAGCCAGTGCTCAGAAACTTCCACATCAGAATTCAACAACACCACATATTCTGCATCCACCTGCTGAAGAGCCTTATTGTATCCCTCAGCAAAGCCGTAATTCTGCTCCAAAAGGATGAGACGGACAGACGGAAATTCCCTGGAAAGCATCTCCACAGAATCATCCGTTGATCCATTGTCGGCCACACAAATCTCAGCCTCATCCGAATAAGCCAGCACAGAGGGAAGAAAAGTACGAAGCATGTCGCTTCCATTCCAATTGAGTATGACAACAGAAACTTTCATCATTTTTCTTGTTTTTGTTCACGAACCGCACGCTCCATTTCCTTGCACTCTGATGCAGTATGTTTCCAACGCTTATGCGACCACAACCAATAAGCCGGTTCCCTACGGAGTGTCTGCTCCAGACGCTGAGAAAACATTTCAGTAATCTCTCCCTCTCCCGTTTCCTTGGGAGTAGCAGTCATCAGTTTAAACTCCGCCTCACAATAGCCCCGACGCGTTTTCGTCAGTTCACAGTAAAATACCGGAAAGTCCATCATCTTGGCAATCCGTTCCGCACCGTTCAAAAAAGCCGTTTCCTGTCCCAAGAAAGTGGTCCAATAACGGTCACCGCTGGGCCATTGATCCGTAATCAGCCCCACCACCATTTTCTTACCCTGGTGCTTCAGCTTGATAATTTCGCGAGCTGTGGAATGCTTGGGAACATTATAGCCACCAAAACGAGAGCGAATCCGCTTAAACAGTTCATCCAGATATTTATCCTTCAACGGTTTATACACCTGCATCGGAACATCTCCCGGCTTCATGGCAGCCCCCATGCCAATCAGCCATTCATAATTGGCATAATGAGGTATCATCAGGATAATTCCACCATATTTTTCGGTAAACTCAAGATACTGTTCCGTGTTCTTATACACCATTCTCTTGCGGAGATCTGCAGCCGACATATGCAGCAGTTTCAAATCCTCCAACAGATAATCGGACAGATACCGGTAAAACCGACGCTCAATCTGCCGTCTTTCTTTGTCTGATTTTTCAGGAAACGAACGGAGCAGATTATCCCGAACCACCTTCCGACGATATCCGACAATGCGGTACATCAGAAAATAATTCAAATCGGACAAAAGATACAACACACAGAACGGAAGCGCAGAAAACAGCCACATTCCCGCATAGACCAGTCCATAAATGAATCTCGACTTCATACTCACTCCAGTATTATGCCTTTCAGCGCCGTTTTATCATCTGTAAATTCTCCTAAACGTACCTGTACCAAATGGTTATCGAGCGCATTATCACCCTCTACTTCCACACGGATATAATTGGCAGTAAAACCATGCATCGGAGCACCTGCTTTTGACTTTTCCATCAGCACCGGCAAAGTGTGCCCGATATGACGGGCATAAAAAGCCTGCGTTTTTTCATCCGACAAAGCCAAAAGACGCTGGCTGCGCTGATGCTTTTCTTCGGGCGAAACGACGTAATCAATCTTGAGCGCCTGTGTGCCCGGACGCTCCGAATAACTGAATACATGAAGCTGCGTCACATCCAGTCCCGAAATAAACTCATATGCTTTTTCAAAATATTCGGGAGTTTCACCTCGCGTGCCCACAATCACATCCACACCGATAAAAGCATCCGGCATCACCTCCTTTATCTTCTTCACTTTAGAGGCAAAAAGAGCCGTATCATACCGACGACGCATCAACTTCAACACTTCATCGCAACCTGATTGCAAAGGAATATGGAAATGAGGCATAAACCTACGCGAATGAGCGACATAATCAATAATTTCATCCGTGAGCAAATTAGGTTCGATCGAAGAAATACGATAACGCTCCACCCCCTCTACCTGATCCAATGCTTTCACCAGATCAAAAAAAGACTCTCCGGTAGTCTTGCCGAAGTCGCCGATATTCACCCCTGTCAGCACAATCTCCTTGCCCCCTTCGGCCACCGCTTGCTGTACCTGCTCCACCATAGAAGCAATACTGCCGTTTCTGCTTCGTCCACGGGCAAAAGGAATGGTGCAATAAGAACAGAAATAATCACATCCGTCCTGCACCTTCAAGAAATAGCGCGTCCGGTCCCCACGGGAACAAGAGGGAGAAAATGAACGGATGTCTTTCGTGGCCGTAGTGATTGCTTCACCCGATTCGTGCTTTTGCAAGTCACCCAAATAATTCAGCAACTCCCCTTTCTGCTCGGCACCCAAAACGACATCCACCCCTTCAATCTGGGCCACTTCCCCCGGCTTCAATTGGGCATAACAACCCGTGACAACCACAAAAGCACCCGGATGCTGTTTCACAAGACGATGAATAGCCTGGCGGCATTTCTTATCGGCAGTTTCGGTCACCGAACAAGTATTTACAACACAAATATCAGCTTTTTCTCCCTTACGGGCCGTTCTGACACCTGCCTCACGCAGGATTTTGCCAATGGTTGAGGTCTCTGAAAAATTCAATTTACAGCCCAACGTATAGTAAACGGCTGTCTTATTCTGGAATACGGTAGTATCTATCATAAGTTACAATCATACATTATTTGGTGCAAAAATACACATTATATTAGTAAAACCCTTTTGGATACGAAAGTTTATTCCTATTTTTGCACAATTCACTAAAAAACGTGCAATGATTAAAGAGAATTTTATTAAACTCTACGAAAACAGTTTTCGTGAGCATTGGGATTTGCCCTGCTATACAGACTACGGGGAAAAGACTCAATATACTTATGGGCAAGTAGCAGAAGAAATAGCTCGCTTGCATTTGTTGTTCAAACATTGTAGTCTTCGCAGAGGAGATAAAATATCCATTATCGGAAAGAACAACTCTCGCTGGTGTATTGCCTATATGGCTACCATCACCTATGGAGCGATTGTCGTTCCTATCTTACAGGATTTTACTCCGCATGATGTTCACCACATCGTTAATCATTCCGAATCTGTCTTTTTATTTACAAGCGATGCTATTTGGGAAAACTTGGAGGAGGAAAAACTAGCCGGCATTAGAGGCGTCTTCTCACTCACAGATTTCCGCTGCCTGTACCAGCGAGATGGAGAAACCATCCAAAAGTTCCTCAAGAATGCTGATAACGAAATGAACAAAGTATATCCGAACGGATTCCGTCCGGAAGACGTGCAATATACTACGCTATCCAACGACAAAGTAATGCTGCTAAACTACACGTCGGGCACAACCGGATTCAGTAAGGGAGTAATGCTGACAGGTAACAACCTGGCCGGCAACGTGACCTTCGGTATCCGCACGGAACTGCTTAAGAAAGGAGACAAAGTACTCTCTTTCCTTCCCCTGGCGCATGCATATGGTTGTGCATTCGACTTTCTCACAGCAACTGCCGTAGGTACGCATGTGACGCTGCTGGGCAAAACGCCTTCTCCAAAAATTATCATGAAAGCGTTTGAGGAAGTGAAGCCCAACCTGATTATTACCGTGCCGCTCGTCATTGAAAAAATATATAAGAATATCATCCAGCCTCTCATCAGCAAAAGAGGAATGAAATGGGCATTGAACATTCCTTTGCTCGACACGCAAATCTACAATCAGATACGCAAACGACTGATTGATGCACTGGGTGGCCGATTCAAGGAAATCATTATCGGAGGAGCTGCCATGGACAAAGAAGTGGAAGCTTTCTTCCACAAAATCAAGTTCCCTTTCACGATTGGTTATGGTATGACCGAATGCGGACCGCTTATCAGCTATTCTCCCTGGAATGAATTTGTATTGGGTTCTTCCGGCAAGATTCTTGATATCATGGAAGCCCGTATCTTCAAAGAAAACCCCAATAGCGAACTTGGAGAAATTCAAGTGCGAGGCGAAAACACCATGACAGGATATTACAAAAATCCGGAAGCAACACAAGATGTCTTTACAGAAGACGGCTGGCTGCGCACAGGAGACTTGGGAACAATGGATGCCAACGGCAATATCTTCATCCGCGGCCGACTGAAAACCATGATTCTGAGTTCAAACGGACAAAATATCTTCCCGGAAGAGCTGGAAAGCAAACTGAACAACCTGCCGTTTGTACTGGAAAGCATCGTGATAGAACGGAACAAAAAGCTGGTGGCTTTGGTTTATGCCGACTATGAAGCATTGGATTCATTGGGTTTGAATACTCCGGAAAACATCAAAACAATTATGGATGAAAACCTGAAAAACCTCAATAGCAATGTAGCAGCCTACGAAAAAATAAGCAAGATACAGTTGTATCCTACGGAATTTGAAAAAACACCGAAAAAGAGCATCAAGCGATATTTATACAACAGTATAGCTATCGACTAACTTGCTATCATACAAACAAATAAAGAATCGCTGTGGATAGCTACACAAAAAAATATAAAAAAAGTTGGCTTTGCTAGAACAATCTATTGAAAAAGTACATACCTTTGCATCGTTTTAATAAAGCAAATGATTGTATTACATTAAAAAGCAAAGAAAATGAAAAAATTAGTTTTGATGGTCGTAGCTATCGCAGCCGTATCTTTCGCATCTTGTGGTGGTAACAAAGCAGCAGACGCTGCACAAGCAACTGCTGATTCTATCCGTGTTGCAGATTCATTGAAAACAGTAGAAGCTGCTGCAGCAGCAGCAGAAGCTCAAGTTGCAGAAGCTGATACAACAGCAACTGAAGGCGAACAAGCTGTAGAAGGCGAACAAGCTAAAACTGAAGCTGAAGCAAAATAATTCAAGCTTAAGTCTAGAGAGAATTGAAAGTCTGACATGCGTATTGCATGAACAGACTTTTTTTTTATGCCTTTAACTGAAGGATGGTCTCTTGCTACCAAAACACATCTACGATTCAGAGCTGTATTCATCGAATTACCTTTCCACCATTGCAACCCAATTGACCTTCTCCACCCCATCCTATATCCGTTTATAATCACTGACACGATAAGAAAGCAACTGCGCACAAAAAAAAATTCAGCAGCTACTAAAATCTACCGAACCATTTCAAGCGGAAAACAAAGAGATGAAGAGGATAAATACATAAAAAAAGCGGTTTGCCCAATGGACAAACCGCTTTTATAGAAAGTAAGTATACTCTTATTCAGCAACCACTTCGAAAGGAATTTCTACAGAAACTTCCTTGTGAAGCTTAACGATAGCCTTGTAGCTACCAACTTCTTTCACTGCATCTTTAACTACGATGATCTTTCTGTCGATTTCATGACCCAATTTAGCCAATGCATCAGCAATCTGGATGTTGCCAACTGAACCGAAGATAGTACCAGTAGAGCTAACTTTAGTAGCGATAGTCAAAGTTACGCCTTCCAACTTAGCAGCAGTTTCTTCAGCGTCTTTCTTGATCTTCTCAAGTTTGTGAGCACGTTGTTTCAACTCTTCTGCCAACATTTTCTTTGCAGAAGGAGAAGCGATTACAGCTTTTCCAGTAGGGATAAGATAATTACGACCGTAACCAGATTTCACGTTTACGATATCGTTCTTATAACCCAAGTTTAATACGTCTTCTTTTAAAATAATTTCCATAACTTTCCTCCTTCTTATTTCATCATATCAGTTACATAAGGCAGTAATGCCAAGTGACGAGCTCTCTTCACAGCTTGCGCAATACGACGTTGGAACTTCAAAGAAGTACCTGTGATACGACGCGGAAGGATTTTTCCTTGCTCATTCAAGAATTTCTTCAAGAATTCAGGATCTTTGTAGTCGATATACTTAATACCACTTTTTTTGAAACGGCAGTATTTTTTCTTCTTAACGTCTACTGACGGCGGAGTTAAATATCTGATTTCTGATTGAACTTGTTGTGCCATAATTAATCCTCCTTTTTGTTTGATTTAACACTTCTTCTCTTAGCAGCATATTCTGCAGCATACTTATCCATCTTGAAAGTCAAGAAACGGATAACACGCTCATCGCGACGGAAGTTAACTTCCAATTTTTCGATTACTGCAGGCTCTGCATTAAACTCAATCAGTTGGTAGAAACCTGTAGACTTTTTCTGAATGGGATAAGCCAATTTCTTCAGTCCCCAGTTTTCTTCATTGATAATCTCAGCACCTTCTGCTTGAAGAACACCTTTGAATTTTTCTACCGCTTCCTTCATCTGAACATCAGATAAAACGGGAGTTAAAATGAAAACGGTTTCGTATTGATTCATACTTCGTTTAATTAAATAAATAATTATTTGATTTTAAAATGCGGGTGCAAAGTTACGCAAATTATTTTGAACTGCAAACATTTAGTTTTTTTTTATATTCGAATATAGGAAATAACCGAGAAGAGACGTAACTTTGCAAAGTTGTTTAAACAATAATTTCATGATAGAGCAATTTAATTTTGACATACGCCTTATATTTGCTATACTTAACGGTAAAGTATCAGCTGCCATCAACCGAAAGCTATCACGTAATTTCCGGCAGAACGGATTGGAAATCAGTCCCGAGCAATGGACAGTACTCATTTTTTTATGGGAAAAAGACGGAGTCACCCAGCAGGAACTATGCAATGCTACTTTTAAAGATAAACCCAGTATGACTCGCCTGATAGACAATATGGAAAAGCAGCATCTGGTTGTGCGCATTTCGGACAAAAGAGACCGCCGAACCAATCTTATCCATCTCACTAAAGATGGAAAGGAATTGGAGGAAAAGGCACGGACCATCGCAGGTCAGACTCTCAAAGAAGCCCTTCAAGGCATTACATTAGAAGAGTTGAGTATCGGACAGGATGTATTGAAGAAAGTATTCTTTAATACGAAAGATTAAGTACAAAGTGTAACTCAAATACTAAAATCCACTAATAATTATAGTCATAATGGATTTTTTATATAAAAAATTTCGCTCAGTAAAGAATAATGCTTTAATTTGTGTTTGGAAAAAAATAATCTATTAAAATACACACACATGAAAGGTTTATTAAAGAACTTGGGACTGATTTTAATCTTAGTAGGAGTAGTTATCCTGATAGCATGTTCATTTACAGGAAATGTAAACGACAACACTATCTTAGGTCTCTCAATCGTATTAGTAGTATTGGGACTCATTTCTTATATTGTCATCAATAAAAGAATTGCAGATTAATTTCAAAGAAAAAATCGAATAGGAGGTAAATATGAATAACAGATATTTATCTCCTATTTTTCGTTTTACCCGCCTCACAGTAGCCCCATCTCCCTGGGTAAACAACACGCAACCTAGAGCAAAAGCTCCTTTTCATAAATGTGCTGTGTATCTAATCACAGCAGTAAACAGGACACAAGCCATATATCAATAAAAAAATCCCGGAACAATGTTCGCAGGATTTTTTTTTAAAGTCTCTTATCTACAAGAACTGATTACGATTCAGTATCGGGAGTGATCAGTTTGTACCCCTTACCGTGAATATTGATAATTTCAATAGAATCATCTTCTTTCAAGTGCTTACGCAACTTCGTAATATATACATCCATGCTTCTGGCATTGAAATAATTGTCATCAATCCAAATCGTCTTCAACGCAAAATCACGCTGCAGAATCTCATTGGCATGTGCACAGAGCAAACCAAGCAATTCAGATTCCTTTGTTGTCAGTTTTGTCTGCTTTCCTTCAGATGATAATATTTGCTTTTGAGTATCAAACGTGAACTTACCAATCTTATAGATACTGCTTTCTTTATTCTTTTTACCACGAACCCGTCTCAGAATAGCTTCGATTCTGAAAGTAAGCTCTTCCATACTGAAGGGTTTAGTGATATAATCATCCGCTCCAATCTTGAAACCTTCCAAAATATCTTCTTTCAGTGTCTTTGCAGTCAAAAAGATAATAGGAATTTCAGCATTGGCCGCACGCACGTCCTGTGCCAAAGTAAAGCCGTCTTTCTTAGGCATCATGACATCAAATACGCACAAATCATATTTATTCTTCAAAAAGGCCTTATAGCCAGCATCTCCATCAGGATACAATTCTGCAGAATAACCTTTAGCCTGCAGATATTCTCTCAACAGCATGCCAAGATTCTCGTCATCTTCGCACAACAAAATACGTAATTTCTCGTCCATATCAATTATTTTTTAATAAAGGTAATGCAATAATAAATTTAGTCCCTACATTCAAATCACTTTCTGCCCGGATACTTCCCTTATGATCGGTAATAATTTTCTTCACATAAGCCAGCCCTAAGCCAAAGCCTTTCACATCGTGCAGATTACCTGTATGTACACGATAGAACTTTTCAAATATCTTCTTCAGGTTTTCCTTTTTGATACCAATGCCATTGTCCTGGATAGATATCATCAATTTGCCTGCCTCATTCCATGTCCGGACATTCAACTCCAGGTCTTCATCCGGCCTTTTATACTTCACGGCATTATCCATCAGATTGAAAATCACATTCGTGATATGCATTTCATCTGCAAATATAACAGGATCTGCCGCCTCAAGGTTCGATGTGATTTTACCATTGTAGCGTTCCACCTTCAAGGTAAAGGTGTTGATGACACCGTTTATCAACTCATTAGCATCAATCTCTTTCATCTTCAAAGTTGCCTTCTGACGATCAAACATGGACATCTGAAGTACTTTCTCGACCTGAAAACGCAACCGCTTCGTTTCATCATTAATCACTCCCGAAATATGCTGAAACATCTGCGGCGACTTTCCTACGGCCGGATCCTTCAGCATCTGCGCTGCCAACGAAATCGTCGAAATCGGAGTTTTGAACTCATGTGTCATATTATTGATAAAATCGTTTTTCATTTCTGTCAGTTTTTTCTGACGGAACACGATATAAATCGTAAAAATGAAAGTTACCAACAACACGATGGTAAAGATCAACGAAGGAATCATGAAACTGATTGAATCAAACAGATAATCTCTGCGCCCGGGAAAATGTACTTTCAAGATACTCATCTTGGCAGGCGGGTCATTTTTAAACAAAGCCTGCTGATAAGACTCATCATTTCCCGTTGCCTCGTAATCTGTACACCGATACACCTCACGTCCATCCTTATCAATTACTGTAAAATGATAAGGTAAATCAATACCATTATTATATAGGTTCGATTTCAGATAATCATCCAGGTCTCTGAATCTCACTCTGTCCCCAATCGATTTATCACTGGCACGGCGAACCATATCCAATACAACTTCATCCAAAAGGGCCCGCTGATACATATAGCGATTCTTGATCGCTTCCAACATCGAATTGGAGGTCTGCGGAATTGTATTCCGCCCACGCACCATGGCCTTAGGCAATTCTGAAGGCTTGATTGTCATCACCCGCATCTCAAAATCAGAAATAATCCTCCCGTCGCGAGACTTCATCTTGATCCGCTGCGATTCGTGAATCACATTGCTTTGCCGCAAGGAAGAATTGTTTTCAATCAACGCCTTTCGCTCAGCATCCGAAATATCTTCCACCAACCAGCGCATAGTCTCCGCATATTCCACATCTTTAGAAACCTGATCCAAACTGTTACGCACAGCCGAATCAAATTGTTCCTTCCGGGTTTTCATCATCTCCTCAATATAACTGACCTGCAGGTATAACAAACTGAGGAAAGAAAATCCCATAACGATACCTAATATCCAAATTGTTGACTTCTTCATAGCAACAAAATTAACACTCCCTAATTAACATTCCTATCGGATTAACGTGATTTAACCGAGAGTTTCTAGAAATTAACCGAATTGAGGATTTTACGTTATATTCTAATTACTATAACAATAAAATCCATCCTTTTGTTTGCAAAATTAATAAAAAATTAAAAATTCGTTTCCTATTTTTCCGTTTTTATAAAGCAACAATAAGCAAAAACCGTCCTCTTTTATAAAAAAAAGAAGACGGTTTTAACAATATGAAGCAAATTAGGAGTTATTCTTCTGTCTGCTTAGCTTCAAAATCCTTAATCAGTTTATCCTGCACATCAGACGGAACAAGTTCATAACTTGCAAACTTCATGATAAAGGAAGCACGACCACCTGTAAGAGAACTTAAAGCAGTAGAGTATGATGACATTTCTTTCAAAGGTACCTTAGCCACCAGTTTTTCATATCCCTTTTCACTGCTCATACCCATAATCATAGCGCGACGTCCTTGCAAATCTCCCATTACGTCACCCATTCTGTCAGATGGTACAAAGACTTCCACGTCATAAATAGGTTCCAGAATCTTCGGTCCGGCATTCTTAAATGCTTCACTGAAAGCATTGCGTCCAGCAAGCATAAACGAAATTTCATTGGAATCTACCGGGTGCATCTTACCATCATACACAATCACTCGCACGTCACGAGCATATGATCCAGTCAAAGGTCCCTGCTCCATACGCGACATGATACCCTTCAAAATAGCCGGCATGAATCGTGCATCAATAGAACCACCTACAATACTATTAACGAATACCAGTTTACCGCCCCATTCCAATGGCACTTCTTCTATTCCTTTCACGTTAATCTTAAACTCCTGTCCGTTAAATTTATAAGTATCAGGAACAGGCATTCCTTCCTTGTATGGTTCTACGATCAAATGAACCTCGCCAAACTGACCGGCTCCTCCCGATTGTTTCTTATGGCGGTAATCAGCCCGTGCTGCTTTCGTGATGGTTTCACGGTAAGGAATCTTCGGTTCCTCATACTTCACCAACAGTTTTTCATTGTTTTCCAAACGCCATTTTAACGTACGAAGATGAAATTCACCCTGTCCGTGAACCAACGTCTGTCTCAACTCTTTAGACTGTTCAATCACCCAAGTAGGATCTTCCTCACGCATACGGTTTAAGATAGTCATCATCTTTTCTACATCAGCCTCATTGACAGGCTTAATAGCGCGAGAATATTTTGAATTAGGATATTTTATAAAGTTATATTTATAATCGCAATCTTTACCATTGAGCGTATTTCCTGTTTTTACATCCTTCAACTTAACAGCTGCACCGATATCACCAGCCTGCAACTCTTCAACTTTTTCGCGATTGCCACCTGCAACAACATAAAGCTGTGCAATACGCTCTTTCGAACCACGATCAGCATTCAACAAATCGTCTCCCTCGCGCACCTTACCGCTCATCACCTTAAAATAAGACACTTCACCGATATGCGGTTCTACGCTAGTCTTAAAGAAATAGAGAGATTCAGGTCCATTCACATCCGGAGCTACTTCCTTACCATCTGTATTAGTCACCTTCGGCATATCAGCTACAAAAGGAACTACATTACCCAAGAACTCCATCAGACGGCGAACACCCATATCTTTGCCGCCACAAACACAGAATACCGGGAACATACCTCTTGCAATCAGTCCCTTACGGATTCCTTCACGCATTTCATCTTCCGAAAGAGTATCTTGTTCGAAGAATTTTTCCATCAATCCTTCATCATTTTCCGCAGCAGCTTCTACCAATGCTTTATGCATTTCCATCGCTTTATCCATTTCTTCTGCAGGAATATCTTCGATTGTTGGCGCCCCTCCTTCTGGTTTCCAAGAATACTTCTTCATCAAAAGTACATCAATCAAAGCATTAAAGCCAGGACCTGTACTGATAGGATATTGGATAGGAACAATTTTAGAACCATAAGATTCTTTCAATTGTTCGAGGATATTATCATAGTCGCATTTTTCATTATCAAGCTGATTGACAAGGAAAATAACGGGTTTATTCAATTTTTCAGTGTAACGGAAATGGTTTTGTGTGCCGACTTCTACGCCGTATTGGCCATTGAGAAGAATAATAGCAGTGTCGGTCACATTCAGTGCAGTTACTGTACTGCCCACGAAGTCGTCCGAACCCGGACAGTCAATAATATTAAGTTTTTTATTGTTCCATTCTACATGAAGAACGGTAGAGAAAACGGAGTAACCATACTCTTGTTCAACAGGGAAATAATCACTAACAGTGTTTTTAGCAGCAATAGAGCCACGACGTTTTATAACACCACTCTCGAAAAGCATTGCTTCCACGAGAGTGGTTTTCCCAGAGCCAGAACTTCCCAATAAGGCAATGTTCTTGATTTCGTTAGTCTGATATACTTTCATAATATATAAGATTTTAAGTAATTACTCAGTATGTTCTCACATACCCTTAAGATTTTGATGCGCAAATTAGGGATTAATTAGGGGAAAAACAACATTTGCCGTAGTGTTACTAAACAATGTTATGCAACACATGGCATCTAATACTATTATATATAAGGTACAACTGCATCAAAACGAAGAGCCGAACTTGGCATCCTTTTTGATATGTCCATCAATAATCTTACTTTTACAGCCGAAAATACGAAATACAATCATTATGGCAGGCATTTATCTTCATATACCTTTTTGCAAAACACGTTGCATCTATTGCGATTTTTATTCGACAACACGCAGCGAGCTAAAAAACAAATACATCCATGCTCTCTGCAAAGAACTGACCTTACGTAAAGATTACCTAAGCTGTGAACCCATCGAAACAATCTATTTTGGAGGAGGAACACCCTCTCAATTGGACAAGGAAGATTTCCAACTCGTATTTGAAACCATAGGAAAATATTATGATCTAAGTAAGTGCGAGGAAATCACTTTGGAAGCAAACCCAGACGACCTTTCCGATAAATACCTTCAAAATTTAGCTACGCTTCCATTCAACCGTATCAGTATGGGAATACAAACTTTTGACGATACCACCCTTCAACTACTAAAACGCCGCCACAATGCTCAGACAGCGATTGAAGCGGTAAAAAGATGTAGGGAAAACGGTTTCCAAAACATCAGTATTGACTTGATTTATGGCCTCCCTGGGGAAACAATGGAACGTTGGGAAAAAGACCTGCAACAAGCCATATCCCTCAATGTAGAACATATTTCTGCTTACCACTTAATTTATGAGGAGGATACAGCCATATACAAAATGCTGAAACAACATCAAATCTCAGAAGTGGAAGAAGACATGAGCTTGAAATTTTTCTCTGCCCTGATTGAGCAACTGCAAAAGGCCGGATTTGAGCATTATGAAATATCCAATTTTTGCCAACCCGGTAAATACGCCCGCCATAATACATCCTACTGGCAAGGAATTCCTTACCTGGGATGTGGTCCCTCAGCACACTCATTCAATGGTACTACCCGCGAATGGAATGTTTCGTCACTCGATACCTATATAAAAGGAATGGAAAGCGAACAGCGAGCTTTCGAAAAAGAAGAACTCGATATCTACACACGATATAACGAGTTTATTATTACGTCCCTTCGCACACGTTGGGGCTGTCCCATTCAAAAACTAAAAGACTCATTTGGAAATCAATTGGGGGATTATTGCATGAACATAGCTACCCCTTATCTGAAAAACGGAAAACTGGAAATGAAAGAAGGTGTCTTACGACTCACAAAGGAGGGGATATTTATATCTGATAGCATTATGAGCGACCTTCTTTGGGTAGAGTAAGGTTTAAATACTATCTTTGCAACCAAAAAGATAAAGACAACGATAAAAACTATGTTTATAATAATCAGTATCATGCTCTTGGGGATACTCACAGGCTACTTATCACGCAACAAACGACTGACCTATATACACAAAATCATTACTCTCCTCATCTGGATATTGCTTTTCCTCTTAGGGACAGATGTAGGAAAAAACAAAACGATATTTAAAGAATTGCCAACCTTGGGACTTGAAGCACTTATCATTACCCTAGGAGCTGTGATGGGAAGTGCCTTACTAGCCTGGGGACTATGGTGTTATATTAAAAAAGAAGATAAAAAGGAGGAAGAAGCATGAAAGGAAGTCTGATTATCATTTCATTTTTTCTCATCGGATCATTTTGCGGATTCAACGAGCTACTTCCATCGTGCATAAAAGATTGGGACTTGAGTTTCTATGCTCTATGCGGATTAATGTTCTTTGTCGGTGTAAGCATTGGAAACGATCCTAAAACACTGAAAAGCTTCCGCTCACTGAATCCCCGCCTGATGCTGCTACCAATCGTTACGGTAGTTGGTACGCTGGCAGGATGCGCCGTGGCGAGCATATTTCTTACTAAACACAGCAGCTTGGATTGCATGGCGGTAGGCGCTGGATTTGGCTATTATTCACTATCAAGTATATTCATTACAGAATACAAAGGGCCTGAACTAGGAACAATAGCTTTGTTATCGAATATCCTACGAGAAGTAATAACATTGCTATGTACACCACTATTTGTACGATATTTCGGCAAATTATCCCCTATTTCAGTAGGAGGTGCAACCACTGAAGATACTACATTAGCTATTATTACACGATACTCAGGACAAGAATATGCTGTTATTTCTATCTTCCATGGAGTAATTATTGACTTCTTCGTTCCCTTTTGCACTACGTTTCTCTGTTCAATATCATTTTAACATCTATAATGCAGATATAAAAGCATTATGTAATTATCGTTCGCGAACACGAATATCAAAAAACACTTTAAAGAAACATTTTCGTAATCAAAAAGTAGTTTATTTCTTGATTTAAATCAAGAAATAAACCATGAAATGCTTTTTTATATCCAATTATTTTTGCGCAATCAAACATATACCTACATTTGCATAGGATAAAGAATAAAACTAAGCGCTTAGAATACATTTTCAATAGGTATTAGATTTGTTTTTAAGAAGAGTTTTTAGGAATAACAATTAAAAAAAAGTAGGTATTATGAAACATTTAGGATTAACAATAATGGCAGTATTCTGCCTTACTGCTACGGCTTTTGCAGCAGGGAATCAACCTACGACTGCAAAATGGGACAACAAGATTAACGTAAATAAACTAGGTAAGTATTTAAAATTGGACCCACAACAAAATGAAGAAGTAGCTGACATCTGCAAATTCTTCACTCAGGAAATGGGCAAAGCTACAACAGCAAAAAAAGACAAGGAAGCCAAACTGAAAAATGCTGTTTATGGCAATTTAAAATTGATGAAACGTACACTTAGTGCTGAGCAATATTCAAAATATACAACACTGCTCAACATCACTCTACAAAATAGAGGCATTGAGTTGAAGTAAAAGCATTATTGACAATGTATTGAATGGGTTATTGATGACCCTAAGTTGAGAATCAAACAAATCAACCTATATAAAAAGCCTGGTAGTCTACCGGGCTTTTTTTATGTCTCCAATTCTGTACATTAGCAAATTTATAATAACCTTTTAGGCATTCTAACGACTATACCTATCAAGCAGATACTCATAGCATACTAGGAGTAAAACAACAAATACGACACCTTTATATTAAATAGTAGGTGAAGAAATAAATAGAAAGAAGAACAAGATAGCAAATAACAATTTATAATGATACGCCAACACTATTTATACCTGTTAAAAGGGATTGTATAAACTGTGAAAACCAAGTATCTTTGCAACATCAGAATTGAATTAATTAGTCATAATTTTATTACGTAGCCACATTTAAGTAATAAACTAGCTCCTGCCGAAGTGATTTCGCCAGGAGCTAGTCATATACAATCAAGAGCTAATGCAATACGAACCCCAAAATAAAGTACAATAGACATTATATAAAGCGGAATATAAAAACCCAATAAAATAGCCCGCAATAAGTTGATGAAACAAACATTGTATCATATACAATAAACAATAGAAAGTAAAGAAGAAAGTTATGTTTCACTTTCACCAATGCCCCTTATTTGTCAACAACATACCGTGAAAGGTAGGACGACTCATAGTGAAAAGCCAGTACAGTGAATTGACTAAACGATCAACAGAGGAAAATAGTCGGTTGATGTAAAAGGAACTCATAGATATGATAAAAGGCGAAAATAAAAGAAAACTTCCCCACACTGACACCAACAACCAATTAGAAAAAAAAACTGAGTATAAGATCAATAAAGTACTTCACAGTGTGTTCTCAAACAGTGAATGCCAGCGTCTCTGCAGCAGAACGATGAAATAAAATACCTAAAACTGAGCTGCACCAGAGAAGTGCATTCAGAACCGTATTTCCTGCTGCACATAGAAAAAAGACATA
>Garnier_p1__coassemble_901_pt1 | contig 20110 bp, 13 predicted proteins | sample Garnier_p1__metabat2_high_PE_017 | metagenome-assembled genome bin Garnier_p1
ACCCGGGTGCGGTCGGCCAGTTCGAAGCCTTTCAGATAGATCTGGGTGGTGCGGATGGAGGTGTGGCCAAGCGACTCGCTGATCATCTCGATGGGGACACCGCGGTACTTGGCGGTGGTGGCCCAGGAGTGGCGGAGGGTGTAGGACGACACGGGGAAGGGAATGGACAGCCGGCGGGCGAGCCGCTGGAGGAGGCGGTTGTAGCGCCGGAGGGCGGACTGGTATTCGCGGTAGGCGCTGTAGCAGGTGGCGGGACGGGTGCCGCTGAGGATGGGCAGCAGGTAGGGGCTGCCGGAAGGAACGGCAGGGGTGTGACAGCGGCGGAGCTCGTCACGGGCGGGCGGCAGGAGCTCGACGGTGATGGGGGTGCCGGTCTTGCGGCGGGTATAGACCAGGAGGCCCTGGCGGAGGTGGCTTTTCTCCAGGTGGGCAAGGTCGGCAAAGGGCATGCCGCAGAAGAGGAACTGGAGGCGGGCAAGCGACTGGGCGTGGCGGAGGTCGGCGCGTCCGGGATCGGCATGGAGGAGGCGGCGGAGCTGGGCCCGGGGAAGGGCTTTCTTCTGGCGGGTGTCTACGCCGGTGAAGACGTCGCGGAAGAGGGCGGGTATGTAGCGGGCACGGGCGGTGGCGACGCCGTAGTTGTAGATGGCGCGGAGCATGCGGAGGTAGGTGGAGAGGGTGTTGGGCGTGACGCGGCGGGCACGGAGGTGGTTCTCGTAGGCTTTGAGGAGCCGGCGGGTGATGCGGGCAAAGGGGATGATGTCGCTGCCGCAGAAGGCGCGGAAGGAACGGAGGGCGTAGGTGTAGACGTGGGCGGTGGCGTGACGGCCTTCGCGGCGCAGGCGCTGGATGTAGCGCTCGGCGCATTGGGTAAAGGTTTGTTGTTTCATATCGGTTTCTCTTTTTTGGGTGATTAAAACAACAAAATAACAACGCCCCGCAGGAAGTAGCTCGTGCGGGGCGTTGTTAAATTATGATAACCGGAGATTACTCGTCGCCGTACATGCGGGCGCGGAGTTCCTTGATGTGGTCGGACGTGATGTATTCGTCGTACTCCATCATCTTGTCGATGATGCCGTTTGGCGTGAGCTCGATGATGCGGTTGGCCACCGTCTGGATGAACTCGTGGTCGTGTGAGGAGAACAGGATGTTTCCCTTGTAGGTCTTCAGGTTGTTGTTGAAGGCCTGGATGGACTCGAGGTCGAGGTGGTTGGTGGGCGTGTCGAGTATGAGGCAGTTGGCGTTGCGCAGCTGCATGCGGGCAATCATACAACGCATCTTCTCGCCTCCGGAGAGGACGCTGACTTTCTTGAGCACTTCTTCGCCCGAGAAGAGCATGCGGCCGAGGAAGCCTTTCATGTAGACTTCGTTGCCTTCACCAAACTGGCTCAGCCAGTCGACGAGGTTGAGGTCGGTGTTGAAGAAGTCGGTGTTGTCCAGCGGCAGGTAGGCGGTGGTGATGGTCACACCCCAGTTGAAGTGGCCGGCATCGGGCTTCATGTTGCCGTTGATGATCTCGAAGAAAGCGGTCATGGCACGCGGGTTGCGGCTGAGGAACACAATCTTGTCGCCTTTCTCTACGTTGAAGTTGACATCCTTGAAGAGCACCACGCCTTCATCGGTGGTCTTGGTGAGGCCGGATACTTCGAGTATCTGGTTACCGGGTTCGCGCTCGGGCGTGAAGATGATGCCCGGGTATTTGCGGGAAGAAGGACGGATCTCTTCGATGTTGAGTTTCTCGAGCATCTTCTTGCGGCTGGTGGTCTGCTTGCTCTTTGCCACGTTGGCGCTGAATCGGCGGATGAACTCTTCGAGCTCGCGCTTCTTCTCTTCTGCCTTGGCTTTCTGGTTCTGCTGCTGACGGAGGGCGAGCTGGCTGGATTCGTACCAGAAGCTGTAGTTACCGGCAAAGAGGTTGATCTTGCCGTAGTCGATGTCGACGGTATGGGTACACACGGAGTCGAGGAAGTGACGGTCGTGGCTCACCACGAGCACGGTGTGTTCGAAGTTGCTGAGGTATTCCTCCAGCCAGGTCACGGTCTCCATGTCGAGGTCGTTGGTGGGCTCGTCGAGCAGCAGGTTGTCGGGGTTACCGTAGAGCGCCTGTGCCAGCATGACACGCACTTTTTCCTTACCGCTGAGCTCGCCCATGAGGGTGTAGTGCTTGTCTTCCTTGATGCCCAGTCCGCTGAGGAGCATGGCGGCATCGCTCTCGGCATTCCAGCCGTCGAGCTCGGCAAAGCGTTCTTCGAGTTCCGACACTTTCATGCCGTCTTCATCGGTGAAGTCTTCTTTTGCATAGAGGGCTTCGCGCTGCTTCATGATGTCCCACAGCACGGTGTGGCCCATCATCACGGTGTCCATCACGGTGTAGGCATCCCACTTGAAGTGGTCCTGGCTCAACACCGACAGACGTTCGCCGGGTCCGAGGGCAATGGAGCCGGTGGTGGGGTCGAGCTCTCCGCTGATGGTGCGGAGGAAGGTGGACTTACCTGCTCCGTTGGCACCGATGATGCCGTAGATGTTACCACTCGTAAACTTGAGGTTTACGTCATTAAACAATACTCTTTTACCAAACTGTACCGAAACGTTTGAAACTGTAATCATTCTTTATAAGTGCTTTTTTTTGTTTTCTGCTGCAAAGGTAGGCATTTAAAATGAATTATGTGCTATGGGGGGTGTGCCAATCTGACAGATTTGTATTACCTTTGTGGCGTTTTTATGCCACCGGCACATCTTGGCAAAGTTTTTGCTGGGTGGTGGTAAGTAGAATAAAATCGTATATTTAGATATGGATCCGAAAGAAAAGAAAGTGAAAGAAGAAGAGTTGAATGTGGAAAACATTCAGGAGAATGCGGAGGAACAACCGCAGAACGAACAGGCCGAAGATCAGGTGCCTCTGACTCGCGAAGAGGAACTGGAACAGGAACTGGCGAAGGCTCAGGAGACCATCGAGGATCAGAAGGACAAATTCTTACGCCTCTCGGCTGAATTTGACAACTACCGCAAACGTACGATGAAGGAGAAAGCGGAGCTGGTTCTGAACGGTGGCGAGAAGTGCCTGGGCAGCATTCTGCCGATTGTGGATGACTTTGAACGGGCTATCAAGACGATGGAAAGGGCTACGGACGTGAATGCCGTGAAGGAAGGCGTGGAACTGATTTACACGAAGTTTATCAACGTGCTGGGACAGAACGGGGTGAAAATCATCGAAACGAAGGAACTGCCGCTGAACACGGATTTCCACGAAGCAATTGCGGTGATTCCGGCTCCGGCAGAGGAACTGAAGGGTAAGATTCTGGACTGCGTGCAGACGGGATATACGCTGAACGACAAGGTGCTGAGACATGCCAAAGTGGTGGTTGGTGAATAATTCGAAACGCTTAACAGACAAGAGGCATGGCAGAAAAAAGAGATTATTATGAGGTATTGGGCGTGGCCAAGACGGCTACGGCGGACGAGATAAAGAAGGCGTACCGCAAGAAGGCGATTCAGTATCACCCGGACAAGAACCCGGGGGATAAGGAAGCGGAAGAGAAGTTTAAGGAGGCTGCGGAAGCGTATGAGGTGCTGAGCAACGAGGATAAACGTGCCCGGTATGACCAGTTCGGTCATGCAGGGGTGAGCGGCGCTGCCGGCAACGGCGGTCCGTTTGGCGGTTTCGGCGGACAGGGTATGTCGATGGATGACATTTTCTCTATGTTCGGTGATATCTTCGGCGGTCACAGCGGGGGCTTCGGCGGTTTCGGTGGTTTCGGCGGGGGCGGACGCCCGCAGCCGCGCCGGTATCGCGGAAGTGACTTGCGCGTGAAGGTGAAGCTGTCGCTGAAAGAGGTCGCCGAAGGCGTGGAGAAGAAGTTTAAGCTGAAGAAGTATGTGCCTTGTGACCACTGTCACGGCTCGGGCGCGGAAGGCAACAGCGGCACGGAGACGTGTCCCACTTGCCAGGGCCGCGGTTCGGTGATCCAGACGCAACAGACCATCCTGGGTACGATGCAGACGCAGGCGGCGTGTCCCACTTGCCACGGTGAGGGTAAGATTATCAAGGACAAGTGTAAGCATTGCGGCGGCGACGGTATCGTGTATGGCGAAGAGGTGGTGACCGTGAAGATCCCGGCCGGGGTGATGGAAGGCATGCAGCTGACAATGAACGGCAAGGGTAATGCGGGTAAGCACAACGGGGTGGCCGGCGACTTGCTGATCTTGGTGGAAGAGGAACAGCACCCGGAACTGATCCGTGACGAGAATGACTTGATCTACAACTTGCTGCTGAGTTTCCCGACGGCTGCTCTGGGCGGCGCGGTGGAAATTCCGACAATCGACGGCAAGGTGAAAGTGAAGATTGAGCCGGGCACGCAGCCGGGCAAGGTGCTGCGCCTGCGCAACAAGGGTATTCCGAACGTGAACGGCTACGGCACGGGCGACTTGCTGGTGAACGTGAGCATTTATGTGCCGGAAACGCTGACGAAGGAGGAGAAGGCTACGCTGGAGAAATGGCAGAATGCGGACAACTTCCAACCGAATCTGTCGGTGAAGGAGAAGATTTTCCGCAAGTTCAAGAGTTTCTTCGACTAAAATCAGGCTCTCCCCGAAGAGAGGAAAAAGATTTTCTGTTCTTTATAAGAGAAAAGCGCTGCGAAAGGAATCGCAGCGCTTTTTTTATGACTTTTTGGCAGGTGCGGACTTCGCTCCGGCTGCCATCAGCGGATGATGATTTCGTCGGTGAAGATCCATCCGCCCACGGCGGGATCGGCTGTGGCCTGATAGCGCACGTAGCGGCCGCGGGCACTGCCGTGCCAGGTGATGTCCTGATACTGCACCACCAGCTGTTTGCTGACGGCGGCGGTGCGCTGCAGCAGCGGGGTGAAGTGGACGCCGTCATCGGACACGGAGACGGTGACCGAACCGGGCAGGAACACGTCGGGACCGGCTACCTGGAGGAAGGAGGCGCTGACGGTGTGGATGTCGGTGGGCTGCTCGAGGTCGACCGTGACATCGAGGCGGTCTTTGCCGATGAATCCTTGCCAGCGGCCGTCGCTGTAGGTCCAGTCGCCCTGCCATCCGTCGGTGAGCGAACCGTCGCCGGCTGCCCGGTAGGACGGACTGTAGGGGGCGTTGTAGATCACCTTCTTGCCGCGGCCCAGGTGGTCGACGGGCTGGAGGGATGCGGGACGGGGTCCTACTTCCTTCGTGAGGTCGAAGGGATGATAGCCGGCAGCACGGAGCAGGGCGGTTTCGCGGAGGGCACGGCTACGGAAGTCGGGCCACGACTTGCGCTCGGGTGCCGACCATGCCACTTCGGCCAGGGCAAGCACACGGGGATACATCATGTATTCCACGTGCTCGGGCGTCGGGATGTATTCGGTCCACAGGTTGGCCTGCACGCCGTAAATGAGCGGTGCCTGCTCGGGTGTGAGCGTGGCGGGCACGGGGTTGTAGGCATAGACCTTCTGCAGGGGCAGGTAGCCGCCGATGGCTTCGGGCTGGGTGGACGGAGCGTCCTGGTAGCCGTCGAAGTAGCAGTGGCTGCCGGGAGTCATCACGGCACGGTGGCCGGAGCGGACAGCAGCCAGGCCTCCCTCCTCTCCTCTCCACGACATGACGGTGGCATTGGGAGCCAATCCGCCCTTGAGGATCTCGTCCCATCCGAGGAGGTGACGGCCGTGGCGGTTGAGGAACTTCTCGATGCGGTGGATGAGGTAGCTCTGCAGCCCTTCCACCCCGTCGAGGTGCTCGTCGCGGATGCGTTTCTGGCATTTGGGGCAGGTCTTCCAGGCGCCCATGCCGGCCTCATCACCGCCGATATGAATGTATTCGGAGGGGAAGAGCTGCATCACCTCGGTGAGCACGTTCTGGAGGAAGGTGAAGGTGCGCTCGTTGCCCACACAGAAATCAGCGTTCTTGTAGGGCTCACCGGAGCAGGACAGCTCGGGATAGGCCGTGAGCACCTCCTCGGAGTGGGAAGGCATCTCGATTTCGGGCACGATGGTGATGCACCGCTCACGGGCATAGTCCACCAGCTCCCGGATGTCCTCGCGGGTGTAGTAGCCGCCATGAGCGCCCTCACTGCCCTCGGGCAGGTAGCGGCGGTCGGCATTCCACCAGCTCTTCCAGTTGGCCCCGCTGCGCCAGGCAGCCAGCTGCGTGAGGCGGGGATACTTCTTGATTTCAATGCGCCAGCCGGCCGCATCGGTGAGGTGCAGGTGCAGGCGGTTGATCTTGTAGCGCGCCAGGGCATCGATCTGCTTCTTCACAAACTCCTTGGGGAAAAAGTGGCGCGACACATCGAGCATGAAGCCGCGGTAGGTCAGCCGGGGTGTGTCTTCAATTTCCACAGCGGGAACGGTGAAGCCCGTGCCGGCAGGAGTGACCAGCTGCCCTAAGCTCTGCACGCCGTAGAAGAGTCCGGAGACGGAAGTGGCTTCCACCCGGATGTGGTCGGGCGTGACGGAGAGGGTGTAGCTCTCCGGCGACGAGAGGACGGCACTGGCATCGGTGAGCCGCAGCGTGAGGCGCGGTGTGGCATCGGCTGCCTGCTTCGCGGGAATCAGGCGCACGGGAAGGGTCTGCAGGGTGCGGGCAAGCCAGCGGGCATCCTTGCCCCGCAGGTTGGTCTCGTATGGGGTATCCTCCGTAAGCTGAAAAAAGCCCGTACCCCGCTCCATCTTCAAGGGAACCGGGGTGACGGACTGTGCTTGGAGGGGATGTGCCGCGAAGCACATCCCGATAACCCATAAGAAAAGACCTACATACGTATATCTGTTTCTTATTTTCATGTCTTTACACAAGGGGATTAGTTGATTTCAATTTCGTCGACAAACAGGAAGGCGGGACTGCCCTTGCCACCGTGCCATGCCGGCATGCTCTGTTCGGTAGGTGCGATGACGCGGACGTAGCGTGCCTGCACGGGATCGAAGGTGAGCTCGTGGTGGTAGACTCCGTTCTTATCGTCTTCCTTCATCGCCGGATAGCTTTCGGAAGCCACCTTTGTGAAGTTCTTGCCGTCTGCCGACACTTCCACCGTCAGTCCTCTAGCATCAAACACCCAGTCGCCTTTTTCCACACAAGTGGAGAGAGCCACGCGGGAAATCTCCGTGGACTGCTGCAGGTCGATAGTGACATCCATATCGTTCTTGAAGAAAGCAATCCAGCGGCCCGTCTTGTAGTTGCCGTTGCCCTTCAGTCCGTCGACCAGCGTAGACTCGCCTTTAAACTTATACTGGTTGTTGACGGGCTGGTTGGCCACGATGGGCTTCATGCTCGACTTGCTGAAACAGATCTTCTCTGTGAGCACGCGGCTGTCGCCTGTGGGGCGCAAAGCCTTGGCAGAGAACACAGCGTTCTCTTTCACCTTCACCACGCCTTCGGCACGCGGAGAAGCCGCTGTGGGCTCGCTGCCGTCGAGGGTGTAGTGGATGGGGGCATCGTCGAGGGTATTGAGCGTGATGTCGAGCGTACCGTCGGTGGTGTTCGGAGTGAACTCAGCCGTTACGTCGAACACATGCTTCGCGTAGTTGTAGCCTTCGGCATCATACCACTGGATGAGACGCGGCAGACGAGAGAGGAAGTTGGCATAGTCTTTCTTCTCCGGAGCCGACCACTGCACTTCGGCCAGGGCAGCCCAGCGCGGCAACACCATGTACTGTGCATGAGAGAAGGTAGGAATGTACTCGGTCCACAGGTTGGCCTGTACCCCCTTGATGTACTTCTGCTCGTCGGGTGTGAGCGACTTCGGCATCGGTTCGTAGCTGTAGACGCGCTCTACCGGGAGATAGCCGCCGATGGCCAACGGTTCGTTGTCGGTGTCCTTGCTCTGGTAATAGTCGAAATAGAGGTACGTGTTGGGCGTCATGATGACATCGTGGTGCTGCTTAGCAGCCTCGATACCGCCGCCCTCACCGCGCCAGGACATCACCGTGGCGTTGGGAGCCAATCCGCCTTCGAGGATTTCATCCCAGCCGATGATCTGACGGCCGTGTTCGTTGAGGAACTTCTCTACGTGAGAGATGACGTAGCTCTGCAGACGCTCTTCCTTGGTGTGCTTGGCATCCGACTTCAAGCCGAGCTGCTTGATGCGTGCCTGGCACTTGGGACACTGTGCCCAGCGTACCTTGGGACATTCGTCGCCACCGATGTGGATGTATTCCGACGGGAAGATCTCGATGAGTTCGGCAAACACGTCTTCGAGGAACTTGAGCGACTGGTCGTTGCCGATGCAGAGCACGTCTTCGGAAACGCCCCACATCTTCCATACTTCATACGGACCGCCGGTGCAGCCGAGTTCGGGATAAGACGCCAGCGCCGCCTGCATGTGGCCCGGGATATCGATTTCGGGAATCACCGTGATGAAGCGTTCGGCTGCATACTTCACGATCTCCTTGGCTTCCTCCTGCGTGTAGAAACCTTCGTGCGGAACGCCGTCGTACTTGCCGGAGTTCTTACCGATCACCGTTTCGGAACGCTTGGAACCGATTTCGGTGAGCTTGGGATATTTCTTGATTTCAATGCGCCAGCCCTGGTCTTCGGTGAAGTGCCAGTGCATGCGGTTCATGTTGTGCAACGCCAGCATGTCGATGTAGGTCTTCACCTCGTCGACCGTGAAGAAGTGACGGCTGGTGTCGAAGTGGGCACCGCGGTAAGCAAAACGCGGCGCATCCTTGATGTCGACCGCCGGAAGCGAGATGTTGGCACCTACGGCCACCGGCAGCGATTTGCGCAACGTCTGGATGCCGTAGAACACACCGGCTTCGGTGGCACCCTTCACCGTGACTCCCTCACCGGCTACCTTCAGCTCATACGCTTCGGGGTTCTTGTTGTCAACGCCCAGCGCCAGCACGATGGCATTCTTTCCTTCGGTACCTGCCTCCACGGCAAAGTCTTTCCCCGTCGCCGTCTTCAGGTATTCAGCCAGCAACTCGGCATTGCGCTGCATCTGGGCATTGCCTTCGGGATAGAGAATTTTCACCCCGCTCTTGAGAACGAAAGGCGTACCTTGGGCTGCTACGATCTCGTGCGGCATAGGAATCACCTGGTAGTCAGCTTGCTCCACCGACGACTGGCACGAAGCCAACAGGCCTGCCGCCAGACATCCGGTCCATTTTAATAGTGGTTTCATAATGAATAATTAAGTATTAAATTGTTTTTAAAAAAGTGTTGTCAAAAAAAAGTGTCACCTAAAAATGTTACCTAAAAGTGTTGTCACAGTCAGGAGGCAGCCCCAGCCGCCGGCATCAGGGATAGGTCTGACGCAAGTGGCGGACAGTGAACGGCAACGGCTCGTCTGCCCGGATCTGCGGCGAGGTGATGATCACCTTCCTGCGTTCGCCCGGCAACAGATCGAAGAAGTTGTCGCTGAAGCGCACGCCCTGCAAGGGCACCTCGATAAAGACATCCTTCGCCAGCTGGTCGGTCTGCAGCGTAAGCTCACACTGCCCGTCGGTCTGCTTCACCTTCCATTCCACTGCGACTTCGGGCAGATCGAGCTCCTTCGGCTTGGCGAAGAAATGCACCGCCTGCTCCAGCACCTCGCCCTCGGCATCTTTCAGCGTGAGCAGCAGGTAGCAGCGGCGGCGGTCGTCCTCGCTGAGCTCATTCTCCTCCCGGAAGAGCGGCGAGAGCGGCGTGGAGCACAACAGCTGCGACGTGTTGGCAGGAATGGAGAGGTCGGTGAGACGCACCGGCTTGCCCTTGCGCTTGCCGTTGAAGGTGCGCACCTCCATCGTGAGCGAAAGCTTCTCCTGAGCCTGCGTGAGATCGGACAGCAGGTAGACCGACAGACTGTCGGCCTGCTGCAGCGGATTGAGATGCAGCGGCGCAAACGCCCGGCGAGCCTGGTAATGCAGCGCCTTCCAGTTGCCGTAGTAGTCGATGCTCGACCACGACACCACCGGCCAGCTGTCGTTGAGCTGCCAGTAGAGCGAGCCCATGCAGTAAGGACGGTGACGGCGGTGCGCCTCCAGTCCGCGGCGGATGCCCTGCCCCTGCAGCACCAGACCCACATACACAAAGTCCTCAAACTTAGCAGGCAGGTGATAGTCGCGCTCCATATACGTGCGGATGAGGTGATTGCCGATGCTGCTCTTCTGATGCGCATTCATCACCTCCGACTCAATCTCATAGTCGTCCGGCGAAGCAAACATCGCGATGGTCTTCATCTCCGGGAACGACTGGAAGCCGAACTCGCTCATGAAACGGGGGATGTCCTCGTCGAGCGACTCGAAAGGCTTCTGCCCGTACCACACCCCCCAGTTGTGGCTGTCGCCGACAGACCACGACTCCGGACGGCCCCAGTTGGCAAAATAAGGCGAACTGTGAATGTAAAAGCGGTCGGGATCCCACAGCTTCACGCGGGAGGGCAGCACCTCGTGGAACAGCTTGTCGTAGCTGGCCAGCATGCGCTGGTAGATGCCCGGCGAATATTTCTTCTGATAACCCCAGTACTTCAGGGCTTCGAGAATCTCGTTGTTGCCGCACCACATCGCCAGCGAAGGATGGTTGCGCAAGCGGCGGATGTTGTAATCGGCCTCCTGAGCCACCCGCTTGAGAAAGGTGGGTCCGGCAGGGTAAGGCGTACAGGCAAACATAAAGTCCTGCCAGATGAGAATCCCGTTCTCATCGGCCAGCTCATAGAAACGGTCGTCCTCGTACGTGCCGCCGCCCCACACCCGGATGACATTCATGTTCGCCTCGCGGATGTCGCGGAACAGCGTGCGGTAGCGCTCCTCGGTGACCGAAGGCAGGAGCGGGTCCTGCGGAATATAGTTGGCTCCCTTGGCAAACAGCGGGAGACCGTTGACCTCAAAATAGAAAGACTCGCCGTGCTCATCCTTCTCGTTGACCAGGCGCACCGTGCGAAAACCGATGCGGTGCTGCTTCTGGTCCACCACCCGGCGGTTGACCACCACCTGCGCCGTGAAGTCATAGAGCGTGGGTTCCCCCCACCCGTTGGGCATCCAGCGCCGGGGCGACAAGACATCGACCGGCAGACTGATGCGGTTGACACCCGGCTGCAGCGTGAACGGACGGCTGAGCGTAGCCACCTCTGCCCCCTTGAGCGAGATGCCCACCTTCACCTCCGCCTGCACCGGCTCGGAAAGGATGTTATTGATCTCCAGCTCGTTCTCCACCATGGCACGCTCATCGGTGAGCGACTCCTGCTTCACGTGGTAATCATCGATGGTAGCCGCATCGAAGAAACGGAGCGTCACCGGCCGCCAGATACCACTGGTCACCATCCGGATGCCCCAGTCCCACCCGTAGCTATAGGGCGCCTTGCGCGAGAACACACTGAGCCGCTTCTCGTGGTGGTCGTTGTCCGCCGGATAATTGAACCCGTTGGACCCCAGCTGCGGCAACGTCTGCCGGATGGGCGAATGGAAATAAACATAGAGCAGGTTCTCGCCCTCGTGCAAAAACTCCTTGACAGAAAGCGTGTAACCCACAAACATATTGTCGGCCCGCAACAGCAGCGACCCGTTGAGATAAACATCGGCATACGTGTCGAGCCCCTCAAAGACCAGCTGCGCCCCGTCGCGCTTCAGCTGCTCGGCCGACACCTGAAAAGAAGTGCGATACCCCCAGTCTTCATTCTCCACCCACTGAATCTTCTGCTCATTGGTGCCGAAGAAAGGATTGGGAAGCAACTCATGCCGGATGAGGTCCTGATGCACCGTGCCCGGCACTTCCGCCGGACGCCAGTGGTCGGTGCCCACCTGCGTAAACTCCCAACCCGAATGAAGGGCCATCACCTCCGAAGTAGCCGGATGCTGCGCCAGCGAGAGCGAGCAACAGCACAGCAGCCCGCACAGCATCCGCGACTTCCTACCAGTATTCTGATTCATCATAAACAAAGTGTAAACGTATTAGTGGTTTCAAAATAAACGAGACGGCCATGCCGCTTGCTTCATGAAATCAGCAAAGCCACTTACTTCACCCAATCGGCAAGGCCGCTTACTTCACGAGATCGGTCAGCGGAATGGCCTGGAACGTCATGTGAGCCACACTGCTCTCATACAGAATGCCCACCGTGTCCTTGTCAATCATCGTGAGGCAAGTATATCCCCAGCCGTGGCCCTCATCGAGCATCACCTGATGTTCGGGCAGCCAAGTCAGTCCGCCGTCCAGGCTCGCCTTCACCGTGATGTGATGACGGTCCTTCGTGGTGTTGGGGTTGGAGAACAGCAGCAAGTCCTTGCCCAATGTATTGTCCGCTGCCTTCACATGAATGAGGCTGGCCATGCACACCGGCTCCTGCAGCGCCTTGCGGGAAGAAGGATGCTCGGTCCACGTGCGACCCAGGTCCTTCGTCACCGACACCGCCCGGCTGCCGCCGCGGTTGTCGCGCATGTTGAGCATCAGTACCCCCGGTTCCACCTCAGCCACCTGCGCCTCGGTAGTGTTGGTGCGTGCCAGCTGATGGATCTTCCAGGTAGTGCCCCGGTCCTTGCTGTACATCACACCGGCATTGGGCACGCGAGTAGAATCGATAAACTGGATGGGGAACACCAGAGTGCCGTCGTCCATCGTGATGCCCCGGCCCGGTCCCTGCAAGAGGAAGTACCACGAAGGATCCTTCACCTGCTCCGTGATGTTGATCGGTTCCGACCACGTCTTGCCGTCGTCGGTGCTCTTCGCCATCACCAGCTGCGCCGTATGGTTGCGGTCCATGCCCGGGTGCGAGCTCCACCACGCACGCTGGTTGCCCATGCCGTGCGTCCAGGCAGCTACCACCCACACCGTGTTCGTCTTCGTATCCACCAGGATGGAAGGGTCGCCCACCCCGTTCTGAGCAGCCGGCAAGCCGCCCGTCTGGCCAAACGACAAAGGCAAACGCATCTTCTCCCACGTCTTGCCACCGTCGGTACTGCGGCTCAAGCCCACATCCACGTGTTCCTGCAAATCCACACTGTTGTTGTAGCGCACATCATACACCCCGAGCAGCGTACCCTGGTTGGTCGTCACCAGTCCCGGAATGCGGAAAGCAGCCGAACCGTCATCGCCGGCATGACGCACGCCGACAGCCATGCGGTGCTCGATGCCCTCGGGAGACACCACGCTGCACAATCCCGGCTTGCCGTCGACCTTCACCGACTCGATGCGTGCCGACACCTTGCTGTAGAGCGAAGCATCGGGCTTCATCTGCAAGCTCACCCAGAAATAGTTGAGCCCCGGGAAAAGCGGCTGCTGTGCACGGAGCACGACCCTGCGGCCGGGACGGTCCACCTGTGCCCGGTTGACCGAATAAGACGGGTTGGCCACCAGCGTCTTGCCCGGCGTGAAACTGGTGATGTACTCCACAGGAGCAAAACGGTTCTTACCGTAGTCCTGACGGGCCTCCGTGCCACTGTAATACAGTTTCACCGCCTGGATATCCGACAAGGGTACCTCCTTGCCAAACTGCAGCACCACCTCATCGAGCACACGGCTCCCGGTGGCATGCATACGCATCATAAAAAGGACATTGTCCTGCCGTTCAATCAGCACCGGAATCTGCGTTTCGCGCACAAAAAGGGTGTCTGAAGCCACTGACGGCAAAATTCCCACTAAAGAAAAGAGAAAGAGTAAAACCGAACTTTTTTTCATGGTATTAAATATGTTCATGGTATTCGTTAATAAATTAAATGTGATTGTCTGCAAAGATAGAAAAATGCAACAGAATCCCGATGAATTGCTACCATTTTTAGAGAAAATAAAGAAAATAAAGGCAGAGGGAAACAACAAAAAAGTGCCGACTATCCGGAGGATAATCAGCACCTTGCTGAGCCGCTAACCAGACTTGAACTGGTGACCTACGCGTTACGAATGCGTTGCTCTACCAACTGAGCTATAGCGGCAATTGCTTTTGTTTACGGCGTGCAAAATTACAGCTTTATTTGAAATAACAAAAAGATTCCCGTATTTTTTTTCAAACATTTTTTTTCGACCAAAGTTTTTTACCTATTTTTCCCACCAAACGAAATATGTACTAACTTTACGCCATGAAAAAGAAATTTGAACTGGAAATCCCTACAGGAGCCGACAAGGTGTTGCTGCACACCTGCTGCGCCCCTTGCTCATCGGCCATCATCGAATGCCTGATGCAGCACGGCATTACGCCTACGATATACTACTGCAATCCCAATATCTACCCGCTGGAAGAGTACCTCATCCGCAAAGACGAATGTACCCGCTACGCCGAGTCGCTGGGCCTGGAAATCATCGATGCCGACTATGACCACGAACAATGGCGCAGCCGGATGACGGGACTGGAGCACGAACCGGAAAGGGGACGGCGCTGCCTGAACTGCTTCAAGCTGCGGCTGCTCGACACGGCACGCTATGCCCACGAGCACGGATTTGCCGTGATTACCACCACGCTGGCATCGAGCCGCTGGAAGAGCCTGGAACAGATCAACGAGGCAGGACGATGGGCCACAGCGGCGTATCCCGACGTGGTGTACTGGGAACAGAACTGGCGGAAAGGGGGACTGAGCGAACGGCGCATAGCCATCATCAAAGCGTATCAATTCTATAACCAACAGTATTGCGGCTGTGAATTCAGCATGAGAAAGGAGGAATGACGGGGATGGCAAAAAAGAAGAGTAGCCGGAAAAGAACTTCGGCACGGAGAAAGAAAACAGGCAGCAACCGGTGGCTGATTGCCATCCTGATTATCCTGGTACTGATTCCGGTGTCGTACGGACTGTATCTGTACTGGCAGCAAGAACACAGCCGACCGGAAAGAGAACAGACGGAGCCAACGGAGATCACGGAGACGACGGAAACAACGGAGACCACAAGGGGGAAACAGGAAACACCGCAGCGACCGCCGGCCACCCAACCGGGCACGAAACCCTCCCCCACTCCGGCAACGAAACCGGGCCGTGGCGACCGCCAGCCGGAGAATGCTGCACCGGCGGCAGGCAAGGGAATGGCGACAGGCAAGGGAATGGCGCTGTATGTGCCCAACAGCAAGGAACTGGAGATTCCCCGCATGCTCAGTCCGCGGAAAGAGCAGCTCATCCGGCACCTGGGCTACGTGGTGTCCTACAACCCCGACAAGAAAGTGCCCAACTGGGTGGCTTATGAACTGACCCGGCAGGAGACACAGGGAAAGTCCAAACGCAACGACCGCTTTGTGGCCGACCCCGCCGTGAGAGGACCAATTGCCACGAACGCCGACTACACCCGCTCGGGCTATGACAAGGGACACATGGCACCGGCGGCCGACATGAAATGGAACAGCCAGGCGATGAAGGAGTCGTTCTACTTCAGCAACATGTGTCCGCAGCACCCGCAGCTGAACCGCCGCGGATGGAAGAACCTGGAAGAGAAGATACGCGACTGGGCCATCGCCGACAGTGCGGTGATCGTGATCTGCGGCCCCATTTACGGTCAGCAGACGAAGACCATTGGCAAAGGGAAAGTGGCGGTGCCGCAACGCTTCTTCAAAGTGGTGCTGTCGCCTTTCGCGAAACCGATGCGCGCCATCGGGTTCCTGTTCAACAACCAGCAAGCACTGGAACCGCTGTCGACCTACGCCGTGAGTGTGGACAGCATCGAGAAGCTCACCCAGATGGATTTCTTTGCTCCGCTTCCCGACAGCATCGAAAACCGGATTGAAGCCGAAGACGACTATTACCAGTGGGCCAGCTGACAACAGAATGGTTCTTTCTTTGCTGATTCCTAAACTCAGAGCAGGCAAAGAAGGATTCGGGCAACTCCCATTGATACAAACTTAGCAAACGAATAAAGCAACAGATGAAAAAGAAAACCAAATATGCAATCGGAGCCCTCATCGGAGGGCTCTTCAGCATCGGAGCCTGCCTGGGCGGATGGGGATACTACTGCCTCCTGGCTCCTCAGTTTCACCCGAAAAAGACGGCCTACGTGTATGTGGACCGCGATGATACGGCCGACTCGCTCTATGCCAAGATAGCGAAGGCAGGACAGCCCAACCGGCTGACCGGCTGGCACTGGCTGGCCCGCTACAAGCACCTGGAACAGCACATCCATACGGGACGGTATGCCATCCGCCCCAACGACGATGTCTATCATGTGTACAGCCGGTTTTCACGCGGCTATCAGGAACCGATGAACCTGACCATCGGCAGTGTGCGCACGCTGGACCGCCTGGCACGGAGTGTGGGACGGCAGCTGATGATTGACTCGGCGGAAATTGCCCGTCCGCTGAACGACTCGCTCTTCCTGCAGCAGCTGGGCTACTCGAAAGAAACGCTCGCTGCCCTGTTTATCCCGGAGACGTATGAGGTGTACTGGGACATGAGTGCGGAGGAGTTCATCCGGCGGATGCAGAAGGAACACGACCGCTTCTGGAACGCGGAACGGCGGGCGCAGGCTGCCAACATCGGACTGACTCCGGAGGAGGTGTGTACGCTGGCCTCTATCGTGGAGGAGGAGACCAACAACAACGAAGAGAAGCCGATGGTGGCCGGACTGTATATAAACCGGCTGCAGCAGGGCATGCCGCTGCAGGCCGACCCCACGATCAAGTTTGCCGTGCAAGACTTCGCGCTGCGGCGCATCACCAAGGACCTCCTGTCGGTGGACTCTCCGTATAACACCTATCTGAACACGGGACTGCCTCCCGGCCCGATCCGCATCCCGACGAAGAAAGGACTGGAAAGCGTGCTCAACTATACCAAACACAACTACCTGTATATGTGTGCCAAAGAAGACCTGTCGGGCACGCATAACTTCGCTTCCAACTACGCCGAACACATGGCGAATGCCCGAAAATACTGGCGGGCACTGAACGAACGAAAGATTTTCAGGTAAAACGACAAAAAGCCGAAGAAAAAGTTTATATTTGCTCGATAGAAAAACACTGAGACAAAGAATCTCAACTGTGATTAACACTTTAAATTGAAACTGATATGAGCAAACAACTCTTACTTGGCGACGAAGCCATTGCACAAGCTGCACTGGACGCCGGACTATCGGGTGTTTATGCCTATCCGGGCACTCCTTCGACGGAGATTACTGAGTACATTCAAATGGCTCCCATCACTGCAGAACGACACATCCACAGCCGCTGGTGTACGAACGAGAAAACAGCTATGGAAGCGGCACTGGGAATGTCGTTCGTGGGCAAACGGGCGCTGGTGTGCATGAAGCATGTGGGCATGAACGTGGCAGCCGACTGTTTTGTGAATTCGGCCATGACCGGTGTGAAGGGGGGACTGATTGTGGTGGCGGCCGACGACCCGAGCATGCACTCTTCGCAAAACGAACAGGACAGCCGCTTCTACGGGGACTTCGCTCTGATTCCGATGTACGAGCCCAGCAACCAGCAGGAGGCTTACGACATGGCGTACAGCGGATTTGAGTTTTCGGAAAAGATAGGCGAACCGATACTGATGCGGATGGTGACCCGTCTGGCCCACTCCCGCTCGGGCGTGGTGCGCAAGCCACAGCAGCCGCAGAACGAAATGGCATTCAGCGAAGATCCGCGCCAGTTTATCTTGCTGCCGGGCATTGCCCGCAAACGCTACAAGGCACTGCTTGCTCATCAGGAGGACTTCATCCGTGCTTCGGAAGAATCTCCCTACAATCAATATATCGACGGACCGAACAAGAAATTAGGTATCATCGCCTGCGGTATCGGCTACAATTACCTGATGGAGAATTATCCGGAGGGATGCGAGTATCCGGTGCTCAAAATCGGACAGTATCCGCTGCCCAAGAAGCAGCTCCGGCAACTGGTGGAGGACTGTGACGAACTGCTGGTGCTGGAAGACGGACAGCCGTTTGTGGAAAAGCAGCTGAAGGGATACTTGGGACTGGGCATTCCGGTGAAAGGACGACTGGACGGCACGCTGTCGCATGACGGGGAACTGAATCCGGACTCGGTGGCCCGGGCAGTAGGCAAGGAAAACAAAGTGGCGTTTGCGGCTTCTCCTATCGTGGAAATGCGCCCGCCTGCCCTGTGTGAAGGCTGCGGCCACCGCGACATGTACATCACACTCACGGAGGTGCTGAGAAATGAATATCCGCTGCATAAGGTGTTCAGTGACATCGGCTGCTATACGCTGGGAGCCGGTGCGCCTTTCCATGCCATCCACTCGTGCGTGGACATGGGGGCTTCCATCACCATGGCGAAGGGAGCGGCCGACGGCGGACTGTATCCGTCGGTGGCAGTGATCGGAGACTCTACCTTCACCCATTCGGGAATGACGGGACTGCTGGACTGCGTAAATGCCCACAGTGACGTAACGATTGTGATCTCGGACAACGAAACAACCGCCATGACGGGCGGTCAGGATTCGGCGGGTACCGGCAAGCTGGAGGCCATCTGCGAAGGACTGGGAGTAGATCCTGCCCACATCCGCGTGGTGGTGCCGCTGAAGAAGAACCACGAAGAGATGAAACAGGTGATCCGGGAGGAGCTGGCTTATCACGGTGTGTCGGTCATCATCCCCCGCAGAGAGTGTATTCAAACATTAGCACGTAAAAAAAGGAGTAAATAAGCCATGAAGAAAGACATTATATTAGCAGGTGTAGGCGGACAGGGTATTCTCTCCATCGCCACGGTGATAGGCAAAGCTGCCTTGAAAGAGAATCTGTATATGAAACAGGCAGAAGTGCACGGCATGAGCCAACGGGGCGGTGATGTGCAGTCGAACCTACGCATCAGTGACCAGCCGATTGCCTCGGACCTGATCCCGACGGGACAGTGTGACCTGATTATCTCCCTGGAACCGATGGAAGGGCTGCGTTATCTCCCCTACCTCAGTGCGGAGGGCTGGCTGGTGACCAGCGAAACGCCGTTTGTGAACATTCCGAATTATCCGGAAACGGAGCTGCTGATGACTGAAATCAACAAACTGCCCCACAAGGTGGTGCTGAACGTAGACAAGGTGGCCAAGGAAGTGGGCTCGGCCCGCGTGGCAAACATCGTGCTGCTGGGAGCTACCATCCCGTTCCTGGGCATTGCATATGAGAAGGTGCAGGACAGTATCCGCGAAATCTTCCAACGCAAGGGAGACGAGATCGTGCAACTGAACCTGAAGGCATTGGCTGCCGGAAAGGAAATTGCCGAGAAACTGATTGGATAAAGCGTGACGAAAGGACAACTGCCTACGGATGGAAGTATTGCCCTTTCCCTTGAGTACGCTTAGCATACTGTACCGCTTGCCGGGGGCACACATGATAACACGCCAGGCAGGCGGTACATTCTTTTCCCCACACCGGACGGCCGTCGGCCAGCCGGATATTCCCCACCGGACACTGCTGCACACAACGCCCGCATCCGATACAGGCATCGGTGACACGGAAACGGGACGGCGTCATGTGAAAACGCTCGAACAAGGGACGGATGACACGGGTTTTCAGAAAGGGAAAGCTTCCCTCATGACAAGAGAATACGGCTTCGCGACGTGCCACCAGCGTGTGAATGCGCTGCACAGCCGGCAGGCTCTCTGCCAGTTTCTTACGCTCCACCTCCTTACTGTCGACATCGAACCCGGGAAGAAGCACATACGTGTTGGGCATGGTGACTGAAAAGCCGGCACAGCACTTCCATCCTCGCTGAGCCACAGCCTGCTGAAAGACCTGCTGGGCATGTCCTGTATCATCACCACAGGTGCAGACAAAATAAAGATACTGCCCTTGATAGCCGCTGAACGAGAGCTGCTCCAGGAAGCGCAACACCAGCGAAGGGGGTGCCCAGGAATAAATGGGAAAAACAAAACCGACTGCTTCGTCCGGACGTAAGGAAAACGTGAGCTGACGCTCCTTCAAAAGACGGGGAATGAAGTGCAACGAATCACCTTGCCGCTCAACCAGCTGCTGAGCTACCCATTTCGAATTACCGGTGCCGGAGAAATAAAATATCATAGGAAAGAATAAAAAAAAGCCGTACCGACGATGTGATGAAACTCTGATAGAACAAGATTTGAGCGCTCGCCTTCTTTGTAATCCACCGGCATAAAGCTGTCCCGAAGGATGTGGCCCGCCATTGAAGATCGAAGCTTTCTCGGTGCATCAGAATAATTTGAAGAGTTTCCCGATCAAGTCGATACGGCTAATATTTTTGTATGACAAATGTAGTACAAATAGTCGAGACTAACAAGAAAAACGCTCGTTTTTTTCCCTTTCCGGCGGTTTTTGG
>Garnier_p1__coassemble_1173_pt1 | contig 16253 bp, 30 predicted proteins | sample Garnier_p1__metabat2_high_PE_017 | metagenome-assembled genome bin Garnier_p1
ATATGTCTAAGTACATATATAATAATTGATCTAAATTTGACAAATCCACCTGTTTTAATCCGCAATAATCCAAAAGACGAAGAATAACATCAGCCAGTTCGTCTTCAACCGTGTCTTTGATATGACGTTCAAACCATATAGGATCAAATGGTTCATCACCATTTTTACACACTGCTACATCGGCATGTTTATTGTTTCTATCAGCTTGTATACATTCTGCGGCTTCTGTAATGATAAGCATTAGCCAATGTTCGCAAGGTAACTCTGTGTCGTGCTGTCCATTTTCGCACGCCCACTTAAAGTGTTTATCTTTTAGTTCGTTCCAATTCATTTTCTATTTTTTTTAATCGTTCTGCTAATTCTATGTATCCGGCAACTAAGCGTTGGTCGAGTTCTCGTGAATTCTCAATGAAATTTATAATCATTTCATATCTGCGGAAAAGGTTTCTTATACAGTGTGCTATGATGATAATCAGGAAGCACAGCAGTGTGATAGCTATGTTGATGTTCATTTTACTTCTCCTTTCTTTAAGCGTTGCAGGACGTCTTTGTTTTCTTCTAATATCTCGTCAAAGCTGGTGGGTAAGAGGTCGTCCAGGTATGCCCATTCTTCAATATCATCTTTATTGCACTCGAAATCATCACATTCTTCATCATCCCAAACCTTTTCTGTTATATTCCAATAGCGGACTCCGTACCCATACCCTGTGCTTAATTGTCCTCTTACAAGGCATGGTATTTGCGGATATACTTCATTTTCATATTCTCCGTAAAGTTGCGGTTCTTCTGATTTCATATCGTGCCACACACGATTACGCTGATAGGTTACTCCGGCTATGAATCCTTCCCGGCAAGCGTATTGCTCTTGCGCCACCGTGCCGCAATGTTTGTCTTCTCCATTGGGAAATCTTTGAGCTGCATAGTTGAAAGCGGCTTCTATTAATGTTTCTTGTTTCATAATTATTATTCGTTAGGTTCATAATCCTTGCATCCTGCGAAGTAAAATCCACAGACTTCATCATATGGGTTATAGGTGTCGTGTGGTACCATAAATCTGACTGGATGAGCAAACGAACAAACATCGGGAAATGGCGGTTTGAACATCGGGTCATTCAAATCCACATCATCAGGTATAGGTGTTTCTATGAAATGCTTACAATTATCACAAAACTTGATTGTCTTCCGTTTCGGCTTTTCCTGCATTTTCTTACAACCCGATTTCAGCCACCAGCTTTCATCTTTGGAAGGACAGCACGAGCAATAATCCTCCATTCCGTAGAACATGCAATAGCTTTCGCAAAATCATTCACGGAACTCTGCAAGCATCTTTGACTTTATTTCTTTCTCTTTCATAATCAAATCAATTTAAGTGCTTCTAAAATACATGCATTCAGAGCGTCTTCGTATGAATCTTCTTCGCCCGCTCAACATCGAACGGGATTGTAATCATTTTTGTTTCCATGTTATTATAAGTTTAATCATTATATTCAGCCACTCCAAAGGCTTCATCCCAATCTCTATCGCTCATGTCAGCTTCACAATCAGTAAACTTATACCGATGTCTGTCTTTATTTATTGAATTATGGAATCTGTCTTTACATTTCGTTGAGCAAAATGCTTGTGAATATTGTCGCTTGGTGAACTTTGAATGACATACGGGGCATTCTATTAAATCTCCGACTTTCGCATCCTTATTGGTTCTGTAAAGTCCTTTCTTTCTTTTTTTATTTCTTTCCATGTTATTCGTTATTTTTGATTGCATCTGTTTAAATGTTCTCTGATTTCTTGTTTAAGTTCGAAATATCCGCAAGCATGATCATTTGCTCTATATGTTGCTGGAATGTATTCCCATCCATTATCGAATGAAGCAGGATCAATATCACAACCATTAACTCCTTTGCCTGAATTCCTTCTGAAGTGTTTACATTGCCAGCATCTGTTCATTCTTTCTGAAATGCATGGACTGAAAAAATCGGCCGCATATTCTTTAATTGTTTTCATATTGTTCTTTATTAATAATTCATCCTTTTGCTCTTCCTAAAAAAGCCAGTCTGACAACATCGTACTGAGTACTAAGTAATGCGAACTGCAACATACACCTGTCGTCGGCAACATCGTTGATTTGTAGGACATCATAGCATTGTTGGTTTGTACAATATTCTGCACCAATCATGGCGACATATACCTCAAAATCTTCTTGGCTTTTCTGTGCTCTAAAAAATCTATTGAGGCTTTCAATGATGTGCTCTTTTAAGTATTCAGGACTATATGCAGCAGCTATTTTATCTTTATTTCTTAATGCGTATCTCATTGTCATTTTATTGTTGTTCTTTAAAATTGATGTGATATTTCTTTTCGTAGTATTGCTCTGTGCCTACCTGCCTGTTGGACTCAGGGCCGACGATCCGGCGGCGGGTGCCTTCATTGTAGAGCAGCGTATAGGGTTCATCGGGGTGACGGATGTATCCATAGACGTGGACTAGATGGTGCATTGCTTTATAAGCTCGAAGGGTGGTAGCACCAAAGCGAAATCCGGTACGCTGTTGTTCGCCAGATAGTATTCGTAGCTCATCCATACGACGGCGGCGCTTCCATGTCTTGGCGCGTGCAACATGATCCATCTTATGCAGGTTTCTTTTGAGACATTGAGCTGCTTCCTCTCTGAGTCTGGCTTCGGTTTCTGGTGTATGGCGGATACCTAGGTCGGCCGCAATTTTGTTAGCACGATTGTGGGTGATTCCGAAACGGCGTTCAATCTCGTGGCCAGCCATAGTGGGGTAGTACTTGCGTACAATAGCTACCCAGTGAGGATTGCGAGTGTTACGTTCATGGTGCATATCTGCTCCCATTTTGCGTGCTATGCGATAAACGGTAGACAAAGAGACTCCTGCCCTCTGTGCTACTGCATTGCGTGGGCGATCATTGATGTGGTCCAGGATGTAGGCACGCTGTTCGGGGGTGATGGAATTACTTTGTGGCATGTGGTATGTCATTAATGTGTTGATAAATGTTCTTGTTGTAGATCTGTGCGCATCGCCATTCGAGGTTGCAGCTTTGACTTTCGCTCCAGCCGGAGAGCAGGAAGATGGCGTCGCAGCCCAAGAGGGCTTGTATGTCGCGGCTGATGTAGTATGCGTAGGAACGCTTGGTGCCGGGACTGACGTCGAAGGGCGATACGACTTCGTGACCTTTCTGCACGAGCTGCTTGCTGATGCTGGCTACGCGGGCCTTGCACGCTTCGACGTTGGTGGTGATGGGTAGAGAGATGTATATTTTCATTATCGTCTTGATTTACCTGTGAGCGGAATGATGTTGTACGTTTTGAATCGGTCTATCAGGCGTCCGAAGCTGTCCTGGTAGGTTTGCTTGAGCTGTTCAACCGTGAGGTTGGTAGTGATGTGGGCAAACTTGTGCTGCTGCATCCAGATGTCGTTACGAGCATGGAGAAATTCGTCGGTGAGCCGGGTGGTGTCCATGCCGAAGAAGGTTGTGGTCTGCACGCCTATGTCGTTGAGGCAAACATTAACGGGGGTGGACTTGAAACCTTTGTTTTCTTCTTCGTTGAAGGTGTAACGGTCGAGATTATTGTGCAGGGTGTAGTAATTGACCATCTGCGTGACGCTAAGGTTGTAGAAGAAGCGGGGGTTACCCGTGTAGCGCAGGTATTCGGAGAAAATCTGCATGAGCAGGGTTTTGCCCGTTCCTACTTCGCCCATGAGCATGATGTGCTTATGGAGTTTGTACTTGCGGTCGGGGAAGACTTCTTCGGCCAGCGGGCAGTTGTTGAAATAGAGCAGCAGGAAGCGAATGACGTTGCGGTTGTCGTCGTCGACAATGAACTCGCGCTTTTGATGCGACAGCACGACGTTTCGGGCAATCCACATGACGAGGTTGGCATGCCGGTTGTAGACGGATTCGTCGCTGAGGTCGGGCATATACTGTTGCTGGCTGGCCATGTCACGCATGGCTTGTTCACATGCTTGTTCTATTGAAACAGGTTGGTTCATTTTGCTTTTATTTTAATATTACAGTATTGTTTGATTTATATGTCTTGTCCACCAAAACCTCCATCGAAATGGTATTCCCCTTTACTGGGGGCTGTGACGGACGGGCGTGGTTCTTTTCTCTTTTTGTACTTATCCTCTTCTTGTATTTTGATTTGCATCAGTCTGACAAGATGACGTGCCCAATCTGCATAGTCGCGGTGGACGGTTTTGGTGGTGTTCCACTCGTTGACAATTGTATCTGCAAGTGATCGCAGGCGGTCTTGTTCATCTGGTCGAAGCGAGAGATTCATCATAAATGTCTCTAGGTTGGCTCGGTTCTCGTCGGAAAAGAACTGATTAAGGCATTTGGTATTCTCGTCGTTACCCAAAATGACAGGCTGCACGGTCTGTGAGGCTGGTTGCGGCTGTGGAACAGGAATGGGCCGTGGTGTGACGATTCCTGGATCCGTGGCAGTTGGTTCGTTAGAGGAACGCTGTGGTGCCGTAATTGTGGTCTGCTTGGGCTGCCCCGGAAGGCTGACGAGCAGATAGGGTAAAGATGCGAAGTCGCCCTTGCGCTTGCGAACGGCTTCGAAATAGCGTCGCTGGATGCCTTTTGATGTGAGTATGGAGGACGAGTAGAACAGGGATTTATCGAAAAATTCCCATCGTACCAATCGGTCTACTATCATGCAGAGGAGGTCGACGCTAACACCTGGCAATTCACGGTCGAGTTTGCTTCGCAGCCGATCGTTCCACTCGACGTAATATCCATTGCGGTATATCGCGCAAAGCAGATGAATTACTGCTACTTCTCCTTTGATACCAAACTCCCCTGCGATGGCAATCATCTTATCATCGACAAAAAAATCAACATCGAGAGGAAAGTAATCTATTCCCGTTTTGTATGGTCTTGCCATAATATTTTAATCTTTACGTATGGTTTATACTTCGTGTATTCTTATTCCGTGAACATGCAGCATGAGCTTACGCTTGATAATGTAGGTGTCTGTTCGCATTCCTTTTGTGTCCTCAACGACAAGATTACCTTTCTCATCGAAGTAAACAAAATCGGCAATGTATGTGCAGGCGCGCTCTATCAGTTCTCCATTCTCGTTGTGCTTGGCAGGAATGAGCTCGTATCGTACTTGTTCGCGGAGATCAGAGATGAGCCCTGCCCGCTGCATCATTTGAAGTTCTGCAGCCCTGCGGCACTCTTTTCGGGAAGCATAGCCGCCCGAACGAAGCGCGTGGTATTTGCTTGGCTTTTTTTTCTCTTCGCGCGACTTGGCGAGCAAGGCTAAGTATTCATCTCTTGTCATGATTGCTTTCTGCTTCCTTTGGTTTAGGTTTTACGATTGTTTTATTGGATTGTCGGCAGATGATCATGGGCTTGCCGGCTACTGTTATTTCGCGTTCTTGTCCTTCGCCCAGACGCGCAATGAAGTGGCCTACGGTCATTTCTTCATTGGCTTCTTTGCAATCGTGGTCGGCTGTTGAAACCTCATAAGGATATACGTCCATGATGGCTGTTTCAGCTACCGAACCAATCTGATAATCGGCCATGGTGCCTTTCATACCTTCGTCCAGCTTTTTTACAGCATCGCGCAAATCGGCTGCCTGCACCAATACCTGAGTGGATGTTTTCTTTTCGGCACCGCTTTTTTCATCCAATGTGATGAAAATCAGTTTGCACTTAAACCATCTGTCAGCACTTTCTTCATCAGAAGAGAAGAGTTCGCTGTAATTGGCTCTTTTAATATCGGAAACTGTGAATTCTCCGGAAATAAATGGAGTCATTTCTTCGATGATACGTGCTTCTGCTTCAGTAAAGCTGAGTGCATCGACCAGATAGGGTTCGGTTACTTTTTTTTGCATTCCGTTTTCCATGATTTTTTCATAACGGATTTTACATTCAAACCAAGTGTGCATTGACATAGTAATTATTTTTTAGAGTTAATAGACTGTTTGAGACGATTCGATGTCTTGATACGAAGTGTTTTGTAAGCAGGGATGGATATGGTTTTGCCATTAGCAAAATTGTGTCCCTTACAGGAGCTGCGCTGAACGACATCAATTGTTGCGAAACCGCGTATGAATACAGGCTCACCGTCAGTAAGCGCATGGGTAATGATATCTACAATGTGGTTTACTGCGTCTACGGCTTGGCTGGGCGTTATATCCATTCTTTTTTCGAGCTTAAGCGCGATGTCTTTTCTGTTCATTTTGATTAGAGTTTAATTTGTTATTTAATCGGGTTAATTTTCTATGTAATTGTTTTAACAACCTGATATCTTCCTGTTTCCGTAGTGATACTTCTGTTGTCGGAATCAACTCCAGGAGAACAGGTAGCTTTTCTACAAGTATTTGGAAATCACGGTTGGATATGGGTATCATAGCTTTTCATCATTCAAGAATCTGTTAACTAGCTCATCGAAATACATTTCATCTTGCGGGATTTCATCGTCTGCTGCCATGATCTGATTGGCGATAGACTTTTTTTCCTGGATAATACCATAGAGTGTAGCATCGATGGTATTACGTGCTAACAGATAATAACAGGTGACGTTATCTTTTTGCCCAATACGGTGAGCACGGTCTTCGCACTGAACGCAGTCGGCCATAGTCCAGGGCAATTCGATGAAAGCGACATTGGACGAGGCTGTAAGCGTGAGACCTACACCGGCCGCTTTGATGGAGCAGATAATCAGCTTTGCAGTGCCGGCTTGAAAGGAATCTACCGCAGCTTGCTTTTCCGTGGCTGAATCTCTACCGGTGACTGTTACCGCATCGGGAAATGCTTTCTTGATTTCGTCTACTATATCATGCAGTGAGCAGAACAGAATCAATGGCTTGTCGCTTTCGAGGAACACCTTCACAAAGTCGATGGCTTGCTTTACTTTGCCGCGTGCAGCAAGGGAGCGAAGTGTCATGAACTTAACCAGGGCTTCCATTCGCATTTTGCGACGGATTTCGAAATCGGTACATTCTGTGTACTGCGCAAGGTATCTGGCTAAATCGACGGTTGCTGTGCTGTATTCATCGCGGTTGGATATGTCAACGTACAGATCAGTGCGTGTCTTATCAGGCAACTGAGTAAGCACCTTTGCCTTTTCGCGACGAATCATACATGTGGCATAGAGCTTTGCGGATAATTCGTCCAGATTGCGAGGCTTGTTTTCCTCTATTTCTCGTTCTATCTCCATTTGTTGCTGCATTTTCTCTTCTTCCGTATAGGTCTGTTTACGTCTTTTGAACTCTTTCTTCTCTCCACCTCCGTAGCGTGCCAGGAAAGCAGCACGTCCACCGAAGTTTTGTTTCAGCCTGCCCATGATAGATAATTGGGTGATCAAGTCGGCCGGCCGGTTGACAACCGGTGTTCCAGAGAGCAGGATTCTGTATTCTTTTCCTTCGGCAATGCCACGGGTAAAGATGGTTTGCTGGGCTGAGGGGTCCTTGACGCGGTGGCTCTCATCAATGATGATGCTACGGAATACCTTTATGCCGTCGCAGAAGACCACATCCTTCAGGCGGAAGGAACGTCCGCCGGTATCCCAAACGAAATACTTACGAAGGCTTTCATAATTTACGATAGCCACATGGTGCAGTCCCATTTGCATGTAATACGGCCAGGCTGTACGTACACCTTCATCAAGAATAAGAGCAGACTTATCTGTGAATTTCTCAAATTCACGTTGCCAGTTGATTTTTAGCGATGAGGGGCAGATTACAAGACAAGGATAAGCACCAGCTGAATGTACTATGCCTATGCTTTGGAGTGTTTTTCCAAGGCCAGGTTCGTCTCCAATCAGCAGTCGCTTGGCCTGTAATCCAAACTCAATACCTTCACACTGATAAGGGTAGGGGGTTATTTTTAGTTTATATTTATTATCAGTCATATCGTTTATAGATTTAGGCACCAGTATTGGAATGCCAGTTCTTCATACTTTTCACGTCCCCGGTTATAATTTTCGTCACCGCGATTGATGAAACATTTGAATACGTTGCAGTTCTTTTTACTAATTGCGTAGATGAAGTCTCTGTCAGATCCGGCTATGTCCATATACCAAGCTCGTGACCGGTCCCAATCGAAGAAGTCTATGCAATTTTCAAATTCCTGCTGTGTTGAGGCTGCCGTAGTCTTTAGATCACCGCCAAAACCGTAATCGTTAAACCACCAATCCCATTTGCAGCGAGTGTCGAGCATGAAGGGAAGCTCTCCGTAGACAAATTTCTGATCTTTGTTGACCATGAATCGTTGCGTCTCAGCTTCTGCAAGTACCTTAGCGAGAAAGGGGTCCCTTCTAGATTCAGTTCTTAACGAACGAAGCATTTCTTTGCCGTGACGAAAATCTTCCTCACTATACACCACATCATCCACGGTTCGCTGGTAGTGGTTTACCCGTTCCGGTTCTGTTATCAATGCGTCAACGAGTGTACCGAAGTGAAATGCCCGCTGACGGATTTCGTCAGGCATGGGTACCGGGTGAAGAATGTTTTTCAATGCAGTGAGGTCTGAATTGGAAACCTCACTGCGCTGATAATATGTATCTGGATTGTGATTCATATTAAGATACCATTTCGTAATTTATAATTTCCGGATAGTAATATTCGTCGACTATATTATCGGACAGCATTTCTTTAATGTCTTGCTTGTTGTATTGACTTGGATCTGCTGTGAGCGAGAGAGTGACAACTGTATCATCTGTTCGGATATAGTTACCACCTTCATCGTAGTAGTCACACGTTACGATAAATTCATAGTTCTCTTCGAGAGGCTCGTTGTATGGTGCACGAGAGTCGAACTCTGCGCCAGGGGGATAATAACCACTTTCTCTCATAATCATTTAGCTTTTACGTCTTCAACATACTCAATGTGTTCGGACTGAATTGTCATTGGATTGTCTTTGTCATTCGCGAGTTTGTTGCAGAATGTTATCTGTTTGGAGAAGGTCTTGCTCAGCTCTGCAACGCTGAGGGTGCAACCATACTGCGACCACCATAGGCCAACTACTTCCATGAATCCTTCGGGATTCAGCACATTGATACATTTTTTTACTTGCGTCTTTGGCTGATAGTTGCTCATGGTCACTTGTGCCTGGCCAAATAGATTGTACATCTTCTGTTTCTTTGCAGCCAGTTCCTGTGCGGCTTTCTGTGCAGCTTCAGCTTCGCGCAGTTCACGTTCCTTGCGTGCGGCTTCTTCACGTTCCTTGGCTTCTAATTCGGCTTTCAGACGTGCAGCTTCTTCTTCGTTAGCCTTGGCAATGCGTTGCAATTCTATTCGTTTTGAGGGCATGCGGTCAAGAATGTCCGCCCGATAGTCTCCAATTTCAGAAGCGTATTGATCGTGGCAACGTTGGCGAATCTTGTTTTTCACATCAGACTCAATGCTCTTGCAATCGGAAGTAGAAAGACCGGTAGGTATCATGACTGTGCCTTTCAGATTATTAATCCAGTCTTCTTGCAGCTCTACTGCAATGTTATTGATGTTGTTATACGATTCGTCGTAATTATCGAGAGAAAGTCTGTCCATGACAGCAGTCATAGAGTTTATCATTCCAACAATGTGATTATTAAGTTGTGTTATAAGGCTTTGCTCAAGGTCGAGGGTGTATCGCTGTATGGCTTGTATTCTGGCCTGGCGTGCTGCTTCCTCTCTTTGTTTGCGAAGCTGCTCTTCACGCTTTGCAGCCGCATAGCGATTGCGGTGTTCTTGCAGTTCTGCCGGTATGCTACCTTTGCTGGAAGGATTAACATCGGCTTCGAGAGCGGTGAAGGAAGTACGAATTGCGTCGAAGAGTTTTGTTACCGGAGTTCTCTTATCATTCATCTTCTTCACCGTTTTCTTAGCCTTTTCTATATAGAGAGCAATGTCCTGATCAAGTTGGTCGTTCATGCCTTCTCGCTGTATGCGTGCAAGTAAGGAACGACCAGCTTCCAGGCATCGGTCGTGAGATACATTGTTTTCTTTTATGGCCACTGGACCAATCTCTGCAATTGTTTGAATATTTTCGGGTTCGAATACCACGAGTGAATTATTGTTTGCCATTGCTTTGGAGTTTTAGATTGTTGATAATAAGTGTACATGGTTGCTTTGCAGCATATGCTACGTAGCGATTCAGACGTGTGCAGAACAATCCGTTAATTAGTCTGACTATGTGCGGACATCCTGCACACGCTGATTTTTGTTTATGATTAGAATCCTTCGTCATCGTCAGTATTGACAGTTACGCCTGCAGGTACATCATTGTTTCCATAGGGGGCAGTCTCCTGCTGATGTTCTTCGTCAGTTGGAGACTGACTACAGGTAACTCCGTAGAGTTCGTCCAGCTTATCAGTTTCTTCTTTCTGCTCTGTCTGTAATTCTGTACCACGGCCAATCCGCATCTTGGGATATGTTTTGAAGGCATGTTTGATACACTTTGCCATCAAGAATCCCGGGTCGATATGTACAACACCTTGCTTATCCATGCCGTAGAGAGCATTTGCATTGCCAACCCATTGGTTTTTCGCTTTGTCGAAATAAGCGTTCTGCTTTTGCGAGTAACCGGCTAGACGCACCCAATCTTCTTCGAGCATCACAGAATAGTCGATTGAACCGTCAACGCGGGTGATTCGGAGATAACATGCAATAATGGGTTGTCCTGTGTGTGGCAGATTGCATTTATAGCTTACTTCTTTGCGACCATTGCAATCGCTGAAGGAAAATTCATCATTGGCGTAAACCAACACCGGGTTGTCTGCATGCCTGATTTGTCCGCAGCGGGCACGTAAAACTAGCTCCCCATATCCGGAAACAGTGAGTTTGACGCGAGATTCATAACGGGGTTGGTCTTTTGTGCCGATGTTGATATTACGACCAATCAAGTAAGTAAGTGCACGGACACCAGGTTCGAGCGAAAGGCCACAAATGGCCAAGTCAATAAAGGATGTGAAGATTGAGAACGGAGTACAGCTTTGCAGTTTGCCGCTGTTGGTTTCTCGAAGTTGTGCGTTGAAGTAGTTAGCTTCACGTTCGTAAGCGGCTTCACCTTCGCCTTCTCCCCAAAGGGTATCCCAGATGGTGATGAACTTATCCCGAACAATGGGGGATTCGGCAATTTCTAAAGGCTTCATTTTGTTGATTGCATCAACGGTAATTTGAATGTTGCTCATAATACTTATTGTTTTAATATGATAAAAATGTTATTTGGCTGTCCGGCTGGTTTTTGGAGCCGGAGCGATGAAGAATCGTACAATAACCGTCTTGCTGCTGGTGAGTGGGTAGGAGTAGGAAAACTCCATGTCGTTACCATGAGCATTATGGTACTGAGTGGGCTTGGTACAGATACGAAGCCACATATCGTGCAGCTTACCTTTTGCTGCACGCTTAGCCTTGCGGTAGGTGGCCGCTTGGGTGAAGGTGTGTATGATGCGCGGATTAGCGCCATCGGTTGTTTTGTATATGCAATAATCCATAATGATGTGAATTTAAGTTTATCGTTTCAGATAGTCCTGTTCGGTAGATTGTAGCAGACGGAGATCGGCTGTTCGGTAGTCTACAGAGCCTGGACGCTTGTAGCATTTTACTTGTCCGGTGCGGCGCCAACGCTCGACGTTGGCACGGCCAAACATAGAGAATGCTTTTCGTTGATTGATAAATTCAGGATCATTGGCTGCACGCTGGAGTTTGTAAGCTATTCGTTCAGCCAAGTCATTCATGAATGTATCATATGTGACCAGTTTGTCTGGAAATTCGATAGTTTGCATTACAGGTCCTCCTCATTGCAGTATCTTGCAATCTTTTTCAACTCGCTTTTGTTCCAGCGATTAATTAGGCGATAGAATAGGTAGGCTGCGAGCACTCCTACGGCTTTTGATGCGAAGAATACCAGATACCAACTGTTTTCACTAGTAGGTTCAGAAATCAAGCATACCATTGCTACAGCTAGCAAGGATGTAAGCACCGCAATTCTTAGGAATGAATAGATATTGTTCATGACTTTATTGTTTTTAATTAAGTTCCCGCCCCGGTAAGTTCATCCGGGCTTGGAAGGCGGCTCTTCACGGGATTTTCTTAATTTTGTGGTGTCTAATCAAAAAATTAAGAAGTATGAAACATTTTATTGAAATCCCTGTAGATGGTGACGTGCATTTTGTCAACGTGAATCAGATTGTCAGTGTACAGAAAAGCGGTAATGGCAGCTGTCTGCATCTTGTAAATGGCAGTATAGTTACCGAGCTTTCGTACGATGAAGTAAAATCACTTATCATGGATGTATGATTCACTCTTTTTGAAAATCGGTATTCCGAACAGCCGTGCTGTTACGGTGCGGCTGTTGAGATTGTAATAATCTTTATCGGGATTGGGGCTATAATGGCTCTTGCTGCTTCCTTCAATGGTTACTGTGAGTATTGCTATTTGTTTCATAACTTTTTTTTGCAAAGGAAATGTGAAAACTGTCCTTAATTCGGAACGGACTTCAATTAGTGCATATTTTTATGATTTGCGTAGGATGATGTATGTTGCTCCATTGTCGTCTGATGCAACAATCCATTCACCTTCACCGGCTTGTGCAAGGCGTGATGCAGCAGATCGGGCTGACGACATTGGACCGCATTCTTTTGCATCGAACTGAACGGGCTTGTCTAACGGCATGTTGCGCATGGTGTCGATGATGGATACTTTCTTTACCAGGTACTTGTTTTTCTCTACTTTTTCGTTGTTCATTTCATATAAAATTTGTATATTCGCTAATTAAACTCAGAGAGTTGCATTGCAATTCTATTGCGATTGCGATGCAAATATAATCATAAATGATTTATATAAATCTATTATGATTTAAATAATAGAGTTGTTTTTATCATATTTAACACATTTGATTTAATCATATCTGATTTATATGAAAGTTGAGAACATTAATATTGGTTTAGTTATTGCACATAAGTTGGATGAACTTGGCCTTTCAAAGTCGGAATTTGGAAGAAGAATTGGTATACCGCAGCAGAATGTGAATAGAATACTTGATAAGTCCAGTATAGATACCGATAAACTAATATCAATTAGTGAAGCACTTGATTTCAATTTCTTTGAGTGCTTTTGTGCTGATGAAAAGAAAGAGAGTATTGCAAATTCAGGAGATTACTCTATTGTGCTTAAAGGAAACAATAACAAAAATGTACTGACCTCTACCTCCGATACAGCTGTTCTTCAAGAGCGCATCAAGTCGCTGGAAGCTATAGTAGCGGAGAAGGAACGGCTGATTAAGGTGTTGATGGAAAGAAAATAATGCACACAAAAGATTTAACATCTGGGCAGATGGAAGTATTGCCGCGTTTGATTGTGGCCGGTGCTAAGGTGGGTTATGTCTTTTTGAAGAAAGGTGTGCGCAACTTTGCAGAATGGGCGAAGCAGATGCGCAAGATGCTTGGCGGAAAACTGGCAGATGCCGGATTGAGCGAGAATGAGATAGATGCGTTTATTACAGAGATGTGGAAGTGTAAGTTTCCCATTGATGGAGAGGTACACACGCTTGAGGAGTGGGCAAGTATATTGGATAAAGAAATAGTTAAAAACAAAATACCTTATAATTCTATGAAAACAATAAAAGATGCTGTATATGATGCTTTCATGATTCAAGGTGTGAATTATCAAGAAATGAGTATTGATGATATAGCACTTGAAATACAAGATAAAGATTCTGACTATAAAGAATATGACTTAGATGAGCTTCGTAAGAAAGTATCGTCTTATATGTCTAATGCTATAACCAAGATAGTAAAAGGAAAACGCGTTGAAAATAAAGATTCTCTATATGAAAGAGTGAAAAACGGAAAGGGTGGATTTAAAAAAGGAATCTATAGGTTAAGAAAGCCAAAGGTTAAGAAAGGACCCAAAAAACCTGCGCCAATATTACAACCAATAGAACAGCCAGTATCAATAGAATCACTTTATATGGGTTCAGCAGGAGAAATGGCTGTTTGTAGTGAGTTGTTGTTTAGAGAATATAATGTTTCTCGGATGTCTGTGGATGATGGAATTGATATTGTCGCGATGAAGCACAATAAGACATACTATATACAGGTAAAGACGGTTCAGGTAAAGTCTGAGAATTTTGGAGTACAAATTAAGACAAAGAGTTATGAAAGATATAATGCCAATGATTGTTATTATATAATCGTAGCTCGTGCAGAAACGACTCAGTTCATAATCGCGACTGCTGATGATATAAGAAGATTAATAGAAAGAGGCATAACAAAGGGTGATAAGTATATATCATTGCGATTTAATCAAAATATGGGTAGTTTATTTGTCGGAGAAGAAAATGTAGATTATATGTTGAATTCTTTTGAGCGAATTAAATAAACGGGTGAAAGGAGATGAGTAACTTTGATAACAGCAGGATGAGGAAGGAAGAAGCCAAGAAGAGGGATGAAACCCGTCGGGAAAAGCTTGCTGGGTATTTCTTCAATCTGTCTCAATTAACCTATACAGCTCTAGTTTTGGGAGGTATGGTGTTGTTTTTCCAAGGAAGCAAACTAAATCTACTATTGACTATTATGCTGTTTGTAGGATGTGTATTAGCTTACGCTTTGGCTAAGATAGGTAATAACTTATTAAAATAACGGAATATGAATGCAGGATTATTTTTCTTAATCGTATTGGCTGCTATAGCTGTAGGATTTTGGATTTATACGGAAACTCCACGAGGAAAGAAATGGATTAAAAATCTGTAAGTGAAGGTATGTTATGGATTCATTGGGAATTGTTTTTTTAGTAGCTGGCACAGTTGGAGGGATTTTGTATGCGTGGACGTTTACAAAGCCCGGTAAGAAATGGCTGGAGAACTTGTAGGGAGGTGAGGACGAATGAATAACTTTGACAATAACAGATTAAAGAGGGAGGAAGTCAAGGAAAGGGATAAGGTGAGCCGTGAGAACCTCGGTAAATTCTTCTATGACTTGGCGAAGCTATCATTTGCAACACTTGTGATGGGGAGTGTCGCTTCTGTATTTATAAAAGATAACAATGCGGAAGCTTGGATAATTATAGCAATAGGCACATTTGTGACTTATATATTTGCATACATAGGATATAAAATAATTAAATAACATTTTAGATATGGAAGCTTTGATAATATTATTTTCTGTCATGGCTGTGATAGGAACAGCAATAGCAATCTGGCTAAACACGAAGTCGGGCAAGAAGTGGCTGGAAAGTTTGTAAGGATATTTGGTATAAATTAACGATAGTTTTTATTGAATCTTTACTGACGAACAGCCCAATCAAAATAGAAAGAGAATGTAACGGTTGGGAGGATGAAAAGCGAATAGGTAAGTTTCACTGCGGTACACGCTTTATTCTTACTGTGAGATGTCTTCGAAATAGTCTCGAAGTTTGATAAAGATTCTTTCGTTGATTTGCATAAGTACAATGTCGCGTGATTCTTTTGCTCCGTCCAGGACTTTCCGGGTATAGAGCGGATTGTGATAGCTGCTTATATGCTGCTAAGGTAGTAAAAGTTAACAATAAAACAAAAGCGTATGTACAAAGACTTTGAAGAAAATTATAGTCCATTGGACGATTTGAAAGCAGCTGCATTCCAAACGCTTCTTTTGCATCCTGGTACAACAGAGCGTCAGGATTGGATTGATCTGCTTGTTGAGGAATGTGGGGGCGAAGTGGTGGATGCATACGGGACAGATCCAGCTGATGTATTTCCTTCACTGGAGGATTTGTGGGAGGACGGTTATCTGGACTCGGCTACCGGAATTGAGAAAGATTTCTGTGAATGGGCTTTGGCTTTTGCTTCTGAGGAAGCTGTGGAACTTTACTATGCACTTGTGGAGGAGAAGGAGAAAAACGCCCGCTAACGCTGTTTATTTCGTTCCTGCTTAATTAAAATAGATAAAATGATACTCTCATCATATTACGTTGAGAAAGTCCTTAAAAACGCCTGTTTTGCAGTTTGTGTTTTTGCGGAATCAGGGTGGGGTAGTAGAAGGCAAAATCTGTTTTAGACTGTCTGAAAATCCAAATGTTGAATAAAGTTCACCTAAGTGTCTTACTCTGAGATATAAAATGGTGCGGCGCAAGCCGCGGTGGAAGAAGCTTAAGCTAATTCTTGCGTAATTATATTAGGTGGAAATCTTTGAGTATCAAATGTTTCCACCTTTCTTTATTGAACTGATCCTTTTGAAAAACGATGAATGCTACTACTACGAATACGAACCGGCTGCTTTCTTATTGGCATACGCTGGAACATTTTTCGCCTGCTTCCGTGC
>Garnier_p1__coassemble_1430_pt1 | contig 13942 bp, 8 predicted proteins | sample Garnier_p1__metabat2_high_PE_017 | metagenome-assembled genome bin Garnier_p1
GTTCAATGACGGGCAACTGTCTATTTTCTAATTTTATTTCGAACTCACGTTAATATACATTTGCAAAGAATCTTACAGAACTGAATGCGGTACCGTTTACAGCGTCATGACGGTACCGATTGCAGCGCTATCGTCAGTAATGTATACTTTTCAAGGTAACGGACAGTTCACTCTTACTTAGTGACTATAAAATCGGTAGAAATACCTTCATCACTATTGGTACCAATGGTAAGAATAAAATCACCTTCTTCCACAAGATGTTTCATATCAAAGTTCCAAAAAGCAAGTTGCTCAACAGGTAAGGTGAATTTTACAGAACGTGTTTCACCTGGTTTCAAAGTGACACGCTGGAACGACTTCAACTCCTTCACCGGACGAGTCACCGAACCTACCAAATCGGTCACATACAACTGAACCACTTCGGTCGCTTCATACTTACCAGTATTAGTGAGGTCTATCGTAGCCGTAATCATCTCATCTGCCTTAAATTGCTTCGCCGATAATTGCAAGTTACTATATTCAAATGTAGTGTAAGACAAACCATAACCAAATGGGAACAACGGTCCAAAACCTGCATCCATAAAGAAAGATGTACAACCCAATGAGGTTTGTCCAGCCTCCAGCGGAATATCATCAATCAGTGTTTCTGTACCGCTAGGAGCACGCCCCGTACGGTGGTGTGCATAGTAAATGGGAACTTGTCCTGTCATTTTAGGGAAAGTGACAGGAGTTTTTCCACTAGGAACCGCCTTCCCAAATAACAAATCGGCCAAGGCAGGGCCCCCCATCGTTCCTGGATGGAAAGAATAAAGTACTGCATCCGATTCTTCCACTTGCTTGGCGATAGTGAGCGGTCGTCCAGCCATGACAACCGTCACGAGTGGTTTTCCTGTAGAAGACAAAGAATGAATCAATTCTTGTTGTGCGCCTCTCAAATTCAGATCGGCAAGCGAATGTGCTTCCCCTGAAAGGATTGCCTCTTCACCTACGAAAGCCACAACTGCATCTGCCCTTTTTGCTGCAGCCACAGCACGGTTGATGCCAGCCGTACGTTTATCACGGCTATAAGTCAACCCCGGTTCATAAATAATCTGAACGTGATCACCATACATTTCTCGCAAAGCCTTTAAAGGGGTTTGTGTATGTGCTTTTTCTCCATCAAACACCCAGGTACCCAATTGGTCATGAGGAGCATCGGCCAGCGGACCAACAACTGTCAAGGTGCGAATTTTCTGTGTAAAAGGCAATGTTTCCCCTTCATTTTTCAAAAGAATCACCGACTCTTCAGCTGCCTTTTTAGCTTTAGCCAAATGTTGCGGAGCATATTTTACCGACTGCGGGGTTGTAATATACGGTTGGTCGAACAACCCCAGACGGAACTTCAGTCGTAAGATATTTCGTACAGCATGATCAATGGTCGATTCCGACACCTTGTTTTCCTTCACAAGCTGCTCCAAATTCTGCACAAACGATTCGCTTGCCATTTCCATATCCACACCTGCATTCACCGCTTTCTCAGCTGCCTCTTTACGATCTTTGCAGAAACCGTGAGCAATCATTTCTGTAGCCGATGCCCAGTCGGTCACCACCATGCCATCATACTTCCATTCATCACGCAACACAGTCTGCAGTAAAAAAGAATTGGCAGTAGAAGGAACACCGTTATTATCGTTGAACGAAGTCATGAAGGTGGCACATCCTGCCTTTGATGCAGCCTCAAAAGGTGGCAGATACACATTACGAAGCAAACGCTCTGGAATAAAAGTTGAGTTATAGTCCTTTCCAGATTCTGCTGCGCCATAGGCTGCAAAATGTTTGGCACAAGCTGCCATTGAAGTGGCACTGTTTAGCGAATCCCCTTGAAAACCTTTGATCATAGCCACTCCCATCACTGCGTTGAGATAAGGATCTTCACCGCAACTCTCGGCCATACGTCCCCAGCGTGCATCACGTGAAACATCAATCATAGGAGCAAAAGTCCACCGAATGCCATCCGATGAAGCTTCGACAGCAGCCACACGTGCCCCTTCTTTCACAACATCCGGGTCAAAAGTGGCAGCTTGTCCCAAGGGAATGGGGAAAATCGTCTTATACCCATGAATCACATCACGTGCAATGAGCAAAGGAATGCCCAAACGAGATTCTTTCACTGCTATCTCTTGAGCCTGATTCACCAGCTGAGGATCACGGAGATTCAAAAAAGAACCCACCTCTCCTGCCTTGATTCGGTTGGCCACTTTTTCAACATCACGTTCGATGTTCAACTGATTCATCTGACCAATCTTTTCCTTCAAAGTCATCTGATTCAACAAACGCTCCACTTTCTGTTCGATTTCATCCGTCGAATTGACCGAAGAAGAACAAGCAAAGCAAGTAAAAAGCAATGCCAGAGTCGATATTTTTTTAAACTGTTTTATCATATCAAAAGTTATTACGTTGTACTAATTTACTCTATTTTATTCTACCACCTGAAATGGCTGATTTACAGTAGAAACAAAGCCATCATCATCCAGCACATACACATAAAGGCGGTAATTACCCGGTGTGTTTATGGCAAACTGACATTTCTGTGTATCAGTTGTAAGAACCGTCCCCACCCGCTCAGGTCTTGGTTCATACGAACCACCAAACCCTAACACAGTGGCTTCTTTCAATATTTCCCAAACATAAGTCAGCTTAGACGATTCTTTGTCCGCAGCCTTCACTTCTCCTTCAAAAGTGCTACCTTTTGACACACGCACGCTCGCACTTGAGGGTTGACCATTCACAGTCAAAGTCTGCACCACTGGAGCAGTCTGTTCCGGTTCCTGCTTGTTCCAAACTCGCTGCATAGCCTCAACCATAGGCGTTTTTTCACCTTTCAACGGAAGACCGTCGACCCCATTCTCAACAAACATACTAAACCAAGTGGGAGTACGTTCTTCTTTTTGCCCCCACAAAAAAACAAAAGAACCCAAGCAACGTGGATTTGAGGCAATGTATTGTGAATATCGTTCCTCATAAACCTGTCGTTTTTCCTCACTGGTCTGTTCGATAGGAGCTTTCCATTCTGTATACGTTGTTTCCCACCATCCAGTAGGTCCCCATTCAGTAATCATAATAGGTCCCTTGTAATCTGAATGATCGACAGTAGCACGAACTTCCTGCATCGGTCCGTATACATTAATACCTACATAATCGAGCGAAGGAGCATAGCGGGCAATCATATTAAGCGCCGAAGCTTTGTATGAAATAACAGTCGACACCAAATGCCGTTTGTCGATTGATTTAATAAGTTGTGCCAACTCTTCTACAAAGTTCCAAGCCGCTTCGATATTGGCATTTCCCAAATCAATTTCATTACCAATGCCCCATGCCAAAAGAGACTTGTCGTTCTTGAATGTTTCTGCCAATCGGCGCACTTCTTCACGTTTCTCGTTCTTATAAACCTCATCGTGATATCGAGCCGAATCTTTTGTCATATCAATGCCTTGCATTACCCACATACCATGTGCTGCAGCATCTTGAAGGGCTTTCGCCACCGTTTCTATATCGCCACCCCAGGTTCGAAAAGCATTTGCTCCACTACGAGCAGCAATATCAAGTCGATGATTGCCACCGATTCCCTTTATATAAGTCGGGGTTCCGTCAACATACAAACAGAATCCCTCCGCCTTTTTCTTGATTTCTATGCCTTCGGGAGCCGTGCAACTCATGAATAACCCGCTCAACATACAAAATAAAACAAACTTTATTTTCATCATTGTATTTTTACTTAATTATAAGACCTGTGGCCTATTCAAAATTTTTTGATATACACGCACATAGTCTATTTGAAAATCAGCAGGATAACTTGTGTCATCAATTCCTTTCTTCCCTCCAAGCATGCCCCCAACGGCTTGATTGAGAATCAAGCGAAACGGGGTATAAAAAGGCCAGGAGGACCGGTCCTGCTTACCATCATTGAAAAACTGGAAACACTGCTTACCATCAATATAACCGCAAATAGAGTCTTTCGTCCACTCAAGTCCGTAGACATGAAATGTATCCTGAGCATGCGGCACGTGAGTGACAGATGTCTTTTGGGTTCCCCGAGCATGATTGAACTGCAACGTATGAGTAGATATGAGAACAGAATCGGGCGAGCTACCCACATGTTCCATTATATCTATTTCACCATCCAGCGGCCACTCCTTGAACTTTTCAGGAAGCATCCAAAAAGCAGGCCAAGTGCCACAACCTTTGGGAAGTTTCATCCGGGCTTCAAAATATCCATACAACCAGCTTTCACGTGTTTTCATTCGAGCAGAAAGATACGAATGTCCGTCAACAGGTTCATGCAATCGATAAGCAACAAGATGCAGCATATCTTGATCCACCTTTGCCACCGTATCGGTACGATGATAACCAGCCGCGTAATATTGAAGTTCCTTATTTCCCCAGCCACCTCCACCTAGATCGTACATCCACTTAGTGGAATCGGGCAAGCCGGAACGATGAGACTCAAACTCATCGTTCCAAACCAGCTGATATCCCTCGGGAACAAAATCACTATTGGTTCTTTTTTCTGTTGTCGGCGATGCGCAAGCACCACACACCATCAGTCCAATTCCCAAAACTAACCCATTATATATTTTCATCTAATCAATCTTTTAGCAACGGATTCTTTTGTATTTCATCCAAAGGAATAGGCAAGAAATAATGCTCACCTGTGAAAACACGATCTTCTACTTTAGAAATTTCATATCTGAGCGTCACATTGTCATCATAAATGTTCATACCCATAATAGGCTGAGCCAACACATCCCCGTCTTTCCAGCGACGCAAATCATAGAAACGATGTTCTTCAAGAAGAAGTTCTACACGACGTTCGTTCTTAATTCGTTTACGCATTTCTTCCTTTGAAAGATGGTCTGGCAAATTAGGTTGACCAGAACGATTACGAACCGCATTGATTGCTTTGTAAACACTGGCATCGGGAGTAGCCAGCGCCTCATTCTTAGCTTCGGCATAATTTAAAAGAATTTCGGCATAACGGAAATAAGGCCAGTTGTTACTTTGAGCATAGCCACCATACAAGTTGGTTGACGGAACCAGTTCTTCAATAAACTTCTTTGGACCATATCCGCAACGTGCTTTGCCAATTCTAGGTTTGCACAAACCATTCTTTGAAGGATCAACCGTATTGGTTACCATGGAGATGAGTTGTGTTTCCCAAGTAGAACCATTATAAATAATGCTTTGATAGAAGCGAGCATCTCTGTTGGCATAAGGATTCTGTGCATCGTACATATCGTTCTGCGGATCATCTATGGCCATGCCGTTGGTGGTTTCATATGCATCCACTAAATTTTGAGTAGGATACAATCCATTCCATGATCCGGCATCCTGTCCATCCAAACTCCACATCATGTGAATGTTGTGGGGAGCCTCAGGAAAAGTGAAACGACGTTCGAAAATTACTTCCTTATTATCAAGCGACTTGTCAAATTGCATCGTACGATAAGGCGTATCTCCTTTCTTATATAATTCATATACATTCAGATTCATAACAGCCAAAGCCGCATTGGCAGCCTCTTCCCATTTTTTCTTATCATCCTGATTATACAACGGACTAGCTAAATAAAGCAAAGCACGAGAATTAAGAGCAAGAAAAGCACCTTTAGTGACATGACCATTGTCTACTTCGGCACACTTCTCTGGAAGATAATTTGCATATAGTTTACATTCTTCCTTAATGTAATCTACAATCTCATTGAAGGATGAAGGAGCTACCTTTAGCTCATCTTCCAAACTCTGAGCTTTAAGAATCAACGGAGCCTTTCCAAAAGTACGAGCCAATTCAAAGTGACAGAATGCTCTTAGGAATCTAGCTTCCGACTCTAAACGATTCTTTTCTTCGCTTGAAAGCACATTCTCACTGACAGCAGGAATGCTTTCAATGATAATGTTACACTTACGAATCACCTTGTAGCTTTGCAACCAGATTTCTTGCACAAAAGGACAACTTTGAGAAGTAATTGCATCCTTATTGAGTTGCGTATAAATAGGTGAATCGGCCACACTGGCAAAGTCGTCTGTACCAGCATCCAAATTTCCAGCCCATGACATTGACCAATCCTGACCATAACCAGCCGTGCAACGATTGAATCCGCACAACATAGAACCGTAAGTATTGGCAACAAACTGTTTGATTAAGTTCTTGTCTTTCCAAAGAGCTTCGTCAGATATGAAAGTAGTGGGTTGCACGTCCAATAAATCAGAACAAGCAGAAGTCAGGACCAACAAGGTCAATAAAATATATTTACTTATTTTCATAGCGTTGTAGTTTTAATTAGAATTGAAGAGAAAGTCCGAAATTGAATGATTTCATCTGAGGATAAGTCCATCCTTCTTGCTGAGTATTTTCGGGGTCGATCTGTGGTACATCAGAAAGAGTAAACAGATTCTGAGCATTACAATACACACGTAAACCTGAAACAGCCAGATGATTTAACCACTTTTTGGGGAAAGTGAAACCAATCTCGATATTCTTCAGACGAAGATAGGAAGCATCATACAAATAGGTTTGTACGGCACTGATATCAGTATTCGGAATATTATGTGTAGATTGTGCCAAACGGGGATATCTTGCGTTCGGACGATCTTTTGTCCAGCTTTCGTCTACCCACAACTGAGGCAAGTTACCTTGGTTAAAATACGGTTGAATAATTCCCCCTTTCAGATACACTTGTGCACGGGCAGCTCCTTGGAACAAAAAGCTAAAGTCAAGATTCTTCCAGTTCAAACTACCATTGATACCATATACAATCTCAGGAATATTACCATTGCCCAGATAAGTCATATCATTTGAATCGGCCACGCCATCACCATTCACATCCACATACTTAATATCACCCGGTTGAGTTACATATCCCTTACCTGCAATTTCCTGTTTGGCATATCCGTCGATCTCTTCCTGATTCTTAAAGAGACCATCGGTCTTGTATCCATAATATCCATTGATGGGTCGGCCTGTCTTACGCATATAGTCAGAAACGCCAGCAGCCTCGGCCATTTCGATTATTTCATTTCTAGCAAAAGTAAAATTACCACCTATATTGAAATGTACGTCACGGACGTTCTGATGATAATTCAATGAAAAATCCACACCCTTATTCTTTACTTCACCTAAGTTCTCAAGCGGCAAAATTCCGCCGAAAGAACCCGGAACTTCAGCACCACGCTGAGCCAAAATACTGGTTCTTTTTTCCATAAAGAAATCAACGGTCAAATTCAAGCGGTTGAACATAGTGGCATCCAAAGCAATGTTGGTCTTATTCGATTTTTCCCAAGAAGCCAATGCATTGGCAATTGCACCCGGCACCATTCCTTTGGTCACAATATTGCCCCATACATAATCACCCAGGTTATTGGTAAAGCCATTGCTGGCATTGTTGCCACCATACAAATCAAAGCGGCTATAGAACGGGAAAGAAACGCCTCCTGTATTGTCATTACCCAACGTACCATACGAAGCTCTGACCTTCAAGAAATTCACCTTATCTTTAAGAGATTCGAAGAATTTTTCTTCTGAAATGACCCAACCCAATGAAGCGGACATAAAAGTACCCCAACGCTTAGAAGGAGCAAAATTTTCAGAACCGTCTCTACGGATATTAAACTCAGCCAAATATTTCTGTGCGTAGTTGTAGTTGACACGACCCATATAGCTGGCTCTGGCAGTCTGTCCATCATGAGCACTCAACGATTGATTGGCAGTATTTCCTGCGTTCATTTGGTCAAGAATTTCCGAATCAAACGAAATTCTTTGCATATGTGAACGTTCTGAATAGCTTTTGCGAACCAAGGCCATAGCCATGGCTGTGAAATAATGTTTGCCAAAAGCACGATCATAATTGGCCTGCAACTGATATTCCTGATATTCATCTCCATTCTGAGTCAGACCCAAAGAAGCGCTTGAACGGGGTTTGAGAATGTATTCCTGATTCTCATTTTTAGTATATACATAAGGAGATACATTCCATATTTTGTTTCTAAAAGTATGCTTGCTGAAAGAAGCAGTTCCTTTGAGAGCTAATCCCTTTGTTATAAAATCTAATTTCTGGCTCAATTCAACACGAGCATCCAAAACAAAAGTATTTCCTTTACCATAGCTACCTCCTGGTTGATTAGAAGCTACGATATTAGGGTGAGTTGCATCGGGCACAGCAAATTTACCATCATTATAACGGCATAACAAAACAGGCGTGTTGCGTACAAGTTCTTTAAAAATGCCTTGACTAGAACCCGAATTCAAAGTCTTTTCCACTCTACCAGAAATATCCACACCTAAGCGCGTTGTTTTTGTAATGTCTACATCAATGTTGCTGCGCAAATTGTAGCGTTTGTAGTCAAGATCATCCCAAAGTCCGCCCTGGTCAAGAAATCCAGCGCTGATATAGTAACGAATTCTGTCCGTACCTCCCGACACCGACAAACTGTGTTGATGCTGAATGGCATTCTGTGAAAGCATTTCATCATACCAGTTGGTGTTAGGATATTTTTCACGATCAGAACCGTCCTTGAATTTTTGAATAGCCTCAGCTGAATATATTTCTTTTCCCATAAAGTCATTGTAAAGACGGGCATAGTCATAAGAATTGGCAAAGTCCGGCAATTTAGTAGGCGATTGGATAGATACATTGCCCGAATACTTAATGACGGGTTTGTCAGAGTTACCCCTTTTCGTTGTAATTACAATGACCCCATTGGCACCACGCATACCAAAAATAGCAGCCGAAGCGGCATCCTTCAATACATTGATTGACTCAATATCATTCGGGTCCATACGAGCGAAATCGGCAGATGAACGTTCAATACCATCAATAATAAATGCTGGAGATGTGTCACCTTGGAAAGTAGCAATTCCTCGGATAAACAAAGACGAATCGTCGGCACCCGGTTCACCTGTAGCCTGCTTTGAAATCAAACCCGGCATTTGTCCCACCAAAGCATTGGTAGAGTTGGCCGACTTGGATTTAAGCAAATCATCACTTTTGATAGAAGTCACCGCTCCAGTCAAGTTGGCTTTCTTTTGAACGCCATAGCCTACGATCACTACTTCTTGCAATGCTTCAGTATCTTCATGTAGGATAATTTGGAGCTCGGTTTGTCCCTTTACAGGTACCAGAACAGATTTAAATCCAATATAGGAAACAGAGAGTACGGCATTTTTAGAAACCGACATGGAGAACTGACCATCAAGGTCGGTAATTGCTCCAACAGAAGGATTGTCTTTAAGGGTGACATTAACACCCGGCAATGGTTCATTGAATGCATTGCTTATCACCTTTCCTTTGATCTGTATATTCTGCGCATATACAGAAGAAAAAATGAAAGTCAAACTAAATAAGACTGATATTAACTTTTTCATAATTGAATGATTTAAAAAATTAACTAGTAGTTACCTCGAGGATTCGATGCAAAAGTACGGATTCTAGCATTTCAAGATTCAAATTCATGAATTCATTAATACGTCAAGCTTTATTTAATAATACGTCAACAATACATCAAAAATCTATAAACTACTGATTACTAACATTTACAACTTACGTAAAAACAATACGTCAACCTACTACACCTCATTTTTTATTGAAGTTTATTCAAATAGTCGGTTAGATTATCCTGACGTTCCAAGCCAAACTTCTTTCTTAATCGATATCGAACCGTTTCCACTCCGCGAACAGAAATATTGAGCATAGGAGCTATTTCTTTGGTGGATAAATTCATCTTTAAGTAAGCACACATCATACGTTCACTGTTCGACAAATCTGGATGCTTCTCTTGAAGTATTTTCATAAAATTATTATGAACCAAGTCAAACTGTTCCTCAATGCGCTTCAGCATTTCATCCGACTGCATGTTCGAATCAATCCGACTGTTTATAAGCAATAGCTGCTTTTTCACTTCACTGGTACCTTCTCCCTTCATCAACGGAACGACCTTCATAATTTCTGCTTTAATCTCGGTCAATGTTTCATTCTTACGAACAAAATTGATCATCAGATTGGCTATCTCCTGACTCTTGTATTGTAAATCATGCTCCAGTTTTTCCTTTTCAAGCTGCATAATCTGCTTTTCCTGTCGAGCTTTTTCTTCCTCATAGTCTTTCTCCATTTTCTCCATCCGCTGGTTTTGCTCAACCACCGCTTCAAATTCCTTACGCTTCACACGCCTGTCATCCCAATGATAAAGAAGATAAAGTAAAAACAAAAACAAAACGACATAGAAAACATAGGCCGTGATCGTTTGATACCATGGAGACAAAACAGAAAATTCCATGCAATCGTGCGAAATCGTTCCATCGGGAAAAATAGCCTTTACTTCAAACTTGTATTTTCCATCTGCTAGATTGCTATATTCCTTTGTCTTGAGCGTAGTAGGCTCAGACCATTTTTCACCATTCAATCGATACTGAAAACGCATTTCATCACTCAACATCAATTGTGAAAGATCATAATCAAATCTCACCGAATTATAGTCATAGTCTATCTCAGGATAAGGCTTACGCCCTAAAAAATTAGCACAATACACCAAAGAATCCTTGGGATAAGATAAATACATATGATTAACAACTAATGAACCAGCAAGATTCTGATATTGTTGCTTGTCCGGAATCTTAAAAAGAGAAAAACCATCCACATTCGGCACAACAATCAACGAATCTGTGAGAGGTATAAAATTTTCAAAAGAAGGAACCAATTCAATAAGAGACCTTTTGATAGGATAAAAATCTACTTTTCTTGCATGATTCATTGCATCAGTACGAGTTACCGCTATCCCATTTGGACTTAATCCAATCAATGCATGATGATGCTCGCGAAACTTCCTGTAGTTCTTGGCATGTTCAAGCAAGGCATTTAGATTCGGACATGCCTCTATCCTCTGAGTCACTTTATTGTACTGATAAGTACCTTTAGAGGTCATAAAATAAATCTTATCATTTACCAAAGTAATTTGTGTATCACGGCTTACAGGCAACCCTTCAATAGCATCAAACTCTCTTTGATTTACAGCCTCTGACAAAATGGAATTCAACTCGATGCGCAAAATATGATTCGTGTTATGAATCCAAATCACTCGATGCGACTCTTGCACAAATAGTTTGGAAGAATCGGTAAAACCTTTTATCTTGCCCTTATTCTGCCACACTCCATTCACTTTCTTCAAGAGATAAATGCCATCATAAGCTCCCACGTAAAGGCAATCAACGTGTCCCTTTACCAGCTGACAAGTCCAGACTCCTGTGATATCGGTAACTCGCTTCAACTCTGTACCTCTGACTAGAAAAACTCCCCGATCATGCATACAAAACAAATCATCACCTACACGACACAAATTCCACACTTGCCCACCCGAATGTGCAATAAAACGAATATCGGGTATATCTCCATTTTGGCGCACCGGATACTGCGTATGATACAAACCTCGGTTGGTTCCCAAATACAGCATATCTCCATCAAGAGCTGCCGTATAACCAGTGCCATAAAAATGAGGATACGTATAAAGATTGGAATACGGAATATTTAAACACACATAGTCAATACCATTATCCAAACCCGCCCAAAGATTGCCCGACTTATCAAAAGCGACTGAAAGAACTGTATTGTTGTGTAAACCATTGTTCTCATTGAAATATTTAATTTCATTCTGTTCTGTGTCAATAAGAATGATTCCTTTTTGAATAGTTCCTAGGGCAATTTTTCCATTGTACTCATCTACACAGAACACTTCGTTAGAGCAAATAAACTTTTCAGCCTCCGTATGAAATTTCTCAAGAGAATGTCCGTCCCAATAATATAGACCATGATAAGCGGTAACAATCATCACTCCTTTCTTAAAGGGTACAATGCCACGAATTCGATTCATAGGTTGCTCCTTCTTACCTTCAATAGGAAGAAAGGTGGTACCAGCCAAAAAATAGACTCCGTGCTCCGTACCTATATACAACACTCCATTTACCAAACTTGAACAATCTATTTTGGCATCAGACTTAATAATTGTGCATTTGCCATCTACATATTTCACCAATCGATCATCCCCTTGAAAATAAAGTATGTGGTCAGACTCATGAATTCCCCAGACATTGCCCAGCAATCGGCTTGCATCATCCAACGAATCCGTCATGCAGTGATAAATCAATGTCCCCGTGGAATTGGGTTCATAATAGCCAAACTCATTGATGCCTCCTACATAAATCCGTTTCTGTTTAGAAGAAACCAGCACCGATCGTGCATCCAATGCATTCTTCATCTGATATTGCTTCCACACGTTCCCATCAAACTCTAGCATTCCATTTCTATTGGCAAAATATACCCATTTTTCATCAAATGTATCTATTTGCCAAGTCTGCGCCCCTTTGCCAAATTGATTCTTATCAAATGAAAGAATATAACTGTTCCACTGAGCATAAACAGGAACTGTACAAAATAAAAATAACTGCAAAGCCAATAATCGGACAATACCCAATATATAGTTGTGTTTCATAGCATGTATGTTTATGACTGCGAAATTATAAAATATGCGCGTAAATTTAAGAAGAATCGTTTGGTAAAAATGAAAAATCCCCGGAAGGAGTTTCCAGCAGTGATGGATTCCTTCCGGGATTTCTTTTATCTTTTCGGTTTGGAGGCCGACCGTGCTCGCCGATTCGCTACCGGCTGCGGACGAATCCCTGCTGCCTTCCCCAGCTTAAAAACGTAAAAAACGAATGCGTAAACTCGAAGCAAAAGGAACATTACAACGCAGCAATTTCCTCCTCACTCCAACCAAGTTTTCTTGCGCTACTCGTTCTTTTGCGACGATTTCTTGTCCTGATAATTGAAGTAAACCACCCCAACAATAGCCACTACAGTAACAAAAATAGATACAACAATGGCACCCATATCATTCCTCCTTTTCTTCTTTGCACATCGACTTGCAAAGATAACACTTCTCCCCTACAATTCGATTCATTTCAAGGCAAATTCACTCAATTTAAGGTTAGGAAAATTTCGACCCGATGGGAGAATAACCTACAAACAATAGACCAAAAATTCAAACCGACGAAAGTTTTTTTGGCGAAAAAATTTTCACTTTTTTTTACACCAGCAAAACGCTTGTTTTTTGTTTTTCGTCCCCTATATTTGCATCGGAAACCCAACGGAAATTCGGTGAAGACGAAACCCAATTTCCGCCTAATTTAAAATAAATATAATTCTCCCTTCCTCGTCATTTCTTCTTGAATCAGTTCCGTTTCTGTTAAGGATAGCTTTGGTAAATGAACCGTATGAGGGCTTTCCTTTTGATAAGCCTTTACTTCTTCAATCAGTAGTTGCCAATCGTAGAGAAACTCTTTACTGCAGCCGTGTTTTTGATAGATTTCCTTAGCTGCAATCAGAATCTCTTCCACACAACTGTCATTTCCTTGGAATACGACTGCCGATATATCCTTATAGATACAGTCTCTTAATAATTTAAGTTTCGCAAGTCAGCATGAAAGTTTATAAGAGGGTATAAAAGAAGGCATAGAGTTTTCTGTATATCGCAGAAAATGAGTATCTTTAAAGTGATCAAACAAAATAATACTCAACTCTATACCAGTACACAAAGTTACAGACTTTCTTTCAGAAATCAGCGCATTCTTTAAAAAAGATGATGCGCACAATGCAATGTATTCCATTATGGACGTGATTAAATGGTTAAAAATGACAGAGTCTTCCCTGTTCGGGATGAAGAGTAAATGCAATAACATAGGAAGTGTAAAGTGGCGCTTTAGGAGGCAAAAAGCATAGCTTTATGGAGCAGAAACCTATAGGTTTTTGAAGTAAAAAGCATAGCTTTGTCTTTTCGAATGCTGAGCTTGCTGTTCAATGAACAAGAAAAACAGACTTGAAAGAGCGCTCCGACAAAGTATAAAACAATGAAAAATGAATGCTTCATT
>Garnier_p1__coassemble_1457_pt1 | contig 13712 bp, 9 predicted proteins | sample Garnier_p1__metabat2_high_PE_017 | metagenome-assembled genome bin Garnier_p1
CCCCTGAAACCTCCCCACTGCTTGCCAATATGCAATCCACCCTCCCACTCTCCCTTCCTTTTTGTAAAGATAATGTTTCAGCAATCCGATTCACTTCGACACAATTAAATTCACCTCAAGACAAACAGACACACTATAACAAAACACAAAATCTATATTACAATTTATCACAAAACAAGCCCGTTTTTACACAGATTTTATCACACTTTAGAAAGGTAGAAATAAAAATAAAAAAATAAAATCAGCGCAAATTCATCCTTTTAGATAGAAAGAAACTAAAATAAATGTTCAATTTAACACTTTAGGATGTTAAATTTTAACTATACAGCAAAATGAAAGTCGTTTATCATTTTGCAAAATGATACAATTATTTGCCAAAAGTTTACATAACCATACATATTCTGAACAAGAGAAGCACGTTTTAACACCCAAAACTACCGTTATGATATATTTCCTGTTTTTCGTGCAACTTTATGATAGATTATTAGATAATTCACACTAACTTTGTAATCGTTTCAAAAGAGTAAAAGTAATAAATGTAATTCAAACTTAAGAGAAAGTTTATGAGAAGAGAGTTAATGTTATTACTAGTCTGTTGGTTTTTTAATATCGGACTAGTTTCCGCCCAGAGCCAGAAAGTCGCAGGTGTTGTGATTTCTGCCGAAGACGGGCTGCCTGTAGTAGGCGCATCTGTGCTAGTGAAAGGAACGCAAATCGGTACCATCACCGATATTGATGGTAATTTCAATTTGCCCAACGTGCCGGAATCGGCCAAGACATTGGTGGTATCTTACATCGGCATGCAGACACAGGAGGTGGCTGTGAAGCCGCAGATGAACATCACCCTGGTTCCCGACGCACAGCAGATTGACGAAGTGGTGGTAGTGGCATACGGCACACAGAAAGCCAGCTCACTTACAGCTTCCGTATCTTCCGTGCGCGCCAATGCACTGAAAGATGTGCCCAGCAGCAGCTTCGACCAGATGTTGCAAGGACGTGCTTCGGGTATGAGCGTAACTACTCCTTCGGCAGGTGTGGGTCAGGCACCGGTAGTTCACATCCGTGGTGTCAACTCCATCACCTCCGGCACCAGCCCGCTCTATGTAGTAGACGGTGTACCCATCCAGTCGGGCGACCTGGGTAACGGCGTAGGCAACGCCAACGCCTTAGCCGACATCAACCCCGCCGACATCCTTTCGATTGACGTGCTGAAAGACGCAGCCGCTGCCGCCCTCTACGGTTCGCGTGCGGCCAACGGTGTGGTGCTCATCACAACCAAAAGCGGAAAAGAAGGCAAGGTGACAGTGACCTACGACGGCTATGTGGGTTTCTCCAACAAGACGAAATTCATCGACATGATGAATGCACGCGAATATGTGGACTTCAAGAACATGGCGCTGCGCAACGCCTACGGCACCGACATCGCTTCCGAACTTCCCGGAATGGGTTTCACTCCCTCTGTCTGGGGCGATAAGGTGTTCAACCTGATGACCGACTCAAAAGGCAACGTGATTGATACTGACTGGAGCAAGACGGCGTTCCAAAGCGGATTTACGCAAGGACAGACGGTGTCGGCCAATGGCGGTACAGAGCGTGTGCAGTATTATGTATCGGCCAACTACAACACGCAGAAGGGTATCGTAAAGGGCGATGACTACAAACGCTTGGGCGGTAAGGCCAACCTCACGGTGAAGGCTACCGACTGGCTGAAGCTGGGTTTCAACGGCAATGTGGCTTCCAGCACCACCAAGCAGACTGATACGGCGCGCAACGGGTCGAACTTCTCAGTGGGCGGCTTCCCGCGCATGGCGCTCATCAATGCGCCCAACATCCCGGCTTTCAACGAAGACGGCACCCCTTACTATGACCTGAAGGGATTGGGCTACGGACCGAATGCGGTGTATAGCACTTTCTCCAATCCTGCTGCCCTGCTGAGCATCGGCAACGGTACTTCGGTGGACGTAACCCGCATCATCTCCAGCTTCTTCGGCGAGCTGACTCCCTTCAAGGGACTGGTGCTGAAAACGCAATACAGCATCGACTTTTCGGACGTGGAAAACCGCAACTTCCGCTCTCCGCTGCATGGCGACGGGGTGAACCAGAAGGGGTATGCGTTCAACGTGGCAGCCAAAAACAATGTATGGACATGGACCAATACGGCTACCTATGCCTTCTCATTAGGCAACCACAACTTCAACCTGCTGGCAGGTATGGAAGCCACTGAGACTCACAAGAAATACTGGTTTGGCGAACGCTACGGACTCACCGACAACAAGTTTACCCAGTTTGAAGGCCCGTTCACCAATGCCAACGGCGGCGGAGATGAGGAAACCACCTCTATGGTGTCTTACTTCGGACGCATCAACTACGATTATGCTTCGAAATACATGCTGTCGGTGAACTACCGCCGCGACGGATTCTCTGCCTTGAGCCCGAAGAACCGCTGGGGTAACTTTGGCGGTGTATCGGCTGCATGGCGTGTGTCGGAAGAGGCGTTCTTCGAACCGCTGAAGGCGTATGTAGACGATTTCAAGCTGAAGGGCAGCTACGGCGTGGTGGGTAACACCAACATCGCAGCCTATGCTTCCAAGTCGTACTACAACTCGTTCTACTACGGCAACAACGGTACGTATTTCATCAAGCAGATTGCCGACCCCAACCTGAAGTGGGAATCGTCGGAGAAGTATGACATCGGTTTCAGCGCACAGCTGCTGGGCCGCATCAACGTGGACTTCGACTATTACTACACCAAATCATCCGACTTGATTCTGGAAGTTCCCCAAGCCCCCTCAAAAGGTCTGCCGGGCAACATCCTCACCACCAACGCCGGAAAGATGGAAAACAAGGGTATCGAGTTCACCCTCTCGGCCGACATCTTCAAGGACGGTCCGTTTAAATGGAATTCAAGCTTCAACATCACCACCACCAAGAACAAGGTGCTGGCGCTGGCAGGCGGCGTGGAGAACATCTTGGGATGGGATGAACAGAAACTCGAAAACAACAACATCACCGTGGTGGGCAAGAGCATCGGACAGCTCTACACTTACCCCACCGGAGGCATCGACCGCGAAACGGGCCGCCGTATCTTCTACAGCCCCGAAGGCGAGAAGCTGCTGTTCGACTACACCACCGACTCGGGCTGGATTCACGAAGACGGCTCTGCCTACGAAGGCGAACTGAAGCCGGTCATCAGCGGCAACACCCTGCCTACCTGGTATGGCGGATGGAGCAACTACTTTGAATACAAAGGCTTCGACCTCTCCATCTTCTTCCAGTTCTCTGGCGGAAACAAGATCTACAACGGTACGAAAGCCACAGTGAGTGATATGCGCTACTGGAGCAACTCGAAGGAAGTGCTGGACAATTACTGGACGCCCGAACGCAAGGATGCGATGTATGCGCTCCCTGTATATGGCGACAACTACTCCAACGGTTCGGCCATGGCGCTGAGCGACTGGGTGGAAAAGGGCGACTATCTGCGTCTGAAGAACATCTCGCTGGGTTACACGTTCAACACCAAGAAGTGGGCCAAGGCTATCGGCATCAGCAAACTGAGAGTCTATGCACAGGTACAGAACCTGTTTGTCATCACCGGCTATAGCGGCATGGACCCCGAGGTGATGTCCAACACTACGAACGCTGTGCTCTCTCCGGGTGTGGACAAGAACACATTGCCGCAGGCTCGCACATACACTTTCGGTGTGAACCTGTCGTTCTAAGCAAGCAGCCGGCCTATCGGAAAAGAAGGGAACCTTCCCCGGAAGAATCAGCTCTCGGAAGAAACCGACCTTCATTCCGAAAGAATCAGCTACGGAAGAAGCGAACCTTCATTCCGGAAGAAAGTGAATCAAAAAGAATAAAACCCTGAGCCTGTGCGGGCCATTCCCGCAGGCTCACTCACAAAAAAGATTTGAAAGTATGAAAAAGAAATATATTGCTTCGTTTGTATTGGCTGCCCTGCTCAGCGCAGGATGCAGCAGCAGTTTTCTTGACCAGGACCCTCCGCTCTACATCGGAGGAGAAGATATCTACATCTCTGCAGAACGCATGGAAGCTACCCTGCTGGGACTGTATGGCTCTCTCAAGAATACAGATCAGGAATCGTTTATGGGCGGTAAGACTTATCTTGTGTTCGACCAGCGCGGTGAGGACATCAGCAATGTGTCGGGCAACCTGAACACGCTCTATGAAGCCTACATGATGAACGTGAGCCCCGTATCCACCGAGAACACCACAACCTGGACCAATGCCTACGCTACGATCAACAACATCAACCTCTTCCTCGAAGGCATCGAAGGAGGCAAGGAGGTGCTGGGCGACAAGTATGCACAGTTCAAGGCCGAAGCGCAGTTCATCCGGGCGCTGTGCTACTACTACCTCAACAACCTCTACGCTCAGCCCTATCTGCTGAAACCCGATGCAAAGTCGGTGCCCTTGCGCCTCACAGCGCAGAAAGGCGGAGAAGGCAATGCTATGCCGCGCTCTACCGTGGAACAGGTGTACAACCAGGTGCTGGCCGACCTCCAGGACCTGCAGGCGCTGCCTGACGGAACGGCAACGGAAGCGGGCACTACACGCGCCACCAAAGGGGCTGCCCACATGCTGAAGATGCGCGTAAACATGGCTTTAGGCAACTGGGAAGCGGCCATCAAGGAAGGCGAAGCGGTGAAGGGATACGAGCTGGTGAGCGACGTTACCACGCTGTTTAAGACGCCCTATTACACCACAGAAACGATTTTCTCGCTGCCCATGGCTACCAACAATACGCCCAACACGCAGCAGGGACTGGCCGAATACTACACCGACCCCAAGATTCTGAAAATTGACCTGGAGAACGGTATCATGGCCGAAGCCAACTACAGCCTGGCCGACGACAAACGTATGTCGTTCAAGGCGGAAGACGAAACATTGGCGAAATTCACCGACGTACGCACCAAACTCGACTGGGTACCCATCTTCCGCTATGCCGAAACGCTGCTCAACCTGGCCGAATGTTATGCCAACACATCGGATGGAGAAGCACAGGCCAAGGATTACTTGAAGCAGGTGCGCCACCGCTCCTTGGCTGCCGACAAGGATAAACTGAATATCGACGCGCTGAGCGGCGATGCGCTGAAACAGGCCATCTACAAGGAACGTCGCCTGGAATTCCTCGGAGAGGGATTGCGCGGCATCGATATCCTGAGAAGAGGCGAGAACTTTGTGCGCGGCAAGAAGGTTACTTCTCCTCAAAGCAGCGGATACATCTGGCCCATCCCGCAAGCTGAATCCTTGCTAAACCCTGATATCAATAAATAAACAATGGAATAAATCAATAAATAAAACACACACATCAAAAATCCCCTGCTGCCTCAGCGTCGGTGTGAACCGACAAGGCAGCAGGGGTCTCTTTTTATATCAAAACTCCCAATACACCTTATAACAAAACACAACACAATCTATTTCTTAAGATCCATGCAGATGAAATGTAGAATGGTCGTCAGTTTATAACACTTTGACAAACACTGGCCATTATTATTGTTAAGAACAACAATTTTAAATTGTACTATACATACTCTCAGTTATAAAAGATTTGATAGAATATTATTCAGCTAAAAAGAGGGACATGGTAGAATTTGTATCCTACTATCCCTCTTAATAGAGCAAGCTTTAAATCTGAAACTTATATATTTTCAGACAAATACAAAAATTAGTAATCATCTTGATTAATCTTTAACAACATCATTAATGACTTTTCCTAAATAATCCATCGTCCAAGCAGCAAATGCATAATTTTGACTTAGCGTAAATGATTTAGAAGCAACTAAGTTTCCTGTATTATTCAAAATAAAACCCTTAAATCCTGTGTTAGTTTTATTCAACCATAACATTTTTCCATCCAATCCCGAACCAATAAATTCATCATAAATAGGAGCAATAATTTGTTTACCTGTATTATAGTCTACAGCACCTCTTTTTTTCCCCTGTACTACTATGATAATCATTCTAGCAGCGGTTACATGAGAACCTATAACATCAGTATATTTACCAAATGGAACAACAAGTTTTCCTTTTTCATTTACAAAACCTTGCTTTCCATTAGCATCCCAAACAAAAAACTCAGGATGCAGAGTAGATGGGCTAGCAATCCTCGAAAGATTTCTACACACTACAGTACCATTATTTAGATACATGCTCAATTTCCCATCCTTTTTCCATACTTCCCCCCACTCAACATCGTCATAAAAATGTCCTCGCTCAGAAGCTATACGATCAGACTCAATAATGGCAGAGTCTATCCGTTTCATAATATCAGCATATTCTCCATTACCCTTTACCGCCTCATTCCTTATCTTCTTAAATTCAACACTATCTTTCGAATAGCTGTTTATATTAGAAAGAATGGCTGATATATGCAACATCTTTTTATCTTTTTCAAATTTTTCCACCTCATTTTTAAGGAACTCCATTGAACTTCTTAGTTCTTTCACATTTTCATTAAAGCGCTTAGCTTTCTCTTCTTCTTCCCGAGCTCTTTGTTCTGCTTCTTTTTTGGCTATAATCTCTGCCTGAATATCTGCAGGAAGCACGTCTATGCGCTCAAGCTCAATTAATCTTTTTACTGATTTTTGATTACCAAGAGCAGCAGCTTTAGCATACCAATTCACAGCTTTTTCCTTATCTGGATTTACAAAGATTAGCTTAGGTTGAGTATCCATCTCTACACCTAAAAACACCTCATAACCTTCCAATCCTTTTTCATACCATCCTCCCATACAAAATTGAGCATCAGCATAGTTTTTCACAGCTAAATCTTGAATGTATTCGTACGCTTTCTTTGTATTTCTAGATATGCCATTACCTTCTAAATACAACATTGCCATCGCATACTGTGCTTCCATAGAACCTTTTTCTGTAGCTTTCTTATACCATTTCAAAGCCGTTTTAAAAGATTCAGCTTCAGCGTATTTATCACCTAATACAAGCATAGCTTCCACATCTCCAGATTTTGCTTTTTTTTCTACATCCCGAATTGAGGTTTCTTGTGCAAAAACTGATATACTTAAAAATAAGCACAATTGTGCAAATACAATAATTCTTTTCATTTTCGTTTTCTATTTTTCTACTCTACAACATCATTACAATGTTAACAAATTCAATATAGCCTATGCATATCTACCTCGTATATCACACATACGACTCGATGTTATTTAAACTGAACGTTAGATATTCAGAGCGTAATTACAAAAACTCATCTTAAACATGTTTTATGCCTGCCATCTTCCACACCACCCACATGTGTATAATCCAAAGAGTTGTAATTAAGATTACATAATAGGGCATTTTTACCCCCAACCATGCAAAACATAAATTGGCTGCAAACAGAAGCAAGAAAAACAGGAAGCACCATATCTTGATATTTAAACCCACCTTCGAATTAGCAAACTTAATACCCATGCTAACTCCTAAAGTGGACAATACTGATACAGCCGTACCTACCACCAACAAAGTTGCATTCTCATCATCTGCTGCTATAGTATGGGCCAAATAGCTCAATACCGCTGTTAAAACAATAGACAGCAAAGCAGGAAATAAAGATATTTTCATAATTTACTATCTTATTTTATTTCATCCAAAGGCGGTGGCGTTAATGCCACCACCCTTAATACTTCAGGAACATTTTCAATGGTTTTCCATCCGCTCATTCCAGGCATCCAAACTAACGTGTTCTTATCCACTTTTTTCTGAGCAATATAATTCATCAGTTCACGCTCAGAAAGCGGACCAACAGCGCGTCCGTCAAGAGCAACATAATATAACTTAGGAGAAATCGGCTGCATCGGATTCTGAACACCGGGAATATACATCGACTTCATACTATCATTCATTACATGAACCATCTGACGGGCCATTTCCATCCCTAGACCAAACTCAACCAAACGGTCGAGCGAGTAAAAACTTTGATCATCCATACGCACAAAAAATTATAAAGTTGGAGGAGGAGGAGGCATAGAACCTGGAACTGGAGGTGCAAACAGGTTTGCCAAATCGGGTTGATTCTCGGCCAGATCCCACGAAGCCATACCCTGTTTCCAAACATATGTCTTGGGAGTAAACTGCCCCGTTTGAACCATTTGAGCAAGTTGCTGCAAATTGAACGGTCCACTTTGTGCTCCATTTACAGCAATGTGATACATCACTGTAGGAATGGGAGGAGGAGTATTGGCCGACTGCTGCATCTGCTGCCCCATATTATTCATCATTCCTGCCATTTGGCTACCCATAGCACCACCCATCATCATACCGGTCATCATACCGGCTGGATTCAATCCTCCATTGCCTCCACCGACATTACTCATTTGACCTAAGTTATTGGCTGCAGCAGACAGTACAGCAGTTTGCTGATCGAGAGCATGAGCACCCATAAAGTTACTTTCAGTCTGCAGACGTTGAGCACGCTGTGCTTCCTCGCGCTGAATACGCAGTGTATCCTCCATATTCGAAGCATTTATACGTTGAGTATCCTCCAAATTCTTCAGATTCACATCCGTCTGTTTTTCAATTGTCTTCGCCTGTTGGTCGGCAGTAACCTTTCGCAATTCTATCCAGCCTGCGCTTTCTTTATCCACCTCAATAGCCGAAACATCTATGCTTTTTACATTGACTCCAAATATTTCAGCCAAGTCTTGAGAAAGACGAGATTGTATGACATCACTTATTTCCATGATTTTCCGCTCCAACTGCACCACAGGAATCTGACAATCTGTAGGTGCATTGGTAACGATACCCTTCACTCTTTTTATGACAGTTTCTTTTACCTGCTGCTTGAACGACTCCAAATCAAAATTAATCATTCGATGCAACTTTATAAAAGCCTTATAGTCTGTGATATTAAAAGAGATAGAGCCCCGAACAGCTACAGGTACACCAAAATCCATAAAACGAGGATCATACACATCAAAATACGGCACAGCGAATTTAATTTGTACAATCCCTGCCAGATTAATAAAATAAATTTCGGCTTGGAAAGGAGATTTACCACCCCATCCCAATCCTACAATGCTTGCCAGCACAGGAAAGTTGGCTGTCTCAATTTTTTGGTCATGCGGACCTTCAATAAAGTCTTGTGCATTACCATCTTTTGTATAGACAAAAACAGCAACTTCACCGTCTTTCACACGCAATGAACTGCCATAACGTATGGCATTTTCCTTGACTGTTGAATTAGCGCTACCCGAAGGACGCCATTTCCAAATCAAGTATTCTTGTTCATCACAGCGGATGACATCCATCAATCCGCCTTCTTTTTTACTACTAAAGAAGCCCATTTTTCACCTCCTCTTTATATTGTTCTTTCAAAGACCCAAAAAGGAAATAAGCCGGTACAAGAGAGATTAAGTAAATAAAAGGGGAAACCACAAGGCATATAATCAAAAGAATCCCCTTCCAGCTCTTAGCCAAAGACTTCATAATTTCTTTCTTAGCTTCTTGTTTTTGTTTTTTCTCAATTGCCAATTGTTCCTTTACCCATCCTCTCATTTCCAGCGGAATTTGAGTGAAGTTTACGTATTTATCACGAGTATCGTCAAATTCATCAGGTAACGTATTCAATCGCTTCATCAAAGACAAAACCATCTGAGTTCCCTGTTCCAACAACGGGCGGTCATTTTTTGCACAAATAATGATTTTTTGATAAATCTGATCCGATTTTTGAATCCAAACTTCTTCTTCAGCTCCAATACGCCCATCATTATCATATGCATTACTTGTTGCCATAGCCAATAATTCAAGTAAATCTTCTCGTGAATTGGGCACAGGAAAACTTTTAATTATATTCAGTTTTTCCTGAAAAGCCTTATCTTCTACAGCCTCTATCGAATCACTAAATCCTTCATTTACCTTGCTTCTGTCATCAAGGCCCCAAAATTTACCAAAGGTTGATGTTTTATCATCACTCTTCATATTACTCATGACCTTGCCCCTTTCGGTGTTCAATGCTGCCAGTTCTTGAGATTTGCGCAAATCTACAGCTTGTAACAAATCAAACAGTTTTTTAGCAGATTTTATTGACTCAACGTTTTTAAACTCATAACCACATTCGCTGCATGTAGTTTGAAAAGACTGCAACATAGCACCACAAGCAGGACATTTTCTCACATTACCAAATTTATCGGATTCAGGAGCCGATTTTGCAGCAGCTGCTTTCGAAGATTTTTCAAGTTCTACCAAACGGGCATCCAGCACCATTTCAAACTCATCCAAGTCAATCCCCTCGGCCTCTGCTCTTTTAAAAAGAATTTGTTTTTCTTTTTCGGTCAACATCCCATCTGCCAGCGCTGCGCTGATTAGACCTTCAATTTTTTCATTATACATATCGTTGTTAATTTTTTAAAAGTTAAAAGTTTAAAGTTTAAAATTTAAATTATTATATCTGAAATGATTTACTTCTCGTTTTAATATAAGATTCAATCCGCTTGTAGAAAACATTCTTCATATCATCATACTGACAAAGACTCTCGTTTTCGAATCTATGGCGACGCATTGCATGGTAGAATGACAAAAAATCACAATCATTCAGAACTTCTTGTCGATTCTGCAAGAATTCACAGATCTCACCATAGGTTAGAAGTTGAAAATTACCCTCTAATTGTAAATGAGATTTTGCATAATCGGGGGCCAAGACATACGCTTTATAAGCAATAGCTTCCTTTGTTTTTATGAGATATTTTGCAAAATTTTCATACCGATGTAGCTGATTTTGATTCGATAAATTCGCCTGTGCTGCTGTTTTCTCTTTCTTTGTAGAATTAATATCCGACTTTATCTTATTTTCAATAATAATAAACGTCTTACTATCACTAATCAACAAATCAATTCGCCCACCAGTGGGATTTTTTTTATTATACGAATCATCATGTATCTTAGCAACCGCTTCTCTCGAAACAATAAAAGACTCCTCAATAGCAACCCCAAACCTGCTTTTGAAAAATTCCACCCACAATAGAGGATATTTCTCCATAAAGTAAGCCAATGCATTGGAGAAACAGTTTTCATCGAAACGAATCTGACAAATGTCGAATAACGAAAAATCATGTGTGGTATAAGCGTTTAAACACACTTTTTCATCAGAAACCTCCCAAAGTTCTTCGTTTTCTATCAACTCCGCTAATTTAGAGTAATCGCTGGTATTTTCAGGATCCACTTCCGGCTTACAAATAAACTGCCGCAAAGTTTGAGATCCGAAAGAACTTGCAAGCGGACAAACACCCTCTTGAACTTGATTATCATTGCCGGCATTAAAGGAAAGAATCAACCTTTTCTTTGGCTTATAGAAAAGACCTTTATCTACTTCATAGGAGACAAAAACGTTTTGCTGCCCAGTCCCATCAAACAAGTCAAGCAAAGGAATACCACCATAATGAATACCTCCTTCATTACCTTGTTCATCTTTTGCCTCACCTAAAATATAAGTTCTTTGAGCATCTTTAACTTGTGGAATTTCTGCGGTCAAGTTGCGCGGCATTTTACACTTGGCACTCGGCACAACTTTCAGATTCTTAGCCAATGCCAAGACCTCTACTTTTTTGCCTCCGATATGCATCACAAGCAACATATGCTTTGCATTCAATCCGTTATCATTCAAATTCCCCTTGGCATTGAGATAAAGATAATGCTTTCCGTTGTCAGCTTGAAACATGTTGATTACTTCATGCCCCAAATGAGCAGACAGATAACTACCCGCATACATTCTATTTAAAACAATACAAGTGTTCATCTCTGTATTTTTCATATCAACCGTATTCTTAATAAGGTGTACAATTCTATTTGATATATTCGCCCTTCAAACGATGCAAAGAAAAAGAAAAAAAGAGAAATTAAACACTTTGAAAGGTTAATATTTGTTATCAACTTAAAGATGAATCAAAATGAACTTATTATAAATAAAATATCAATTTCAAGATGTGTTCAAATTGGATATTGATTTAATTTTGTGGGTATTGCCGCCATTCAATACGGATAATAAAAAGAAGGAAGCAGATGCCTTCGCTGGCCTGACCTCCTCCCATCCTCGCACCACCCCCCTGCGGCATTCTTGATTTTAACCCTCTCATGCGATTCTCTTTTTGTATACCCCATGTAAACATTGCACTATTCTCAATGTCTTGTCCTGAAATTGACAACTCGGCTGTAATCTTTGGAAACTTAAAATTCGTCAGCCATTGGCTGGCGATTTATAACGGGCGACACTCTTCGTAGAATGAACGCATATTCTTTATGTTCGTTGCCGAGAATCCACGAAGTCCGGGCAATTCTTTTGAAAATAGAGAGGGCTTTGGCAGGAAATTCCACTTTCAAAAACTGAAACTGAAACAAACTGAAACTGAAACAGCAGCATAACACATAACAAAATACATGTACGAAAACAGGCTTGAGGAAAAGAAAAGATAAAGAAAAAGAAGTCTGTTTTCATCACTGCTGCAAATATAAGGCAAAATCTGATAACAACAAAGAGGTTGAGAGGGCTGCGTCAAGCCAACTTTTACAGAGGCTTGACGCAAAGCACTAACAAATTCATTTTCTGACACTTACAACAAGCTAAAAGTTATACCCCACGGATAGGAAAATTTCATGAGCCAGTTTGTAATGCGGTATGGAGGCACTGACGTTCTTTCCGTCGAAGCGGATATTCTGTACGGACGAGAAAGGATGCTGGTTGGAAAAACTATACCCCACAGAAAAGAGAAGCTCATCGACCTGCAGTGTGATAGCGTTCTTCAGCTGCCAATAATGCCATTGCCCACCTTGATTACGCACGCTGACCTCTTTCTTAAGCCAACGCCCGTCAGTCATGACTTCCTGCTGGTAAGTAAACGACCGGTTGGGAAGAGTCAGCGCAAAAGCTGGGCTACATTCCCATGAAAGGATTCTATCTCGCTCCCTTCCCAAGGTGAGTACCGGCAGCCGAAACGTCGGACCTATGCTGAAAGTGAGATGAAGCAATTCATCGCTGTCGCCATCCAGATGATAAAGCTGCCCGGTGCGGTCGGAAACCTCCCACTGAGGCTTGTAGTCGTCGATATACCAATGCTGGAAACCGATGCTTCCTGCTACTCCCAGATAACGGTTGAAGAAACGGGCATAACTCAAATTCACTGCATAGGCCGGATTGTTCCCTTGCAACAGCAAAGAACCGTCTAAGGAAATTCTGTTGGACATTTCCGCCTGTTTATTTTCTTTCTTTTGGGCATAGGCCGCATGGAACATACCTGCCATACCTAATAGCAAACAAATCGTTTTTGTGTTCATAATTTCTCTTATTAGTGTTAGTTAGTTCGTAGGTATAAGTCTGAGTTCAAATTGTATAAATCTTAGTGTATATGCATAAATTTTAGTGCATTTGTATGAATCTTAGTTCGGGAGCAAATATACTATTATTATCTTCTCACCATTCTACCATGAGCCAGTTTTTTTCTGAAAACACAAACAAAGAAGGGGAAACGGCATAAGAATGTGTCCGGCCAATCAGTTGTGTCAGTTGTGTCAGTTGCAATTTCAGTTGCAATTTGTTTCAGTTGTTTCAGTTTCAGTTTTATTTTGTTTCAGTTTTATTTTTAAAATACACTTCTAAACAGACTACAAAACAATACATATATTACATATATTTTTACAATCAGATAAAAACGGAAAGTAGACATGGAAGATACGGAGCAAACAAAAGAAAAACTGAAAAC
>Garnier_p1__coassemble_1853_pt1 | contig 11205 bp, 6 predicted proteins | sample Garnier_p1__metabat2_high_PE_017 | metagenome-assembled genome bin Garnier_p1
TTCTTTAAATATTATTGCCGTAATAAATTCATCAATTTGTTACAAGTACAGGATTCTTATCCCACTCAAAATTACCTTTACCCAAACTCTTGAAGCGGAAATTATAGTAAAGATCAGCTCCGTTATAGCAATGAGCTTTAACTACATAATACAAATCCAAACCATTCATTGTTGTAGCAGCATCAGGGTAATTCTTGACCAAAATCATGCGACATCCTTCAGCCACCTGCTCCAGCAACTGCTTAGTAGCCATTTCATCCTCCTCATCAAACAGCTTATCCGGGTCAAAACCACGACGTTTATTCAACGTAATATTGAAGTTATTGTAATAAGAACTTGCTCCGAACAGATACTCTGTATTATCAGGATGATCCTTAGGATTTAAGTAAGTCGGCTTATTGTCTTTTACCCAATCTACCAAATATTGCATATCCTCTTTAGAATGCTCTATAGTGATTGTTGGATCAAACTTCCAAACTCCATCGTTCTTGATAAATGTCTGCTTAGACTTAGTAGTAAATAGATCGTTGACAACCCATGAGCCCTCCTGGAAGTTAAACTGAGTAGAAACAGAGAAAGCGCCATTCTTATCGCTGACAAGGTAAGCCGCAATAATCACATCACCCTCCTGCGCATAAGGATAACGCTGACGAAGCAAGGTAGGCAAATAAGTAGCAGGCTGTTCTTTATTAGAGAAATTGCCATACTTAGCTATATTACCTCCCATCGCCTGATAATCTTCAGGTGTAACAACCAACAACTGATCATCATTCACTACATTCCAATTCAGTTTACCCTTATTTTCCTCCAACGTATACATCACATGGAATTGCTTATCCTCTTTCTCCACTCCCAATATGAAACTATCAGAAGGAATCTTCACATTATCTACCTGAACAGTAGAAGTAACTTTATCTCCCTCTTTGCTGTCATTACCTTGATAACGGAAAGCTACATACACCTTCTTACCGACATAAGCCTCTTCAAATGTATATGTTAAGGTAGTAAATGATTTTCCATATCCTTTTTTAGGTCTGTCTACCTCATCAAAGTTAGGAATAGAAGCTGTTACATTTTTCCAATCTGCTTCATTTATCTTTCCGTTCTCAGCATTAAATTTATCAGAAACAAGCAGCTGCAGACATTCACCATTGAAATTACCAAACTTTAAATCAAAAGAAACAGTCTGACCCTCTTCCACAGTAAAAGCCGGAGTAATCATCCAAGAGTCACATTTAGTTTCTGATTTATAAGCAGAAATCTGAGCATATTTGTTCCCGCTAAAAGACTTTCCTACCCAGGAGCAATCTCCATTCTTCAGCAGCAACCAACGGTAAAGGCTAACAGATTGATTATCCGTCTGTCCTTCAAACTTTTCTGTATCAGAAGTCTCCGGTTCGTTTTCCGCTTCTCTATAATCAACCAATACCATTGTTCCTGCAGCTGCATCTGAATACTTTTGCTTCAGCAAGGCAGGAACACCCTTATAGGCTTTGTAAGAAGGAGCAAAACAACCATAAGGCTTACCCAACAAGGTTCCATACTCATTATCAGAGATTTTATAATAAGTAGTACCTGCATACGTCTTTTCCAAGTCTGTCTGTTCTGCACGGCTACGATAAGTTACACCCACAGAAGAGCCATTGCCCCAAGATTTATAGGTCTGAGCCAAAATAGCCGGAACATAATCAGCAGCTTGCACAAAGTCATTCAAAGCCAATTCACTCTTTACTGCTTTGGCCAATGTAGAATCGGCTTTCGTCTTTGCATTTTTCAGCGCAGTCTTCGAAATAGCAGCATAATCCGCTTCAGTCAGCACATACTCTTCTGCCTTCTTTACGATTTCTTGTCCTTCAGCATCAATCTCATCGTAGATATCCTCTACCGGTGTACATGCCGCAAAAGCAAACAGCGGCCATGCCAATAAACTATATTTAAATTTCATAATGTTCTGAATTTACGATGTTAGAAAATTACTTTAAAACCAGTAGACCATGTTCTACCATATCCGTAATAAACCAATGCACTCTTACGGTCGTGGTTAACGCCATCGGTAGCATCAGAGATATACTCTACATTTGTCAGGTTATTGACATTCATATACACAACTGCTTTCACATCTTTAGAGATATTGAAGCGATAGTTAGCGCCTAAATCAATCGTATAGAAATCGGGCAATTTCCAAGCATCAACACCTGCATCTTTCTTTTCGATACGGGTAGAAGGATCAAAATCTGCATAGTTTTTACCAGCGTACATATATTCAGCATTCAGTTTCAAACCTTTGAACACCTCCCATGAAGCAGAGAGAGCTGCAGTCATCTGAGCAGAGTTGCCTACATGAACGTCTTTCAAATAAGCATGATAGGTGCCCACAACTTCGTTATACTCATTAAACTGAGTATAATTCACATCATCAGCCCATTTCCAGTCACCATAAGAAAACATCCCTTTAAACTCCAGAGTCTTCACAGGTTTATATGTAGCTTCAAGTTCTACACCCATGTGTACTGCATCCAGACCTGTAATATTAGCCGGCTCATTGGCAATGGTTCTTCTCAGAGATTTATCCATCCATTTGGTATAGTAACCATTCAATGCAACATTGATTTTATCTGTGCTAAAGCCATACCCCAACTCAAAAGTCATGATTTTTTCATAAGGCACATCCTTGTTAGCTTCAATCGTATTGGTAGGGAAAACCGCATTAAAGAAAGGTGCACGGGTGAAATAACCTGCATTAAAGAAAGCATTATGATTCGGTGTAAATTTATAATTGAATCCAGCCTTTACACTCCACGGGATAAAATTTTCGAATGTTGATTTATTTTTACCATCAATAGGTTTGCCACCATAATCAAAGTAACGATAAGATTCTTCAGTCAATGAAGCAGACAAGAAAGAAGACCATTTATCTGTTGAATATTCCGCCTGTCCAAACAAGCCAGCCCATACAATTTCACCAGCACTATCATACTGAGTTTTGTCTCCTACACGCAAAATCTGATTTGTTGTCTGATAAGACAATGGTTTAGAAGCTACATAATAATCGCCACCCAGCAGATTGTCAATCACTTCTGCATGAAAGCCCTTGTAATAACGAAGATCAAGACCACCTGTAATCGTGAATTTTTCAGTTAAGTGATTCTTGTAAGAGGACAACATACCATACCAGTTGTGGTCATTGATTGCATTCGTAAAGATTACTTCAGAGCCATTTTCAGCAGCCGCATTGGCAGCCAAAGCAGCATCAAAGTCAATCAGCCCGTCGGGTGTCATCAGAGCCCCTTCTTTAGGACGGCCTGTTTTATTGTCAATAGTCAACCATTCACTGTGTGCACCACGGACACGACGACCGCCACCTGTAGCGATAGAAGCATAAAGTGAAGTAGCCAAAGAAGACTTTTCATCAATAGTCCACAAGTGATTCAAAGACACTTGAGGTTTATGATAATAGTTATAACCATATCCACTACCTGTGATCTCGCCATTCATTATACCATACCCATTATTGAAACGTCCACCGTCTCTATGGTTTTTATAATCTTCAATATAATGTTTCGTACCACGCTGGTTGTGCCATTGGGGCGCACCAAAAGCAGTCAAAGACAACTTATGATTAGCATTGATTACCTTTGAAATATTACCAAAATAGGTCCATCCTTCAAAGTTGGTACCTTTAATATAACCATCACCTTTATTCAATGAACCCATGAAAGTCACAGACCATCCGTTATCCATCAAGCCGGTAGAAACATTCACAGAATACTTTCTGAATCCGTCGTTACCCACGCCGATGTAAGCACTACCGCCACGCTTAGTTTCAGTAGAGCGAGTTACCATGTTCATCGTACCACCGACAGAAGAGATACCCAATGCAGAAGCACCCAAACCGCGTTGCACCTGAATGAACTGAGTCACATCCGACAGACCTGACCAGTTAGACCAGTATACCTTACCGTTCTCCATTCCGTTGATTGGCACTCCATTGATCAGAACCCCCAAGTTGGAAGTGTCAAAACCACGCATATTGATACGTGAATCACCATAGCCACCGCTATCACGAGTAACGTATACAGAAGGAGTTGCTTTCAGCAGTTCCGGGAATTCCAGATTGCTCGCTTTTTCTTCAATTGTTTCCAACTTAATGTTAGACATAGGGATTGGAGTCTGACGGTCTTTCTTAATAATTGAACCAATCACGCTCACTTCCGACAAACCAATCGCATCGGCCGATAAAGCAATAGCGCCTAAATCAAGTGTTTTGCCAGACAGTTTTACTTCACGTTGCATCTCGTTGTACCCCACGTACGTAATTACCAAAGTTACCTTTGAGCCTGTGAGAGCCAAAGAGAAGTTACCATCCATGTCAGTGATTGTACCCTGACTTGTACCCTTCACTGCAACAGAAGCTCCAATTAAAGCCTGATCATCTGAGGCATCTACAATGGAACCTTTCACTGTGGTCTGTGCAAATGCCGCCGCACTAAATATTGACAGCACAGCCACCAACAGGAATTGAATTAGATGTTTTCTCATAATTCTGTTTTTTTGTTAAACTAAGAATAAAATTAATATTAATTTGTGTTTTATGATGCAAAGTTAATAAATATTTGCCTTACAGCCATTACATTTCCATAAAGATTTCACACCCGTTCCTATTTCTTTTGATTGATAATCAATGGCTAAAATAAAAAAAGGATACACTTTACAGCGTATCCTTAACATAATTATTTATTTTTCTAATTTAAACTATCATAATGTAAACCTATTTGCATTAACAGTTTGCATATCTATCAATTTAATATTATACCTTTCAGTTTATCAACTGATTGACTTATCAATCTGTCATCAACTTTCTATAACGAACCCGTTTCGGTTCTTCATGACCCATTCTCTTGAGCTTATTTTCCTCATATTCTGAATAAGAACCCTCAAAATAGAACACATTTGAATCACCTTCGAAAGCCAAAATATGCGTACAGATACGGTCGAGGAACCAACGGTCGTGTGAAATTACTACAGCACAGCCTGCAAAGTCTTCCAAACCTTCTTCCAATGCACGAAGCGTGTTCACATCAATGTCATTGGTCGGCTCGTCGAGCAGCAACACGTTGCCTTCTTCTTTCAAAGCCATCGCCAGGTGCAAGCGGTTTCGTTCACCACCCGAAAGCACTCCGCAGAGTTTTTCCTGATCGGCACCTGAGAAGTTGAAACGGGACAGATAGGCACGAGCATTCACATCGCGTCCGCCCATACGAATCAACTCGTTGCCGCCGGAAATCACCTGATAAACACTCTTGTTCGGGTCGATGTCCCGGTGCTGCTGGTCTACATAAGCCACCTTCACTGTTTCACCCACTTCAAACTCTCCTTTATCCACCTTTTCCAGTCCCATAATCAAGCGGAACAAAGTCGTCTTACCGGCACCGTTTGGCCCGATGACTCCTACGATACCATTAGGAGGAAGCATAAAGTTCAGGTCATCAAACAGCAGTTTATCGCCATAAGCTTTTGCCACATGCTTAGCCTCAATAACCTTGTTGCCCAAACGCGGACCGTTTGGAATAAAGATTTCAAGTTTTTCTTCCTTCTCTTTCACATCTTCATTCAGCAACTTATCATATGAGTTCAAACGAGCCTTACCCTTCGCCTGGCGTGCTTTCGGAGCCATGCGCACCCATTCCAACTCGCGCTCCAGCGTTTTGCGGCGCTTGCTTGCAGACTTTTCTTCCATCTCCATCCGTTTGGTCTTCTGTTCAAGCCAAGAAGAGTAATTTCCTTTCCAAGGAATACCCTCACCACGGTCAAGTTCCAGAATCCATCCAGCCACATGATCAAGGAAGTAACGGTCGTGTGTCACAGCGATTACCGTACCTTCATATTGCTGCAGATGCTGTTCCAGCCAGTCGATAGACTCAGCATCCAAGTGGTTGGTAGGTTCATCGAGCAACAGGATATCAGGTTTCTGCAACAAAAGACGACAAAGCGCCACCCGGCGACGCTCACCTCCAGAAAGATTCACTACCGGCTGATCTTCGGGAGGACAACGCAAAGCATCCATAGCCCGCTCCAGTTTGCTATCCAGATTCCAGGCATCTGTAGCGTCAATAATATCCTGCAATTCACCCTGACGAGTAAAGAGCGCATCCATCTTGTCGGGATCTTCATAATATTCGGGCAATCCGAACTTCTGATTGATTTCTTCGTATTCTGTAAGAGCGTCAACTATCGGTTGCACGCCTTCCATCACTACTTCTTTTACCGTCTTCGTGTCGTCCAAATGAGGTTCCTGAGCCAAATACCCCACAGAATATCCGGGCGAGAAAACCACTTCTCCCTGATAGGACTTTTCCAATCCAGCAATAATCTTCATCAGAGTAGACTTACCGGAACCGTTCAAACCGATGATTCCGATTTTTGCTCCATAGAAGAAAGAGAGATAAATATCTTTCAACACGTTTTTGTTGGGAGAGAAAGCCTTGCTTACTCCCACCATAGAGAAGATAATTTTTTTATCGTCAGTAGCCATATATAATAATGTATATTGTTGATAATGGCACAAAGATAAAAAAAAACTTCGAAAAAACTCAGTAAAAGTTTGGAGATATAAAAAAAAGTAGTACCTTTGCACTCGCAATCGGGAAACAACCGATAAGCACTAAGGATTGATTCGCTAGCTCAGCAGGTAGAGCACAACACTTTTAATGTTGGGGTCCTGGGTTCGAGCCCCAGGCGGATCACTTAGAAATCAGAGAGTTACACAAAAGTAACTCTCTTTTTTTATACCTGTTTTGCATTGGTTTACATGGTTCAGTTAAACTGAGAGTTAAACCAAGAATGGAAGCAACAGTTAATGTAACGTGTTACAAATCAAAGGTTTTAAAGAATGGAGAATCGCCACTTATGGTGAGAATCTGTAAGAATGGAAAGAAAAAGTACAAGAGCTTAGGAATCTCTGTCAATCCTGCCCATTGGGACTTCAAGAAGAACCTACCCAAGCCCAAGTGTCCTAACTATGCAACATTGCTCATTCTCATAAACGAGAAGATTAGCGAATACCAACGAATCATCTTGGATAAGAAAGTCAATAACGCTGAGTTTACCGCCACAACTCTACTCCAAGCCACAGACACCCTACAATCCAAGCATCCCGTATCTGTTGGAGACGGATTCAAGAACTATATCCAAGCACTCAAAGACGAGCATAGGCTAAGATATGCAGGAATGTTTGAAGTGTCCTATTCTTCTTTTGTAAAGTTCAACAAGCATCTTGACATACCATTCTCTGATATTGATGTTGCTTGGCTAAAGAAATATGAGCAGTGGATGAAGTCAAACCATTATGCCATTAACACGATAGGTACACGACTTAGGCATTTGCGTGCGGTATTCAACCATGCAATCGAAGCCAAGCAGACCACCGCCTACCCTTTCAATTCCTACAAGTTGTCAAAAGTAAATCAGCAGACAGCCAAGAGAGCCATATCCAAACAGGACATTCAAAAAATCATCAATCATAAAGGCAAGTCTGACAGGGAATGTTTGGCGATAGACCTGTTCACATTCTCCTACTTCACTGCTGGAATCAACTTTATTGATATGGCAATGCTGGAGCGGAGCAACATAGTGGACGGTCAGCTTGTCTATTACAGGAAGAAGACCAAGAAGCAAATCATCATCCCCTTGCAGGATAAGGCTGTTGAAATTATTCACAAGTACAATAACGTGCGTTCACCTTACCTGTTCCCGATACTTTCACCATTCCATAAGACGGAAGTACAGGTTGCAAACAGGCTGCATAAGGTGTTGGCAAAGGTAAACAAGCACCTCAAAGATATTGGTGATAAATTGAAGCTGCCACTACCTTTGACCACATACGTTGCAAGGCACTCGTATGCGACAGTTCTCAAACGGGCAGGAGTTTCAACGGCTATTATCAGCGAATCTTTAGGGCATAGCTCTGAAAAGATTACACAGACTTACCTTGACAGTTTTGATAATGAACAAATAGGTAATGCCATGAAGAATTTACTTTAAAATCATTGTAACATGAATGAAAAAGTTATATCTTTGCGTCAATTCTACAACAGAGGTAGAAGATACGGGCTAAGACTTAAATAAGCCCTGTTTTTACTAATGGTTCACGTGAGAGTGCAGTTATCAAGTGAGATAATCAAGAAAGGTAACCATGTAAGAAGCTTGTCAGCAATTAATTTCTACTACATAAGTAGCGGCTTCTGTAACTAAGTTCTCGGAGCAATGACTTCCGAAACTTATTATTGGATGAACATTCATTCGCACCTTGTAAGGGTGGATTGTATCCAATCGTAAGAAGAACTTGGTTGCAGGAGCTTTTTTATTCCCCTTAGTCCAATTGTTAAATTTCTAAATTCATCTAATTTATGGCAATGAATTTGAAATTCCGGGCAATTGGATTGAGCCGCCAATCGGAACTTGTCACCACGACAAGTCTTAATCGGCTCACGAGTTTTATAACTTTATATGGGTCTGAACTCCATTCTTCGGGTGGGGTAACAAAATCATCACACCCATATAATAACCAGTTCTTCCAAGTTTCTTACCCCCTAAATCCAATGTACCATGAATGACTCGGCAAACAGAACATTGGACGTGGAGGTACTGAACATCCATAAGGGAGAGTATCTGTCCGAAACCTTAAAAAGACAAGGCTACTCCATGCTGCCGAGCAATGCCATTATTAATAAGGTAATGACAGGAACGGGTGCTACTTACATGGAATTGAACCCGAAGTTAAGTCCAAGAAATTCTATCGTGATCGAGCCGTTCAAGTCTGCGGTGGAGAACAAGGTACGGGCATTTGATGAAGTACAAGGAGTGTTCAAGGAAGTAACTGCCAAACAACTTACCGCCTACCTTAAAAACTCCAACATCAAACACAAGAAAATCATCACCACTCCCGAAGGGTTTGAAAACAAAGTCTTAAAAGTAGCAAAGCAACTTAAAATGAACATTTACAAGGAATACTTCTGCCTGTTCGATGAATCCGAGCACTTAACAGAAGATACAGGCTATCGCAGAAGCATATCCGCCCCGATGAAGGAGTTCTTCAAGTTTGAGGGAAAGGCTCTCGTATCTGCCACTCCGTTAAAGCCGAGCAAATACACCTTAATTCTATTCCTGCGCCACCAATTCAAGTGGATAGAAATCAAGCCCGACTATGACTATCGGGAGGACATGACTTTGGTAACAACCCGTAGCTTTTACAGACGGGTGAAGCAGGAAGTAAAAAGACTGTTGGATAACGGTTCTCCCCATGTGTGCATCTTCTACAAAACGACAGAGGGTATATGTAACATCGTGGAATCATTGCTGCATGACGAAATAATAGAAGAAAAAGACTACAAAGTATTCTGTTCAAAGAAAAGTGCCGATGAGCTAAAGAGCCGCTTCTTGGAACACAGTACGGATAAGTTGGAACTTCCTCTAAAAAGAGTAAACTTGTTTACTTCTCGATTCTTCCCGTCAATAGACATTAATCTGAAAGAGCCTTGCGATGTGCTGATACTGTCTAACTACGACCATGTGAAGCACACTCTAATCAATCCGTTCACCGAAGCTATCCAATGTCAAGGAAGATTCAGACACGTGTTCCCCAACGGGAAGAGGTACAACTCGCTTGCAGTTGTTGCCTCAATTCCTAACGAACTTAAAGTTAAATCCGATGAAGAAGTACAGGCGGACATCGAAGCGAGAATTAAATGCTACCGAGCCATTCAGCAGGAAAAAATAAAAGCTGATGATTCTACATATTATGACAAGGAACTAAAACGGTTACGGCTGAACGAAGTTCTGAATTCCGAACGGAACGGATTTGACAGGTTCGCCATAGAACAACTGTTACTTGACGAGCAGGTTAAGAGATATTACCTCTCACCCGATGCACTTAGACAGGCATACGAAGCAACGGGATATTTCAATGTGGACTTCCAGCCCGAAGATGAAGTAGTCGGTGAGGATGACATTTACAGAATCAAAGCTGCCAAAGCCAAAGAAAAATGGCAGTTCATTGTATCCGTCTTAAACAATATCAAGGAAGATGAAAATGCCGTACAACTTCTCCGAGCCAAGTGTGTAGAGGAAGGATGGCTCATTAATGCGTTCTTCAAATTGGGGAAAGAAGCCATTGAGCAACAGAAGTACAGCAAGACTACAATCAAGAAGCTATTGGAACATACCCAGCAGGAGGAAGCTGAACTGAAATTGAAAAGTCAGGAGTTCTTGTTAGATATAAAAAGTGAATTTGAAACTGAAACGGGTAACAATTTATATATCCCTGTAAAGAATGTGCTTGGTAGAATTTCTTACCTGTTGGACTGTTACGGGATAACCTACTCCCGATATGGAGACGAAAAAAAAGGAACAATGTGCAAGTTATCCACTCCTTTCATTAAGGAATACTTCGATACAACACTCAGTAATCGTGGCAGTGCTAAAGTCAAGTTGGATAGATTCAAAGATGAACTACTGAACCAACACTAATTGAAGCAACGGGCGGCGCAGCCGTCCGGCACTTCGTGTCGTCAGACTACACCACCCTTTTATGCCCCCTCATGGCTATGGAAGAAAAAAGCATTCTTTACTTCACGATAATACTATTACCTCACATCATCCATGAAAAAGAATGCCTTTTGTCAGCAGCGTATATGTTCACAATTCTATTTCCGTAGCCGAGATATAATTTACTAATGCTCCTCATTTCCTTTGAAAGAATCTTTAGGGAAAGACATAGGACAGCCTAAGATGCAAGCGAAGAAATTCACTTGTGTTTTAGGCTCGTTCCTATTTAATCCATTCAATCAATAACCATTTAATTCAATTTCATTATGAGAGATTTAGTAATTATGCCAGCTATGGCACAGCGTAGAGAATCATTAAACATGGGTGAGTTTGCAGAAGAAGCAATCATTGTGGAAGAAGTTGCAGCACCCAAAAGAGTAAATCATTTCATTGAAGCAAATACACAGGAAGTAACCTTGCAGCACCTACAACAAGACTGCATCATTCCAAGTTTTGCATCAATGGAAGAAACCATTAGCCACCAATCCTTTATAGGTGCAGTAGTAGATGCAGCTAAGGATTACTTTCATGGGGAGCAGTTTGATATGCCAGAGATTAGAATCTCACACCCTATCAATGGCAGAATACCAAGTGCATTAGGTA
>Garnier_p1__coassemble_1983_pt1 | contig 10518 bp, 5 predicted proteins | sample Garnier_p1__metabat2_high_PE_017 | metagenome-assembled genome bin Garnier_p1
AAAAAAGAAAGAGAGTCCGAAGACCCTCTTTCCGTACAGCAGTTGCCGTTCGGCAACCATCTCCCCAAAACAACTGAAGTTTTGTCGGTTTTATCCCCAATTCCCTGTGCTCATCTCAATCATACTTTAACCCCCAATCCTATTTCTCCGGCTGTGGCGTCCAGTTCTCCAGTTCGCCGCCGATTTCGATTTTCACCTGTTCCGGATTCTTCGAAATGATGAGCGTAAACGTGTGATGGATGCCCTGCTTGAAGCGGAAGTTCGTTTCCACCAGATACGACACCCCCTTCATCACCACCTCAATCAGCGGCACCCGGTTGGCAATGCGTTGCGGCACCAGCACCGCCGTATACTCATCCTTGCCGGCAGCCTTCGCCTTCACCGTGTGCAGTTTGCCAAACTTCGCCGGCGTCACGATGCCCACCGCCAGGTCGACGGTAGCCTCCGTCACCGTGTTGTGCACATACACCTCCGCTTCCGGCAGCTCGTCCCCGTCGTAGTCGGGACCCTTCACCAGGCGCACCGTCAGCTTACTCATGCAGTGGCGGAAGTTCAGCTTCACCGCCTCGTTGCCCGCCGTCTGCTTCTTGGCGCTTGCCCACAGAAAGTCGCTTGCCTCGTAGCCACCCGGTGTCTGCTCGTTGCCCGCCGTCTGCTGATCCGTAGCCACGCTAAACGGCAGATCGTCTACCGAAGTCACCGGCGACACCTGCGGATAATACGCATACACATCATAGCTGCCGTTGTTCCAGAAGATAGGGCGTTCCGGATGCCACGCCGAGCCGTTAAACGTCAGCAAGGCATTGTTCACATAATTGCCGCCCACTTCCAGCGGAGCCTCCGCCGTACACACATACAGTCCGATGCGGTCATCCTTCTCAAAGTGCGTCTCCGTCACCCTCGTCCTTGCCCCCTCATCCGGGTGCGTCAAGCTAAACCGCATCACGTCCGCCGGTTGCTCGCCGGCCTCCGTCATCTCCTCCTGACCGCAGCCCGCCAGACACAGCGCCAGGCCCAGGCAAGCGGCATAGATACTATATAAAGTCATTCGTTTCATAATACAGTCATTCGTTTCATTCTCTTACAGATTGCATTGATTTTCATTTCAGTTGCGGACCACCCGGCAAGATGCGCGGTGCATGCTGCCTTACGTACGGCCGGCCCGTAGCAAACGGACGGTCCATCAGGCGCGTAGCCACTTCCGCAGCCGTCTTCTTATCCAGTGACACAAACTCCTCAAACGAATACGGTTCGCCCGCATACCGCTTGATGCGCTTCACAATCGATTCGCGGCTGATGGCGCTGAAGTAGGGGATGTTGTTGTTCATACAGCTGTTCTGTTCCGAGCGATACACCCCGCGTGTGTGCCTATAGCCACCCTCGAAGATATCTACCCGTGCGCTGTAGCGGTCGTCGAAGATGAAATGACTCCAGGGCACCTCGTGCATCTTGCCCGTGAGCGACAGGTTGTCATACCATCCTAATGCCTTCGCGTTGTTGAATTCCGAAGTATGTCCGCAGCAGAAGCATTTGCAATCATCGATAAACGCATTGTGGTAGATATACTCATCCCCTAACTTACCGAATCCGTGGCCGCCCGCTTCGTGCTGAATGATGCCTCGCTTGTCATACGGATACACATCCGTGCTCAGCGGACAGATGGCAATTGCTGAGCCGTCGGTATACATCTCCGTGATGCCGCCATAGTCACCTGTGTTCGGAATCAGCACCACTAAGCTCTCCTTCAAGTTCTCGCGCGTCACTGTCGGCATCCGCAGCGCATAGTCAAACACCGCATTGCTGTTACACTTCAGTCCGCCGCGCGTAAATGTCGTTTCAAACTTCGTATAGCGGATGGTGTTCAACGTGCCGATGCCGCTTTCCAGTGATACCGGAATCGCTGTGTACACATTGAAGTAGTTGCGATACGTGGTATACGGTTCCACTCCGAAGAAGTGCTCCACTTCCTCCTTGATGGCCTTCAGATACGTTCCGTTTGCAATGTCCTCCGCATTGAATCCGTCGCCCACAAACACTAAGTTGATACCCCCCTTGTTGCCGCGGGTAGCCTTCTGCAGCTGAATGATTTCATCCTCTGCATATTCGTAGTCATGCTGAGTCACTGCACACTTCGTGGTATATCCCTTGTCCTTCAGGCGGAACACAATGTCCCCCTTCCGTCCGCCGGAAGTCCCCTTCGGCATTTCGTTGATCGTCAGCGTCAGTTCCGTTTTCGATGTGCCGCTTGTAGCCGACAGGCTGCACCATTCGGGCATACTTTCCACTTCCCAGTCACTCTCCGCATTTAGCACTAATGTCTGTTTGCGGGTGGTGTTCAGTGCATTGGCTATGCTCGGGCGGCAAATCAGTTCGTGATGCGCTCCAATCCGTTTAAACTCACTCCATACCGGAGCTGTCTGATAGTCGGTAATAGCCCCCTCCGGCACTTCTACCGTGAAGTTATCCTTCGCCACGCCGTTGAAAGCACTGGCAAAAGCGTGCGGTGGCAGGGTGCTTTCGCACACGATAGAGCCAATGCCATAGCAACTGTTAAAAGCATTATTCCCGATACTTTCTACACTCTTGGAAAAAACAACTCCTTCCAAGGAACCGCAATTATAGAATGCTTGGTTTCCAATGGAGATGAGGGTTTCGGGACAACGTAGGATACCAGAAAGACGTGGGTTGTTATAGAATGCACCATCTTTAATCACTTCCAATTTAGGAGGCAGTTGTAGGTTCCCGGAGAATTGATTTCCCCTAAAAGCATCACCTTCGATTACGGTTAAGTCTTTGGGTAGAATGAGTTCCCCTCGAAATTTGCAATTATCGAATGCATATTGACCTATTGAGGTGATGCCATCATGAAGTTGTAGGGTTCCATTTAAGCCAGAACAATCTAGAAAAGTTCGTTCTTTTATTTCTTTCAATGTTTGTGGAATGATAATGGATCCTGTAAATGAAGAACAGCTTGCAAAGGCATTACTGCCTAAGTCAGTGAGCTTATCTGGCAGATGCAATTCTCCGTATAAATTTCTACATCCATAAAAGGCACTTTCTTCGATGTAAGTAAGTGAAGAAGGGAGGAGTAACTCACAAGTAAATGAACAATCATTAAAAGCCCATTCTTCTATTTTCTTCAAAGTTGAAGGCAAACGCAAGGTTCCTGTTAAAGCAGAGCATCTATAAAAAGCTCTATTTCCTATTTCTTTCACTCCTTCTGGAATAAGTAGTGAACCGGTAAGGTTGCTGCATTCTCCAAAGGCTTGATAATCTATCTTTACCAACTTATCCGGTAGGACCAAGTGCTGCAACGAACTTTTTTTAGTCATTGCAAATATAGGAATCATGTCTGCTTCGTATGGATTACCAAATTGATCAGTACCTTCACAGGCGTCAATCTTCACTTCCTTCAGGTTCAACGACTGTAACTTTGCCATTTCATTTCTCATGAAGAAAAAGTCATAAGCATTGATATGCCCCGTAAGTTTCAGATTCATCACTTTCGTGAAGTCCTTGTTGGCAGCTTGGATACACTCCTTCAGCGTACCCGCTTTGGGCACGTCGATGATGATGTACTCCTTCGCTGTGGCATCGTGCGAGATATCATCATTCTCCCACGCTGTGATAGATTCACCCGCTAACTTGAACTCATACTCTCCGCTTTCCGCCTTCTTGTTCACCTCGATGGTGAAGTTGTGCATCTTGCCGGAAAGATACGTCATTGCCTCTGCGCGCTTGAACGTGTAGGCCGTGCCGTTCACCGTGATGTTGAACAACACCTTGCCGCCTTCCACTGTCTGCGGCACCACGATGGCACGGAAGTCCTGATCCTTGCGGTAGGGTAGGGTACCCGTCTTCGCTACCTCACCCATAGCTTTTACCTCACCCGTTGCCAGGTTGATTTCCGCCGTGCGGCGCGTATTCATCACCAGCACCTGCTTCTCCAACTTCAGCCACTCATCCTTGGCAAAGCCCGTACCTTCCTTCAGCGTCACCCGCGCGCTACTCATGCGGTGACGTAGCGGCAAGCGGATCACCCGTTCCGTAGGTGCTACGTCTGCCGCCTTCCCCCAAAGGAAGTCACTCTGTTCATATCCCCCGAGCACGCCGTTTTCAGCTGTCTTGCTCTGGTCCTTCTGCAGCTCAAAGGTATACGCATTCACATCCGTCGGAGCCCCGATAGGGTAGTAACCATAGATATCCACGTGCGTGTGATTGTCCTTCCAGTAAATGTCATACGCCGAGTTCCACTTGAAGTTTTCCTCGTCAAAAGTGTGTGCCACGTTCGTAGCACGGTTGCCGTGGTTGGCCAGCTTGCCCGGATTGTTTCCCTCATAATCCACCACATACACCCCCATGATATCCCCGTCGCAGAACCCGTTGTCATTCACACGGGTCACTGCCACTTGATCAATTTCTCCAGATAAAGAAATGACACCGCCTTCCGGAGCGGGCTCTACCCCCTCCATCCGGTCGTTGTCATTGCATGCTGTCAGCAGGAGTGCCGACAGCATGCAGGAGGCCACCATCATTTTCCCCAAGCATATTGGCCATTCCCCCTGTCTACTTCTCAATATCTTCATAAAAACACTTGCTAACTAATTGATATAAATCCTTATTCCGCTGTGCCGCCGTAATCCACGTTATCTTCTTCCCATGGACCCACGCCCACGTTGATACCGCTGTTCGTCTTGCTCACTGTCACTGGCACCGTGTAGCGCTTGCCGCTCTTGAACGTACATTCTTTCTTCAGCTTATAGTCTCTTCCGTCAATGCGGATGTTGAAGAGATTGTCGGCAGCCGCCGTTTGCGGCACCACCAACGCCTTATACGACAGCTTGCTGCCGTTTTCCAGCGGCGACATCGGCTTCACATCACCCGTAGCCGACACCGCGCCCGACGTCAAGTCAATCAGCGCCTGCGTCTTCAGTCCGTTCAGCGTTACGCGGATGTCCGAAGCCTTCAGCCCCTCATCCGTGAAACCGTTGCCCGCCTTCACGTTCACCACCACGCAGCTCAGCACATGGTTCGTTGTGATGCGCACCGCATCCGCAGTAGGCGATACCCCAGCCGCCTTGCCATACAGAAACTCACTCTGCTTGTAAGCCGCTTCCGTTGTCTGGTCCTCCTTCACGGTAAACGGATGGCTGTTCAGGTTTGTCACGTTAGCATACGGGAAATACGCATAAAAGTCCGCCTTTGTGGTGCGGTCCTTCCAATAAATATCCTCATCCGGAGTCCACGTGCTGTTGTACGTAAAGCGCATGTTGTCCACATGGTTACCGCTCGGCTGCAATGCGCCCGGACGATCCCCGCTGTAGTTCACCACATACAGACCAATCGCATCCTGGGCCTCATAGCCATGATCGGTCACTCGTGTAGCTGCCGTTACACAGTTCAATGAAATAGGCAACGGATCCTGATTTACGTCCGGATTTACCGGTGCCACACCCTCTTCACCGGAAGAACAAGCTCCCAACAGCGCCAGCAAGCAAGCAGCGCCCCAAAATTTTGATTTCATAACGCTATTTTTTTAATTTTATTTTTCAAAGGTAGGGCTTTTAGAAAAATGAGTCAAGTTTACCAATGGTTCATTTTGGCTCATTTCAATTTTCGGGCTGAAAAGGCTGCATTTTGCTTGATTTTAGCACTAAAACAACAAAGGCAGGGATTCTCACGAACCCCTGCCTTTGCGAACTATCATTTAAACTTAAACCATCATTTAACCTTAAACTAACATTTAAAATTTAAATGCGTTCCATCTTTTAACGATTGCTTTCTATTGTCTAATGCTTAAAGTTTATTGTCTTTCTTTACTTTTTCTGTTGCTGCTGTCTCTGCTTCATCAGCTCTTCCTGCTGCTTCTGCATTGCCTCCAGACGGGCAGCGAAGCCAGTCTTCTTCATCTGCTTCAAGTCCTTCTTGTTCGCTTCCAGAATCGCTAACAACTTCGCCTCGTTCGTCGTCTTGCGGAGCAGAATCATCGTACCCACACTGATCAGCGTTGAAACGAAATAGTAGTAGTTCAAGCCCGAAGGATAATCATTCAGCACGAAGAGGAACATCAGCGGCATCAGATACATCATCCACTTCATCGCTGCCATCTGCGGTTGCGCACCGTTGTCCTGCATCGACATCGTGTACTTCGTATTCAGGATGTTCGTGATCGTCATCAGCAAGCAGAATAAGCTCAGGTGATCACCCAGGAACGGGATGCGGAACGGGAACGTGATAAACGCATCATACGTAGACAAGTCGTCCGCCCACAGGAAGCTCTGCTGACGCAGCTCGATGGCACTCGGCACAAACATAAACAGCGCAATCAGAATCGGGAACTGCAGCAACATCGGCAGACAGCCGCCCATCGGACTCACGCCATACTGGCTGTAGAGCGTCATCATCTCCTGCTGTTTCTTCATCGCATCCTCCGGTTTCGGATACTTCTTGCCGATCTCGTCCACTTTCGGTTTCAGCACGCGCATCTTTGCCGACGACATATACGTCTTCCACGTAGCCGGATACACCAGTACCTTCACCATGATTGTCAGCAGCAAGAGCACCACACCCATCGGCAAGCCCCAGCCCGACAGCCAGTCGAACACGTTGATCGTGATAATCTGGTTGATCCAGCGCACCAACGGCCAGCCTAAATACACCAGGCGGTCCAGTCTCCACTTCTCCTCGCGGTCATTATCCAGCGCCTTCAGCGTCTTATAGTGGTTCGGACCGAAGTAGAAATGCATCTGCGTAGCCTCCTTGCCCGTAGGGTCGAAGAACGTATTCATCTCCGCCGCATAATCCTTGATATAGCCGCTGCCCTGTTTCTCCATCTGGCTGCTCACCTTCACCTTGCTGAAATCCTGGTCGGCGATAAACACAGAAGAGAAGAACTGATTCTTGAACGCAATCCAGTTCGCCTTGTTCTCCAGCTCCTTCTCGTCGTTGCTGGCAGCCGAGAGATTATCCACGTCACCGTCCGCCAGCTTATACGTCAGTTCCGCCAAACGGTTCTCATACGTGAAACCCTTCTCCAGCTGACGGGCCCGTTGGCTCCAGTCGATATCCACATACCCCGTGTTCGCCAGCTTGCCCGCCATATTCGTAGCCTTGATCTCAAAATTCATCAGATAGCTGTCCGGCTGCAGCGAATACACAAAGTCGATATAGCTGTCCGCATCCGCAGCCAGACGCATCGTCACGCTGCTGTCCGTGCGGTTCACCGCCTCAAAGAAATAATCCTTCGTTTGGATAGCCCCCTTTTGGTTGTAGAAGTTGAAGTTCATCGCCGCATCCTCGCCGTCAAACAGCGTCACCGGCGTCTTCTTATCCTGCAGCATATACTCCTTCAGCAAAGCCGAAGTCACCCGTCCGCCCTTGGTAGACAGCGTGATATCAACCAAGTTATTCTGGATAGAAACCTTTTCCTCCTTTCCCTTCAGCGCGTCGAAGAACAAAGCCGACGAATCCTTCTCCGCCGCCTCCTTCTGCGCATGAGCCAGCGCCGCTTCCGTCTTCAACTTCAGCGCCTCCTGCTCCTGCTGCACCACTGCGATAGAGTCGTAATACCGCTTCTGTGCGGCCAACTGCTCCTCGCTCGGACGGCTCAGGTAGCTGAAGCCAACCAATAAAATACCTATTAAAACTAAACCTGTAATGGTGTTTTTGTCCATTCTTATTTTAAATTACATGATTAAATTATCAGATACCTGCATTTTCGATCGCCGCTTTCACAAACGCTAAGAACAGCGGATGCGGACGCAGCACCGTACTGCTGTATTCCGGGTGGAACTGCGTACCCACAAACCACTTCAGCGTAGGAATCTCCACGATTTCCACCAAGTCCGATTCCGGGTTCACGCCCACACACTTCATGCCGGCAGCCTCATACTGGCTCTTATAGTCGTTGTTGAATTCATAACGGTGACGGTGACGCTCCTGGATGTGCTCCTCGCCATACGCCTCAAACACCTTCGAGTTGCGGTCGAGCACACACTCATACGCACCCAGACGCATCGTGCCGCCCATATTCGTAATCGCCTTCTGTTCCTCCATGATATCAATCACGTTGTGCGGCGTCTTCTCATCCATCTCGCGCGAGTTGGCATCCGCCAGACCCAGCACGTTGCGTGCAAACTCGATGGCGATGCACTGCATACCTAAGCAGATACCGAACGTCGGGATGTCATGCGTACGCGTGTACTTGATAGCCACCAATTTGCCTTCCACGCCGCGCTGACCGAATCCCGGGCCAATCATCACGCCCGCCATACCCTGCAGCGCTTCAGCCACATTGTCGTCCGTCAGCTTCTCGCTGTTCACGAAGTGCACCTCCACATCGCGGTCGTTGTACGTACCCGCCTGCGACAGCGCTTCCCGGATCGACTTATACGCATCCTGCAAGTCATACTTGCCCACCAGCGCAATGTTCACCGGTTCCTTATCCTTCGCAGCGTGACGGCGTTCCAGGAACTTGCGCCACGGGCCCAGTCCCGGAGTTTCACCCACCGGCAGCCCCATCTTTTCCAGAATCGTGCTGTCCAGACCCTGCGCCTGCATCAGCAGAGGCACCTCATAAATCGTTTCCGCGTCGATGCTCTGTACCACCGCCTTCTCGTCCACGTTGCAGAACTGAGCCACCTTCTTGCGCAAGCCGTTGCTCAACTCATGCTCCGTGCGCAGCACCAGCACATCCGGCTGAATACCCACACTCTGCAGCTCCTTCACCGAGTGCTGAGTCGGCTTCGTCTTCAGCTCACCCGCAGCCGCCAGGTAAGGCACATACGTCAGATGCACACACAGCGCATTCTTGCCCAGTTCCCACTTCAGCTGACGGATACTCTCCAAATAAGGCAGCGACTCGATGTCACCCACCGTACCACCGATCTCCGTAATCACGAAGTCAAACTTACACTTGCTGCCCAGCAGCTTCACGTTGCGCTTAATCTCATCCGTGATGTGCGGAATCACCTGAATCGTTTTGCCTAAGTAATCCCCGCGGCGCTCCTTGTCGATCACGCTCTTGTAGATACGTCCCGTCGTAATGTTGTTCGCCTTCGTGGTCTGGATACCCAAGAAGCGTTCATAGTGACCCAAGTCCAGGTCCGCTTCATGTCCGTCCACGGTCACATAGCACTCACCGTGTTCGTAGGGGTTCAATGTACCCGGGTCGATGTTGATATACGGGTCAAACTTCTGAATGGTTACGTTGTAACCTCTTGCCTGCAGCAATTTACCGATGGACGAAGAGATGATGCCCTTACCTAATGAAGAGGCCACACCACCGGTGACGAAAATATACTTTGTTTCTCCCACAGCTGTAACTGTTTTAAAAATTATTTTACTAAGTTGAAAACTCCGCTATAAATAGTAGCCGGTTGAAAACCACTTTGTTGGACACAACCCGCTTTAAAAAGCGCAAAATTACAAAAAAAGAAGCAGAAAGCATTTTTTCCTTCAGACAAAAAACTTAAAAAATGTAATTTTGAAAAAATCCTATCTTTTCTGAATGAAAATAATAGTAGCTTTGCAAGCAAAAGAAATACGAAAAGAACAAGAAAAGAAATAGAACGATGAACAAGAAAAATAGAATGAGAAAGAACAGAATCCACCCGATGCTGCCCTTATTCCTCTGGCTGCTCCTGTCCGGAGCCCTCAGTGTCCAGGGCAGACCCTACGCCGGCAAACCCGCTGCAGCCGACAGCCTGCAGTTGCCCGGTGACACCCTGGCTGCCGATACCGTCGTGGCCGACAGCCTCCCTGCCGAACCCCTGCCGCTGACTGCCGACAGCCTGGTCCTCGACAGCCTGCCCGTCGACAACCTTTCTGCCGACAGCCTGCCGTTGCCCGCTGACACCCTCGCTGCCGATACCCTCGTGACCGACAGCCTCGCTGCCGACACTGCTGCGGCCCTCCGCATGAGAGCCCTTCCCGAAGCGAAGGAAAAGAAGCCCGCCGTGCGGCGCGACACCCTTTCCGCCTTCCTGCAGCAGCACCTTATGCTCAAGCTCAACCTGCAGGACGGCCGTCCCAAGATGGACACCGTGTCTTTTCTATATAATAAGTATATAGCCCAGCTCGACTACCTCAACGACCCCTCGGTGCCCGCCCGCTACATTGCGTCCGACCCCGACTACTACCGGTTGTTCACCCTGCTGGCCTACTACCACGCACCCATCGAGCAATGCTCCACACTGCCCGTGCGCCCCTTGCTGCCCGACAGCACCCCCTCGCTCACCTCGCAGCTCCTGCCGGTAGACACCCTCGTCTTCGCCAAGAGCCGCCGTGCCAGTGAGCAGGTCAACCGCGCCCTGATGCACCTCTACCTGGAAGCCCCCCAACTGGTGGTCACCACCGAAGACCGCATCATGAGCCGCGACGTGTTCCGTGCCGACATCAAGCCCAAAATCTCCCCCAAGGCCCGTGTCATCAACCTCTTCCAGCCCGAAGAGATGACCGCCGACGTGGGAGAGGCCGACCTCCACATCAACCGGCCCAACTGGTGGGTCACCGGCGGTA
>Garnier_p1__coassemble_3303_pt1 | contig 6586 bp, 7 predicted proteins | sample Garnier_p1__metabat2_high_PE_017 | metagenome-assembled genome bin Garnier_p1
CCTGCAAAGAATAGTGTTCTTTAAGCATAATATCAGCAAAACTATGTTCATAACGAACAAACTTTACTCCCAACTTCTTCAATTCGATTATCAAATCAATAAAATCAGTCAACCTACGTTCCACCTCATCTTCTGATTGACAAAAAGGGTAAAAAGACAATTCATTTAAAGTTGGCTCTATCATAGCAAAATAAATTAAAGAAGTTGAGACATCTGATTTCCCCATTCATCCATAAAGCCATCCGGATAATCACTCAAATTACCTTCTTCATCAATTTTAATTTGAGTAGCAGTAGAAGTTTCATTCCCTTTTCTATCGAAAAAAACAATATGCGCCTCATCTTTAGATATCACTCCATTCTTCACTGCAATTCGAAGGCCATTTATCAAATGATCACTATGAGTTTCCACAAAAACCTGCAAATCATTCTCGAATGCTATACGAATAATAAATTCCATCAACCTTGATTGTGCACCTGGATGTAAATGAGCTTCTGGATTCTCTATAAAAATCTTGGCATTTTGCTCTGCACTCAAACAGGTCAGAATAATAGGGAGCACATAGCTATATCCAAAACCTACATTTGTAGGTCTAAAACCCTTGCCATCATTTACAGAATCTAATAAAAGACAAATATAATCAGTTCCTTCCTCCTTCACCTGAATGGATGCCCCTGATAGGATATAAGAAGTTGCACGAATTATTTGCTGCATAAAATTTGAATCTTTTCGAAATAAATTATTCAGCATATTTTCTCCATGTATACCAATTATATTATCTGCTAAATTATCATTTTTCTTTATAGAATCAACTGGTCCCATTCTATCTGCAGAAATATAATAAACATTATGCAATTGAGACAAACCCGAAAGAGTTGAAGTACTTCCGAGTATATAATCACCTTTAGCAGATACATTGTCTTTAGCACCTCCTACTTGTTCCATTAATTCTTTGCCATTAGCAATCAAACTCAATAGCTTTCCCCACTGTTCCTTTCGAGGATATTTCGTAAATTTAACTTGTATGCTATTTTCCTCTTTATCATCTGTCTTAAACCGTATAGTGGGACTGGCAGTAGTTAAGGTACTTTGAACATCATCATAGTTGCCTAATTCCAAAAAGCGTCCATTCATTTCTAAATGATTCAGACGTTTTTCGCTATCTATAGATTGAGCCAACAATAGCAAAGACTGCAAAAAAGTAGATTTTCCTCTTCCGTTACAACCTAAAAATAAATTCACCCTCTTTAAATTTACAGAAGGCAAATATTCAAAGCATTTAAATGCTTCCAAAGAAACCTCGGTAATCATTGATTAGAATATTTTTCCATCCATTTCCAAAAACTCACAGCAAGCCATCCCTGTCTATTTATAGGATTTACTTTTAAAATGAGTAATAAATCATTAGCATCCAACACCGGCTTAAGTTCCTGATAAATAGAATCTTCATTATACTCACTAGTTGCTAAAAGCCATACCGATTCCAAAGGATGCTGCCAGTCACCTAAACTTTTGATTTTTTCATAAAGTGAAGTATAATCACGGCCTGGCACCTTTAAATCGTAAGATATCATATAAACATTCATCATAATCATCAAATGAGATAACAAATATATAGTTATATTTGAATATGCAAGATGACATTCTGTTGTTTTAACATGTTATAACACTACCGCGGCACGTACGCCCCGTCCTTCGCCTCAAAGATCACCGACGGCTCCAGCACCCGGATGGAATGCCACACTCCTGCCGGAATCTGCATCCCGTAGCACCCTTCGGCAGGAGCCAGCAAGTGGCGAGACACCTCCCGGAACTCCCGGCGTCGCAGCACGTCCTCCGTCAGCGACGTCCGTTCCCGGTCGTACGACACCACCTCCTCATACAAGATCTCCTCCAGGCGACCCATGAGACACACCACCGTTTCCGCGGTATCCTCGTGACGGTGCACCGGCACCTCCGTACCCGGCTGCAGCGCATTCAGCATCCGCTGACTCGTATCCGCAGCCGAGTTACGCAAATCCAGGTTCTGGCGCAAGCGCGGAGAAACCTCCGCCTCCGCCAGCAACCCGTTCAAAAAATCTTTATCAAAAATCATGGCCATATATGTATGTTTTTACTTGTCCGAATTCCGTTTCGCAATCTGCTTCGACAGCCAGATATTACCCAACGTCCACACCGCCAAGTCGATTACAAAAATCAGCGTCACATCCAGATACTTCGACAGCCACACATTCACCACCGTAAACAGCAGCGACACCGTCACAATCGTGATCATCGCCACCCGTTGCGGAAGACCGATAGCCAGCAACTTATGATGAATATGATTCTTGTCCGGCAAGAACGGATTCTTACCGTGACGCACGCGGTGGAAATACACCCTCACCACATCACAGCAAGGCACCAGCAACGGAGAGAACGCCAGCACCATCGGGTTCACCCACTGCGTAGCCTCCTCGCTCATCGAAGCCATCTTCACACTCAGGATACAGATAATCATACCGATGGTCAAACTGCCCGTATCCCCCATGAAAATCTTCTTCTGCTTCTCCGGATTACCGAACACATTGTAGTAGAAAAACTGCACCAGAACGCCCAGCGTAGCAAACGCCAGCATCGCATACAGATACTCACCCAACGTGAAATACACAATGCCGAAGAACAGACACGCCATGCTGCTCAAGCCCGAAGCCAAGCCGTCGATACCGTCGATGAGGTTGAACGCATTGATGATAAACACCGCCAGCAGCACCGTAAACGGATAACCGATCCAAGCCGGCACCTCCCCGATAAACAGCGCCCCGTGGAAATTGCTCACCCACAGCCCACCGGCAATCATCATCACCCCGCAGAGAATCTGAATCACAAACTTCGCACTGTAGCGGATACCCACCAGGTCGTCTGCCATTCCCGAGAGAAACAGCAGCATCACCGAGCAATACGTGAACGCCACCGTCACCCCGTTCTGAGCAATCTGAGCGGCCAGCTCATGGTGACCCAGCACCACATTCACACCATACAGCACCACCAACGAAAACATAATCACCGGCTTGAAAGCAATACCGCCCAGACGCGGCACCACACTCGTATGGATCTTCCGCTCATCAATCGTATCAAACAACTGCTTGCGGAAAGCGATCAATAAAATCTGCGGGATCACGATACCCGCGAAAAAGACACTCAGCAGAAACGCTGCTACACAATTTACCACCCAAATATTCATAAGTATGTCATTTAAAATTAATTACTTCACTAAAAAATCCTCTGTAGTCTCCGGATCATACTTCCCGTTCTTGAACTCTAAAATCACCGAACCCGACACTAACGAGCGGCACGTGTGATAACAGCCCATCGGCACGTGGCACGCCACACAGTCCGACCCGGCCTCCAGCACATACGACTCCAACACCACACCCGCTGCATCGTAGAGAATCTCCTCCACCTTGCCCCGGATCACCACCACTTCCTCCGAAGTCTCGTTGTGCCGGTGAACCGGAATCACCGTACCCGGCTCCACAGCATTCAGCATCCGCATCGAGCCATCCTGCTCGCTGTCGCGCAAATCATAATGCATACGCAGCCGGGGCGAAGCCATCGCCTTCCGGCTCAGCTCGTCCAAAAAAGATTGATCAAATTTCATTGCTTAAACATCGATAAAAGACATGAAGAACAGGGTAGACCAAGGACTGGCCTACCTACAAAAATGCTCACATGTACAAATGGTTAAATTTTCCGATTAGAGTTTCTTTGCAGCAACCTCTTTGATTTTCTGCTCAATATGCGCAATAATACGTTCTCTGTTAAAGCGGCCCTCCATCAGCACCTTCGCCTTCGCCACCACTTTACTCTTATCCTCCTCCGACAAAGTCATCATCCGCCGGAAGCCCTCGGCAATCTCAGCCACATCATCCGGAGCTGCACACAAGCCCAGCTCATTCTCCTCAATAATCTCACGGCCAGCCCCGTTGATCACCCCGAAAATCGGTTTGCCCGCCTTCAGGTACGACTGAATCTTCAGCGGCTCCGTCTTCTCGATGCCCTCATTCGAAATCAGCGACAACAGCAAGAAATCACTCTGCACCAAGATATCATGCATCTCCGCAAACGGGCGGCGACCGTGAAACACCACATTCGTCAGCTTCAGTTCCTCCGCCAGCGCCTTATGCTGCTGCAACGTAGAACCATCCCCCACAATATTCAGCACCGCATCCGGCACATTCGCCTGTGCAAACCCCTTGATTACATTCTCCAGGTTCTGCGCCTTCGACACATTCCCCGTAAACGTAAAGTTCACCTTCTCCTTCGGCAAGCGAAGTTCGCTCACCCGCTGTTCCCCTTCAATCTGCCAGTTGGGAGCATAATCAATCTCCTTATCCACATACTCATGAATCGTATCCGCAAACTTCCGGCTGCTCACCAAGATAGCATCCATATTACCGAACACCTTCTTAATGACATACGTCAGGAACGTAGTCAAAGGGAACACCTTCGGGAACCCATACATATACACCGCATCCGGCCAGATGTCGAACGTCCAGATCATTGTCGGAATCTTCTTCTGCTGACGGGCAAACACCGCAGGCAAAGCCAAAGTCAGCGGACCCGTGTGATAGACAAAAATTACGTCCACCCCGTCCCAAATCCGTTGAATCACCTTCTTACCCTCCTTCACATAGTGATAGTAATTCTGGATCTTCTTTACCTTACTCGTTTTATACCCCTCAATGGTCTTGAAGCGATGCACCGTCACCCCTTTCCAAACCTCCTTGGAATAGGGCTCGTTGCTGTAGCCCGGATACACAATCCCATCCGGATACGACGGCTGGCGCGTCAGCACCTCCACTTCATAACCTCTCTTCACCAGTTCAGGCGCAAGGTCGTTTATCAGGAAATTTTCCGGATAAAACACCTCCGCAACAAATAATATCTTCATACGTTAAATAGGAATTATCTTACAATTAAGGATACCACAAACAGGGTAAATCAAGAATTGACTTACCTAAAAGAAATCTCTTATATCTAAAAAGGATACTTAGAAATTTGATCATGCAAAGGATTATCAGCGGGAACTTTCGTCAGATTACCACTTTCATCGAGCAAGAAGAAGTCCCCATTGGTACCTATTCTTATCAAACGCCCCAGCATTTCTCCCTTTCTGTTAAATAAAGTCTCTCCAACCTTAACTATTTCACCATTCATCAAAAGAAATGACAGGATACCATTTTCCGCTTCAGTAGATAAACTAGAAGATACACCTTTCAAATTCTCTATCGCCTGCAATATCAAGCTTGTATCATTAGATACATTAACCTTTTCAGGTAAAGAAGCTGGAGAGTGAACATTAAGCAGTTGAAACAAAGAGTTTACATCTTTATCGTCCGATTTTAATGTTTCGTCCAACATTTTAGCAATAGAAGCCACTGCATCCTCAACCAAATCAATTCGCAGAGATTCATCATAAATAGAATAGCGCAAAGAAGCGATGTCAAATGGAGTCGTAGTTCTCTTATCCTTTATAAGCACCGTTTTCTTATTAAATGCCTGCCTAAAGCCCAACTCATAAAACACATTCGGGTTAGAAGCACTTAAATCACATATAGCTATATCACATTCTAAAATCTTCTGCAAAATATCAATAATAATAACATTTGTTTTTGCAGTATCATCAGCTCTCACAGGAACTAATCCACATTTCCTGCATGCAGGCTTTATTAAATGCTCATATATTCTATTAAAATGCCCTTTTGAATACCCATCAACATCACTAATAGGCATTATAATAAAACATGTTTTAGATACATTATCAAGCTGCTCAATATTACCTTGCTTTATTTCCTCTGAATCCATATTAACAATATATGTAGTTGGACATTAAAACGTAAAAACTTCAAGTAAAATCGCAGTGAAAGTTTCTCCGCTGCTTACGCAGCGGAGAGAGAAAGTTTGCAGAACTGTTACTTCTTCCGTTTTTCAGCCTTCATGGCAGCCATTTCTCGCTTCTTCATTTCCTGTACATAACGAGTCAAGCCAGCAAAGTCGCCTTTGTCGATAAACTCCTGTGCTTCTGCTGGAGCACCTGTAATGCGAACTGGAAGAGCTTCACCCTTCTCCCCTATCACTTTGAAGCGACCTTCCACTGCAGCTTGAAACAAAGACTGCAGTACATTCTCTCCAGATAAAGGAATGAAAGTACCTCTTTCTTCCGGAGAGGGAAGATCCGTAATAGGTTCCGTTGGCATGAAAGCAAGACGTTCGTTGCATTGCATCACCTCTGCAGAAACATTTGCTCCATCCCAAATCGGTGCATCCAAGTTCCAAGAAAAGTTATACGTAATACCTTCGGGCGTATTCATCTTCTTCACCGGGGAATAACCCGTATAAAGACGAATCCGATTGCCTTTGCGCACATTCGTTTCCGGGAAATCAAATACCCGTGTTTGAGCATGAATCGGAAAACCTTCCGGATTGTTGAGATAACGTAAAACCATGAGACCATCTAAGGAGCAACGTCCTGCTGCTTCCAATTCGATGTACTCATCTTGTTGGCCTCTGTTGTAAAGACCGGTAATTACTACATTGATCATAATTT
>Garnier_p1__coassemble_4294_pt1 | contig 5153 bp, 4 predicted proteins | sample Garnier_p1__metabat2_high_PE_017 | metagenome-assembled genome bin Garnier_p1
ATCATTACTCAATACAGAGTTTGATACGACCCTTTTAAATATTATAGTTATAATCTATAACTTTGAAGAGTAGTCATTTTAGTTTTGACACACCCTCATTGTATTTCATTCAGCTCTGCAATTCTCGCCTTAAACGTATTATACCCTTCGTTAATCTTTAGATCCTTACGAAATTCTATCTCTTTTGTATTATCAAATTGTAGTACAACGTAATATGAGGCATGCTCAGGGGAGAATCCCAGTTCCCTGAGATTTTCTTTTGTCCATATCTTAAAGCTACCCTTGTTCTTTAGTTTGAAAAGATGGGGATCCTTGCCGTTTGTGTGAAGTAATACATAGTTCATTCGCTCGAAGCCTGGAGTCACAAGAACGGAGCCTTTTGAATCTCCTGCCCGAAGATAACAAATGCCCTTTTCTATCATTTGTTTCTTTAAGGATGCACGAGCATGATTTATCAGAACCGTCGGTCTCGGGTTTTCATAAATGCCAATAACGTCGGCCTTGCTTTTTATCTCTGCCTGCAGATTTTGATCTACCTCAAACTTTGATCCATAGGTATGCTCCTTCACATCAACTTGCTTATCCATTTTGAAAGTATCAACAAACCGGTATGGCAAACTATCTATAGCTTTCTGATAGTCAAAAGAAGAAGTATCTTCTTCAAACGAAAAAACAGTTTGTTTGTTCGAGCATCCATCTATAACTTTCTCCTTATAGAAAGTACGAAAATCTTTATTAAGTTCATAACCTACAGAGTTACGTCCAAGATTTCCTGCTGCCAAAGCTGTTGTTCCGCTCCCCATGAAAGGATCACATATTGTATCACCAACAAATGAAAACATCTTTATCAATCGCTTAGGAAGTTCTTCCGGGAATACCGCAATATGACGATTCTGCTTTGCACCACTGAAAGTCCAATGAGAAGAGAAGTATTCATCCCATTCTTCTATTGTCAAAACCGAGGACTCTTTGGCTTCTTTTGATGGAGCTGGAGCTTGGCCTAATTTCTTAAACAACAGAATGTATTCGTAATCGATTTTAACAATGCCTCCACGAGGATAAGGATAACTACCCATAACCGATTGCCCGCCTGTCGCATGCATTGAAGTAGGCTTTTGCCATATGATACTTCCCATATAGTCAAAACCTATTGACTCACAAAAACGAACAATCTCAGAATGGATAGGTATGACTTTGTATCGGCCATAATAGGCAGTTCTGGCAAATTGATCTCCAATATTGATACATAAACGGCAACCGGAAGCAAGTGTACGATGACATTCCTTCCACACAAAATTGAGATTGTTGATATACGCTTCATAAGTATCATTGAAGCCAATTTGGCTGTTTACACCATAATCCTTCAATTGCCAATAAGGGGGTGATGTAACAATTAACTGAACAGACTCGTCTTGAATATGTGACATATTCCGACTGTCGCCGTTAATGAGAATATGTTTGGTGGTCATTTTATCTTACCTTAGCGAATAAGTTTTCTTTGAACGGCATAGAAGCGAGGTCTGAATAATCTTCATATTCAACAACGTATTCATCAAATTCTTTTTGCGTTACAGACATTAAATAATTGAGTTCAATTTCTGTTTCTTGCTTAGTCATAACTTTGCAGTTTAGTGTTTTATTGAAATGCTTCACCTCCTTACCGGAGTTTTCTCGTTCTTCAACAAATCGCTTATGTGCATCAAAACGTTTCTTGATAGAACTATTGCAAAGATCAATATCAAGTCTTTCAATACCTTCTCGGATAATAACTCCAAAATTTGCATCTATGTCATATCCGCATGAATTTCTCCCGGCTAAGATAGCTGCTTGCATGGTGGTTCCAGTGCCCAAAAATGGATCAAGAACAGTATCTCCCTTCTGTGAAAACATATTAACTAATCTAAATGGTATCTCAAAGGGATAGGCAGCACTTCGCTCTCGTGTATTTGATTTCTGAAGATTCTGTTTAGTCCCCTTAACATCCCAAACATCAGAAAACCAAACGTTGCGTTCTTCCCAAAAGAAAGAACTCTTCATACGTCCAAGTTTTGCATCAGCAGTCTTGTAGGAGCGTTTGTCTCCCTTACGGAAAATGAGGATCCACTCATGCTCAAGAGTAACATACGCTCCACAAGGTAACATACCGCTTCCCATAAACTTATTGGGTGCGTTAGTTTGTTTTCTCCATATAATATTAGGCAAACCGATAAAACCAAGTTCAATACACGCTTTAGAAATTCGGCTATGATTGTTATAAAGTGAAAAGTTTCCATTTATTGTTCTTGTGGCATCACCAATATTTATGCAAATAAAACCTCCAGGTTTGATGACTCGGAAGCATTCTTTCCATACCTTGTCAAGTTCTTGATGCATTAATTCAAAAGTCTTCTCAGGTTCTGATTCTATATACTTTCTTATTTGGGGATTCTGCTTAGACATAATCTCATCCCACATTTCGATCATTGGATATGGGGGGGATGTTACAACCAAATCTATGGTACAATCATGAATCTGCTTCATATGCTGTGAAGCACCAATATATAGTTTATGATTCGTTGTCATTAACAAATATGCTTACTTTCTATTTATTTTATTATTTAAATCCAGCTGCATTAATGCTAAACACGCATTTCAAAACAATTGCTATTTAAATGTTTTCAGATAGTACAACATGTATCCATTCAATTTGGGCATGGAATACATTTGTTTTAATTGCAAATTTACTAAATTCCACTGAAAACAGAATGGTTTGATACAAATATTATCGTGTATGGGTGAATTATTGGTAAAAGTCTCAAACTATGCTCTTAGTGAATTAAAAGGCGCTGGAGAAGCCATCAAACTCAAGGAAGTCTTGAACTACTGAGAGTAAAGGGAAAGTAGCGGTGGCAGATGGCTTTATCTGATGTACGTACGATTCTTTTTTAATAGCTCTTTGCCCCTATTACAATAAAGACAGCAAAGCACCCGCGCAGCGTTACGTTACGTTACGTTACACTTTTTTTTTGATAAAGAAAATCGGGCGTTGCGCCAAAGAAGCCGAGAACGGATGACTTCACCCCCCGGAACCGGCAGCAACGCCCTGTTCCGCCGGGCCATTGCGGTCATAAGCAGACGGACTTTCTCTGGCCAACAACAAAGAAGGTGTGTCAAAAATGCACGCCTTCCTTATTTATGCACAAATCCCCGGCTTTCACTAAGACCGGGGATTTGATGAGAATTGAGGAAATCTGCTATCAGGCATGCCTTTGTTATTTTTCCTGATTGCGCTCCAGCCATTCCAGCCGCCGGGCATCGGGCAGGTGGGTAATGGTGAACTGTTCGAAGCGTGCCTTGAATCCGTCTCCGTCGGGACAAGCTCCCATGACACCTACCATCATCGGACAGTTGTCCTGCATCCAGGCATTGCGCATCAGTGTGTATTCGCGGTCGTCGAAGGAGTAGAACACTTCTACTGCGTCGAGCTTGCGTACGGCCTTGATCCACACAAAGGGCACGGGGCGGTCGAGCGGAATAATGCTCCAGTCGCTGGTGCGATGGGTCACAACAGTGCTTAGGTTGTACTTTCCATCCACATATTCGATGCCGGCCTTGATGTAGTTCTCGTGGTCGATGCGCAGCATCAGTCCCGATTGGTCGAAACGATTGCGGTAGTCGCCTGAAATCTTCACCTTTACTTCAAACTCTCCGCCCCGCAGGGTGTAAAGAAACGGAGCATCGTCTACGGTAAAGCCATAATGAGACACCCGCCAGTAGTCCGTTTTGGGGGTTACGCTCATTTCGAGCAGGTCTTTTTTCACTTTCCATTCCTGGGGTTCGTTGAACCATTGCATTTTATCCAGCGACTGTGCCATGCCGCAGGTGGCCAGGGCAGCAAGGCTGCATCCCAGCATCCATCTTTTCATGTTCATTTTTGTTCTCTCTTGATTGTTATATTTCTAGCTTGATATTTTTTATCTTTGCAAATGTAGCGCATGCGGCAAGAATGCGCAATGATTATAAATAACCATTTTTTAAGCATACAGACGGACAAATGGAGAACGGAAAAAAGAGGATTCCTGTGGTTGGCAGACGGGCGGGTGAAGAGGAACTGCCGGTAGCTGACAGACGGGCGGCTGAAGAGGAAGTGGAGGAAGTGGTACAAGGTGAAGTGGAGCAAGGTAAGGTGGCGGGCGGCCGGAAGCAGTCGGACCACCGGAAGTTGCTCGACAAGGTGTTCTCTGCCCAAAACTATGCCGCCCACTCGCATGACAGGTCTTCGCTGCAGCAGTTGAGTGAGAGCTACCGCGTTTTGGCACAGGGCTATGCGCAGGTGGAGAATGCGATTGCTGTGCTGAGCGATTTGAAGAGTCGGAAGAGCGATGTTTACTACGGCGGGTTTTCGCGGATGCTCCGTCTCGGTGACTGCGGGAAAGATACGCGTCTTTCTACTATCTGGGAGGAGGAAATCTTCCGGATTGTTCATCCGGATGATCTGCAGAGCAAGATGTTGCAGGAACTTCGCTTTTACCAGTATGTGAAGCAGCTCCCTTCGGGGCAGTGCTCGCGTTTTTATCTGGCTGCCTGTCTGCGGATGAGGAGCCGTACGGATGCTTATCTCCATGCGCTTCACCGGCTGTATTACATTCCTCTGCCGGGGTGTGATGCGCTGTGGATGGCGCTGTGTCTCTATACTCCGCTTCCTGCCGGTTTCCCTGAAGGCTGCTTTATTGTAGATTCCGTGACCGGACAGACTACTCCGCTGGAGGCAGGGGCGTCGGGGATGGCGCTTCTTTCCGACCGTGAAAGGCAGGTGCTGGTGCTGATTGACCGCGGGCTGACCAGCAAGCAGATTGCCGCACAGCTGTCTATCAGCCAGCACACCGTCAGCCGCCACCGGCAGGAGATTCTGGCTAAACTTCGTGTGCGGAATTCGATAGAGGCTTGCCGCATTGCCAAGCAGCTGAAGCTGCTGTAGGGGCACAAAAAACGGAGATGCATCGTGTATTACGACACACCTCCATCTTTTTTTTTACCCGGGTCAAGCCTCGGCAGGAGTCAACGCAAGACTCAACGCAGGACTCAAAACGCAAGACTCAACGACAGGAGTCAACGGCAGGAAGAAGAGTCTTCGTAGACCGAAAATATTTTTTGTATATGATACAAATATTCTG